>Ga0180435_10004428_pt1 | contig 13858 bp, 9 predicted proteins | sample SS_ome_3_FD_132467 | JGI IMG/M metagenome (GOLD analysis project Ga0180435, IMG submission 132467) | Hypersaline lake sediment archaeal communities from the Salton Sea, California, USA - SS_3_S_1 metaG | ecosystem: Environmental > Aquatic > Non-marine Saline and Alkaline > Hypersaline > Sediment... | reverse complement strand
CTTATCGCCCTCGGTTTTCTCGTTCTCATTATGATTTTAATGGGGGCCAATCAAAGGTGGTTTGCCAAGGATTACTACTACTCCAGCCGTTTTGCTTCAGGTGAGGGGTTGAGTGTCGGAATGGCCATTAAACTAAAAGGTTTCCAAATCGGCAAGATAAGTGATATCAATTTAAATGATGATAACGAGGTTGATATCGAGTTTTATGTCTTCGACACGTACTATGAAAAAGTGAGAGAAAATTCTGTACTTGAACTGAAATCAAATGCCCTTGGTCTTGGTGGAGGGCTGGTGTTTCACCCGGGTAAATATGTGGGGACTCCCCTTGCAGAGTTCTCCTTTGTTCCATCCCTGAGTTCGAAAGAGGGCCAGCGGCTTCTGGAGCAGGGATTAGTTGAAATACCGGAAGGGGACGATGCCATCAACCGTATAATGGGTAAAACCGAAAAGGTTATGGACAACGTTAACAGGGTGATGGCGAAAACAGCCACGGTAATGGATAGTGTATCCCGGGTCACCAACTCAACCAGCGACCTTATGGATACAATTCGTACTGATATTCGCGGACAGGGAGAAGGCGCGTTGTCGGAGACATTGACCAACATACAGGGAATTACCGGACAGCTGAATGATGATCTTGCTCTTATCCTGGATGACGTCTCCTCCATGACGAGCAGTTTTCGGGATCCCACGGGACTTATTCCGAAACTGCTGGACGCCAAAGGTTCTCTGGCGCAGTTTCTGGACGATGATAACGCGTTGTATGATCAAATCAGCGCTATACTCGTCGGTATCGATGAAACAATACTGCAAATAACAGAGTTTTCCGCCTTCATAAACAGTTCATCCCCCCAGATTTCCGGTCTTCTCGAAACAACGCGGGAGACCCTCGACAAGAGCCAGGATGTGATAGAAGGGGTAAAAAATAATCCCTTGATACGCGGCGGCATTCCCGAAGAAATGGACCAGCCGACGACGTTTGAAAGCTACCGGGACGAGGATTTCTAATGACATTTCTGAAGATGAAATATGTCTGGTGTCTCTCAATACTCGCAATTCTCGCCTTGGGCTGCTCTTCGGCGCCTAAAAATCCGGACCCGGAAAAATCCCACGATGTTAAGAACCAGGCTGCCGATTATGCCGACTTCGGTGATTACTATTACAGCCAGGCGCAGTACGATCAGTCATTAAAATTCTTCGAGCTTTCGCTGAAAGAAAATATATCTGTAAATAATGAAGAGGGAATTATCAAATCCCAGAACTCCATCGGGAAAGTGTATTCAGCACTAGGCCGGTCCGACCTCGCGCTTGATCACTATGCTCAGGCCTACGAGCTCGCCAAAAAAATTGACGACCCTGTTCTTCTGTCACAGAGTGAAAACAACATAGGAGAAATTTATCTCCGCGCCGGTGAATCCGGGGAAGCTCTTCCTCTGTTCGAAAAGGCGATCGGCCGCCTGAAAGACATTGACTTTTCCAGGAAGAAAAAGGATGACGATTCCATCAAAGATCATCGGCCCGTCCTCTATCACAATACGGGAATTGCCTATAAACAGCAGAACAATCTTAACGATGCGTTGTCCTGGCTTGAAAAGGCGCTTGCGCTTAATACGGAAGAGAAGCTTTATAAAGATATGGCGGATAACTACTACGCCATAGCATCAGTCTACTCGAAACAAAATTCATTTGAAAAGGCAATCGAAAACGCCTCCCTCGCGCTTGATTATGATAAGCTGGCAGAAAACAAAGTCGGGATTGCCAAGGATTTCCTTGCCCTTGGTCTGATCAGCAGAAAAGCAAACATGGATGAAGAGGCATACGCGTTTTTCAGAGATTCCTATTTCGTATATAAAACGCTCGGCTTGAATCAGGAGATGAAAAAGCTGCTCACACTGCTTATTGGGTCAACCGAAACACTAGGCCTGTATGAAGAAGCAGGAACGTATAGAGAACTCCTCGACGCCCTCGAGGAAGAATAGAGTGAGCTCCTCCGGAATGATTTCCACCCTGAAACGCATAGGAAAAGCCTATTTCTTATTGATAAAGAATGCTTTTTTTCTTGCCGTCTTCATCGCAGCCGTTACGGCAACCGGTTTCGCGATTTCATATCCTCTCTGGATTTTTGCCACCCGGAGCCAAAGGGGATATTCGATAACATCTCTTATTGTGCTGGCCTGCGGCGTTGCCGGGTTGATTTTCATGCGGATACGGCGGGCGGGAAAAAGCTCTCCGACAAAACGTCTCAAGAATAAAAAAAAGATCGCCCGGGGATTTTTGTATACCGGTTCGATTCTCGGCTTCATTGCCCTGCTCTATATCATTGTTTTCTTTTTCTCTCAGGGACTGCTTTTCTTTGGAATCCCGTTTCTCATTTTATTTCTTTTTTTACTTGGACTGTTCCTCTATGACATTGGGAAAACCAGGGCGTAAGCCCCTTCTGATTTTACTTTTTATCATCGCCGCCCAGGCAGCCTTCGCAGACTACCCCCTGCTGAAGCAATTAAACCGGGATGATTATATTTACCGGCAGCTCGAATCAGATATAAGAGAGTATTACCAGGCTTCAGCGAAGCTGGAACCCCTGCCCTCTCTCCAGATTTTCAGGTATACCGTCCCGGAAAACATCTCTCTCTACGCCCTCGCTTCCAGTCTGAATCTTTATTATGAATCCATCTCAACGCTGAACCGTTTGGAGAAACCGCTGGAACTGCCTGCCGGGACAACCCTTCTTGTACCGAATATTCCGGGGCTGTTTATTCCCCTTGACCCGGCGAATGATCTGGAGCTGATGCTCTTCTTCAGGGAAGAAGAGCTGGAAGGGGAAAAACAGAGAATAGTACTGGGGAGTAAGGGTTCTCGGAATGAATTCATATTCATCCCCGGGCAGCGTTTTTCCAAACTCGAACTTGCGTTTTTCCTGGGTATATTGTTCCGGTTTCCTTTGCCGAAAGGGATGATCACCTCCTTGTATGGTCCCCGGAACAGCCCGGTTTCAGGGGAACACCAATTCCATGGAGGCATCGATATCGCCGCGCCAATGGGAACAGAAGTCTTCGCGGCGCGGGACGGTATAGTTATTGAGACGGGGACGCATCAGGTCCTGGGCCACTACTGTATTCTCCGGCATCAGGGAGGATATGAAACCGTGTACGCTCACCTCCAAAGCATTGCTGTTGAGTTGAATCAAATAGTCTCTTCCGGTATGATAATAGCCAGTCTTGGAAACACCGGGATGTCCACCGGTCCACATCTCCATTTTGAGATTCGGAAAAATGGCGCGGCGGTGGATCCGAAAACCTTACTGCCAAGGGTTAAAGAGTAACATGAAAAAAATTGTCATCGGCTTGATTATTCTTTTCATCTCAATCGCGTCTGCCTGGGGTGATACAATCCGAGGCCCTTATGGCGGTACAATTGAGCTGAATGAATCCGGTACATTCTCCCAGGAAATACGACTCAAGCTTGAAGACGTGGCTGCTGTGCAGCTGGGAAATGTTCAGCCTGAGTTGGTAAAAGCCATCGAGCTTGAGGTAAAGATTCCAAACGCTGTTCGGAAATACAGGGATAGTTTCGCCCTGTTTTTTTACAGGAATATCCATCCAAAGCCAGGCAAAGATACTACATCGTACCGGGGAGAACAGGCCGCTTTTGAGATTATTCCCTACAGAAATCGGGTATATTTTCAACTTCCGGTAAAAACAAATGTTTCATTACCCGTATCCCCCGACACTGTCGGGCTCTCAAAATTGTTTCGCCCGGATCATTTGCCGCTCATTATCACAATTCTGCCGGTTATGAAGGGAATACCCAGTTTCATCGCTTCCAGCGAATTCCGCATCCGCGGGAGGGCACTGCTCGAAGAGAGCGGCCGCCTGGAAATAAAGCTCTCCTATCCGGAAGAGGAATCTCATGGGTCGTTCACAATTTTCATTGACGGCAAATTGATCGATATTGAGGAACGGATTATTCCCCTTGCCGTCGGAATCCATTCATTATCTCTCACCTCTGATGTCTACCGGCCGGCGGTAATGAATTTCGGCATCGAAACCGGGAAGGAAACGGTTCTTGATATTTCTCTTGAAAAGCAGGTCCCCAGGATTTTCATGGAGAAACCTGAAGGTACAATAGTGTTTATCGACGGTGAGAAAATTGATCTTCCATCCGGAGCAGGAATGGAAATTTCTGAAGGGGAGCACACTGTTTTGTTCAAATTAGGTGATTACAGTTTGAGCAAAAAAGTGTATATTGAAAGGGGGAAGGATTACGATATTTCGTTGTTTATGGATATAATTGTTCGTGATAAAGAATGATTAAAAAAAAATTAATAAATCATTCATTATGACGATAATCAAAGTGTCGGTGCCTTAATATAGTTCCCCTCCCAGTTTACTATATTAGAACTGACACCCGCAGGCCGGCCTTTTGGTTGGCCTGCCCTTTTTTTATCCAATATTGACAAAAACCCACGGGATACATACCTTAACACTATGGCGAAAACAAGACGTCGTCGGATTTTTTCCGAAGTCTTTTTTGTAATAACAATTTTCCTCACCATCGGCGTCGGTATATCCATCGGCCTTATATTCGCAGCAACCAATAATATCAAAAATTCGGAAGCTGTTGGAGAATATAAACCGGCCCTTCCGTCACAAATACTTGACCGGAACGGCCGGCTTATCACGGAACTTTTCTCCGAGGAAAAAAGGGATATAATCTCTATCGATGATCTCCCCAAGCATCTAATCTACGCCCTGATAACCAGGGAGGATCAGAATTTTTATAAGCACAGCGGTTTTGACGTCCGGGGCCTTATCCGGGCTTTATGGAATAATTTCACCGGAAATTACCATTCCGGTGGGAGCACTATAACCCAGCAGGTTGCCGGGAGGCTCTATGACGACAGATCGGATATCTCCTACCGGCGTAAGATTCGGGAATTGTGGTGGGCGGTCCAGCTTGAACGGAGTCTTACAAAAAATCAGATTCTTGAGATCTACCTGAATAATGAATATTACGGCCACAATGTATACGGTATTGAAGCCGCTTCTCAGTTTTATTTCGGTCATTCAGCCCGGGAGGTAAGCCTCGCGGAGGCGGTTATGCTGGTAATCCAGCTTTCCAGTCCGGCAATTCACTCCCCTATCAACCATCCCGATTTTGCGAAGAAAATCCAATACGAAATTCTTTCACAGATGGTAAACCTCGGCTATACCAGCCTGGATGACGCGGAACTCTCATTTCTCGATTTCTGGAATCAGTATGACTATACCCGTTCAAATATTTCCAGCGCCTACTTTGAGAATGAAAGCAAAGCTCCCTATTTCACTGAATATGTAAGACTGCAGCTGGAGGAAATGCTCTATGGTTCCCTGGATGTAAACAGGGACGGTTTCATTGTCCACACTACCCTGGATCTGGATTATCAGGAAACAGCGGATGAACTTATGGCTAAGGGGCTCCACAAAATAAACACTACCTACCGGGCGAACTCCAACCAGCGCCTCGATTACGTAAACCAGAACTTTGTCCCCCTTATCGATCTCCTTTCCCTTACATTCAATTTGGAAGATATCCGGATTGCCGGGTTAAAACAGAAACGGGCTTCCAAGGATATTTACAAACAATACCTGAATCCCACCCTGAACGTTCTCTCCATGATGTTTAACTCTGAGGAAATTAATTTTCTTACCGATATTTCCTACGCGAACGAGGAAAACGAAGCAAAGAAAACAACCGTTGAAGGCGCTCTCATTACCCTGGAGAATGATACGGGAAGAATACTGGCAATGGTGGGGGGAAGTGAATTCAAGACAAAAAAACTGAACAGGGCAGTACAGGCAAAAGTTATGCCCGGTTCAGCTTTTAAACCTCTCTACTATTCGGCGGCAATCAGCTCCCGTAAATTCACACCCGCAACCCTGATCTTCGATGCTCCCGTGGTGTTCTGGAACGAAGACGGCACAAGCTACACTCCCTTGAACTTCATGGGGACGTGGCAGGGGCCGGTACGTCTCCGCTATGCCCTCGCCCATTCCATGAACGTACCTTCCATACAGGTTCTTGACGGCGTAGGTTTCGACGCGGCAATTGAACGTGCCTCCACCCTCCTGGGCATCACCGACCCGCAGGAGGTCGCCTCCAATTTCCCCCGGCGCTACCCATTGGGCCTTGGCATCGTCAGTGTTTCACCGATTCAGATGGCCCGGGCGTTCGCCACGTTTCCAAACCAGGGGAGAGAGGTTAATCCCATAGCTATCAGTTACGTTGAGGATCGAAACGGAAGAATTATTCTTGAACCGGAAAAGGAACTCAGGGCCCGCCAAAAGAAAAAAGGGGAAGAAGCCCAGCTGGTCGAACCGGCTGTCGCGTACATGATGGTCAACCTTTTGCAGAGTGTTGTCGAGTTCGGTACCCTCCGCTGGCGAAGAATCAACGTCGGCGGTTTTGACGGTATGCCCATGGCGGGGAAGACCGGAACGGTTCAGAACTGGTCCGACGCCTGGACGGTCGGTTTTTCACCCTATATGACCAGCGCCATATGGTTCGGTTTTGATGAGCGGGGAAATTCTCTCGGTATTAACCAGACAGGGGCAACCGCCGCCGGACCCATTTGGGCGGAGTATATGAAAAAAATACACGCGAGCCTTCAGCAAAAGGAGTTCGACAAACCTGAGAGCGGTATTACTGAGGTTAAAGTGTGCCGTATATCCGGGCTGCTTCCGACAGAGGATTGCGACGAAGGAACTATTTCCGAAGTCTTTCTAACAGGTACTGAACCGAAACAGTTTTGTGACATCCATACCTTCCGGAAAGACAGAGATCAGAAGCTCGCGGAGCGGCTTAAAAACTCTCTTCTCCTTGAAGATATAGAAATAGAAGGGCTTGATTTACCCCCCCTTGAACTTGATTCTTTTTTTGACGATGCAGATGATTTTGATAACTTTGACTCTCCCAGCTTTTCTCCAGACGATTACAGGTACCAGGACAGTACACTCATGGATGATGATTTACCTGCCGCCGAGGGGAATCCCCTGTTGGATTGACAGGAAAAAAGCAGGATATTGTGCATACCGAAGTTAAAATAGATGAGATCCACGTTAAAAAACGGATTCGTAAGAATCTTGGAGAACTTACCCCTTTGATGAACAGCTTGAAAGTGCACGGCCTGCTGAATCCTGTTATTCTGAGTCAGAACAAAGAGCTGATCGCCGGTGAACGGCGGCTGGAATCGGCAAAACGTCTGGGATGGAAAACAATTCCCGCGATTATCCTCGATGATACTACCGATCTGCAGAAACTTGAACTGGAAATTGAAGAAAACCTCCACCGGCGCAATCTAACCAGAGATGAGCTGGCTGACGGTTATGCCAGAATCGACCGTCTGCGCCATCCAGGTTTTTTCCGGCGGTTGTGGCGTAAAATTGTTGCCTTTTTCAAGAGGCTCTTCGGCAGATGAACTATTCTTTTCTCATCTTCGATGCAGACGGTACTCTTTTCGATTTTGATGCCGCGGAAGCGGCAGCTCTCAAAGAAACATGTCTTGCCTTTGGGATGGATACCTATAACGACATAACCCACCTGCAGATATACAGAGAAATAAACGGCATAATTTGGCGGGAGTTTGAAGAGGAAAGAATCTCTGCCCGGGAACTGAAACCGGAACGGTTCCGGCGTTTTTTCTCCCGCCTCGACCAGCAATTTGATCCCCATAGTTTCAGCGACCGCTACCTTCTCAACCTCTCGAAGCACGGAATACTCCTTGCCGGCGCAGAGGAGTTCCTCAGAAATCTTGACAACTCTTTTACTACAGCCCTGCTGACCAACGGTCTCACAAAAGTTCAGTATCCACGATACAACAATTCGATTCTACCGGGTTTCATACCCCATATTGTCGTATCTGAATCTGTAGGTGTCGCAAAGCCGAATCCAAAAATATTTGATATCGTGTTCCAGGAAGCGGGGTGGGAAGAAAAGGCTTCAGCGCTTATGATTGGTGATAACCTGAGCTCAGACATCCGGGGAGGTCTCAATTACGGCATTGATACCTGCTGGTACAATCCGGACGGCAATGTGAACACAACCGATCTCACTCCTACCTATGAAATTCGATCGTTTCGTGAACTTTCCTCTATTCTGAACCTCAGTTAACTGCTTTCAGATCTCTTTGACTGACAATTCGTATTCGTCCTCTGGTGTCCTGAATATAAAGATTCGAACCTTCCAAAGTAATCGCGGTTACCGGGTCCACCTCAAAATCGGTAGATGCTTTCCGTTGAAGTTCCATATCATATTTCCCCAGCTTCCAATCGCCTTCCTGGGAATACACCGCGAAAATATCTTTACCGCTGACAAATACCATGCTGTTTTTGTGAATTTCGTCTTCGCTTTCAGTCTCAGTTTCCAGCGTTTCTCCGTTCAGCTTTAGAAGACGAACCGCGCCGCCCCTTCCTTCACGGCCGGCCAGAACGATAACTTTCTTGTCTATCTCTCCAAACCATCTCTGCCGAATGACATTGAGAGATGATTCCCGAAGAATTTCTCCTGTCTCCCTGTCGACATAAATCAGGGTGCCCATCAGTTCTCCTGAGATATCCTTAACCTTGAGAAGGAGGGTCTTATTTACCCCTTCCTCTGCTTCCCCCTCTTCTCTGATAATTTCCCGAATTCCGGCGGCAGTCTCCCCTTCTTCCTGAAGAACTGTCGCGGTGTCCTCGGCTATCTCTTCACGTTCCTCCTGGATTCTTTCTATCCGTTCCTCCTGCTCCTCTTCTTCCGCGGCCAGCTCTTCACGCCGCTCTTCAATTTGCTGGATCTGTTTATCTATTTCTTCCTCTTCAGCTTCCCGTTCATCCTCAGGCAGGTCTGCCGGTGTTCGTTCCGCCAATTCCCGCTGCCTTTCTTCCAGCCTTTTCTGTTCCTCCTCCAGCTGTTCCAGTTCTTCTTTAATTTCCTCCTGCGCTTCGTCAACCTCCCGCTCTTTCAGCTCCACAATGTCTCTTCTGGATTCAAGCCCCATTCCATCATCCTGGCGCAGCTCTTCAATTACCTCATCTTCAGTCAATTCGTCGGAGGAGAGAGAACTCAAACGTCCTTTCTCCGCTTTTTCAGATAAGGGGATGAGCATCATGGTTTTTCCCGGCCAGTCGCTGTAGACCCGGGCGAGACCGATCTTTTGGGGCTGCAGGTATCCCGTTACCTTTTGTTTATATTTTCCAGCCATGTAATCGGCGTTGCCCCGATACACCGCGTTATAGACCGTTATAAACTCAGCCAGGAGATCAGCATCTTCTCCTGAATACTCGTACTGGGCTTCCAGGTATCCTGCGACCATAAGACGGAGGTTTCTAATATGATCCACTCCCGCATCTTCATGAATAACAAATATGTCGGCGTCAAGCAGGGTATTCGAGTCGGGGTCAACAGCATGAATCACTGAGTATTTCCCGTGATAGGAATACCACCTCCCCTTCTCAACGGAAACCGTACCCAGATAGGTACCAACTCCGTATATTTCGGGTCTTGTATTGATAACCGTGTGGGGTCCCTCATAATTAACAAACTCAATCCCGTCCTCTCCTTCCGCAAGCTCATCCCGGTCCACTTCCAGAGCGGACACGTTGAGTAAAAAAGTTGAAATGCTTAAAAAGAAAATGAGTGCTGTTTTTTTCATATACGTCTCCTGTTTTATTATAGCCTAAACAGAATCATTTTCCACTGCTTTTTATCATTTGCCCACACCCTGGAGAGCCGCCAGTGCCCGGGACCGGTTATCCTTCGAGTAATTTCCCTTGAAAATGAGAAACAGCGTTTCAATGGAATGCTCATCAATAGAACCGTGATAATTACTGATGTGAGTGATCGCGCTGATTGCCGCGTCGGCGATCCGGTCATTTCCGCCCGACAAGGAGTCGCTCTGCACGATTCTATGAATTATTTCCCCGCCTCTGCCGTCGGGATCACTTTTCATTTTTCCCAGCGCGCGTATTTCCGCGGATACCGCTAAGCTGTCATGTTCGTATCGAATAACCCGAAGAAGAAAATCACGGGTCTCCAGGTCGCCGTACCGGGAAAGGAGATCCACAGCCGCCATTCTGATTTGCGGATAATTATTCTTCATTTTTCCCATTTCATATTCGGTATCCAGAACTCCCTGGGATGCCAGTTGCTGAAGGAACAGGTGGGACAGGTAATGCCGGTTCCCCTGGTCCGCAGAGGCAAGGTAGGAGGCGATGATCTCGAGGGCCTCCGCTTTGTCCGTCTCTTCCGGAGAGTTAATAAGATGGGTAAGATAATAGTACTGAAACCCGCCGAGGCCCCTCACATCAGGTTCAGTTTCCTTCTCTTTCTCCACCGGAAAACCCGAGTCGAAGACTGGTTCTTCCTTCCCCTTAATCTGAAACACATATAAAATCCAGTCTTCCCCCCCGTACGCATAGAGTTTCTCACCTATTCTCCTCGGCGCCGAATCACCCGCTCGTGGAAGGGGATACCGAAACACCTCTCCCGTATTTTCCAGCAGATAGAACCGGTTCCGTTCCCCGAAACCGCAGATGTCTCCCGCCGCCTCAATTCCCGTAATCCTCTCAGCTGTCTCCGGCAGCGCCCCCAGAAATTTCAGTTCCCCCCGTTTTGAAAGAAGAAACACCTTTCCTGTTGAAGCAAGGAGAAAAATTCCGCCGCCATAACCATACACATCGATATATTTTTCACCCCCAGGCCCCTCTTCAGTCACCCACGCGGGCTTTCCGGAGCTATAGATTCCGGTGAGGGAGGTAGTACCTTCGGGAACTGCAACGAGGAGATTGCCCGCCGATATGAGTTTCCCCGGGTCCCCCTCAACCGGGTATTCCCACATGGAGGAGCCCCAGGGTGAAATATAATTAATTAACCCGGTATCCCGGAACCAAAGATACAGGCCCCGTCCTGCAGACAGTGCCGAAGCTTCCGGAGGTGAATCGTATTTCTTCGACCACCGGACGCTGCCGGTATGGGACAAGGCGGTAACAGACCCTTCGATATTGAAATGATAGATAATCCCTCTTTTATCCACTTTCGGAACCGCGGCAGGCGGGCCAAGTTCTTGCGACTCCCAGATTATTCTTTCCGGGGGATTTACTGCCAGTAAAGAATGGTTCTGAAGAAGTACATACACCGTCCCATCCGGCCCTTCGGTTAAAAAATCTGCCGGCTTCCCGCCCAAATACGATTTCCACAACGGAACACCTCCCGCAGTTACGGCGTAAAGGTTCCTGTCTTCACAGAGAAAATATACTATCTCATCCCGGCTGCTGCCGAGAACAGTTATGATCCTTCCCGCTGCCGGGTATCTCCACAACGTTTCAAGTTCCGCTCCATAGGAGCGGGAGGAACTGAACAAAATGAACAAAAAAAAGGCTGCCCACAGAAACGGGACAGCCTTGAATGTTACAGGAGTTTTCCTACCCATTGTTCCTTAACACTGCCTGGGCAGCGGCAAGGCGTGCTATCGGCACGCGGTAGGGCGAACAGGAAACATAGTTGAGTCCGGTGCGGAAACAGAAATCTATGGAGGAAGGCTCACCTCCGTGTTCACCGCATATACCCACTTTCAGATCCGGCTTTGTTGCCCTTCCCTTCGCCGTTCCCATTTCAACAAGCTGGCCTACACCTGTTTGATCCAGCGCCTGGAACGGGTCTCTTTCAAGAACGTGCTGGGAAATGTACTCAGGTACAAAAGAACCGACATCATCCCTGGAAAATCCGAAGGTCATCTGGGTTAGATCATTCGTGCCGAAAGAAAAGAAATCTGCGTAGACGGCTACTTCATCAGCGGTTAATGCGGCCCTGGGAACCTCAATCATTGTACCGATTTTGTAGGCGACTTTGGTTTTCATCTTCTTGAACACTTCCTGGATGACAGCTTCCGCGTTTTCACGCAGAACCTTCAGCTCTTCCTGGGTGCCCACCAGGGGAATCATTATTTCCGGGAGAACCTTGACTTTCTGCTTTGACAACTCACAAACGGCGCTGATTATAGCTTCCACCTGCATGTCATAAATTTCAGGATAGGTAATACCCAGACGGCAGCCACGGTGACCGAGCATGGGATTGAGTTCGTGGAGTGAATCGATCTTTGCCTGGAGCTTCGCCGTGCTGATTCCAATCTGTTTTGCCAGTTCTACGGTTTCCGGCCTGGTTTTCGGTACAAACTCATGCAGCGGAGGATCAAGGAGGCGTACTGTGACCGGCAAGCCTGCCATCGCTTTAAAGATGCCCCTGAAGTCCTTCTTCTGGAGGGTGAGGAGCTTCTTCAGAACTTTCTGCCGTGCCGTCTTATCTTCAGCAACAATCATTTCCTGGAAGAGCTGCAGCTTCCCTTCGTCAAAAAACATGTGCTCTGTCCTGCAAAGGCCGATTCCTTCCGCTCCGAAACTCCGGGCGAGTGTCGCGTCCTGGGGCTGATCCGCGTTGGTACGCACCAGAAATCCCTTTTCTTTCAAACCCGGCCGCGCAACAGCTTTTCTAATAACATCGGCCCAGCTCAAGAACGTTTTCAGTTCGCCTGTCAGGTGCGGCTTGATCAGTTTTGCTTCTCCTTCAAAAACTTCCCCGGTGCTCCCGTCGATAGATATCCAGGCGCCCTGCTTCAGGGTTTTCCCGCCGACCTTCATTACCTTGCCGGAAATTTCAACAGCTTTACAGCCTGCGACACAGGGAGTTCCCATACCCCGGGCAACAACAGCCGCATGACTTGTCATTCCGCCGGTGGAGGTTAAAACTCCCTGGGCAACACTCATTCCGCCGATATCTTCGGGAGATGTCTCCTTCCGCACCAGAAGAACACGCTTGCCCTCTTTCGCCCACTCTTCAGCTTCGTCGGCTGTAAACACTATCTGTCCCGCGGCAGCCCCCGGAGACGCATTCAACCCTTTGGCAATAACGTCCAGATCTTTCCGGTACTTTATATCAATAAGGGGATGAAGAAGCTGATCCAGCTGATCAGGAGTAACTCTCATGATGGCTTCTTCCTTTGTAATCAGCTTTTCCTTGACCATATCCACGGCACACTTAATAGCAGCCGGTCCTGTTCTTTTTCCGTTTCTCGTCTGGAGAATAAAAAGATCCCCCTGCTGAATGGTGAACTCGATATCCTGCATGTCTTTATAATGATGTTCCAGATTATCCTTCAGATCCACGAGCTGCTGATAGAGCTTCTTGTTTTCCTTTTTGAGAGCGGAGATCTTATGGGGAGTCCGTATGCCTGCGACAACATCTTCCCCCTGAGCGTTCATCAGGTATTCACCATAGAACTTGTTGGCTCCTGTTGACGGGTCCCTGGAAAAACAAACACCCGTGCCCGAATCTTCGCCGAAGTTGCCGAAAACCATGGTCTGGACATTAACCGCGGTTCCAAGCAGTCCGCGAATTTCATTCAGCTCCCGGTATTTGATTGCCCGCGGGTTGTTCCACGATCCGAATACCGCGTCGATAGCCGACCACAGCTGCTTCATCGGGTCCTGGGGGAAGTTCTCCTTAATCTCGTTTTTGTAAGCTTTCTTATACAGGTCTACAATTTTCTTAAGATCTGCTGTATCGAGATCGGTATCCTCTTCAACCCCTTTCGCCTTCTTTACCTTGTGAAGGATCTTTTCAAAAGTATCGTGATGAACTCCTTTAGCGACATTTCCAAACATCTGGATGAACCGCCGGTAGGCATCCCAGGCAAACCGTTCATTGCCGGTTTTCAGGGCAAGACCTTCAACCGCTTTGTCGTTCAGCCCCAGGTTGAGGATTGTGTCCATCATTCCGGGCATGGAAACCGCGGCGCCGGACCGGACCGATACAAGAAGCGGATCCGCGGGGTCGCCCAGTTTTTTCT
>Ga0180435_10004426_pt1 | contig 13861 bp, 9 predicted proteins | sample SS_ome_3_FD_132467 | JGI IMG/M metagenome (GOLD analysis project Ga0180435, IMG submission 132467) | Hypersaline lake sediment archaeal communities from the Salton Sea, California, USA - SS_3_S_1 metaG | ecosystem: Environmental > Aquatic > Non-marine Saline and Alkaline > Hypersaline > Sediment... | reverse complement strand
TGAACCGTCCAAAGAACGCACGCCGACCACAGATCCCGCCATTGGCGAGGATATTCTGCATGAAGTGCATCTCGGGAAGATCGTCCTTTACCATCGAGCTGGTGTAGGCGATCTCTTTGTCAACCACATCCACATAGGCCGATGTATTACCATCGTTCGGAATGCAATCCGGCCTCAGGTTACGGAGCATCTTCCGGCCCCAGGCATAGATCTCATCGGGATCGCTCCCGCCCACCGCCATTGCAAGATTCCATACGCTTAGATCCTTGAACCCCTGGTCCAGTTCCCCATCAAGGTACCACTTCTCGTAGTTGAGGTACCGCTTCACCGGGTCAACATATTCAGTCTTGTCTTTTTCAATCTCAGGCTTCCTTATTGTAATCGGCGTAGCGTTGACGAGAGCTGTGGCCAACGCGAGCTTTTGGAAGATTCCATCCTTCGCCCTTGGACTGGCCTTCCGTATGTCAGTGTAGATCTTCATCGCCGCGCCGTACTTTCGCGAATTGGAACCGTCAGCAACCAGCATCTGAATCATCAGATCTCTATTTGCCAGGAGTTGCTGGATCAGTTTCACATTTTCAGAGCTCTGCTGAGCGAATTCCGCCAGGCCGCACGGGGTGGCTTCTTTGATGATCACATACTGCGCCAACTGTCCGTCCAGCGCGTCATTTCCCAGGACGCCTTTCATTCCCAGGACATCCATGGCTTTCCACGTCGCTGCTCTTGCCTTCGTATGCGTAGCTTCGGCCGCCTCTGCTTCCTTGATCGCAGCAGGCAGGCCCGCCTTTGCCTCCTTGACCGCCGCTTTCGCCTTCTCGATGTTGCCCGGAAGCGCATCATACTCCTTTTGCCTTAGCGACAGGAACCTTTCGGCCGACTCCAGGGCCTTCGCCTTGTCCGGATCGCTGTCAGGCATGGCATGCGCCCGCTTCAGTTTGGCCTTTGCATCCGATATCATCTTGGGAGCCCACTTCTGATTCTCCTCCAGCCTCCTGAGCTTGCCCGCTGCGGCCTGCATTTTCGCAACGGCTTTGGCCTGTGAAGCCGCTTCCTTTGCAGGCCCTTCCTCCACCTTGATTGCTGCCTTCCATGCCGCAAGCTTGGCTTCGTCGACAGCGGGCAGTTTCTTCTGGATCTCTTCACTCAGCGAGTTCATCGTCGCGGTGTAATTCGCCTCAAGCTTCTTCCCCTTATCCGTGAGCTCTATCTTTACCGGCTCCTTGGCGGCGGACGTAATCCCTGTTAGGAGTGCAATCGCACAAACCAATGATATTAGGCATCGGATGTTATTCATTTCATCTTCTCCTTTAGTTACTAATGAACGCCGTGTAAAGGGCGGAGTAAAACTGTAGCGTTTGCGGGTATGAATACCCCAGACCGCCTGGGGCGTCAAGTTCCTGTTCTATCTAATCTTCTCTCTTTCCTGCTCGCGGGCGATCTTATCCTTAACAGGTCCTGTTGTAAGCCAAATCGATCTGACCAGAACCCAAACGCCGACCACATCCGACAAGAACAGGCTGTTTTTGTTATGCGTCATATCTCCCTGGCGTTGGAATCATTCTGCATGAATCCTGCATAAATCTTCCCGTGTTTTATTCACTAATAAAATTGCCCAAATAAAAAAGCCCTTGGAAACAAGGGCTTTTTTGAGCTCCCCACTCCGAACGAGTTTCAAACGGTGGGCGAGCTGTAAGTTCTGATAATAGCTTGTTTGGCGTGGCTAACAAGCAGTGAGCAGAGAGTGTCGGCCCGAACTGCCATGGGATGATTGAAACCGACGTTGGACTGTCGACTCTCGACCTTGACCAACCCGGGATCGGGTGTCATATTGTCTGTAGTCGGCTTGGGGACGGTCCCTGGGCCTCAACGAATCCGCGAGACAGGCCAAACAGATGCTTCAGGTGGTGAACAGGGCTGACGCGGGGAACCAAGCGGGCGCCGCAGGCTCCCCCCCTCCACAAACCCCTCACCCCCGGGCCACCGACGCCCTCCGCGACATCCGCGAAACATATCTCTCAAAACGCTGAGTCTTTTTCACGCCAAATCTGCGGATTTGTGATATACTGGTGTGCGGAGAGCTTATGGCCGGGGCGTCCGGTCTGCTACTGAGGTCGTTGAGTGAAGTGATTATTGCTATTGAAGATATGAAGTTCCGTCCTGTGTTGGAATTGCTTGAATCGCGTCTGCTGCTGAGCGGAACGGTAGTGACGCTGCATGGTGAGCCGATCGAGAACTTTTCCGAGTATGCGGAGATACTGCAATTTGACCCCGCCCCGGAAAGGGAACAGCTGGAGTCCCACGTATCCTCGCAACTCGATGCTCCGGCCCTGGCGGCTTTTCCGCTGGATCAAACGTTCCTTCTGCACAGCAATCCCGGCGCGTCGAAGGTTATATACCTCGATTTTGACGGACATGTAACTTCCGCGACAGAATGGAACAATGCGTTTACGGGTGGTGCGGATATCGTGTCTCCCGCTTATAGTTTCGAGGGCGACTCAAGTTTTTCCGACACCGAGAAGCTGCGTATTCAGAACATCTGGAAGCGCGTGACGGAGGATTTTATCCCGTTCGACGTGGATGTGACCACCGAGGACCCCGGTTCCGCGGCGCTGATCCGCTCGAACAGTTTTGATACCGAATGGGGCGTCCGCATGGTGATTGGAGGGAACTCCAGCGACTGGTACGCAGATGGGGCCGGCGGCGTGGCGTATGTCGGATCATTTACCTGGAGTTCCGACACGCCGGGATTTGTCTTTCCCGAGAATCTCCTCAATAACGAGAAGTACATCGCCGAGGCGGTTACGCACGAGGCCGGGCACACCCTGGGGCTGCGCCACGACGGAAACGATTCGGTCGAGTATTACGCCGGGCACGGTTCGGGCGCCACCGGCTGGGCGCCCATTATGGGGGTCGGCTACTACGAAGAACTGGTTCAGTGGAGTCGGGGGGAGTATCCCGCCGCCAACAATGCTGAAGACGATCTGGCGATCATTGTAGGGAACAACGGCTTCGGGTATCGGGGCGACGATCACGGCGGCAGTCTCGCCGGAGCCGACGCACTGTTCGTCGATGCTGAGGGCTTGGTTTTTGATGAGGGGATTGTGGAACGCAACACGGATCTGGATTTCTTCTCCTTCACAACGATGTCAGGCGCGATCGTTCTGGACGTTGATCCATTTGGGATAAGCCCCAATCTGGACATTCTCGCTAAACTGTACGACTCGGGCGGCGGACTGGTTGCCTCCGATAATCCTGCCGAAGCGCTGGATGCGGGTTTCAGTCTTGACCTTGCGGCCGGGACGTACTACCTGAGCGTTGAGGGAGTAGGCAAGAGTCCGCTGGACACCGGCTACAGCGATTACGGCAGCCTGGGCTACTACTCGATTTCCGGGCGTCTCAGCGGACCGGAGGCCATTGATGCGGCAATCGCCTCATCGGACATAAGCTTTGACATTGAGTTTCCGCAGGACAGCGACACGGTGACGATTTCCGCCGTGGTGAATAATCTGGGAAATGAGGGGCTTTCGGGTCTTGTCGTGCGTTTTTACGAAGGCGATCCTAATTTCGGCGGCGTTCAGATCGGAAGCGACTTTGCGGCTCCGTTGCTGGGACCGTATGCGTCGACGATCGCACAAGCCGCCTGGTCGCCCGGTTCGTCCGGTGTGATCGACGTGTACGTTGTACTCGATCCGGACAACTTCATCTCAGAAGACGATGAGAGCAACAACGCTGCGTACAACTCGATATACGTCTCCGATAACGACAACCGACCGCCGGACATATACAACGTGGTCGTCAGCGAGTACAACGGCGACGGCGACGGTGTTGTCGCCGCCGACGAGCAGACGCTAATATCATGGGAACTGACCGATGCGATCGCCCGGGGGCCTCTGATTACGGAGGTGTCGACCGGAGATGCCGCCTTCGTGGAGATACAGAACGTTTGGGACCAGGCGATAGACGTCTCTGGCTGGACCGTGTTGTTGAATGATGCGGATGTTGATTCGCCGGACATAAACGCCGTTAATCCTCAGGCCTGGGTCATGGTAGGTCATATGGCCGCCAGGGAAGTTGCATATCGCAGCGAGGATCCATCGGCGGGCGCCGACTACTTCGGCGACTCCATCCTATGGGAAAACGACGGACCCGGCTGGGCGATGATAGTAGACGGCGACGGAGATGTTCGGGATTTCGCGGTTTGGGGATACTCCGCCGCCGAGATCGCCGCGATGTCCGTGAATTACGGCGCCTTTGCCGGAATCACCGCCGGCGGACAGTGGTCTGGCGACGGAGCCGAAAAAGGCTCCGAACCGTCTCCGCCCTCTCCGCCCGTCAATGGCTCCATTGTCTATTCCGGAGGGGCGTACTCGGAGAATTTCAACTCCATGGGCGCTTCTGGGACCGCTGCGCCGGAGGGGTGGACCGTTGGTTCGTACATCGCCGCCCAGACCAACTCTGAGCCCCTGAGCGCTCCGGACGATGAAGCCCTGCAAGTCGACGACGGGTCGTCGAGGACTCAGGGGCAGTCGTACAACTACGGCTCCAACGGAGACTCCGACCGTGCGATAGGGAACGTGCCCCGCAGGAACAGCGGTGATCGGGCGATACAGGTTGCGATAACCAATGACACCGGAGCCGAGATAACCGCACTGAACCTGTCGTATGTCGGCGAACAGTGGCGGGATTCAAGGACTAGGGCTTCGCTCCCGCAGAATCTCTCGGTCTGGTTCAGCAGGGAGCCCGGATCCGGGTTCACTTCGTTGGGCGATGGATTCAGTTTCCTGGCGCCTTCTAATGAAGGTCTCAGTGCGGCTATCGATGGCAACGATCCGGGCAATCGGACGGAGATAAGCGGTCTGTACGTTCTCGATGCGCCCGTATTGGATGGGGAGACCTTCTATATCACGTGGCACGACTCAGATGACGCGAATGAGCCCGATCACGGACTGGCTATAGACAACGTGGTGATCATACCGGAGTATGACCCGCCGAACTCCATACTCCAACGAGTCGGCGACGCCGACAGCGACACCGCCGCGGACTTCGTGCGGACCGGCGAATCTACGATGGGAGGCGTTAATCCAGACCTGATCCAATCCAGCGGGATCGGGCTGGTCGAACTCCTTGTCGATGGCTCGCCGGTGACGATGTCGGGCGATTATTACGCGATAGTCGGGCCTCTGTCGTCCGGCGGCTTCGCCGCGGCGGACCACAGCTTCACGATAAACGCCGGCGACGGCGACAACAGTCCGGCCTACTCCCAATTCGTTGGAACGGTGACGGTTTCGCCTTCGGAGGAACTTACGATCCTCCACGAAGGTTTGCCGGTCGTCAGCGGCCAGGTCGATCCGATCGATTTCGGGCGAGTAGAAAAGGGCGGTCCGGCTCTGGAGGAACTGTTCGAGATTCGCAACGACGGGGCGCAGACGTTGTCGTTTTCGGCGATAACCGCGCCTCCGGGATTCTCGGTCGCTTATCCTCCGAATATGGAATTATCGCCGGGAGGTTCGACTACCTTCACCGTGACGTTCGACACCGATCACGTCGGGTTGTTCGGCGGGGAGATGACGCTGGCGACCAGCGACGGCGCCCAATCGCCGGACGGATTGGATGAAAGCGCCTTCACGCTCTTGCTGTCGGCGGAAGTCACCGCGGCGGCGAGCATCTCCGGGCGGTATCTCTTCTACAACAACTCCGCTCTGGATGGGAGCGATCCCGCCGCCAGCCCTGAGGATGACGCAGCCTTAGCCGCGGGTAAGGTGATGTTGCTTCCCGGTCAGGCGGTCACTTCCGCCAATTACTCCAGCTACAGTCGTGGCATAAACGGGATTATGGTCGATGTCGACGGTCTTGGCGGGATGCCGGCGTCCGGCGACATTGGCGTCAGGGTTTATGATGACCAGTCAGGCTCCTGGGCGCCGGGCCCGGCCCCGAGCGTCAGTTTGCGTTCCGGCGATGGGGCTGACGGATCGGACCGCGTGACGCTGATCTGGCCGGACGGGGCGATCGTGAATCAGTGGGTTGAGGTGAAGGTTCTGTCGGACTCAAACGGAGGCGGTCTGGGTCTGGATGCTGATGACGTGTTCTATTTTGGCAATTCCATAGGAGACTGCGATGGTGACGGAGCTGTTGGCGATGACGATTATGATCTGCTTGTAAGTCAGTTTGGTCAGCGCGGAGACGGACTCGCCGCTGACTTGAATAGAGATGGACGAGTGAATCTGCATGACTTTGCGATCATGCGAAGTCGTTTCGGAGAAACGACTGAGACTCCAACCTTCCCAGCCGCAGCGCCAGAGGCTCCCAGAGCAGCATCAGCAATTTCAGTAGAAGAACAGCCTGTCAATGGCGACGATTCAGAATATGTCAGTGACATCAGCGATGATTCGAGTGCTCTTGCAGTATTGGCTCCGGTAGTCGATCTTCTTGTGGGACCGCTCTCTGTAAGCGGCTACATTCCTGAGCCTCCGCCGACGTTCTGGGGGGGGGGCACGCCAACACTCCACCGTGCCGCTACATCGGAGTATGATCTCCGGCCGCTGAATGATGACGCGGTTGCGGGAGAGGGCGATGACCTGTTGACGGACATACTGGCTGAATCAGCACTGGCTCTCCCGCTGTAGACTGTTTGCGGGCTAAGATCCAGTCGAGCGGCGCCAGATTGCAGGTGTTTTTCGCCGTATTAGATTGCTGATTCACTATATTACCGCGATCTGAATCACTCCGAGCGGCGTGGTTTCACTAGAGTATTGCATTATTCTCGTGAATAATAGGGTCGGGTTAGGGTGTTGTATCGTTCCAGTCAAACAGGACACTTCCCACCTAGATTCGCCCCCCCAAGTTCCCTGCTACTTCTTCTTTTTCCGTCGTCTCTTCTTGGCTTGTCTCTTCCTCTTGCGTTGGTGCTTAGGGTTATTCAAGTTACGCAGTCTTCCTGCTTCGGACTCGGCTCTCCTCCGGGCCTTTTCCGCTATTGGCACCTGGTTCCTTGTGGTCTGCCCCATTACAGCCTCGGCTTGCGACGCAAAATGCCGGCTTGCTAAGTATGCGTACAAGTAGCGACCAAGTAATTGAGTACAGTGTGTCGCTGCGCCGGCCGAGGTAGCCGAGTATGAAGGCGTTGACCCATTCGACGGGCCTGCCCGTTCCGTACAACGGGATCGGTTTGCACAGACACCCGGCGCTGCGGGATTGGATGACCTTGCCCGGCGACCAGATGTTCTGGATTATGCTGGCGTCGGCGCGATGTGTATGGCCGTGGATAACGCTCTTGCCTTGGCTGATCTGCAAATGCTGCTTGGTGGCGTGACGGGCGTAACTCCAGCCGTGTACGGCGATGATCCGCGAGTTGACGTTGTAGTGCGGATATCGTCCGGTGGTCGAACCGTAACGAACATAGGTGCATTTCTTACGGTTTCTGGTCAACTGGATGCGCGGGGCCAGCATGGAATATGCGCCGCGTCCCTCGGCCGTCGCTGCGGCCCAACGATCCAGACGATATTCGTGGTTTCCTTCGACAACCACAAGTCGACCACAGACTTTTTGTAGTCTGTCCAGCAGAGCGCCGGTGGTCTGTAGATCGGCCTCGTAGTCAGTCTCGGCCATGCCGTATGTCGGCGGGTGGGTGGAGAACTGTCCGCAGTCCAGCAGGTCGCCGAGACAGATGATCATCTCAGGCTTGACGTATTCGGCCACCCTGCAGAACACCTCCAACGCGGCTCGGTTCTGGTGGGGGATATGAACATCGCCAAAGGCCAGGATTGTCTTGCTGTAGGCTTTGGGCATCATTCATCCCCCGCGACCATCGCCGCCGTTCGGGCGTACCCGGCGATGTCGACGAGGTTGTCCCGCTTGTGGCGATGCACCTGCCGGGCAAGTTTGACTGCGATCATGCACAGCGGTATGTCCATCGCCGTAACTTCAGCGCCATCTCGCAGCTTGTCGGCCAGGACGCCCGTCCACATGCGGGCCGTTTTGTCGAAATCATCGCGGGGATGCCCGTAGTCATCGTGCCGAACGCCGCCGGTGATTTGCTTGGCCTCGTCCAAGACCGATTCAATTGGAGCCTCCTTCACCATTCGGAGCCAATGAAGGCCCACTGTCGGCACGGGCGTATTTGGGTGGCGTAGCGGTATCGCCGGGCGTCGGCCTCGAACCAGTCGATCACGTCGCAGGTCTTCAGATCGACGATGCCCTGATGCGGGTGCGTCCAGTCGATCCGGATTTGTGAGGGAACGCCGCAGTAGTCGGCGCGGACGACGCCCTCGGACCGGCCGTACAAAAGCAGATCGACGGCCTTGTCGTTCATGGAAACGCCCGATGCGAGATTCTCGATCAACTCGACTTGGTCATTCGACAGGACAGGCATGCCCTGCTCGCTGGCCCACTGGGCGAACGCTTTTGTCTTCGTCCCGAACGGACGGTTTGTCTTCGGATTCACCGGACCGCCCATGGCGAATGAGGCCTCGTAAACGTCGCGTCCCTCCAGGATGCGGCTGTGCGCCGCTCGTCCGATCAGGTAGGCCGGAGAGTCCTTGTCTGGAATCTGCCCCGAACGCTTCTTGAAATGCAGCCAGGGGCATTTCATGAAGTCCATGAGCTGATGACTGCTGAGGAAGTTCGCGGCCTTGGCGTGGTACTCCTCGGCCGGTTCGGTTTCCAGTACGCTAAGATCAATAAAAACATCTTCCATAATTCACCTCAATTTCCTTTCTCTCCGCCGCCCTCTACATCTGCAGTTGGCCCGAATTTGTCGCGCTGTTTTCCGAAAATTCCACCCCGGCCCGCGCGAAGTGCTCGCGAATCTCGGCGATATTTCGATAGATGGACTGCCGGCAGATACCGAGTTGCTCGGCGGCGTCAGCGGCGCCAAAGGTCATCAGCGCCCGGCAAATCCGCTGGAGACGCTGGGGCATTCGCGATATGGCCAGGGCTAGGTCAGCTCTGATTTCGCGCCTGTCTTGTTCGCTCAGTTCGCCTTTTCGCGGATCGTTCACAACGGGGTTGAAATCCCCTCTGCCCTTGGCGTCGCTGAAACTGACAGGATTGGCGCACGTGCGTCGTCGCCGCGTGCATTCGGTGCGATAGATGTACTTAACGAATCGATCAAGCACGCGGCAGACAAACGTCTCCCACTCTGCGATGACTGGGTCAAATCGCCTGAAAGCCCTGATCAATTCGATCACCATCTCCTGCCTGATGTCGTCTTTGCGGTCGTCCGGCAAGTTGAACTGGATCGCCAGTTGGCGCACCCGGTATTCGATTCGGGCCAGGGTGTAATCGTCAACTACTCCGGGGTCGGCGGTCGTGGTAGGTGGGGCGGCAGCGTCCTGCAACATATTGAATCTCCTAGTTGCTGAGGTCAGGGGTTGGCGGCCTCATGCGGGCCGCATCACCCTGAGGCGGAATTGCAGAAAACTCCGAAGTGCGACGTGCTGCACATCAGCAAGCACGGTAAAAACCAGGGGTTGTGAGGTGGGATTTCTTGTGTAGCAGTTGTACGAAACACCTGCAACGGCTACTGCTGCACGTAATCGGTGCGATGTGGCGCAATAAAAAAGGCCCCGTCCGTGGGGCCTTTGACGAGGTGATCCGGCCATCAGCGTCCGAATCTCATTACCTCATCCAGATTGCCGGCGATTCGATAAAGGACCTCCAGTTCCCTGGCTTGCTTGTCCCGAAAACAGTTGGATACCGCATAACGAGGCAATCCCACGCGCCGGCCGAACTCCGCCTTGGACGGCAAGGGCAGTAATTCAGGCTCACGATCCGCATGAGCCAGCGCGTACGCATGGTCGCGGCATGATTTGATATGCTCGATGAGTTCCCTCTTGAGGGCCTCGATGTTCGCCGCCCGGCTGGCGCGTTTCCGGGACGGTTGGCTGGAATTGATCTTGCCGCGATCCACGGAACGCGTTCGCTTTCTCGCCGCAGCCTGCGGCCGCGGGGCGGCGCGAGTGTCGCGGGCACTGAACATATGCCCCTTGAGACGAGTCAGCAAGTTAGCCAGAACTTCGGCCTGGTTTCGCGCGGTCAATGTTAGGCGGCGCTCGGCTTTCTCGTGATCCGCCGTCGTCTTAGGATAGATCAAGTCGAGTTCGACCGCCGTATCATGAAGGTTCCCGGCCAGGAATCTCAGTTCCTCGGCCAGAATACTTTCTCCGTCCATTGTCAGTTGAATCCGGATCATGTCCAGACTGTGAAGTTCGGCGCCGAGGCCCCAGCTGTTGACGTTCATATGTCGCCCGTTGCCGTCGATTTCGATTTGGGGCGTGATGGCCGCCCATTGTCTGAAACCGTCGGCAAGGACGTCAAACAACTCTGCTGAGAACGGACCGGCCTCTTGGTAGGCCAATGCAGCCTGTTCGTAGCGTGTGTGCCAGACAATGTTGTGATGGTCGGGTTCGCGGTGATCTGCGACTGTAGCGTGCATACTCCATATGCCTCCGTCAATGGTGTTTGCGCTCACAAGGAGCAATCAGAATCCTAGCAATCTCAACTTGATCGCCTGCTGGGGCGGCCAAAGCTTCTCGCCTGTTCGATACGCAGATTGGTCGCACCGATGTCAAAGAAGAACTAGAAGAGATAACGGTTGCCTCTATACTGCCCGGGCAACTCCTTGGCCCCAGCGGCCGACCATGGCCTACCAGCTCGGACGTCTCGTCAGATCACCATGGCCTTCCTTCAGGCCGCACTCAGATGGGACTTGACCGCGTCTGGCACATAATATGTTCGTTAATTGTTAGGGTATTTGCAAGTAAGAAATCAGAAACACTGCAAATATTTCTATGTAAGCGGTTTACAGTGGGTTTTAGATGCTGCTCATGGCCGAAAATGCACCCGGGGGTATGACTGTCACGTACATCTTTGCGGATGTGATGCCGCAGTCGCGGCGAAAGTTGAGTTCTTGCGCGACAAAATCATCTCTACTGCAGATATAGAGGGTGGAGAAGGGCGCTAGTTTATCACCGCCAAAATTCAGCAGTCCCAGCCAAGGAAAACAGTAATGAAGCAGGAAGACGCAGGTACAAGTGTTTGTGATCGGATTACCGCCGAAAAACCGCTCTTGATCGACAAGCAGCAGGTGGCCGACATGACGTCGATGTCGGTTCGGACGATTGAGCGGCTGGTCTCTCAGGGGCGATTCATGACGCCCATACGCCTCGGCCGGAAGATGATGTGGCACAGGGAGAAGTTCATTGCGTGGCTCGTTAACGGCGCTATTCTGCCCCCGCGAAACGGCCCGCGGGATATTTTCGAATCCCGCGCAGAAAGCCCTTGAGCTGTCCGCCCCGTTGAGGCTCAGTGTGTCCCACTGAAAACCAGTAGGAGATGCATATGCTTGTGAAACGTAAACATTCAAGGCCGATCCCCAAAGGCGCAACGTTCTTCGAGAACGGCGGGGTGAGCTACGCCCGGTGGCGAGGGGCGGCGGGCAAGTTGAAAACCCGGCCGTTGAACCGTAAGGGCGATCGTATAGTCGAGACTTCCGCATGTTGGTACGTTCGTCTCCGCGATCCGGATACCAACAAGTGGCGAGAGTGGAAGGCGTTTACCGACAAGCAGGCGTCCCTGGCCCGGGAAGTGGAGATCATCAAACAGGTCGAGCGGGGGCAGATGGGGATTGCCGATGCGAGGACCCGGCATCGCAAGACGCCGCTGGAAACACATCTGAAAGCGTTCACCACGTACCTGGAGGACAGGGACAATACCTCCGGACATGTCGACAAGACGCTCGCTCGATGCAGGCGAATCCTCAAAGGCGTCAAGGCAAAGAAGATTTCGAATATCACGGCCGGAAAAGTTGAATCGTACTTAGCCAAGTTACGGCGGGGGGGCATGAGCGTATCGACCTCAAACGGGTACTTTCGGGCGATCGGATGTTTCTGTAGATGGCTGGTCAAGGATGGCCGGGTGGCGATGAACCCTATCGCCGGACTGTCGGCGATGAAGGTCAGCGACGCCGACAAGAAACGCAAACGCCGTAACCTGACGGACGACGAATTCAGGGCATTGATCGAAGCGGCCAGGGGTTCGGAGGAACCGTTCATGGACATCTCGGGCACCGATAGAGCGATGCTCTACATCGTAGCGGCCAACACTGGCTTGCGAGCGAGCGAACTAGCGTCCTTGACGCCTGAATCGTTCGATCTCGATGACGGAACGCCCACGGTGCGATGCAAGGCAGCATACACCAAGAACAGCCAGGAGGCCGCACTGCCGCTGCGACAGGATATTGCCGCCATGCTCCGAGATTGGCTGGAAGGGCGGCCGGAGGGCGAGAGGCTCTGGGGCGGCCGATGGGCGTCAGACCGGCAAGGATCGAAGATGATCAAGGCGGACCTGAGCGTTGCTGGCGTGCCGTACAAAGATGCCAACGATCGCTATGCCGATTTTCACGCCCTCCGTCACACCTTCATATCAAATCTCGCCCGCGCGGGCGTCCATCCCCGCAACGCACAGGCCCTGGCCCGCCACAGCACAATCGACCTGACGATGAACGTCTACACCCACATCGCCATGGAGGATCTGGTAAGCGATATCGAGGCGATGCCGTCGGTTTTGGGACCGTGTGACGTAGAGTCGCCTGCTGAGACTGGAAGCCAAATCGTCGAAAAAGCCAAATCCGTCCCCGCTGAGTTGTCCGTTCTGGCTGATAGTTGGGCGGGCCTGCCCGAACACATTCGCCAGACTATCGCAACCCTCGCCGCTTCGTGAAATATTCCTCTCGGTTCATCAAGCAGTTCTCTTGCAGCATTTGTGGCAGAGTGTCAGGTTGCCTGGGTGGATGTCGTGGGGTCGAATCTCGACCTTGACTGAGCACCAGTACACAACGCCTAGCCGTGTCGTGGTTTGTGGTTAACAAACTCGTTCCACTCGGCCCGTGACACAAAAACGCCGCAAGCTGCTGACCTGCAGCATCTTACGGCGAAAACTCCCCGATCCGAACGAGTTTTAAGCGGTGGGCGAATTGTAAGTTATTGTAATGGTTTGTCTTGCGTGGTTATTAGGTAGCAAGCAGAGGGTGGCGGTCCGAACTGCCTTGCGACGACTGAACCGAACGGCGTTACTTCTTTTTCGGCTTTGAGGTGGCCGGGATGGCCGTTAGAGCATTGGTAAAGGCCCGCGACGATTGTGGGTTTGAGTCTATAAGGTTGAATCTCGTGCTGTGGCGCGGTGGCCAAGATCTAAAAAATCCCTGTAACCTCTGTTACGCTATCAGACACTTACTTAACGATCTGTAAGTGTAAACCTGTTGGAGACGCTAACATGGATCGACAAGAAGCATTCCGAGAACTCGTGAAGGCAGCGCGAGAGGATTTGCCCCCGCTTGTGGACGTTAGCCAGAGCGTATTGCGAGACATCGGGGCCGCCAGGAAGTCGAAAGACCTCTTGCCCTGGGTCTTTGCTGCAGCCAGTTCGGCAGCCGCTGCAGCAATCTTCGTCATTGCCGTGCGTGTTATGATTGCCCGCCAGAACGCGGGGGTCGATCTGATTGACTCACTATTCTCTGTAATGCAATGATCATCAACTGAGATCTGAATCAACCGAATCTCAACTGTCGCCCATCCGGCTACGGCTTAGCTGTTCTCCACGCGACCGTGACCGGGGAACTATACAACAGCCCAGCTGTTCCCTGCCCCCCGTAAATGAGACTTGATAGCAGTCTGCCAAGACTATATTCTTTCAATAGGAAGTTTTACGAAATCGGAAATGGACTGATTGTGAACGTGTCCAAGACAGACATCGACCGTCGCACCGAGGCTTTTGTCCGGTTCTGCCGCCAGAAGGGTATGAAGGTCACCCACCAACGGATGGAGATTTTCCGGGAGCTGGCCGGCAGCGAGGATCATCCGGATGC
>Ga0180435_10004424_pt1 | contig 13864 bp, 10 predicted proteins | sample SS_ome_3_FD_132467 | JGI IMG/M metagenome (GOLD analysis project Ga0180435, IMG submission 132467) | Hypersaline lake sediment archaeal communities from the Salton Sea, California, USA - SS_3_S_1 metaG | ecosystem: Environmental > Aquatic > Non-marine Saline and Alkaline > Hypersaline >... | reverse complement strand
CGAGGCGTCAACTTTCACTTTCTTGTCCATGGCTCTGCTCCTTCGGGCCGCGGGCCCGCTCAGGCGGTGTGGTGGCAATGGGTGGGTGATGCCTTCAAACGAGGTCGATCAGCATGTTGCCGTATTGATCGACCTTACCACGGGCATTCGGTGGAAGCACCGCGCAGGCATGCTCGAACTCGACGATACACGGCCCTTCCACGGTGGCGTCGGCGACGAGCGCGTGCCCGTCATAAATGTTGCTTTCGTGCCACGCGCCGCCGAACCAAGCCTGCCGCGTGCCCTTGAGCGGCTCGCGGCCGCTGGCATCGACGGTCAGGGCCGGCGGCCGCGCGGTGCGCCCGACCGCGGTGACCGAGAGCGAGACGATGGCCGGCGCGAAATCGTCGGAACTGACGCCGAACTCCATCTCGTGACACTTGTGGAAGGTCTCGGCGATCTTCGGCAGGTCGGCCGCGGTGAGCTTACCCTCGGGGATCGGCGTTTCGACCTCGTAGCTCTGGCCGACGTAGCGCATCTGTGCCGAGCGGGTCACGGTAACATCCGCGGCCTTGACGCCGTCGGCTTCGAGCAGCGCCACGGCATCGCGCTCGAGCACGGAATACAGCGAGTTGATCGCGTCGATGTCGGCATCGCCGACGGCGCAGAAATAGAACGCTTCGAGATCCTGGCGCAGGTCCATCGCGGTGGCGCCGAAGGCCGAAGCGACGCCGGCCTGGGCCGGCACGATGATGCGCGGAATGTTCATCGATTCGGCGACGAAGCAGGCATGCATCGCGCCGGCGCCGCCGAACGCGGCGTAGACGAAGTCGCGCGGGTCGCGGCCGCGACCGACCAGCACCTTCTTGACCGCCTGCGCCATGTTCTCGCAGCCGATGCGGATCATGCCTTCGGCGGTCTCGATGGCGGACAGGCCGAAAGTCTCCGCGAGGCGCTCCATGGCCTGCTCGGCAGCATCACGATCGAGCTGCATCTTGCCGCCGAGCGAGGGCTCGATGCGGCCGAGCAGCAGGTTGGCATCGGTGATGGTCGGCTCGGTGCCACCGAGGCCGTAGCACACCGGGCCCGGGCTCGAGCCGGCCGACTGCGGGCCGACGCGCAGGCTGCCGCCCTCGTCGACCCAGCCGATCGAGCCGCCGCCGGCGCCGACGGAATGGATGTCGAGCATCGGCACGATGACCGGGATCTCCCACTCGATCTCGTGATCGCGCGTGACCAGGCCCTTGCCGTTCTCGACGATCGAGACGTCGAAGCTGGTGCCGCCGACGTCGGTGTGGATGATGTTGGGGCAATCACCGCGCAGTTCGTTGAGATAGGCCGCGTAGGCGACGCCGCCGGCCGGGCCGGATTCGATCAGCTCCTCGGGGTGCTGGATCGCGGCTTCCACGCCGGTGATGCCACCGCTCGACTTGAGGATCATCAGGCGGCCGGCGAAACCGGCTTCCTTCAGGCTCGCCTCGAGCCGGCTGAAGTAGCGCTCCATGACCGGCATCGTCGCGGCACGAATCGCGGTGGTGGTGAAGCGCCCGTGCTCGCGGAATACCGGGCAGGTATCCGCCGAGGTCACGCAGTAAATGTCCGGGTTGACCTCGAGCACGATGTCGCGCATCGCGTTCTCGTGCGCCGGGTTGACGTAGGCGTTGATGAAGGCAATCGCGACCGACTGGATGCCATGCGCCTTGATCTTCTCGGCGATGGCGCGCGCATGGCCGGGATCGAGCGGGCGCACCACTTCGCCCTTGACGTTCGTGCGCTCGTCGATGCTGTAGCGGTAACGGCGCTTGATGATGGGCTTGGGCTTGGTCTGGTAGGGATCGTAGAGCTGGGCGCGGTGCTGGCGACCGATCTCGATGGTGTCGCGGAAACCCTCGGTCGTGATCATCGCCGCTTCCGGATAATCGCGCGTAATGAGCGCGTTGGTCGCGGTCGTCGTGCCGTGCATGAGGTACGCCACGTCGCGTGCTTCGATGCCGGCCTCGGCGAGCGCGTTCATCACGCCACGCGAGCGGTCGTCCTTGGTCGTGAGGACCTTGGCGGTGACTTCGCGATTATTGCCCTCCTGCCAGGCATAGAGGTCGGTAAAGGTTCCGCCTACGTCGATTCCTACGCGCCACATGGTGCATCCCCCGCTGGTTTGCTGTTCGGTTCGTTCATGGTGGAAAGTCTCAACCGCGCATGCGCTCGGCCTTGGGATCGTACAGGGGCGCGAGCGACGCGCGCGCTCCATAGACCCGGTCGGCCTGCTCGATGCGGTAGCTGCCGCTCGTCACCCAGTCGCTGCTGACACCTTCCTCGCACTGCACGTAGCCCAGCGCACAGGAAGCGCCGAGCGTGTGCGCATAGCCGGCGGAGGTGGTGTAGCCGACCCGTTCGCCGTCGCGCAGGATGGGCTCGTTGTGGGTCAGCACGGGCTCCGGATCGTCGAGCAGGAACTGGACCAGGCGGCGTTTCGGCAGCCCCTTCTCGCGCTGCTCGAGCAGGGCCTCGCGGCCGATGAAGCCGCCGTCCTTGTCCCACGCGCAGGTGAAGCCGAGGCCGGCTTCGAGCAGGCTGTCGCAAGGCCCCATATCGTGAGCCCACTCGCGAAAAGCCTTCTCGACGCGCAGCGTGTTGAGGGTATGGTAGCCGCAGTGCCGCAGGCCGTAGTCGGCGCCGGCGTCGACCAGCTTGTCGTACACGGCGAGCGCCATCTCGCTCGGCACGTAGAGTTCCCAGCCGAGTTCGCCGGTATACGACATGCGCAGCGCGAGCGCCTGCTGGTAACCCACCTCGATCGGCTGCAATGTCCCGAACGGAAACGCCGTGGTCGAGAAATCAGCCGACGATATTGCGCCCAGCAGCTCACGCGAACGCGGCCCCTGCACGTTCAGCATGCACCAGGCGCCGGTGACGTCTGTGACCACGCAGCAGGCCTCCCCGGGCACGTTCTCGCGTATCCACGCGTCGACGTGGGTGGTCGTGAACGCCGGCGTCACGACCAGGTAGCGGTCGTCGGCGAGGCGCGTGATGGTGAGATCGGCTTCGACGCCGCCGCGCACGTTGAGGAACTGGGTGTAGACCGCGCGGCCGACGGCGACGTCCATCTCGGCCGTCGCCAGGCGATTCAGCACACGCGTCGCGTCGCGGCCCTGCACCAGCAGCTTGGTGAACGAGCTCTGCTCGAACACGCCCACCTGCTCGCGCACCGCGCGGTGTTCCGCGGCATTGTTGGCGAACCAGTTCTGGCGACCGAAGCTGTATTCGTAGCGCGGCTCCTGGCCGGGTTCCGCGTACCAGTTGGCGCGCTCCCAGCCGGCCGACTCGCCGAAACACGCACCGGCCGCGGCGATACGTTCATGCAGGACCGACTGGCGCATGCCGCGCGCGGTCTCCCATTGGCGGTTGGGCCAGTGCATCTGGTAGGCGATACCGAGCGATTCGACGCCGCGGTCGACGACATAGGCCGCGTTGTTCTGTACCGGCTGCAGGCGACGGATATCGACGTCCCAGATATCCATCGGCTGCACGCCGTCGTTGATCCACTGCGCCATCACGTGCCCGGCACCGCCGCCCGAAAGTATGCCGAGTGAATTGAACCCGCAGGAGACGAACAGGTTCTTCACGTACGGCGCACGGCCCATCAGGTAGTTGTGATCGGGCGTGAACGATTCCGGACCGCAGAAGAACTGGCGAATCCCCGATTCCATCAGAATCGGCATGCGCTCCATGCCACGCTCGATCCACGGCTCCATGCGTTCCCAGTCGGGCTGGATCTCGTCGAAGCAGAAATTCTCCGGAATGCCGTCCATGCCCCACGGCGCGGCGACCGGCTCGAAGAAGCCGAGCATGATCTTGCCGGCCTCCTCGCGGATGTAGGCACTGCGGCCCGGGTCGCGCAGGATCGGCAGCTTGTTGTGCACGCCCTCGATCGATTCGGAGATGAGGTAGTAGTGCTCCATGGCCTGCAGCGGGATGTCGACGCCGATGCGGCGGCCGAACTCGCGCCCCCACATGCCCGGACACAGCACCACGACGTCGGAGCGGATGTCGCCGGCAGCGGTGCGCACGCCGGCCGCACGTCCCTGCTCGATGATGACGTCGTCGACGGCGGTGTTCTCGAAGACCTTCACGCCGCGCTGCCTGGCACCCTTGGCCAGCGCCATCGTCACGTCGGCCGGATTCACGCGGCCGTCGTTGGGAAAGTAGAAGCCGCCGACCAGGTCGTCGACGTAGGCGAGTGGGAAGAGCTCCTTGATCTCGCTCGGCGTCACCGCGTGGTTTTCCACCCCGAAAGTGCGCGCCATCGCGCAGCCGCGCAGCATCTCCTCGCGCTTGTGTTCGTCCATTGCGAGCTGAATGGACCCGCAGCGGATGAAACCGGTCGCCTGGCCGGTCTCCTCTTCGAGCTCCTGGTAGAGGCGCAGCGAGTAATGCGCGAGCTCGGTCTGCGCCTCGGTGTCGCGCAGCGTGGTGATCAGGCCGGCCGCGTGCCAGGTCGTGCCGCAGGTGAGCTGCTTGCGCTCGAGCAGCACGACGTCCGTCCACCCCAGCCGCGCCAGGTGGTAGGCAATCGAGCAGCCGATGATGCCGCCGCCGACGATGACGGCGCGAGCGTGGGTGGGCAGCTTCGCTTCGCTCATGGATTCCCCTTGTGTATGGTGCGGGTAACGGTAGGCCGTGGGGACGGCGGCGACGGCGTCGCCACTGGCCCGCGATGACGCAGCACCGGGCCGTTGTGTTCAGAGGCTAGCACAAAAGTGAAATTTGTGTGATTTATTTTCACAATTGAGAAATTTCAGGCGCAAATTTTGAATTGAAGTCCGATCGCGACAATAATTCCCGCATTATTTAAGCAGGAGCGCGGCGGCACGCCGTCCCCGGACCATGAGTTCCACGCCACCATCCGGCTCAGCGGAAGCAGCGACCGTTGCATCCGACACGGCCGCGACGACCGGCCGCGCCGCCGATACCGCGGAGTTCGACGGTGCGGAGGTCCGCGCCCTGCGCAAAGCGCGGCAGCTGCCGCTCGTCGAGCTGGCCCGCCTGAGCGGCCTGTCCGTCGGCTACCTCAGCCAGATCGAACGCAACCGCTCGACGCCGTCGGTCAAGGCCCTGACCGCCATCGCGCGCGCACTCGGCGTCACGGTGGGCTGGTTCTTCAGCGGCGGCAGTGCCGGACCGCGCGAAGAGAAAGGCTTCGTCGTTCGGCGCGACAACCGGCGCCGCATCATCTTCCGCGACGGTTTCGTCGATTACCTGCTCTCGCCCGGCCTGGATGGCGCGCTCGAGCTGCTGATCAGCCATTTCAAGCCTGGCGCGACGACCGGAGAACCCTACACCCACCGCGGCGAGGAAGCCGGCGTCGTGCTCAAGGGGCGTCTCGAGGTCACCGTCGGCGAGCGCTGCTTCGTGCTCGAGGAAGGTGACAGCTTCGAGTTCGCTTCGAGCGAGCCGCACGGCTATCGCAACCTCGACGACGGCGAGACCATCGTTATCTACGCCATCACGCCACCCTCCTACTGACCGGCGCGGGCCGGGCGCCTGCGGCGTGCGGCTTTACCTTGCCGATCAGCCACCTGCGGCCGTTGCGCTGCGACCGTACGCGGCCATGCGCGCGGGTATGTCCTTGCGAGCCCGCAACGCGGGGTCGACAATAAAGACAAGACCACCCGGGAACGGGGAGAACCATGATGGAAGAGCGCACGATACGTCACATCATCGATGGCCAGCAGGTCCTCACCACGCAGGTCGGGACGAGCGTCAGGAAAGCCGCGCAGACCATGAAGGCCCAGGGCGCCGGCGCCATCCTCGTTCTCGACGGCGTGAACCTGGTCGGCATCTTCACCGAGCGCGATGCGCTCTACCGCGTGCTGGCCGACGGCCTCGATCCGAACACCATCACGGTCGGTGACGTGATGACGCGCGATCCGACCACCGTGCATCCGGACAGCCTGTTCAGCAGCGCCCTCGAGATCATGCACGTCGGCCAGTTCCGCCACGTGCCCGTGGTGGACCAGGGCCGACCGATCGGCATGGTCTCCTCGCGCGATGCGATGGGCGCCGAGCTCGAACAATTCATGTACGCCGTGATCGTCGACGAGCAGACCCGCGACATCCTGGCCTGAGCCGCGCGCCATCCTGCCCGGCCAACCGGCCGATGCACCCGGGGGTTCGTGTAACCGGGGGCTTCGTGTAAATTGACTCCGCCGCGCGCCCGTCACCACGACGGGCCGGCATTCCGGGGGAGTCAGCATGAAAATCAAACGTCCCACGCTCGACGACATCGAGCTGATCGCGAGCCAGTTCGGCCTCGAGCTGTCGGTCGACGACCTCGCGTCCTTCCAGGGCCTGATGGAAGGCCCCATCGCGTCGTACGAACGCCTCGAGGAACTCACCGAGCCGAAACCGGCGGTGAAGTATCCGCGCACGCCGGGTTATCGCCCGGAACCGGCCGAGAACCCGCTCGGCGCCTGGTATTACAAGTGCGCCATCAGCGGCGCGCGCAGCGGCAGGCTCAAGGGCCGCACCGTCGCGATCAAGGACAACGTCTGCGTCGCCGGCGTGCCGATGATGAACGGCGCTTCGGTACTCGAGGGCTACGTGCCGGACGTCGATGCGACGGTGGTCACGCGCCTGCTCGACGCCGGCGCCGAGATCGTCGGCAAGGCGGTATGCGAGAACCTGTGCTTCTCGGGCGGCAGCCACACCAACGATACCGGCCCCGTGCGCAACCCGCACAATCCCGAACACTCCACCGGCGGTTCCTCGGCCGGCAGCGCGGCGCTGGTCGCGAGCGGCGAGGTCGACATGGCGGTCGGCGGCGACCAGGGTGGTTCGATTCGCATGCCGGCAAGCTGGAGCGGGGTCTACGGCCTCAAGCCGACCCATGGCCTGGTGCCCTACACCGGCGCGTTCCCCATCGAGATCACGCTCGACCACCTCGGCCCGATGACGCGCACCGTCGAGGACTGCGCAGTGATGCTCGAAGTCATGGCCGGCCCCGACGGCATGGACCCGCGACAGCAGGGGCACAAGGCCGAGCGCTACAGCAAGGCGCTCACCGGCGAGGTGTCCGACCTGCGCATCGGTGTCGTCACCGAGGGCTTCGCCTGGCCGGGCCAGTCGGAGACCGACGTCGACGAAGCGGTGCGCAGCGCCGCGCAGTCATTCAAGGCGCTGCTCGGAGTCGACGTCGAAGAAGTCTCCATCCCACTGCACCGCGACGGTATCCACATCTGGAACGGCATCGCCGTCGAAGGCGCCACGGCCCTCATGATCAAGGGCAACGGTATGGGCACCAACTGGAAGGGCTGCTACAACACGAGCCTGCTCGACGTCTTCGCGCGCGGGCGCCTGACGCGCCCCAACGATCTCTCCGAGACGACCAAGCTGGTCATGCTGACGGGGCAGTACATGGAGGACACCTACCACGGCCGCTACTACGCCAAGGCCCAGAACCTCGCGTGGAAACTGCGCAATGCCTACGACGCGGCCTTCGAGCAGTACGACCTGCTGCTGATGCCGACGACACCGATGAAGGCGACCCGGATCCCGGCCCGCGACTGCCCGCGCGAGGAAACCATCGCGCGCGCCCTCGAGATGCTCAACAACACCGCGCCGTTCGACGTCAGCGGTCACCCGGCGATGTCGGTACCGTGCGCGAAATCGAACGGCCTGCCGGTCGGCATGATGCTGATCGGCCGCCAGTACGACGAAGCCACCGTGCTGCGCGCCGCGCACGCCTTCGAGCAGACCGGCCAGTACCGCCTGTGACTACCAGGCTCGGAGAAGCGCGGACGGGCGCCGCGCGCGCTCGTGCCCGGGCAGGCGGCAGGGAGCGCGCCGCCAGCGGCGCCTGCGCGCCGCGCGGACCCACGCGTCGCGCATGAACGGCATCCACGATCTCGGCGGCATGCAGGGCTTCGGCCCGGTCGAGCGCGAGCGGGACGAGCCGCTGTTTCACCATGACTGGGAGAAACGCGTGTTCGGCCTGTTCATGCCGAGCTTCGCCGCCGGCATGTTCTGCGTCGACGAATTCCGCCACGCCATCGAACGCATGGGCGCGGCGGAGTACCTGCAGTCGAGCTATTACGAGCACTGGCTGCACGCGCTCGAGACCCTCGCGTTGGAGAAGGGCCACGTCACGCGCGAGGAACTCGACACCGCGCGCGCGGCGGCGGGTAGCGCCCGCACGACACCGGCGTTGAGCGCCGCGGCGGTACCCGCCCTTGTCGCCACGGGCGCCAGTGCGCGCGTCGATGCCAAGGTCAAGCCGAAATTCCAGGAAGGCGACATGGTGGTGGTGAAGAACATCAACCCGCCGACGCACACGCGGCTGCCGCGCTACGTGCGGGACAAGCTCGGCTGCATCGATCGCGACCACGGCGTGTTCGTGCTGCCCGATGCCGCCGCGCACGGCAAGGGCGAGAAGCCCCAGCACTGTTACAGCGTCTACTTCAGCGCGCAGGAACTGTGGGGGCCGAAGGCCTCGCGCAACGACTCCGTCTATGTCGACCTGTGGGACGACTACCTGATGCCGGCGTGATTCGCCTTGTCGCATGAACAGCGCGCGACACCTGGACGCGACGACGACACACGGAATCCCGCGGTGACGCTCGCCATCGACGACGTTCTCGAGGCGACCAACCGCCGCTTCGAGCGTGTGCGCCACCCGCGCGGTGCGGCTGCCGATGCACCGCACCCGGCGGCCCGCGCGAGCGCCGAGAGCGTGGCTTACATCGATGCGTTCTGGCCGCATGTTCATGCCGCGATCGAAGCCGATCCGGAACGCCTGGGCCTGTCCGCGACCGTCATGCGCGACGGCAGCGAGCACGTCATCCGGGCCGCCGACATGCGCGAGGCCATGCTGGCCGATGCGCGCTTCGCCGCCGCGCCGGACGAGAAACTGCGACGCGGCACCATCATGTCCGCCATTGCAGTGATGAGCCAGAACCTCAACCAGGCGACGGCGACCTGGGCGGCGGATCTGACGAGCCTGCCGCGACGCTGCCCGCTCGACTACCTGGTCGATGCGCGCCGCTTCGTGTCGCTGCGCATGCTGCTGCCGCTGCGCGGCGAGCAGGCCGACCGCGTCGGCGGCAACGCGCCCACGCTGGTGATGGGCGGCACGGCGACGGCGCTGACGATGTGCTGGAACCTGCTCGCACAGATGCCGCGCGCGTGGCGCGAGCTGACCGGCGCACCGCTCACGGGGACGGACGCCGAACGGCTGTGGGCCGATACCCGGGAACTCGTGTTTCGCCTCGGCGGTGGCAGCCTCGCCGCCTTTGTCGCGCTGGCGAGCGCCTGTTCTTCCCAGGCCGGCGCGATGATCTGGGACCGCGCCGGCGAACTCGGCCTGGCAATGCGCGACGGGCGCCACGTGTGGACCATGACGCCGGCCCTGAAGCGTTACTACGACGAGATGCTGGCGGAAGTCGCGGCCGCCCAGCAGGGTCACTACGTCGGCTGCGCCGCGTTGTACGCGCGCGCGCCGGCGCTGCCATTGGCCGAAACCTGGGCCGACCCGGTCGATACGGCGCGCGAGCAGCAGGTGCTGGCAGAGCTGGTCCGCTGGATCACCGCCGTCGCGCGCGCCTACTACTTCCCGCTGTTCGACGCCGCCGCCAGCACACGCTGAGCGCGGCGGCCGGGCGAGGCACGACATGAACGCAAGCGCGCCGGCGGGCGCCTCACGTGGCGCGGTCGAGATCGCCGTGTTCGCATTGGTCGGGGCGGCCTTCACCAACATTTACGTCACCCAACCGGTGCTGCCCGCACTCGAGGCGGAGTTCGCCGCCGACACCGTGGCCGTCGCGCGCAGCGTGTCCATGGTGCTGCTTGGCATCGCGCTCGCCAACCTGCCGTTCGGTTATCTCGCCGACCGCGTCAGCGTGCGGCACCTGATCCTCGGCGGCGGCCTGGCCATCGGCATCGCGGGCGTGCTGTGCGCGCTGGCCGACCGCCTCTGGCTGCTGCTCGCGGCGCGCTTCGGCCAGGGCGTGTTCATCCCGGCGCTGACGACCTGCCTCGCCGCCTACCTGGCCAAGACGCTGCCGCCGGCGCGGCTCAACGTGGTGATGGGCTCCTACGTCGCCGCGACCGTGCTCGGCGGCATGCTCGGGCGCCTGCTGGGCGGCCTGGTGCAGCCGCTGGCGGGCTGGCGCGTCGCCTGCCTCGTCGCCGCGGCACTGGTTGTCGTCGCGACCCTGGTGGCGCTGCGCTGGCTGCCCGCCGCCCCGCACACCTTCGGCGGCGCGCATCGCAGCGTGCGCTACCGCAGCCTGCTCGCACGGCCCGAGTTGTGGCGCGTCTACCTGTGCGGCGCGGCCGGGCAGGCCATCTTCTCGCCGGTGTTCAACACCATCGCCTACCGCCTGACCGAACCCGTCATCGGCCTCTCGCTGGCGCAGGCCAGCCTGGTCTACCTCGTCTACCTCGTCGGCATCTACATCGGGCCGGCCTCGGGACGGCTCAGCAACCGCCTCGGCAACGGCAACACGCTGGTCGCGGGAACGGTCGTGCTGATGCTCTCGCTGGTGTTGCTGCTGGTGCCCGCGGTGAGCGCCATCGTGTGCGCCCTGGTCGGCGTATGCGCAGGCTTCTTCGCCGTGCACGCGGCCGCGGTCGGTGCACTCAATCGTCGCCTCGAGGCCGGGCAGGGCCGTGCCAACGCGCTCTACGTGCTCGCCTACTACCTCGGCGCCGCGCTGGGCGTGAGCTGGTCGGCCGCGGTCTATCAGCAGGCCGGCTGGCACTTCCTCATCGGCGTTGCACTGCTCATCGCGCTGGTACCGCTGGCCATCGGCCTCGTCGAGCGACGCCGCGACAGCCGCCAGGCCGCCTGATTGCCGCGGTCCTCAGGTGCGGTCCTCAGGTGCGGTCCTCAGGTGCGGTCCTCAGGTCGGCCGTGCCGGCCCGGGCAGGCGCACCGGGCGATTGACGAGCATCACGCCGGCGAGCACCAGCAGACCGCCCACCAGCACCGCCGGCCCCACCCGCTCGCCGAGAAACAACGCTGCCGACAGCACGCCGAAACAGGGCACGAGATTGATGTAGATGGCAGCGCCGACCGTGCCCACCGAAGCCACGGCCTGGTAATACCACAGGAAGCCGAGCGCGGATCCCAGATAGCCGAGGAAGAAAATCAGGCCGAGCGCGTGTGGATCGCGCGCGATGGCCAGAGTCACCGACGGCTGTTCGACGAGAAACGGCAGCATCATGGCGACGCCGGCGAGCGACGCATAGGTCGTCACCAGCAATGGCGAGTACTCCTCGAGCAAGTCTCGCCCCACCACGGAATAGACCGCCCAGGACAGGCCGGAAAGAAAGATCAGCATCTCGCCCCAACCGAGATCGAGCGCACCGGCACCGGCCGGGCTCCCGCCGGTCAGGACATAGCTCGTGCCGAGAAACGCGAGCACCACGCCGAGCACGGCGAGGCGATCGGGGATGCGGCGGTAGCAGACCACGTCGAGCACCATCACCTGGATGGCGATCAGCGCAAGGATGATCGACGCCGTGGTGGCACTCGTGTACTCGAGCCCTTTGTACATCAGCCCGTTGTGCAGAAAGATACCGCTCAGGCCGAGCAGCGCGAAGCGCCACCAGTGACGCCGGGGCACGCGCACGAACTGGCGGGCACTGGCGAGAAACCAGGCGAGGAACAGCGAGGCGACGAGAAACCGCGCGCAGACCACGACGACCGGCGCCTCGTAGGAGGCGAGCACGCGACCGATGGTCGGCGTCACGCCCCAGAAGACGGTAGCCAGCAACAGTTTCAACTGGACCGGCACGGCAGCTCCGGCCGGGTCCGGCCTGCGATGTAGATCATCCTGCGCCCTCCCCAATGGCCGCGGCGAAAATGGTAACCTCGCAGCCCCTGCGGCGCGAATCACATCGATCGTCCCTCGCACCGCGCCGATCTTGAGGAGGTGCTTGCGTGCTGATGGACGGAGCAGAATACCGCGAATCCTTGCGCAGCTACCGGCCCCGCGTGTTCGTCGACGGGGATGCCGTCGAGTCGGTTGCCGACGAGCCGCGCCTGCGACCCGGCATCAACGCGATCGGGGTGACCTACGATTACGCGCTGAACGCCGCGCACGCCGCGCTGGCGCGTGCTCCCGGCCTCGCCGCCGGTAGCGAGGTCAACCGCTTCGTGGCGCTGAACCACTCCGGCGACGACCTGCTCGCCAAGCTCGAGTACACGCGCCTGGTGTGCCAGGAAACCGGCTGCGCAATGCGCTATCTCAGCATGGACGGCCTCAATGCCCTGTGGCAGACGTCCTACCGGCTCGACGCGGCGACGGACACGGAGTATCACCCGCGCTTCCGCGCCTACCTCGAGGACGTGCAGCAACGCGACCTGACCGTCGGCATCGCCATGACCGACGCCAAGGGCGATCGCAGCCTGCGACCGCACGCGCAAGCCTGTCCCGATGCCTACGTGCGCGTCACCGCACGGCGCGCCGACGGCATCGTGCTCGCCGGCGTGAAGGCCATCGTCACCTCCGCGCCCTACGTGCACGAGTTGCTGGTGCTGCCCGGCCGCGCCATGGCGCCCGAGGATCGCGACTTCGCCGTCGCCTGCGCGGTGCCGGTCGATGCCCCCGGCCTGACCATGATCGCGCGTCCGGCCGGCCGTCCCGGCGAATCGAAGGCGCTGTTCAGTGGCAAGTACGGACAGACCACCGCCGTGTGCGTGTTCGAGGACGTTTTCGTTCCCTGGGACCGCGTGTTCCTGTGCGGCGAGACCGAGCACGCCGAGTTCCTCACCAAGTCATACGCGACCCACCATCGTCATACCTGCATCGGTGCGCGGGCCGGCTTCGGCGACCTGCTGATCGGCGCCGGCGCAATGATGATCGAGGCCAACGGCCTGTGCATGCGGCGCAACACGCACCTGCGCGACACCATGGTCGAGCTGATCAAGACCGTCGAAGGCTTCTATGCCTGCGGCGTCGCGGCGTCGGTCTACGGCGTCGAGGACCCGGCCGGTAACGTCGAGCCCGAAGCGGTCTTCTCGAACATCGGCAAGCTTCTGCTCGGCAACCAGATCTACGACATGCACCGCCTCGCGCACGAGGTTTCCGGCGGCCTCATCGTCGCCCTGCCCGGTCCGGACGAAGACCACAACCCGGAGACCGCGGCGACGCTGGCCGACGTGCTGACCGCGCGCGCCGACATCCCCTACGACAAGCGCGCCCAGGTTGCGCGCTTCATCGAGGACCTGACCGCCTCCGACGCCGCCGGCTGGATGTCATTGATTTCGATCCACGGCGGCGGCTCGCCGCAGGCGCTCAAGGCCGAGATCCACCGGCGCTACCCGATTGACGACCGCAAGCGTCTCGTCGAACGTCTCATCGAGCGCGGCCTGACCGAGGGCAACCCGACCGATGCCGCGGAGCCCGGCCAGTGCTGCGACAGCGGCTGCAGCGGGCGCGGCACGAGCGATCCATGAAGCGCGGACGCAGCGCCACGCCGCGAGCCCGGGTCCCGCGGCACGCGCCGGACCTGCGCCGCGACGGCGTGGCCTGACGGATCGGACACGCCGGCGGCCGCGCCGTCCCGCGACCCGCTTCCGCGGCCATTTCCCCCAGCCAGTTGAGGAGTCCTGTTCCATGACGCGAGTCGCTTTCGTTACCGGCGCCGCCAGCGGCATCGGCGCGGCCAGCGCGCGCCTGCTCGCGCGCGACGGCCACTTCGTCTACCTCGCCGACATCCAGACCGACGCCGGCAAGGCGCTCGCCGCCGAGCTCGGCGAAGCCGCTTTCGTACCGCTGGACGTCCGCCACGAGGAGCAGTTCGAGGCCGCGCTGGGGAAACGGGTCGCAGATTGGCCGGCCGGCGTGCGCCGGGGCGCCCTGCGGGACCGCTTCGACCGGTG
>Ga0180435_10004423_pt1 | contig 13865 bp, 16 predicted proteins | sample SS_ome_3_FD_132467 | JGI IMG/M metagenome (GOLD analysis project Ga0180435, IMG submission 132467) | Hypersaline lake sediment archaeal communities from the Salton Sea, California, USA - SS_3_S_1 metaG | ecosystem: Environmental > Aquatic > Non-marine Saline and Alkaline > Hypersaline >... | reverse complement strand
GATGAGTATGAATTCCCAACTACGGTATAAAATCCTAGAAGATGGGACGGTTGAGATAGAGACCAACTCCGATGCATACCTCTATCTGACCGTCGAGGATATGGAAGTCCTCATTGAGGAGGCCAATCAGGAGGCAGAGGTCTGGAATGCTTGATTATGGGCATTGGGAGAATCAAACCGGAATCGACTTCATACCCAGACTTGATGACTATCTCGGATTCATATATAGAATCTCTAATAAGACAACGGGAGAATACTACATTGGACGAAAACAGTTCTGGAATAAACGAGGAAAATACTACTACTACAACGACGAATGGAGAACCTACACATCCAGTTCCAGACCTCTTAACCTATTTATTGATGAGCACGGAACAGATTCTCTTAAATTTGAGATCCTTGCTGTCTTTACAAGCAAGTCAGCTATCCGATATGCAGAAGCAGCAGGCATTATCTGGTCTCGAAGCTATGAAGACAGGGATCGAGGTCTCAATTGGAGTTTTGAAGGATGCAAAGGAACCTTGAAGTTTGAACTTACAGATGAAGAGCAATTGAAAAACCTATATGAAAAAACTACTAATTGATATTGAATTGGCTCCTAACCTCGCAACCGTGTGGGGTATCTGGAATCAGAACATTGGAATCAACCAACTGCATGATACAGCTCGTATCCTTTGCTTTGCCGCTAAGTGGCACGGAGAAGAGGAAGTGTTCTTCATGTCAGAGTATGCAGATGGAAGGAAGAAGATGCTTTCCGCCATCTACCAGCTCTTGGAGGAAGCTGACTCAGTAATCCACTACAACGGCAGGAAGTTTGACATTCCTCACCTGAATAGGGAATTCTTGGAAGAGAATTGGATGCCACCTGATCCTTATCATCAGATTGATCTCCTTCAAACTGTTAAGAAGAAGTTTAGGTTCGTATCCAACAAGCTTGACCACATATCTCAGGAACTTGGGATTGGATCTAAGATCGAACACGAAGGTCATCAACTGTGGCTTGACTGTATGGCTGGAGATCCTAAAGCTTGGGAGAAGATGGAGACGTATAATATCCAAGACGTATGGCTGGTCGAAGAACTATATGACCGTATTCTCCCTTGGATCTCGGACCATCCCAACCATGCACTGTATGTGGAAGGTGATGACATGGTATGCCCCAACTGTGGTGGAACCCATATCAATAAGAAAGGCGTTGAGCATACTAAAACATTCTCTTATCAGAGATACCGCTGTGTAGATTGTGGAACTCCTCTTCGTGGAAGAAACACCATCCTCTCAGCAGACAAACGTAAAAACATTATTACACAGAGTAAACTATAATGAGTGATGACAACATCTATCCAATCAATAAACCAAATGAAACGGTTCAACAAATTCTTGATGAACTGAACGGAGTTAAACCGACTGGTATTATTGTTGCTTACATGGATCATGATGGGAATGCAGCCGTATCTAATTCAGATATGGATGGATTTGAAGCTGCTTTCTTGTTAGCGGCTCTCAACCATAGAATCAATCTCAATCTCTTTGGCGGTCTATGAGTAACTACTACGCAACATCAAAGAACATGATCATCCAAAATATTCGGAAACTTGATCCAGAGGTTGTGTGGATGGAGTACAATCCGAATATCAGGATGTATCGTATCAACTCAAGTGGTCAACTTCCAAGAGAACTTCTTGGATACTCACCACACAGGAAAGCTTTGGTTATCAAAGCAATGAAGGTGTTTAAATGAAAACAGAACTAGAGGATAGTACAGTAAAGGGCTGGTTCAAACGTAACTGGCCTGCACTGGTATGGACTGCCCTATTGGGGGCAGTTCTTTACTGTTGGTCACATACGGGGACAAGTTGTTGAGCGACAAGTGCATTTCATATGAAGATCTGAATGAGATCCAATGTGATGACCCACATTTGGTTGGGACATTTGATCCAAATGGTATTTCACAACATGAAGCAGGAGCAAAACTGGATGGAGGTAAAATCAAAGTAGGACTAATGATGGGTGGATTTTCAAACGCATTGATGGAAGTAGCGAAGGTAGCTACCTATGGAGCAAATAAGTATTCACCTAATGGATGGAAATCCGTACCTGAAGCAAAAGAGAGGTATACCGATGCAATGTATCGCCACCTCTTAGCAGAGCAACAGGGAGAGATGTTTGATGAGGAGAGCGAGTTGCTTCACGCAGCACATGCAGCATGGAATGCTTTAGCTCGTCTTGAATTCATATTGGAGGAAACGGAATGAAATGGATCTTAGTCTATATCACAATGTCGGCCTCTACTCCAGATATTAATGCATTTGCAGAGTATGACACCATGGAAGAATGTTTCCATGAACGTGATGTACTTGTAGAGGCACTGGGTAGACCCATTGTGAATTATCAAGCTGTTTGTGTGCAGGCAGATGGACAAGGATAAGTTTTTCATATCTCTAGCAGAACTGGTATCTACTGAATCAAAAGATAGAAGCACTAAGGTAGGTGCAGTTATTGTTGGACCTGACAAGGAAGTTAGGAGCACTGGATGGAATGGATTCCCAAGGGGGGTAGATGATGACAATGAATCACGGCATGAAAGACCAGCTAAATATGCATTTACAGAACATGCGGAAAGAAATGCAATATATAACGCTGCTCGTGTGGGTATTCCTCTTAAAGGGTGTACCCTCTATCTTAATTGGGAACCTTGTCCTTGCCCTGATTGCACTCGTGCTGTTATTCAGTCTGGCATAACCAAGGTGGTAGGACCAAATAAGGAATTCCCAAACAATACCAGCAAAGACTGGCAAGAGTCCTTTAAACAATCGAGAGAGATGCTTGCAGAAGCAGGTATCGAGGTAAAAGAAATTGAACAATAAATCACAAGCTCGTCTTCCCGATGAGGACTATGAGACTTATCGAAATCGTAGATCTTTCTATGATAGGTTGATCAAACTCTATCTGAAGACTGGTAAGAGATTCTACGATTCAGCAAATGAACGAGATCCTAAAACTGGGAAGAGAGTCCCGTATCGGAAACCAAAAGATGTTTGATGAGAAGCGGATGGATATTATCGGACAGAATGGGAATGATGGGCTGCATTACAATCAATTAACTGAGTTCGCTGAACAGACACTAGCTGATAGGTACTTTCAGGAGGGAGTGACTTCATCAGCCCAAGCATTCAGGAGGGCGGCAGAGGCGTACTCAGACAGTCCTGAGATGGCTGAGAAGATGACTCAATATATCTCAGCTCAGTGGCTATCTCTTGCCACTCCTGTTCTCAGTAATGCACCTAAGAGGTCAACCTATCTTCCAGATTGGGTTGGAAACCATGGAGTGTTACCGGGGTTTGAAGTAGCTTTTAAGAAAGAATGCTACACAGGAAAGATCGTTGGTCTTCCCATCTCTTGTTTCCTAAACTATGTACCGGACTCTCGTAAGGGTCTAGGAGATCACTATGAAGAAAATATCTGGCTTGCTTCTGGGGGTGGTGGCATTGGTGGCTTCTGGGGCCACATCCGCTCCGATGGTTCCACAACTTCAAATGGTTCCGTCTCAACCGGCAGTATCCCTTTCCTCCACGTCGTCGATTCTCAAATGTTGGCATTCAATCAAGGGAAGACGAGACGGGGGAGTTATGCAGCTTACACTGACATTTGGCACCCAGAAGTGGTCGAGTTTCTTGAGGTGCGAAAACCAACAGGGGGAGACAGTAACAGGAAATGTCTCAATCTCCATCACGGGATTAATGTAAGTGATGAGTTTATGGAGAAAGTTGACCAAGCGAGACAAGGAATATTGGAGGACGATTCTTGGCCTCTTATTGATCCTGATTCTGGCTTGGTGGTTGATACCGTGTCCGTTAAAGAACTGTGGGAGCGCATTCTTCACCTAAGAGCTACAACTGGTGAGCCCTACATCCACTTCATTGATCAGAGCAATAGGTTCCTACCTGAGAAGCAGAAGGCACTTGGTCTCAAGGTATACCAGTCTAATCTCTGTAGTGAGATTACACTACCAACCAATGAGGAGAGAACTGCGGTATGTTGCCTCTCATCTCTTAACCTAGAGTATTGGGATGAATGGAAAGATGATCCTGAGTTCATTCCTCTGGTGGTTCGGTATCTGGACAATGTACTTGAGTATTTTATCCAGAATGCTAAGAACATGCCAAAGGCAGTTTACTCAGCTTCTCATGAGAGGAGTATCGGTATTGGGGCTCTTGGGTTTCATGCATACTTACAATCAAGGAGTATTCCATTTGAGTCTGCAATGGCAGATGGATTGAATAGGCAGATCTTTGAACACATTAAAACAAAGGCCGTTGAAGGCACTGAGAAGTTGGCTGAGGAGAGAGGAGAAGCGCCGGATATGGAGGGTACTGGTAGGAGGAATGCTCATCTTCTTTCCATTGCTCCTAATGCTTCTTCTAGTATTATTTGTAATACTTCCCCAAGCATAGAGCCTTGGAAAGCCAATGCTTTCACTCATCGAACTCTGAGTGGTTCTCATCTCGTTAAGAACAAGTTCTTGGAGAAGAAACTGGAGGAGCTTGGTCAGAACACCAGTGAGGTGTGGAAGAGTATTATCACGAACGAAGGTTCAGTACAACACTTAGACTTCTTGGATGAATGGGACAAAGATGTATTCAAAACTGCGGAAGAAATTGATGGACGATGGATCATTGATCATGCTGCCAATCGACAGCCTTTCATCTGCCAGAGTCAATCAGTTAATCTCTTCATTCCAAACGGGATGGACATTAAGAACTTCTCCCATCTCCACCTACGAGCATGGAAGAAGGGACTCAAAACTCTATACTACGTGCGTTCGGCTCCTGCACGTAGAGCAGAGAACTTGAATGTTAAGGTAGCCAGAGAAATATTGACGGAGAATTGGGATAATGGATCGGAATGTCTTAGCTGTGAAGGTTGATGAAATCTTCCAACATGCAATACGGCAGGACTGGCCTATGGTTATGGCTGGTCTGAGAAAACTACGTAAACAATTGAAAGAGACCCCTTCAGATGTTAAAACGCTCTACTGAGTTACCACAGTTCAGACTCACTCTCTACTATGTAGATAGTGGGGTGGCTGTATATGATTTCATTACCAAGAGAGATGCAGAGATATATGCCCACGATGAAGGAGATCATGTCTTCTCGTGGATCATTGAAGAAATAGATTATGAGTAATATACTAGGAACGAGAAAGTTCTATAAACCATTTGACTACCCATGGGCATTTGAATATTACCATGAACAGAATCAGATGCACTGGATTCCAGATGAGGTTCCTCTTCATCAGGATGTGTCAGATTGGAATAAGAAGTTGAGTGATGCTGAGAAGAATCTGTTGACCCAAATCTTCAGGTTCTTCACGCAAGGGGATGTGGATGTGGCTGAGGGATACATTGATAAGTATCTCCCGGTCTTTAAACTCCCTGAGTTCAGGATGATGCTGTCTTCCTTCTCCAACATGGAAGCGGTTCATCAACATGCCTACTCTCTTCTTCTCGATACCTATGGTATGCCAGAAGCTGAGTATCAGGCTTTTGCATCCTTTGAGGAGATGAGGAACAAGCACAACTACGTGTCCCAGTTTGATATTATCTCTGACGAGGGATACGAGGAGCTTGACGGGGCGATCTCTAATGAGAGGTTGGAGAGTATTGCTGAGGCTCTAGCGGTCTACAGCGGCTTTACAGAGGGCCTACAACTGTTCTCATCCTTTGCCATCCTGATGAACTTTCAACGGTTCAATAAGATGAAGGGGATGTGTACCATCGTGGAGTGGAGTATTAGGGATGAGTCTCTTCATGTGGAGGCCATGACTAAACTCTTCAGGGAATTCATCAAGGAACATCCTTGGATCTGGACTGATGAATTTAAGGGAAGGATCTACTCAACGTGTGAGAAGATGGTTGACTTGGAAGACCACTTCATTGATCTTGCATTTGAACAGGAGGGTATAGAAGGATTAACCCCAGAAGAAGTAAAGATCTACATCCGACACATTGCGGATCGTCGTCTACTTCAACTGGGGTTAAAGCCAATTTTTGGAGTTAAGGATAATCCCTTAGACTGGTTGGATTGGGTTCTCAATGGAGTATCTCATGACAATTTCTTTGAGAAACGATCTACTGAATACTCTAAATCTCCTCTCACTGGTAACTTATGGGAATAAGTGTTTGATTAGATAGTCCCAAGCAAAACCTACAAGGGCTGCTAGTGCTGTGAAAGCAGCTACCCAGCCAGCCAGGAACCCCTTATCTCTGTTTCTCTGGAGGACAATCTCCTCTAGGGATTCAGAGATTTTTTCATTTATCCCCTTCATTTCTTCCTTGAACTCAGTCAATTCATTCTGAACTGACTCGACCTTACTCTCCAACCTACCGATATCTTTAGCGTTGTCTTCTACACCCATCAGTCATCTAATCCTAAAAAGTTTCCTGTAGTTAAATAATCACTGTTGTCTTCAATTTCGGTTCTAACTTCCGATGCAGAAGGGAGTCCCATAAGTTGAGTTCTTTCATCAGCCAGCAAAGCAGAGCCACCAACGTTCTGAACATATACCACGTTCTGCCAGTTGATCTGGACACCATACCCTGATGTACTAGGGTCTTTGACAGGATAAGTGCCGTCATCCCTATAGATACGAGCAGAGTCCGTCTGCTTAACACTACCAGTGGTATCGTTGTCAAAGTAGACATCTACAACACTTGTGTTGATACGATAGTTACCCGTATCCTGAGCAGTAATACCTCCCCAGAAGTCATAGATACCTGTAGCAGTGGTTAGAGCATGGCAATAGAATGCATATGCCTGAGAAGCAGAGAAGTCTGTGTCTGCTGCCAACTCAATGGTATCAGCCGTAAAGTTAGCATCAAAGATTGCTTGTACAGCAGCACTACTTCCATCAATGGCATTGGATGCATATACAGAGTCTGCTTCAATGAACAGATCACCATCTGCACTGATACCACCAGAGGATGCAGATACAAAGGTACGTCCACTCTCAAAGGAGGTAGAGCCATTCAGGTGAGTGAAGGTAATACGAATACTATCTCCATCACTTGCATATGCAGCATCTCCATCCGTGTAGGTATCTGAGTAGCTGGTTCCAGCAGGATCATCGTTGTAGATTTCAGTGTCCGTGGTTACGTTATAGATGCGTAACCTAGTAACACCGCCAACATCATCTGGAAGATTGGTGATATTGATACTTGCTACAACAGGTGCATTGTAATACGTGCCATCATCTGATTGGAAGCGAGTGAAGTCAGGATGATCACTACCACCACGAGATACGTAGAATCCATAAGGATCGCTGGTCTTACCAGTCTCCTCAATGTAGCCTCGCATAGTCTCGGTATCAGTGATGATGTCAGGCAACTCAAACGCAGTGAACCCATAGATAGTATCACTAGGGTCAAGTGCAATGTCGTAGTTCAACTGACGAGCAATAGCTTCCTCATCATTGGCACCACCATCTACTACCTCGTAGCTGAAATTCTTTCCACCCACCACCTTGGGTGCAGCAGAGTGATCAGTGATGGACAGATCAGTGCTTATGCCCGGATCACCTACAGTTAGTCCTGTACTCTCACTAGAGATCAAGATGGTATATTCATAGGGCTCAAGAGCCGAGATACCAAAGGAATCTAGTACGTCATTCCTTGCTTGGTAATAGCCGTTCTTGAATACCTTGAATAGCAAGTGATCAGAATAATCATATCCATCTGCTGTACTGCCATCATGATTGGGATCAGAGTAGTACTGCATAACCGCGTTAATACGATTATCTACTAGGGTTAGCTGCGTAGGAGCAGCACCATCAACCTGAGTGTACCAACAACCTGCTGAAGCAGGGCTGTCACTGGCTGACTTGATCGAGCAGAACTTATGAGTCGGATTGATCGTGTCGCCACTGGCATACCACTGCATACCAGCACCCTTCCAAAAACCTACATCACCACTATCTATGGTCATACCATCTGTGAAATCAATCCTATCTGGTCCTACTGCTTTGACTAGGAAGGCAGTATTATATAGAGCAGAGTTTGTACGGATTTCATCCTGCAATGCTGAGTAAAGATCACGACCTTCCTCATTAGCTACAATAGTAAGAACTTTAGTAGCCCTGTCATACGCATAATCCGTAGTATACGTCAGACCGTGCGAACTATTGTATACGGGATCAGCTTCCAGAGTTACAGCATAACTACCATTATAAGGTGTTACATTAGTTGCTCTAAATGGAATGTATCCCTGAGCCAATACCTCAATGTCAATGGCATCAAGTACAGAATATTGGTAATCTAGACTAGTACCTGTGGTACTGTCTGTAGGTGTCTGTGAACCTGTAGGGAAGTAACGTATAGTCGCTGTTACATTACTAGAGATTTCTAATGTATTGACAGCAGCTAAGAGGTTAGTCTGTCCCACACCAGTGCCGGGATCACCTACAGAACCAACACTTGAATCACCATCTGGGTCAACAGCGAGTGTGTAAGAAGCAGCATCGTTCCAAATAGAGCCAGCTACATTCACTCCAATGAAGTCAAATGTGGTGTTGGCACTAAATTCAAAACGAATGTCATTGTTTACGTCAACATTACTTAGGCTAGTTCCTGTTTTGATATACAGGTCTTTTCCAGTAGCAAAGTTAAGATCGGCACCTCCAGTAATTGTACCGCCATCTAGGATCAGGTCAAACTCTATACTATGTGTAACACCGTCTTCCGTAGTACATGGCAGCACCTTATCCATGTTCTGGGTCGCCCAATACATGGCAGCAGTATTGATCTGAATCATCGTCTTGTTGGCAGAGATTGTAATCGTCTCCGCCGTACCGTCGATGGTTATGTCTGCGTCTATGCCAGTTCCAGACTGATATAGAGAGTCCTGTTGCATATCAGAATACAGTAATGCGCCACTACGGGAATGACCTGTCGCTGCTGTGTATTCAAAGTATCCAACTTTGCGTACCAGCATCTTCAGCAATTCTGGATCATTACGCGCTTTAACTGATGCAATGAAGATGTCGTCGCCATCTCCAGTTCCAGATTGAATCTCTACATCATCACTACCGTAGTAAGCTCGATATTCTGCATCTGAAATAACATTAGCAAGCGTTACTCGCCCATAGAAATACGCATCCCCAGTTCGGAATGGAATTTTATGATTAAGTCCCGGCCCTGGAACAACACTATTTGATTCTGTATTGCTCCAAACACCAGTCATGGTTGGTATTGTTAGGTTAGTTGCGGCCATCAGCTAATATCTAATGCAGGATCAATAAAGAAAAATTCAGTTGAACTACCTACAGATCTAGGCAAGCCCCAATGAATACTGGCTGTAATTACTGAATTCTGTTTTACTGATTGAGATGTGGTAAGAGACAAAACTTTTTTGTCATAGTTGTTGCCACCATAAACAAATGGATTCACTGACCAGTTGATCGTGTCTGCTGCAACAGTTCCAGTGATGTCATACGTGGTCTCTCTTCGGTGAGTTCCACTAGAATCAATGTACGCAACCTCCATCCATAGCTCATCTTTGTTGACTGTCGGAAAGGCCGTGTTCTCTACCCCAAGATGAACCTTGATTGTTTTAGCTGCCGCGGTGCCTGTGTAGAGAGAAGATAAGCCAGGAAAAATAAAAGGCGCTGCTCTTGAAACACCTTCACCCGGAAGAACTTTTATACTCCAAGGGGTAGTATTATCAGGCAGTAGGGCATCATAAGTTGGGTAGTTTTGTCCATCTTCCCACCAAGAATCACCCATATTGGTGGTCTTCCAAAAACCAAACTGACCATCAATACCGCAAATATGCAGTAATCGTTTCGTGGAGGCCGGGCCATTAGCTGAGTAGCCTCTGTCATAAGCATAGGCTTGGCTGTTATCAATCTTCAGGCCATCCAGCCTCAAGCTGGCATCGTTAACGTGGCTGTACCATTCGTCAATATGATCACCGCCCTTAAGCTCGCACCCTGTCATATTTATGACAACATAAGACCCATTAGCTGTCGATGTGAACAGGTGACCTTTCCCACTGGGGACATTTGAAAAATCAAATAAGCAATTAATAAAATTCAAAGTCAGTTGTACATACGCGTTCCAATGGAATGCTCCATTAGCAGCGGCTGTTCCAACATTTGGTTGATCCCAACGGCAGCCATCAAAAGTAACTTCGCCCTTGAAGGATGAATTGAAGATCATAGGTACAGAACCTCGGTAGGAGGCAGCCCTTGCAGCACATTTGAAAACGCAATCCTTAACTAAAACACTTTTATTTATTGCGGGAGAATTTGTAAAATACATATAGGAGACTTGATAATCACCAGTGTCACCTCGATATATCTCAAAACCCCGCATGACAAAATCGCTTTCTACATCAAGATAATACCCAGTGGTGCCACTTGATGAATTGAAAGATACAGCGGTATTGCCGTTACTTGTCCAATGATTGAATTCTTTATCTACCCATAGAGTTGCTCCATTCGGAGCAATAGTTTGATTGGCTGTAAGCACATAGGTATAGGAGGCATTATCTACACCTGTATCTGATGGATTAAGGATCAGCTCATCTGTGGCAGCAAGCGTTACAGCACCAACCGTACCTCCGCTCATAAGAGTTAAGGTATCTGTTTTGTTAAACGCCTGAGAGGTACTTAGTCCAGTTCCGCTGGCTGCGGATTTTGTAGGGTCGCCGTAGTACGTGGTCATTTATACTTCCTTATGAGTAAGAGTAGGTTGCACGATTAGTCCAAGAGTTATCGAAGTCATCGTTACCATCAGCCCATTTAATTTCAATGTCATCTCCAGCCAGAAACTCAATCCTCTTAATCCTCCAAGAGGCTGTAGCTTCGGCAGTACCGGGAGTAGCATAACCGATGTACTTATAATCCCCGGCAGTATCAATTAGTTTAGTGTAATTACTCACAGTACCTCCTCCGCCACCGTGGATTGCAATCAGGGCCTCTACATACTCCTCAAGACCAAATACATGTTCAGCTTGCGGAGCACCTCCACCCCCTCCACCAGAGGAGGCTACTAAGGTATACCACTTACCCCAAACTCCAGGAGCAGTCTCGAATCTAAGTTGGTTCCCCTTGAATTCATGCTTGGGCATGGGGCCCATTGGACCAACAACACCATCAACCCCGTTCTTTCCGTCTATTCCGTCAGCCCCAGCAGGCCCTGTAAGTCCCTGTGGGCCACGATCTCCCTTTGGGCCTACCTCACCCTTAGGCCCTCTCTCCCCAGGCTCTCCACGAGGCCCCTGTGGGCCCTGGAGACCATCTTTACCATTTCTGCCCCTGGAAATAGAGAGAGGGATGCTAGAAAGCTTCCTAACCATTAGGTGATACTCTCAATTTGTCCATTACGAACTGAGACAAGCTTACCGTTAGATTCATATACCCCGTCTCCTACTGGAGCCAGAGCTACTTGCTCTTCTTGAGGTTTCTCTTCCTCGACAGCGGCTTGTGGTTCTTCTTGCTCTGGTTTCTCAATAACTGGAGGATTGAGCTTCTTCATTACAGCTTCGATCCACTCAAATTCCTCTTCTTCAGTTTTGAAGACACCACCCTTCTTCTTCAGGAGATAGTATTGGGTGAGCTTCTCAAGAGGATTTCTAGCGGCCTTCCCTTTACCGAGAGCAATCATTCTACGATCTGCATGGACAGCCCCAAGAGTTTCCCCAATAGGTGCTTCCTTGTTCTCCTCTCCACGATAATAGAAACCATTGTCCATACTGAAACCAACCCGAGGAGTTAATTCCGCAATCTGGTTTTGGATCTTCAATCCCTGATCCATCCAGTATTTATCATCCTGTGGACCCTGAGACTTCTGGGCAAGTTTCACCTGACTCTCAATAAATTTGAGATTCTCCTCCAGACTTCTTACTTCCTCATTCCGCTCTCCTTTCATGGTAGAGATCAGACCTGTAATTGCATTATCTGCCAGTCTGGAATACTTATCTGCATTCTCCATCAAAGCACGGGTATTCTCAGACTTCAGGATAACTTCTGGAGCTTCAACCACACTCTGGTTAATGTATCGAGGAAGTTGACCAGTCTCTCTGTAGGTCTTGAGCTGTTGATCAAAGATCTTCTTACGAACCTGAGCATCTACCTCATTCTGGGGCTCTTCACCTTTCTCCAGTCCATCTACTGCACCACCAACTGCTGCTGCTGGATTATCCTCCAGAGCATCCAATGCAATTGAAACTGCATATGGAAGGTGTTGTCTGGGCATGGACATGATCTTCTGTCTATAGGTAGGATCGGTTTGGATCTCCCTCAGAACTGGGTATACATCTTCATAGAGAAGCTTACCAGCATTGGAACCGTAGATCATTCTCATGTTGAATTCCATCTTGTTCTCCTGTTGAAGAGAACGAAGAGAGAAGAACTCATTCTTGGCAAGGAACTGATCCCTCTGTTCTTGAGGAGTCTTCTTATCAAGTAGAGATCGAACACGGGAGGAGTAAACATCAACAATTGGATTGATGACACGAGTATCCAGATCCTCTGCACTGAGGCCAGCTTCACGGGCAGCCATCATAGCCTGTCTACGGATCTTATATTCCACTTGTTGCCATTCCATCTGCATCTGGTCAAGGTCCATGTTCCCGGAACTCCAAGCTGCTCTCATCTTAGCCAAGAACTCCATGGAAGAAGTAGCAGCATAGTCCTCCGTTGCAATACGGAGAGTGGGGAGAGAAACTACTTCAGCTATTGAAGCCTTCTGTACTGCCATAACGCCCTGTCGAGCCTCTGCATAAGACTTAACGGCACCTGACTCTACCCACCCATGCATCTGAGCTTCAAGCTTGTCTCGCGTCTCCTGTAGGACATCATCCTGTCCACCAGCAGATCTAGCGGCACCTACATAGCCCCTAGCGAGTTGTCTAATCTCAGGAGACAGCCAAGGATTCTCAGCCAGTGCTCCTTTGATTAGGGCCTTACGAATGGTATCAGCTTGTCCCGGTTGAAGCTTACCAGCAACTTCACCAGATCGAATACTCTTCAGTCTTTTACCAAGAGCATTCACTTTCTCTATATCCTCTGGATCTGCTTCCATGAGATCTGCTTGAGCATCCTGAGCAGCTCGAATACCTACCTCTTCTTGGACTTCAACATCGGCCAGTCTCTTCTTCAGAAGTTCCTGTGATTCCTTATCCTGATAATCCAAACCCCCTTTAGCAAGGCCAGTTACGGTTTTGATTGCATCAGCAGCACTGTTATCAGGTCTTACCGATCCAACGAAAGTATGCGGATATGGATCTCTGAGTTTTGGGTTAAACGCCATTTATTACTCCGTAAAATCTATTATCTGGTTAGTGGTAAGACCTTTTCTGGTAAAGTCATCAGAGCTTTCCAGCCACATAGGTACAATTTCAGATCTCAGCTTCTCAAGCTTAGTCTCGTCTTCGAAGAACCTCTTGTGAGCATTCTTTCTCAATTCATTAAACTCACTATCGGAGATATTCATAATCTTCGCAAGACCTGCTGCCCTTATCTCGAAGTTCTTAATATCTTCTTGAGAAGGAACAGAAGCTGAAGCGAAGTAGTTGTTCATCAGCTTAGTATACTCTTTAGAGAAGGTTCTCTTAGTCTCATCTTTAAAGGTTTTCCACTTCTGAGCTTTCCATACATCTCCAGGTTCTTTCAATCCAATACCAAGGGCTTGAATGGTTGCAGCCATGTCTGGATCATCTGGTGCGAATACCGGATTACCAAAACGATCTGTAACTCTGCCAGTATTATAGATGGCATATGCCTTAGAGAAGTTTCTCATGGAAGAGATGGTATCAGTCCAGTAATCCAGAACAGTCAGCATCTCTTTCTTAGTCCACTCGATCTC
>Ga0180435_10004422_pt1 | contig 13865 bp, 10 predicted proteins | sample SS_ome_3_FD_132467 | JGI IMG/M metagenome (GOLD analysis project Ga0180435, IMG submission 132467) | Hypersaline lake sediment archaeal communities from the Salton Sea, California, USA - SS_3_S_1 metaG | ecosystem: Environmental > Aquatic > Non-marine Saline and Alkaline > Hypersaline >... | reverse complement strand
TACATGCCCGACCTGATTGCCTTCAAAGGGGTTTCCATGAACCGCTTCGTGGGCCAGATGACCATGTCCACCGAGGGCATTTACGGCATCCCGCTGGACGTTAGTGCCACCATCGTCTTTCTTTTCGTACTCTTCGGCGCCATGCTGGACAAGGCCGGCGCCGGCCAGTACTTCATCCGTCTGGCCCTGAGCCTTCTGGGAGGATTCAAGGGTGGGCCGGCCAAGGCGGCCATCATGGGCAGCGGGCTGACCGGCCTGGTGTCCGGATCCAGTATCGCCAATATCGTGACCACCGGAACCTTCACGATTCCCCTGATGAAAAAGGTGGGTTACCCCGCCAAAAAAGCGGCGGCGGTCGAGGTGGCCGCCAGTACAGACGGCCAGCTGGCACCGCCCATTATGGGCGCGGCGGCCTTTATCATTGCCGAATACGTGAACGTGCCTTACGTGGAAGTCATCAAGGCGGCGGCCGTACCGGCTTTTGCCTCCTATGCCGCCCTGTTTTACATCACGCATATCGAGGCCTCCAAGCTGGGTCTGAGAGGGATTCCGCGCAAGGAGCTACCGCCCTTTTTTAAGACCCTGTTGGCCGGTGCTCATTTCCTCGTCCCGATCCTGATGCTGCTCTGGGAACTGATCATCGAGCGCCACTCCCCTGAGCTGGCGGCGTTCAACGCCATCTGGGTGATGGCGATCATCATGTTCTTTCAGCGCCCTGTTCAGGCCATGGTCCGCAAGGAGCCGGTCGGGCCGGCCTTCAAGCAGAGTATTTTTGATATCTTCGGGGCGCTGGCCAGCGGTGCCCGCAATATGGTTTCCGTGGCCCTGGCCACGGCGGCTGCCGGTATCATCGTGGGCGTGGTGGCCCTGGGCCTGGGTCAGTTGATCACCGCCATCATCGACACCCTCTCCGGCGGCAACATCTTCCTGATGCTGGTCATCACGGCCGTCACCAGCCTGATCATCGGCATGGGACTGCCCACGACGGCGACCTATATTGTCATGGCCTCACTGACAGCGCCGGCCATCGTGGAGATCGGCGCCCTGAACGATTTTATTGTGCCTTTGATGGCGGCGCACCTTTTCTGCTTCTACTTCGGTATCCTGGCGGACGACACCCCGCCGGTGGGGCTGGCGGCCTATGCCGCCGCGGCCATTGCCAAATCGCCGCCCATTCCTACGGGGATCCAGGCCTTCATGTATGATATCCGTACAGCCATTCTGCCCTTCATGTTCATCTTCAACACCGATCTCATCCTGCACAATGTTTTCTCCTGGCCCCAGGGGCTTCTCATTTTTGCCATGGCGTGCTTTGGCAACTTCGCCTTTGCTTCGGCGACCCAGGGCTGGTTCGTGGCCAGGAACAAGATCTGGGAGATGCCCCTATTGCTGTGTGTGACCCTGTCGCTCATGCGGCCTGACCTGATTGCATCCCTGATCGGCGTACCGCATGAGCAACGCTACTATACGTACCTCATCGGTCTGGCCCTTTACGGCGTGGTCTATTTGATGCAGCGGCCCCGCATACCCAAGGTGGAGCAGACGCCCGCGGCGGCGTGAAGCCCGGTGACCGGATCAATCCATAACCCGCCGTCATTTGGTGGCGGCGGGTGATTGCCAATCCAGAGGATCTTTAAATGAAAAACGTCCGCAAAGTTCTCGTGGCCTTAGCTTTTTCCGATTATGCTCAAAGTACTTTCACCTTTGCTGCTGATTTTGCGGCTTGCGCCGGTGCGGAATTGATTGTTGTCAGCGTGATCAACGAACGTGACGTCGAGTCCGTGCGCACCATTTCGGCCATGGGTTACGAGGTTGATGGCGAGCACTATGTCGATAGTATCAAGGCGGAGCGCGAGCGGATTTTGCAAGACATTACCGCCGGCAGCGACCTGTCGCGCGACCGCATCCGAACCATTTTCGTGGTTGGTAACCCATTGGATGAACTGCTCAAGCTGATCATCGATGAAAATATTGACGTGGTCGTGATGGGGCCCAAGGGACGCACCGACCTCGAACATGTTCTGGTGGGGTCGGTGGCGGAGAAAATCTTTCGCCGTTCACCCGCAACCATTATTTCCTACCGGGATGAGACGATCGCCAAACGGCTGCGCAAGAGACTCGATTCCTGACCGCCTGGTGAAAATAAAGTCTGCCGGTCAATAAGCATTTCCGCAATCGACCGGAAATGCAGCCCACCCGTTAACGAACGGCCACGTCTGAAAGGAGGACACCATGGCAAGACGCCGAATAGCCAGGATGGTCGCCGCGGTCCTTTTCTGTCTTGTGGCAGGATTGTCAACCGCTGCCGCCGGTGAACGCTTTACCGACAACGGTGATGGCACGGTCACCGACCACCATTTGAATGTCATGTGGTCCCAGCCGGACAACCAGGGCGATATCAGCTGGAAGCAGGCCCAGCGCTGGGTACGATTTACGTTTCCCCAGACCATCCAGGCTTTTTACGACGACTGGCGGCTGCCGACCCTGGAAGAATTGAAAACGCTGCACGTGGAAGACCGTGCGCAACCCGGGTACGAAACCGATTGCGGCCAGCTGGTCCGAATGCAGCCAGCCATCCGTCTGAGCTGCGGTTGGGTGTGGGCTTCCGATACACCTTCCGCCGTAACCGCGGCAGCGTTTAATTTCCATCGCGGCTATCCCTATACCGACCGGATGGCGCACTACCGCGCTTACCGGGCTCTGGCCGTGCGTTCCCTGAAATAGCAGCGTGATTTGAAACCGCTCCATGTGGAAAAAAAGCCCGCCGTACTTGCCTGCCATCCCTGCGCGCACCGAGATAATGCCTGGCAGTTGACCAATGCGGCCAACCGGCCTTAAATGCCCTGATAGCCTGCCAAACGAGCGTTTTGAGGACTTGACAAACGCCCACTGAATCCTATTTTAAGCATTGTCAAAAATAGACTGCGCGGCCATCACGTCTCCTGAAGCAGAGGGGGCGTCTTTTTTGGCGGCGCTTAAAATTCAAGTCAAGGAGATGGAAGAGCAACCATGACCGCACGTAAAGAAACCCGACAATTTGAAACCGAAGTCCGGCAGGTCCTCAAGCTGATCGTCAATTCGTTGTACTCCAACAGCGACATTTTCCTTCGCGAGCTTATTTCCAATGCCTCCGATGCCATCGACAAACTGCGCTTCAAGGCCCAGACCGAACCGGACATATTGGGGGATGACGGCGATTTCAAGATCAAGATCACCCGGGACGGCATCAAACGTACCCTGGAGATTGCCGACAACGGCATCGGGATGACCTACGACGAGGTCAATGAAAACATCGGCACCATCGCCCGCAGCGGCACGGCGGCCTTCCTGGAGGCCATGGAAGCCCTCGACCGGAAGGATACGGTGCTGACCCCGGAATTGATCGGCCAGTTCGGGGTGGGGTTCTACAGCGCCTTTATCGTCGCCAATAAGGTGACCCTGATCACCCGGGCGGCCGGTGAAGAGACGGCCACGAAATGGACGTCGAGCGGGGACGGCGAATACACCATCGCGGAAACCACCAAGCCGGGCCGGGGAACGCGCATCCTGCTCGAACTGCGTGAATCCGGGAAGGATGAACCCGATTACACGGACGAGTGGACGATTCGGCGCATTATCAAAAAACACTCTGATTTCGTATCCTACCCGGTGGTCATGGATGTTGAAAAACAGGAGCCGATCCCCGAAGACGAACAGATATTGGACGGGGACGGCAAACCGGTCGGCGAAACCACCCGCACGGTGGAACGTGAAGAGACCCTCAACTCCATGAAGGCCATCTGGGCGCGCAACAAGAATGACGTGAACGAGGAGGAGTACAAGGAGTTTTACACCCACATCAGCCACGACTGGAATCCACCCCTCAAACACCTGCACGTCAAGCTGGAAGGCACCACCGAATACACCGCGCTGCTTTACCTGCCGTCCAAGGCGCCGTTCGACCTGTTCCAGCCGGAGCACAAGCACGGGGTTCACCTTTACAGCCGCCGGGTCTTCATCATGGACGACTGCAAGGAACTGCTGCCCGAGTATTTCGCTTTTGTCAAAGGCGTGGTGGACGCCCCCGATCTCAACCTGAACATCAGCCGCGAGATCCTGCAGCAGGATCGCCTGGTGCTCAATATCCGCAAAAATCTGGTCAAGAAGCTGTTCGACCTGCTCAAGGGCCTGGAAAAAGAGGATTACGACAAATTCTTCGATGAATTCGGGGCGATTCTCAAAATCGGCATTCATACAGATCCGGCCAACCAGACCAAGTTGGCGGACCTGGCCCGCTTCAAGACGACCACCTCGGATGGCGCCTGGGTCGCACTCCAAGCCTACGTGGAGCGCATGCCGGAATCACAGGAGGCGATTTACTATCTGACCGGGGACAACCTGTCCACCCTGCTGAACAGCCCCCACCTGGAACGCCTCAAAGACAAGAACTACGAAGTGCTCCTCATGACCGATCCGGTGGACGAATGGGTGGTGCAGTCTTTGACAGAGTACGACGGCAAGCCACTCAAAAGTGCCGAGAAAGGGGACCTGGAAATCGATGCGGAGGACACCAAGGACAAGGAAGAGGCTTACAAGGACCTGTTCGGTTTCATCCGCAAGACGCTCCAGGATCATGTCAAAGAAGTCAAGCCGTCTACCCGGCTGCTGGATTCGGTGGCCTGCCTTTCAGGCGATGCCAACGACATGAGCGGATACATGGAAAAAATCCTCAAGTCCTCGGGCCAGGATATCCCCGTCACCAAACGGGTGCTGGAGTTGAACACCACCCACCCGGTGATGGAAAAAATCAAACAGATTTTTGAAAAAGATCAGGCCGACAGCCGCCTGGAAGATTACAGTCGGCTTCTCTATGATCTGGCGGTGATCGGTGAAGGCGGCAAACTGGAGAATCCCTCCCGTTTCGGCAAGTTGATCGGGGAGATGATGGGGGCGGCGTTGGTTTAACCCGGCAGCCACCGCAGCCTGTCATCCCGGCGGCCCCCGGAATCTCCTCCATGCCGGGCCAAGGCTTGCAAGAAGATCCCACCCTTCGCCGGGATGACCGGATTGTCGGTTTATGGGGTTGCCTTCGTCATAATAAAAGGCCGGATCAGGCAAGATTTGCCTGCCCGGCCGCATATTTGCTGTCTCAGGATTGATATTTAAACGACAGGCTGACCCGGGCCCGATAAGCGGCCACTTTCCCGTTTTCGATCTTCATATCCAGCTTGGTGATTTCCGCCACGCGCAGATCGCGCAGATTGGCGCCGGCTGTTTCCACAGCGCTGCGCGCCGCGTCTTCCCAAGATTGGGCACTCGTGCCTACCAGTTCGATGACCTTATAGATGCTGTCCGCCATGACGGGCCTCCTCTTTTCGGTATGGGGTTGCTACCCGGGACAGACGGTTGGGGCTACACATTGCCACCGTCGCCGGGTTTGGCCATTGTCTCCGGGATTCTATGGTTGCACCACTTGCGGCATGGGGGTCCGTTCGGCCTCCTGATCGGTATCCCGGTTGCAGGAGGCCGCCTGCAGGGGTGGGGCACCGCCTAAGCCTCGGCCGCGCGCGCCATCCGGGGGAGGCATTCGGCCCGAAAAATGGGTCGGTTAGAAGGTTGCCCACGGCTGTCACCATCACCTCGTTTGCAAACCGGCTCCACGGGGTCGCCACGGCTGCCGATATGAACGGTTGGCGCTATGGCAAACCGGGATTGCCAGCGCCATCTCAAACAGGATCGAATCGCTTCGCGTCAATACAGGTGGACGGGTATGGATTCTCGGGTGGCATGTGTCGGAGAGAGGGGATGAGGAAAGGTGATCGCGTGCACCGCCGGATTCGAATCAAGCGCTAACTGGCTGATACCCGAAATGGTCCCGGGTATCACCCTAACCGGGGGACGGCCGCGATGTCAAGCACCTGCAGCGGGCTCAGGACTTGGGCAGCCCCCCTGGTCGTCTACTGGGACTCGTAAATTTGCTTGAGCTTCTGGAAGCGGTCCCGGCCCAGAATTTTGCGGACGCCCACCAGGAAACGCGATCGCTCCGCGTTCAAATCACTGCGGGCATCTTCCAGTTTGACCAACTGGCGATTGACGGCCGATTCATCCAGTTTGGGCGATTCCATCAGCGTCTGGTACTCGAACTGCTCTTTTTCGACCCGGTTTTTCAAGTCGATCAAGCGCCGCCGGGTTTGGACAAAAAGCTTGTCGAGCTTTTTGACTTCACCACTCGTCAGATTCAACTGTTTGACGATATCGGGATCTTTCCACCACTTACCGCTCGGCATGGTCTGCCCCATCGCCGGGGAGGACAGGATCAATACGAGTACCAGGGGAAACCCTGCGATGAAATGTTTCAGCATGCCTTGACTCCTTTCATTGCGCGGCTCAGGATACGGAATCGTCGTCGAGCGGGGGAATCAGAAAATCGATGAATCCCTCATCATAGCCGCCATCGAGGCTTTCTGACAAGTCCAGATAGACATCCGGCAGGGCATTTTCTGCCAGCATATTGATTTTTACCAGCTCCGGGTCTTCCCATTGGACTGTCGTCTGGGTCTGGGGCGAAAGTCCCGGCAGACCGCCTTCCCGGCCTGCCAGTATCACCATAACCAACAGGACGGCCGACAGGGCGGTGCCCGCTGCAGCCCAGCCCCAACGGCGCAGACGGGGGGTGGCCGGCTGCGCCGCCGGCAGGACGAACCGGCGTTCGGGATCGGGAGCGGCCCGGGCGGCCTGTTGACGCAGCAGGCTCAAATCGCCTGCAAGCTCAGCCATCATGTTGCGACAATGTCCGCAGCGATCCAGGTGAACCTGCTCGTCAGGCGCCGCCCCGCGGCCGTCGGCGACGATCTGGATGATCCGGTCTTCGGGAATATGGGTGACGGTATCGATCGTCACGGTCGGGCCTCCTTTAAAAATGCGCGGAAGGCCGCATCGTTCTTGAATTTACCCAGAGCTCGGTACAGGTGGGTCTTGATGGTGCTTTCGCTCTTTTTGAGGATGTCGGCAATTTCTTTTATACCGAGGTCGTCAAGAAACCGCAATATAAAGACTTCCCGTTCCATTTTGGAAAGCCGACCCAGCATGGTCTGTACGTTTTGCCAGAATTCCTTGCGAACGATGGCGTCCATGGTGTCCGTGCTTCTCTCCGCCGGTGGTTCGGTATTGTCTTCGCTGTCACTGTCGTGCAGCACACTGAAGAGGGAGCGGAATTTTTGCCGGCGGTGATAGTCTTTCACGCGGTTGACGGCGATGCGGAACAGCCAGCTCTCGAATCGTTCCGGCTGTCTGAGCTTCTTGATATTGCGGAAGGCCGTGAGCAGCACCTCCTGACAAATGTCTTCGGCATCTTCCCGCGATCGCGTGCGATAAAAAATCATTCGAAAAATCCTGGGTTCCAGCCTTTCGGCCAATTGCTGAAAGGCAAAACGGTTGCCGTCACGGGCATCTGCAGCAAGTCGGCCGATGTCGGTATCGCGATCAGGGATGTGGTTTGACGAAGTTGCGACCATGACGCATTTTAACCGTTCCAATCATGCCTGTCCATAAAACGAACGCTCTGCCGACGTTTATTTTCGATGCCACCCAAAAGTGATGGCGGCTTGGGCCCCTCGGGCCGCTGCCTGTTCATGGCAGCGGCCGGTGCGGTGGTTGCTTCAGCGCCAGAAGAAAATAGAAAAGGGGCTGTAGCTGTAGCGGGGCCGCTCGATCTGGCGATGATTGTGTTTGTAGCGATAGATCCGTTTGCTGGAGCGATCCATGCGCTTCTGAAGGATCCTTCGTTCCCGCTTGGAAAGCTGTCCGTCCGACAGGTAGTGACGCCGCAACTGACGTATCTTGCGTTGATCCCGGTATAGCTTGCGACCTTCACGAGGGGTGATTTGGCCGTTCTGGATACCTTTTTGGATGCGATACTCCTGCCGATGGTAGCGTTTTTTCAAACTGCCGGCGCTTGCCGTCTGCGCAAAAATCAGAAGTCCGGTGATGCAAACAGTGGCAATGATCAGTTGCTTTTTCATGATGTCCCTCCTTTGGGTTGGTTTTGACGGGTAAGACGTGTCGTTGGCGGGTTTCGTCGACAAAGAAGGGAAATTTCTTCAGGGGGACCTTGCTATTGAGCGCCCCGCGGGTCGTCCAAAACAAAAGGGGCGGTTTCGCAAGAAACCACCCCTCAGGTTAGGTCATTAAGGAGGAAGAGCGGTGGTATGCCCGCCCTTTCATTTGATACATTAAGGATGGATAGTGGTTCGTCAATACCCTTCAATCATCGGGGTACATGGCCTCGATCTCCGCACCGAAATGCGCTTCGATTACCTTGCGGCGGATCTTTTGGGTCGGTGTGATTTCACCGTTGTCCTGTGAAAATTCCCTGGTAAGCAGGGTAAAGGCCTTGATGGTTTCATAGCGGGCTAGCTCGGCGGACTGCTGGTCGATGCGCTCACGAAAAAAAGCGATGATATCCGGGTGCTGCACCAATTCCTGCCGGGACTGGTAGGCAATTCCCTTTTCCCGGGCCATGTTTTCGAGGGCTTCAAAAGAAGGTACGATCAGGGCACTGATGAATTTGCGGCGGTCGCCGATGGTGGTAATCTGTTCGATGTAGTGGTCTTTACCCACCGCCGTCTCGATGCGCTGGGGGGCGATATTTTTTCCGCCGGAGGTGATGATCAGGTCTTTGATGCGATCCGTGATGACAAGGAAACCCTCATCGTCGATGTGGCCCACATCGCCGGTGCGGAACCATCCCTCCGCGAACACGGCTTCGGTGGCTTCAGGATTGTTGTAGTATCCCAGCATGACATTGGGGCCCCTGGCCTGAATCTCGCCTTTATCGCCGATGCGGACTTCTACACCCGGCGCCGGCCGGCCCACCGTACCGAACTTGAAATGCTGTGGTGTATTGTAGCTGATCATGGGGGCGGTTTCGGTCAACCCGTAGCCCTGGCAGACCAGCAAGCCGACGTCCAGGAAAAACGCCTCGATTTCTTTGGCCAGGGGGGCACCGCCGGCGGAGAAAAAATTTTTGTCGCCACCCACGATGGCGCGAATTTTTACCAGCACCAGGCGATCGGCGAGCTTATGCTGCAGGGTCAAGGCCATCCCGGGTGAGCGGCCCTCCCGGCGGGTGTCGGCCCATTGGCGCCCGACACCGGTGGCCCAGGTAAACATGCGCTTGCGGGTGGCCGGGGCTTTTTCGATGCGGTCCATGATGGCGGCATAAATTTTTTCGTACAGGCGCGGCACGCTGACCATGGCGGTCGGCTTGACGTCACCAAAATACTGCAGGACCTCACGGGGGTTTTTGATGTAATTGTTCTGGGCGCCCTGGTGGAAGACGATATAGGACCAGGTTCGCTCGTAGACATGGCTGAGTGGCAGGAAGCAAAGCGACCGGTCTTCCGGGCCGACCTGGAAATTGGCATTTACGGCGTCGATCTGGTGAAAGAAATTACCGTGGCTGAGCATGACCCCCTTGGGGTCGCCGGTGGTACCGGAGGTGTAAATGATGCTGGCCAGGTGCCGTGATGTGTCCTGCGGACGCTTGGCCGCAATCGTCTCCAGGGCATCCAGGGGCAAGTCCTGGGCCAGAAGACTTGCAAACGTGCGGGTGCGATCGTTGTCCTGGTCGACGCCCTCTTGGGTTTCGAAAACGATGATATGGCGGAGGAGATTGTCGCCATCGATCAAGTCCCGCACTTTCCGGTACTGATCGTCATCACCCACGAAGATGGCTGCCAGACCGGCGTCGCGCACGATGTACGCGGCCTGCTCGGCGGTGTTGGTGGCATAGATGGGCACGGTAACGGCGTCCACCGAGAGAATGGCAAAATCCGTTATGGCCCACTCGGCACAGTTCTGTGAGAAAATCCCGACCCGGTCCCCGGCCGTGACGCCCATTTGGATGAGGGCTGCCGTAATGCGTTGAATTTTTTCGCCGAGATCGCTGTAGCTGATTGCCTGCCAGTTGTCCCCGGATTTATAGCGCATGGCGATCCGTGCACCGAAATTCCGGCAGCTTTGCGCGATCATGGTCGCTAAATGTCTGTTTTCCATTGGACCTCCTCCTGCCAGCATGGTGGCCATAGCCGGTTGATCCCAACCGGCCCGTGCCGGACGATCTCGCCAGACCCGCCGGTTGCCATCGGTCTTTGCGGGTGACGATGGTCCCCAACAGTGCCCCGATCCTCATCCTCGCGCAAGAGGCATACCACAGGCAAGGGGGCTGTCAATACAAATTTAAGTATGTACTTTATTTACATGAAGGCTAGCACACCATGGAAAACGCGTATCCCGGTAAAGGCAAATGGCTGGCCAGCGTCAGGGATGGAACGGGGCGGGCATCGTGCAGGATGGTATCGTCGACAATTTCGATTTTTTTCAGGCTTTCATGGAATCCCTGCCCGATATATTTGAGATAGGCTTCCTTGGCCGTCCATTTGAGGAACAGGGTTGCGTCGTCCATGGACTCGAGGACACGGGCTTCGCGTGCGGAAAATGCCGTGCGCAGCAGCACGGGCCGGCTTTCCGAACGGATTTTTTCCAGGTCCAATCCCAGGGTACAGGCCGGGCGGAGACCCAGACCGGCCACGGCGTAGTCCCAGGAGTGGGAAATGGACAGCGGCAGGGATGGCGCGCAGGTGAAATACGGCGCGCCCTTTTCTCGGTAAGCCACCCGGATGTCGGACAGCGCTGGCCGTTCGTTTAAAAACTGCCGGGCCAACTGCTTGGCGGCATAGCGCCCTGCCATCCATTCCACCTGTTTCTTGAGGGCTTTGAAACGATTGAGGCCATCGATTTCATCTGTTCCGAAAATGGAACCGGCAAAATCATCCGGTTGGAACACCAGCGGCGGGGCTGTGCGAAAGGCGGTTTGCAGGGGTTTTGTCAGGCATTTTTGCAGAAAACCGGGTATCGAAACAAAGGCCAGACGATACCCGGGACCGGGGCGGCTGATGCTGACCGGCGCGTTATCTGGGAAGGGTGTGATAGTGGACAATGGCATGGTGGTCATGACCGGTGCAACCGCCGGCCGGCGGGTAGATTTCCCGGCCGCCGGCGGTGCCCTGGGCTCGTCAGGAGGCCCGCCGGGCCCCTTCCCCTGTTTGCAGTTCTTCCCGTATCTGATGCTCTTCGGCCAGACGATCCACCTGGACCATTTCAAAGTCATCGATGGCCAGATGCAGCCGGCCGTCGGTGTCCACAAGGCGAAGCTGATAGGTATTGGTTTCTTCACCCTGAACGGTTTTCTCGGTGATGCACAGATACGGTACATCCTTCTGCATCGGCCGGTAGAAGCGCATCCGACCGATGGTGTAGGGTAGAACGATGACGTTGGTGGTCATGACTTCGAGCATGCCGCCAGTCTGGAACATGGCATCCACGATGGCCACATCGGTGAGGAAATTCGGCCGGGGATCGTCCGCAAAGAACGGCTTGTCACTCCCGTTGACGATGCGGGAGATCAACCGATGGGGTTCGAAAGAGAGGATATCCTCCACCGTGCGGAAAAGACCGTCCATGAAAAGACGGGACGGATGGTAGAGCAGATCCTGGACATTGCCGCTGTAACCGACCGGTACGAACGGCGGCAGATCGACGTGCTCTTCCGGCAACGGTGCCGCACCGAACCGATAGCTCCCCTGGTAGTGCAGGGTGGGTTCGCCCATGGCCATTCCCCTGGGGTTGCGGAACTGGGACGTGATACGGCAGTCTATCGTTGCGGGCGTGTCTTCCCGTCGGGATGCTTCCACCAGAATTTCCTTGGGGCGCTGTTTGAGAATCTTGATGCCGTAGGGAATACTGAACTGGTGAAGCTCCTGAAGCGCAGCACCCTCCGGGACCATGGTGGCGGCTGCTTCGGCCATGGCCTCGATGCCGGTGGCCCCCAGGAAGATGGGAATGTCTTCCCGGCTGTGATCCAGCAGGAACAGGTCACGTTGGAGGTCCAGGACCCGGCGATAGACCCGGGTGTTCCCGGCAGATGTGACCGTCTCGTCGATAAAGGGCGCCATCGTTGCCGGTTTGGTTCCCGCCTCGGACGGCAGCAGGCCGTCGCCGTCGAAGGCGTGATCCAGGCCCGAAAACAATACTTCGGCGGTGGTCGTATCGCCCAGTTCCCGCATGAAATGCGCCACGCCTTCCTTCAACGGCAGAAAGGTCAGACCGCGTTCTTTGAGGACCTTGTTGACCGTCTCGCTGGTGGCCATGCCGGCACCTTCCCAGGCCGTCCAGTCGAAGACCTTGACGGCGGTCTGGGGATGCTGCGCCCGGTAGCGCAGGAGCATTTTGCCGATCATGTCATTGGCGGCGGTGTAATCCACCTGCCCCTCGTTGCCCAGGCGGGCGGTGACCGAGGAGAACGTCATCAGGCTGCGGGGGGCATGGTCTCCCAGGGCCGATATCAGGTGGTGCAATCCATAGACTTTGGTGTCGAACACGCGGTCGAAGGAGGCCATGGCCTTCTTGGGGATGATCTGGCTTTCCTCGATGCCGGCGGCGTGCAATACCGCGTCCACCGGTCCAGCCTTGGCCAGGGCGGTAGTCACGGCGTCCAAATCGGTCACGTCCACAGGGTGGTAGACGACCGTCGCACCCAGTGACTTAAGGTGTTCCAGATTGGCCACGGTCGCCCGCAGGCTCACGGTGCGATTGAGGGCCTGTTTGATGGCCAGCGGCTTGGCATTTGTCATTCTTTCTTTCAGTTTGGCCATGAGGGCCGGTGCATCCAGGGCAGGATCGGCCAGAGCCGGATCGAGGTCGGTCAGATCGCTGCGGCCCAGAATGACCAGCTTGATGGCAACGTTGGCCAGCAGCTCTTTCAGAATCTCGAAGGTGATCCCCCGGGCACCGCCGGTGACCAGCAGGGTGTCGCCCTCCCGCACCAGGCTTTCCCCGTCAAGAGGCGACTGGGGTGTCAGCTGCAGCTCCCAGCGGGTGTCACCGTCATACCCGCATTCCACACGCGGGTCATCGCCAAGCAGTTCGTCGAGAAATCTGGAGGCCAGGTTTTCCATGACCGCAGGCGGATCGGGTTCCGCGAAATCCACGACCTTTACCAGGGTATGCGTCAGTTCCTTGTTGAGGGTTTTGAACATGCCGGCCAGCCCGGCCATGACGGGATCGATGCCGTTGCCATCTTCCCGGTAAGGGAAGACCGTCGAATTCACCGAGGGCATGGCAATGAAGGTGCCCTTGCGGTCGAGTCGGGCGTACAGCCCCTGGACCAGGCGGAAGAATGACTTGAGCTGGGTGTCGACGTGGGCGGGTTTCAGCGTTCCGCTGCTATCGTAAGCTTCCAGCGGCACCAGATGAACGATGCCGTCAATTTGCCCCCCGGTTTCCGACAGCTGCTTCAGCGCCGCGGTCACATCCCCGGCGTTCTTCCAGTTGCAGGGGATGTCGACGTCTTTGCCTGTTCCGATGGTTTGGACATGACCGCCCCGTGCTCTAATCTGGTCCCCAACCGTTGTGGCCATGGCACTGCCCGTCGTGGTGACCAGGACCATTTGGTCGGCCATATCCCGCCGGGTTGCGGGATGATCAGCCGGGATGGCTTTGACGACAAGGCGTTTCACCGGTCCGTCGGATGGTTCCCGGGCGGTGGTTGCCGAAGGTGTCGCCGGCGTTGCGACAGATGATGTCGGTACCCGGGTACTATCGGGACCGGCAGCGGCCGGCACCTTCTGTCCGAGGTAGTCGGCCAGCTTGGCAATGGTATTGAGGTCACGCAGTTTGAGGTCTTCGGGGACTTCGAGGCCGAAGTTTTCGGAGACCTTGCCGAAGATCTCCACCTGCTTGACCGTGTCGATGCCCAGGTCGGCTTCCAGGTCCAGCTCGTCTTCGAGCATGTCGGTGGTGTAGCCGGTCTGCTCGGCAATGATGGC
>Ga0180435_10004420_pt1 | contig 13866 bp, 7 predicted proteins | sample SS_ome_3_FD_132467 | JGI IMG/M metagenome (GOLD analysis project Ga0180435, IMG submission 132467) | Hypersaline lake sediment archaeal communities from the Salton Sea, California, USA - SS_3_S_1 metaG | ecosystem: Environmental > Aquatic > Non-marine Saline and Alkaline > Hypersaline > Sediment... | reverse complement strand
GAGGCCAAAAAGACACACGCCGCGGACGAACAAGCCGCGGCGCAAGCGGAAGCCGCCGCGGCTCCGTTGAAGGCGGCGGCAGAAAAGGCCCGGGCGGCGTACGGGGCTGCCACAAAGACCGCCGCGGACAAGAGCGCCCTTGCCGAACAGGCCAAGGCCGCCCTCTACCGGTTGGTGGCCGCCAAACAAGTGCCGAAGCTCATGGAGAGTCCGGACCCGCCAAAGCCGGCCAACCGGATTGACGAGATCATCTTCAAGAATTTGCACTCGATGGGCATCAAACCGGCCCTCTGCTCCGACGCGGTGTTCATCCGCCGCGCCCATCTCGACCTGACCGGCAGACTGCCGTCCGCGGAAGAGGCCCGGGCGTTCATCACGAGTTCGGACGAGAACAAACGCGCCGCCCTGGTTGGGCGTCTCCTCGACCAGACCGCGCATGTCGACTACTGGGCGATGAAGTGGGGCGACATCCTCAAGATCAAGGCGGAATTCCCGGTCAAGCTCTGGCCCAATGCGGCGCAGGCCTATCACCGCTGGGTGTGGGAATCGATCGCCCGCAACAAGCCCTACGACCAGTTCGCCCGGGAACTGCTCACATCGAGTGGCAGCAACTTCCGCGTCGGGCCGGTCAACTTCTACCGCGCCATGCAGGACAAGACACCGGAAGGCATCGCGGCGTCCGTGGCGTTGGCGTTGATGGGAACGCGGGTTCACTCGTGGCCGGAGGAGCGTCGCGCCGGCATGGCCGTGTTCTTCTCGCAGGTTGGCTACAAGCCCACCAGCGAGTGGAAAGAGGAAATCGTCTTCTGGGATCCCCTTGACTCCACCGCGGTGGCTGGCAGCACCGCGCCCGGAACAGACGCGGTCGCCAAGGCGGTGACCGTCACCAACAAGATCCCCCAAGCCCTGGCCGAGCCGCTGCGCGAAAACAAGCCGCTGGCGGCCGTCTTCCCGGATGGCGCCAAGACGACCATTCCGCCCGGCCGCGATCCGCGGGAGGTGTTTGCCGGCTGGCTGATCCGGCCCGACAACCCGTGGTTCGCGAAAGCCATCGTCAACCGCACATGGGCGTGGGCGATGGGACGCGGCATCATCCACGAGCCGGACGACATTCGGAACGACAACCCGCCGGGCAATCCCGAACTGCTGGCCTGCCTGGAAGAAGAGCTGGTCTCAAGCGGCTACGATCTGAAGCACCTGAAACGGCTGATCTTCACTTCGACCGCCTACCAGTTCTCCTCGATTCCGAGATTCCGGGAGCGGCCGGAAGCCGGCGCCAACTTTGCGAGTTACCCGTTGCGGCGCGTGGAGGCCGAGGTCCTGATCGATGTGGTGAACCAGATCACGGGCAGTTTGGACCTTTACACGAGCGCCGTTCCGGAGCCTTTCACCTACATTCCCGGGGAAATGGCCGCGGTGCAGCTCGCCGACGGCAGCGTCACCAGTTCCTTCCTGACCTTGTTCGGGCGCTCGGCGCGGGCCACCGGAATGGAAAACGAGCGCGTCAGCGAGTTGGCCTCGCCCCAATGGCTGTACATGCTCAATTCGGCCGCCATACAGAACAAGCTTCAGAACGGCCCGAGGCTCAAGGCGCTGCTCTCCTCGGGCGGAGAACCGCATGAAGTCGCCGAGAAGCTCTACCTGACAATCCTCTCGCGGTTTCCGACCGCCGCCGACGTGGAGTCCGCAGAGGAACACGCCAGATCCGGAGCAGCAAAAGGGCGCGCCGCATGGCTCGACCTCGCGTGGGCCTTGATCAACAGCCCCGAATTCCTTCTGCGGCACTGATGGCCCCCCGGGCGGCACGACCCGACCCAACACAATCATTTCTCCAACATGGCATTCCAAGAGGGCAGTTGAACCGGAACGAAGCGATGAATACCAACCACGATCGAAGCAACCAGAAACATGTGTCCCGGCGCGAGGCCTTGCGCCGCGGCGTCCACGGCGCGGCCGGAATGGTCGCGGCCGGCGGCCTGAGCTCCCGCGCCTTCGCGGCCGACGACGAGAAGACGCCCGAGCAGATGCTCGCCGAACAGAAGGCCGCCCGCGACGCGGCAGCCAGAGCCAAAGCCGAAAACAAGGGCAAGATCAACTCCGTCATCCAGATCTTCCTGTGGGGCGGCATGTCGCACACCGACACATGGGACCCGAAGCCGGATGCCGGCCACGACTACACGGGCCAGTTCAAAGACGTCATTCCCACCAATGTCGAGGGGATTCAACTTGGCGCGCTGTTCCCCCACCTCGCGAAGCAGGCCGACAAGTACGCCCTGATCCGTAGCGCCACGCACGGCATCAACGGCCACGAGACGGCGGCCTACCTCATGCAGACCGGCCACAAACCCGGCGGGCGGCTGGCCTACCCCAGCGTCGGCGCGGTTTTCGCCTACTCCCGCAAGGATCAATACGAGGGGCTGCTCCCCCCATACATCGTGATGTTGCGGGCCGCCGGGCGATTCTCCGAGGAGGGCTTCCTGGGCCCCGCCTACAAACCGTTCGCCACCGGCGGCGATCCGAACGCGTCCCGGTTCGAGGTGCAGGGAATCGTCAACAAGGGAATCAACGACAGGCGGCAGAAGGAGCGCCGCGAATTGCTCGACAAGACCAATATCATGGGCTTCGGCCTCGCCAACGCCCCGGAGATCGCCGCCGCCGAGGCCGCGAAGCAGAAAGCCTACGGGCTGATCCTCGGCAAGGGCAGGGAAGTCTTCGATCTCAACAACGAACCGGCGGTGGCAAGAGACCGCTACGGCCGGAACACGTTCGGGCAGGAGTGCCTCGCAGCGCGCCGAATGGTCGAGGCCGGCGTGCCTTACATCACCATCAGCTTCCCCGGCGGCTGGGACACCCACGCCAACCACTTCACCACAATGAGACGGCAGTGCCCGTGGTTGGACCAGGGACTGGCGGCGCTGCTCGCGGACCTCAGCGAAAGGGGCCTGCTTGAGAGCACCCTCGTCTGGTGCACCGGCGAGTTCGGAAGGACCCCGAAAGTGGCATGGGAACCGCCGTGGAACGGAGGACGGCATCACTTCGGGTCGGTCTTCACCGTGCTGGTCGCCGGCGGCGGATTCAAGGGCGGCCGCGTCGTCGGCGCATCCGACGAAAAGGGAGAAAAGGTCAAGGAAAGACCCGTCTACCCGGCGGACCTGCTGGGCAGCTTCTACCTGTTGGCGGGTATCGACGCCAACGCCAGACTGCCCCATCCCCTCGGGTTCGATGCCCGCGTGCTGGACAGCGAAAACGAAGGCATGAAGTCGGCCGGGCTTCTGGAGGAGATCCTGTAGCAGTTGGTCCATCGTCGCCCGCCGTCACCATGGTCGTCAACCGGTCCGAGGCTTGCCTCGCTGAAATCACCAACGCCAAGGCAGTTCAATGAACAGATTCAAGAAGCTTGAGATTCTGGCATTTGCCGTCGCCGTGGTCGCGGCATCTTCAACCCGTGCGCAGAACCAGTACATCGGCTACGTCTATCCCGCCGGCGGCCGGCAAGGCTCCACCTTTCCGATCAAGCTCGGCGGGCAGCGTCTCAACCACCCCTCTGACGTGGTTGTGACCGGCGAGGGAGTTTCCGTCCGGCTGGTGGATTACTACCGGGTGATGAGCAACCAGGAGATCCGGTTGCTCAGGGAGCAACTGAAGGAGCTGAAGGAGGAGGAAACCACGGTGGACGACGCGATGGCCTCGAGGATGGCCTGGTTCGAGTTTCCCGAGCCCATCGGCCCGGACCCGGAACAACCTCCGGTTCAGGTTGCCGGCAAGTCCGAGAAGGAACTGGCGAAGCGGAACCTCATCGAGCGGATCGAGCGGCGCTTCGCGGAAGACCAGCGCAATCCGGCCGTTCGCGCCCACGGCGAACTCGTCTTCGCCGAGGTCACGGTGGCCCCCGGCGCACGGCCCGGCCGGCGGGAGATCAGGGTGATCACCAAGAGCGGAATCTCCAACGCCCTCCCCTTCTTCATCGGCCAAGTGCCCGAGGTAGCCCGCAAGCCCATGAAGAACGCCATGAAGCCAATCCTGGGCAAGGAGCACCTTGCCCTGCGGAAGAGGCCGCCGGAAGAAGAGGAGATGCGGATCACGGCGCCCTGCACGATGAACGGCCAGATCGGCCCGGGCGAGGTGAACCGCTACCGCTTCAAGGCGCGCAAGGGGCAGCGTCTGGTCATCTCCGCCAAGGCCCGGGAGTTGATCCCCTATGTCGCGGACGGCGTTCCCGGTTGGTTTCAAGCGGTGCTCCGGCTCCACGACGCCAGCGGCACGGAGTTGGGGTACAACGACGATTTTCGTTTCCACCCGGATCCGGTCCTGTATTTCGAGGTCCCTGCGGACGGCGAATACATCCTCACCATTCACGAGGCGCTCTACCGCGGCCGCGAGAGCTTCGTGTATCGGATCACCGTCGGTGAACTCCCGTTTGTGACCAGCATCTTCCCGTTGGGCGGCTGCGTGGGTGAGCCGCTCAAGATCGAGATGAAGGGTTGGAATCTGGAGCGGACCACCCTGGCGCTTCCCCCCAGGGACGCCCCCCCGGGGCGCCATCCGGTCGCCGCCACCAATGGGAAGTTCGTTTCCAACCAAGTGCCGTTTGCGCTGGACACGCTACCCGAATGTCTCGACCAGGAATCCAACAACACGCCGGCCGAAGCGCAGAAGGTGGAGCTTCCCGTCGTCGTCAACGGGCGTGCGGATCACGCCGGTGATTGGGACGTCTTCGAGGTGCACGGGAAAGCCGGTGAGACCATCGTTGCGGAAGTCCACGCGCGCCGGCTGAACTCCCCGTTCGACTCCTTCGTCAAGGTCACCGGCGCCGATGGCGGGATTATCGCGCTCAACGACGATCATTACGACGCCGCGTCGGGATTGAACACCGACCATGCCGACTCCTATCTCATGGCGAAGTTGCCCGCCGACGGAAAATACTTCGTTCACATCGGCGACACGAGGCGCCATGCCGGAATGGCATATGCCTACCGGCTCCGGATCAGCCGCCCGCAGCCCGATTTCGCGTTGCGCGTGATCCCTTCGCGGGTCTGCATTCGCAGCAAGGCGGCTGCTTCCGTGAAGGTCTTCGCCATCCGCAAGGATGGATTCAGCGGACCGATCACGCTGAATTTCGAGAATCTGCCGAAAGGACTCGAATCACCCGGCGCCACGCTGCCGGCCAACAAGGAAGCCGTCGGCCTGAGCATCAAGACCAGCCTTGCCGGGATGGAGAAGCCGGTCAACCTGACCGTCGTCGGCAAAGCGAAGGCCGGCGACCGGGAAATCGTCCATGAGGCCGTGCCGGCCGAGGACCGGATGCAGGCCTTCCTGTGGCGGCACCTGTTGCCCGCGGAAGATCTGCCGGCCCTCGTCTACGACCGCTCCTACAAACCGCCGGCCGACCGCATCCGCCCGCCGATCCGGGACGAGGACCGCCCCGAGGATGTCAAACGCGACTTGAAGAGCGGTTCAGTCGACTGGTACTTGAGGCAGATCGAGGGCCTCTATCAAGAGTGGTTCCTCACCGACGACTTCGCCAACCGCGAAATCGCGAAGATCAAGGCCCGTCTGATCAAATAGCAAACACCATGAAAACAACGCACTGCAATATGAAAAGGATAAGCATACCGAGTCACAACCTCGCACGGGCTGCCATGGCAGGCCTTGCCGCACTGGGTGTCGCGCTGCCGGGCCTTGCGCGTTCTGCTCCGGACAGAAAGCCCAACTTCATCATCATCTTCACGGACGACCAGGGTTACCAGGATCTCGGGTGTTTCGGCTCGCCGAAGATCGACACCCCGCAGATCGACAAGATGGCGGCGGAGGGAATGCGGTTCACGAGCTTCTATTCGGTCGCTGCCGTCTGCACCCCATCCCGCGCCGGATTGCTCACCGGGTGTTACCCGCCGCGGGTGGGCAACCTGCCCGTCCTCTTCCCGCGCAACAACAAGGGATTGCATCCCGAGGAAACCACCATCGCCGAGATGCTTGACAAAGCCGGCTACGCCACCGCCTGTGTCGGCAAGTGGCATCTCGGCCACCTTCCCGAGTTTCTTCCCACCAGCCAGGGGTTCGATCACTACTACGGAATCCCCTACAGCAACGACATGTCCGTCGATCCCAATATGGAATTCGCGGAAGACACCAAGTGGCGGGAAGGCGCCTCGCGGGACGACCTGAAGACAAGGAAGAACCGGGTGCCGCTGATGCGCGACCGGAAAGTGATCGAATACCCCTGCGACCAGACCACCCTCACCCGCCGTTACACGCACGAGGCGCTCGAGTTCATCAACCGGAACAAGAACAAGCCATTCTTCCTCTACCTCGCCCACACCATGCCTCACGTCCCGCTCTTCGCCTCCCCCGAATTCAAGGGCAAGAGCGACCGCGGACTCTACGGCGATGTGATCGAGGAAATCGACTGGGGGACGGGCCGGATCATCGAGCGCCTCAAGGAACTGGGAATCGACGACCACACCCTCGTCGTCTACACCTCGGACAATGGTCCGTGGCTGGGCAAGGGCAAGGACGGCGGCTCCGCCCTGCCGCTGCGAGGCGGCAAATTCTCCACATGGGAAGGCGGTTTTCGCGAACCCACCGTGATGTGGTGGCCCGGCAGGATTCCCTCCGGCGCCGTCTGCGACGAGGTCGCCGCCACCATCGACCTCCTGCCGACTCTGGCACGGCTCTCCGGCGCCGGACTGCCCGAGCGGGCGATCGACGGCAAGGATATCTGGCCGCTGATGTCCGGCGCGAAGAACGCCCGGTCGCCGCACAAGGCCTTCTGCTACTTCAAAGGACGCAGTCTGGGCGCAATCAGATCCGGCAAATGGAAACTCAGGGAAGGCAAGCTTTACAACCTCGAAACCGACATTGGCGAAAAGAACGATGTCGCCAAAGAGCATCCCGAGGTGGCCGGCCGCCTCAAGAAGATGATGGCGGAACTGCACATGGAAATAACGGGCGAGGCCCGCCCGCCGGGCGCCGCCGGGAAATGATCGAAGACGTCCCGGATCTTCAGCTTGCAGCCCAGACGTGAGATGAGAGATCTCGAGAACCGGGGCATCAGGCTTGCCTTGTTGCAGGTCTTCCTCACGGCCGCCGTCCTTGAAGCGGGCGCCGCCGATGCGTGGAAGGAGCAGGACGCGGCCATGTTGGAATTGCTGGACGCGCCCCTCCTGTTTGTGAAGAGGCATTCCTACCAGGGGATTCACATCTATGACACCTTTTACAAGTGGCCTCCGGGCGGGGGTGGAATCTACGTCCTCGAGAACCCGCAGGCGGCCCGCGCCGAGCAGAAGATCAGAACGATCATCGACGAGTCATCCGGGAACTCCCTCGGCAAGGGCGTCTACACCCACCCCGAGATATCATGGGACGGCAAGAGACTCCTCTTCTGCTACAAGGGGGAGCCAAACGGCAGCACGAGAATCTACGAGATCGGCGTGGACGGGAAAGGACTGCGCCAGCTCACAGACCCGTCGCCAACCTGCAAGTCCTTCAAGGGGAGAGGCGGGGGGCAACACGACATCGCTCCCTCCTACCTCCCGGACGGCCGCATCGTGTTCCTTTCCACCCGCCCCAGCGGGCTGGTCCCGTGCAACAACACGGGCGTCAGCATTCTCCACGTCATGAACGCGGACGGTTCCGGCATCCACCCGATATCCGTGAATTCGGAAAACGAGTTCGATCCCGCGGTTCTGCCGGACGGGCGCATCGTGTTCGGGCGCTGGGAGTACATCGACAAGAATGCGCTGACGGTCCAATCTCTGTGGACGATCAATCCGGACGGGACCCGCGAGACGGCCGTCTTCGCCAACAACATGGTGTTCCCGGAGGCAACCCTTGACCCAAGGCCGGTGCCGGGCTCGGACCTGATCTCGGTGACCCTGGCCAAGCACAATCACACTCCCCGCGGCTCGGTGGCCATGATCAATCCCCTCGTGGGGAAGAATGACCCCGCGGCCATCCACAATTTCGAACACCCCGGCCGTCCCACCCACGACCTTGGGGATTCCTGCGAACCATACCCGCTCGACAGGGATACGCTGGTGTTCAGCGGCCGGCCCAAGGGGCGGAAGCGCAACGTGATCGAGATGATCAACCGGGAAGGCCATCGCTTCACGTTGCTATCGGACCCGGACATCTGCCTGCACGCGCCCATGCTGGTGAAGCCGAGAGAAGTCCCGGCGGCCCTGCCGGATCTCGTGGACCGGACCAGGAAGTCAGGCGCCTTCTTCGTCCAGAACGTCTACGACGGCCTCGCCGGGATCGAGCGAGGAGAGGCCAAGTGGCTCCGGGTGATCGAGGAGACCTCGCGGGTCAGCAAGAGTCCGGGAACGCGGAACCCGTTCAACCAGACTTTTCTCGTCAGCGCGGCACTGGCATTCGCCGGCAAGATCTATCACGGGATGGTTCCCATCAACGACGACGGATCGATCTACTTCGAGGCCCCTTCCGGCCGGGCGCTCTACTTCCAGGTCCTCGACGAGGACAAGAGGTTGATCCAAAGCATGAGAACCTTCATCCAGGCCGCACCGGGAACGACCCGCTCGTGCATCGGTTGTCATGAAGAGAAATCGAACGCTCCCGGGTCCGGCGTGCCACGCATCACGAGGGCGTTGAAAGGAGCGCCGGCCCGCCTCGGACCGGAATCGTGGGGCACCGGATACATGGACTATCCAAGCATGATCCAGCCGATCTGGGACCGGCACTGCGTCGACTGTCACGGCGGCAAGGACGGCATGGCGGCGAGGCTGGACTTGTCAGGCGGATGGACCGAGCACTTCAACATCAGCTACGAGAACCTCGCAGATCGCAGGGAGACTCAGCTCGTCGCGCACCTCATCTCGGGCATCGACTGCATGAACGGGACCGCTCACTGGTCCTGCCGGCTCTTTCCGCCCCGCACACACGGTTCGGCCACCGCGCCGCTGGCGAAGGTGCTCATGAACCGGCACGAGGGCCGGGTGAAGAACATGACGGAGAAAGAGCGCGACCTCGTCATGGCATGGATTGACAGCAACGGCCTCTACTACGGCAACTGGGACTACACCGCGCATGGATACGGCCTCGCCTGCTGGAAGGGAATCCGCGCGAAACTCCAGGCCGGGATGGCGAGAGCCGATTGCTTCCGGTGCCATGACAAGTACTTCGCCAACGACTGGATCAACCTGCAGAGGCCGGAGTTCAGCCGCATCCTGCGGGCGCCGCTCGCCAAGGGCGGAAACGGATATGGCCTCGCGATCTGCAGGAACCACAAGATGAACCCCAAACGCAACCGTCTGAGGCTCCTCCGGAACGGATACGCGCATGCCGTCAAGCCGCTCAGCGCCTTTGCCCGCGAGCCCGTTCCCCCCATTCAGGAGGGAGGCGCCCCGGAATCCAGTTTCGAATCGACGGACAATCCTCACTACCAGGCCATGCTGGAGATTCTCCGCGATGGACGCCGCGAGGCGCTCTCCACCCCGCGGGTCGACATGCCCGGTGCGGCGCCGATCGCGGGGAAGAGCCGGATGTTGACGCCACCCCCGGCGCCCGCCGAGGCGCCGCCGCTGGATGCGGAGGTGGACGGCAACGGGGTGGTGACTCTGTCGTGGGAGCGGTCGGCGCGGACCATCGGCCTGTCGTCGGAACTGCACCGCAGTTCCCAAGCCGGCTTCACTCCCGGAGGGAAGACGCTTCTCAGCGCAACAAGGATGTTTGAATACATCGACAGGGAAGCTCCCCCGGGGACTCAGCACTATGCGCTCGTTCTCGCCGGCAAGCAGAAACGGAGCAAACCGGCAACGGTTGCGGTGACCGTGCCCCCGCCGCAACCGCCCCCGATGCCCGCCAACCTGCAGGCGGAGCCGGCCGTTGGCGGGGTGACGATCACCTGGTCGGGATGCGAAGACACGAGCGTGCGATACCGGGTGTATCGAAGAGCCAAAAGGAGCGGTGAATTCGCGAAGATCAACTCCGCGGACCTGGCCGGGTGCAAGTACTTCGACTCCGCGGCCGAAGCCGCCCAACCTTGTGCCTATACGGTGCGTTCCGTGAGCAGCCGGGGCCTCGAGAGCGGGCGGCCTGCTCCGGTGACGGCGGCGGCGCTGCCTGAAATCAGGGCGGCGCTCTTCTCGGCGCCGTTCGTGGAGACGCCCAACGCGAATCTCCATGGGGGCCTCGAGGCCACAGGGAAACTGCATGGCAAGGCGAGGCTGGCCGGGAACGCCCTCGACCTTCGAGGCGGCGGTCATGCCGCCTTCGCCCGCCGGCCCGAGTTCGACCTTGCAGGAAACCTCTCGATCAGATGCCGCGTCAGGATCACCCGGGACGCCCGGATGCCCGTCGTCGTGAGCTGCGGGCGATGGAGGCAGGCGGGATGGTTCCTCCAGAGGATCGGCAGCGGCTGGCGATGGCATGCCGGCGGAATCGATTGTGACGGCGGGAAACCGGCGCTCGGGAAGTGGACCGAGCTGGCCTGCACCTATGACGGAAGAACCGCCCGCCTCTACCAGGACGGCCGCCTTGTTCGCGAAGTTTCCGGCAGCGCCAACCGTTCCCCATGGAACGGCCCCCTCCTCGCCGGCCAATACAGCGGCGGTCCGGACCCCCAGTTCCAGGTCCTCGGACAGATCTCGAACCTCGAAATCTATGGCTGCGCGCTCACGGAAGAGGAGGTAAGCGCGAAATGCAACGGGCCGTGACATGTCCTCCACCTCGAACCCCGCCGTCGACCTCAACGCTTCACAAAGACAGGGAACAGCCCTCGCTCCCTCGTATCGCGCATCCCGCAACCGCGGTCCAAAAACTTGATCCATCTGCGACAACTTCCGGTTTTCAAGGAGTCAAACCCCGGCACCAACGCGAGTCCCATCCCTACTCCGCCCCGACGCTCCCTCCGGCGACCCGGAAGATCGTCGGGCCCGGTCTCTCAAGCCATGCGAGGCTGGTGGTGGTGATCAGCTTCTGCGCACCAGCCGGAAGGGCCTCCATGAGCGCGTTGCGGCGCTGCGGATCGAGTTCGCCGAAGATGTCGTCGATCAGGTAAACCGGTGAAACCCGCCCGCTCCGGCCCAGCAACGCGCCTTGCCCGAGCTTGAGGGCGAGGGCAAGGGTGCGCTGCTGGCCTTCGCTGCCGAAGTCGGCCGCCGCCCGCCCGTTCAGCTTGATCAGGAGGTCGTCACGGTGCGGCCCGACCACCGTCTGTCCTTGCCGGCGTTCGCGCCCGGCGGCCTCCGAGAAGGCGGCCCGCAGATCGCGACCTCCGGCCGGACGGTATTCCAGTTCCACCGCCTCCCGACCGCGGCTCACGGCGGCGTTGGCGCGTTGCACCGGTTCCGCGAGCCGCTCGACGAGGCTTCGCCGCGCTTTCTGCAACGCTTCGCCGTGGGTGACCAACATTTCGGTGTAGGCCGCGATGTGCGCTTCATCCGGTCGCCGCTCCTTCAGGAGGAGATTGCGCGCCTTCAGGGCCCGCCGGTAACGTCCCAGATGCCGCCGGTGGCCGGCATCAAGCTGCATGGCCGCGAAGTCAAGGAATCGCCGCCGCCCCTCGCCGGGCCCGCCGACCAGCCGCAGGTCATCGCTGCCCATCCAGACGAGGAGCCCGCCCCCCGCAAGGTAATCGCCTTGCGAGCCGGCCGGTCGGCCATCGATCCGCAGATCGGGACCTTTCGCCCCGTATCGCACCCGGCGCTCTTCTCCCCAACAGTCCCCCGCCGCGCCAAAGCCGGCCGCCCCGAACCGCACCATCTGCCCCATCCGATGCGTCCGCGGCGAATGCAGGCGCACCAGCACGCAGACCGCTTCCAGCACCGTCGTCTTCCCCTGCGCATTCCCCCCCACAAAAATGCTCGTCCCGGCCGGCAGTTCCAGCGACAGCGCCTCAAAACAGCGGAAATCCACCAGACGCAGGCTGCAAATCACGCCTGACCATCCCTCCGCCCCCCCCCCGCATCAATGCGAATCGCGCACTTTGCCCTTGAAATTGATCTCCGCCGCATAAAATTCGCACGCGTTCGCCGGACGGCATCGCTCCCTCCAGCAACTCATCCCAAGCGCACTCCATGATCGAAGTCACCAACCTCACCAAGCAGTTCGGTCACAAGACAGCGGTTGATGACCTCTCCCTCTCGGTCAAGAAGGGGGAGGTGCTCGGTTTCCTCGGCCCCAACGGCGCCGGCAAATCAACCGCCATGCGCATCATTACCGGCTTCCTTCCCCCCACCAAGGGCCACGTCGAAGTCTGCGGCATCCCGATGCACGAAAAGCCCGAGGCCGCCAAGCGCAAGATCGGTTACCTCCCCGAAAACGCCCCCCTCTACCATGACATGACCGTGCTGGGATTCCTGCGCTTCTGCGCCGACATCCGCAACCTCACCGGCGCCGCCAAGCGCGAGGCGGTCGACCGCGTCATCGAAACCTGCTTCCTCCAAGGCGTCATCCACCAATCCATCGACACCCTTTCCAAGGGCTACCGCCACCGCACCTGTCTCGCCCAAGCCCTCATCCACGACCCCGAGGTCCTCATCCTTGACGAGCCCACTGACGGCCTCGACCCGAACCAGAAACACGAAGTCCGTCACCTCATCAGGAACATCGGGAGCGAAAAAACCATCATCTTCTCGACCCACATCCTCGAGGAGGTCGATGCCGCCTGCACCCGCGCCATGATCATCGACCAAGGCCGCATCGTCGCCGAAGGCGCCCCGGCCGAACTCCGCGAACAGGGCGACGGCTCCCTCACCGAACTCTTCCGCAACCTCACCACCTCCGACGTCGCCGCCGCCTGACACGCCCGCTTCCCAGCTCCCCCCCCAAAAAAAGACCAACAGGCTCCGACTCCCGCGGCCCCGACGCTCGAACATCGAAGATCCAGCATCGAAGACCGAAGATTCAAGATCGAATCCCGCACCCCAATGAAGCACATCTGGAGCATTTTCCGCCGCGAGCTGTCCGCCTTTTTCACCTCTCCGCTCGCATACGTCCTGATCTTCATTTTCCTGGTTGTGGTGAACGCCCTGACCTTTCTCTGGCCCGGACGTGAGCTCATCGAAAGCGAGCAGGCCGCCCTGAAGGACTTCTTCTTCTTCTATCACCCGTGGGTGCTGGCGATCTACGCGCCGCTGGTGGCGATGCGCACCCTCGCCGACGAGCACCGCCAGGGGACGATTGAACTCATTGCCACCATGCCGGTGCGGACCATTGAGCTCGTCCTCGGCAAGTTCCTCGGGGCCCTGGTGGTGATGGCGGTTTCCCTGCTGCTCACCCTTTCGGTGGTGGTGACGGTCTCGATCCTCGGCGACCCCGACCCGGGTCCTGTCTGGTCCGGATATTTCGGCAGCCTCCTCGTCGGGGGCGTCTTCATCTCGGTGACCATCGCGATCTCGGCCCTCACCCGCAGCCAGGTCATCTGCGTGGCGGTCTCGATCCCGATCTGTCTTCTGCTCTGCGTCATCGGCTTCGACCAGGTGGTGACGTTCCTCAACGAAAGCGGCGTGCCCCGGTTGGCGGAGCTGCTTTCCTCGCTCAGCGTCATCCCGCCCTTCACCGACTTCTCGAAGGGCCTCGTCGATTTCCGTTACCTGTTCTATTTCCTGAGCGTGATCGCGTTCCTCCTTTTCACGACCAACACCATCCTGCAAAGCAAGCGCGCTTAGAATCCCTGAAATCAGAATTCGTCGCACGCCTATGAAATCATCCGGCAACTGGAAGGCTCTCTTCATCGTCGTCGCCCTCTTCCTTCTCGTGGCATCGCTCAACGTGATCGTGGGGCGCCTCGCCCCGGTCCGCTTCGACACCACCGAGGGCGACGTCTTCACCCTCTCCGAAGGAACCCGCGCCGTGCTCGCCAAGGCCCGCGATTCGGGCCGCCCCGTCACCATCCGCTTCTACGTC
>Ga0180435_10004419_pt1 | contig 13867 bp, 10 predicted proteins | sample SS_ome_3_FD_132467 | JGI IMG/M metagenome (GOLD analysis project Ga0180435, IMG submission 132467) | Hypersaline lake sediment archaeal communities from the Salton Sea, California, USA - SS_3_S_1 metaG | ecosystem: Environmental > Aquatic > Non-marine Saline and Alkaline > Hypersaline >... | reverse complement strand
TATCTCCGACAAACATGTATTCTGTTACTGCGCTATTCAGGCGTTTTCTCGAGAGGTTGGTGGTTTATGGCTATTGGACCTGGGATATGAATGCGCCTGAGTTTCGCAAAGATGGCGGGCCCAGGAAGAAAGCTGTTCTTGTCTCTTCCTGCGCTGCCCCTGCAATTATGGCACGAATATTCTTTGATACGATGAAACCTTTGAAGAGAACAGCGAAACTTGTGGGTGCTGATTCTGCTGGCAGCCTCTTTGTCGGCTTAATCAGCAAGGAAAAAAAACCCGTTCTCAGTGAAAAATACAAACTTAAAATTGATTCATTGGTCAAGAAACTTGTTTGAAGCTCTCATCATTTTGTCGTCTATTCATCCCTGGGCTTTGTGTGCTCGCTGGAACGATATTGGCATGTAGTGGTTCATGCCGGCTAGCATAGCGGAGGCCATTTTTTCACCGAGAACACACCCGAATAGGGCCAGGAACTATCTGCAGCATAATCTGGTTTTCATTTAATTACATAAAGTTACTTGGCATATTTTTTTCATTGTTGTTCCAGGAGTCAAAATTATCTGTTGTCCAGAGGCCCATCACGAACTATTTCCTGGCGGGCGGATTTCTGCCCCTCCCCGCTCTTATTATTTGACTCAAGGCTCACCATTGTCATACAGCGACCATAGAGCAGACCTTGGGGATGAACTCGAAGAAAATTGGCAGGCTAAATCAAGAAAAGGACTTAGCGGCAAAGCCTCTAAGTCCTTTAATTAACTGGTACACCAGGAGCGATTCGAACGCCCGACCTACGGATTCGTAGTCCGTTGCTCTATCCAGCTGAGCTACTGGTGCACGGGAGTGACTTTATACTACAGATTGCCGTTCAACTCAAGCCTGTTTTTTCGAATCGTCCTTTTCTTCCTTTTTGAAAAGGATCTCATGTTCGACCGGTTTCAGCGTCGGATCAGCGGTAATCATTACTCTGGTCTTGTATTTATCCTCCAGGTCGAGGATCTCCTGGCGCTTGTTGTTGAGCAGGTACTGGGCGACGTCGATCGGGAACCGGCAGTCGATCTGGATCACCGGTTTGCGGCTCGCGCCGGTGTGAATTCTGCGCAGGTAGAAAAGCGCCAGCGTCTCCACGGAGCGGACCGTCCCCCTGCCCTTGCAATATTCGCAGATCCGGTAATTGCCCGATTCGATCGGGGAGCCTAGTTTCTGCCTCGATATCTGCATCAGCCCGAAGCGGGAAATCCGGCTCACGTCCACCTTGGCCTTGTCCCGTTTCATCGCCGCTTTGACCCGCTTCTCGACTTCACGGATATTCTTTGAGTTCCGCATGTCGATAAAATCGACGACAACAAGTCCGCCGAGATCGCGGAGCCTCAGCTGCCGGGCCAGTTCGGTGGCCGCTTCCATGTTGGCCTGGAAGATCGTCTCTTCGAAATTCTTCCCTTTCCCGGTGGATCCGGAGTTGACGTCGATCGCCACCAGCGCCTCGGTCGGATCGATCACGATGGAGCCGCCCGACGGCAGGTTAACCCTGGGCTGATAGATCGATTCAATCTGGTCTTCAACGCTGTATTGGTTGAAGATCGGGCGGGCGCCGCGGTGCAGCTTCACCTTGACCTGGCGCTGTTTGGCCGGCAGCATTTCAGTAAAATCCTTTACTTTTTCAAGCGCCGTTTCATCATCGACGAGGATCTCCTGCGTGGTCGGATCGAAGTGTTCCCTGAGAAATCGCAGGACACAGTTGTGATCCTGGTACAAGAGCCCGACGCCCTCCAGATGCTGTCCTTTGCTCTTGATCTCCTTCCAGAGTTTCAGCAGGTAGCGAACATCTTTGGTCAGGGCGGTTTTGGTGATGTCGACACTCGCCGTCCTGACTATCCAGCCGATTCCTTCCGGTATATTCAGCGAGTTCATAATATCCCGCAGCCGGTTGCGCCGTTCCTCACCGGAGATTTTCCGGGAAATACCTTCGGAATCGGATCCCGGCATCAAGACGACGTTGCGGCCGGGGATCGACAGGTACGTCGTCAGGTTCGCCCCTTTCTTCCCGACCTCCTCCTTGACCACCTGGACCAGCATCTCCTGCCCTTTCTCGATAACGTCGTTGATGCTCAGTTTCTTCCATTGATGGGTTTCAACGAGCGCCTGGATCTTTTCGGGAAGATTCTGCCGGTAATATTCCGGGTGAATCTCACTGAAGGCCAGAAACCCATTTTTGACGACGCCGTAGTCGACAAATGCGGCCTGCAGGTTCGGCTCTACCGCGACGACCCGCGCTTTGTATATATTGTTCCTGGTCTGGACACGGCTCACCGTCGTCACATGAAGCGACTCGAGCCTGCCGTCCTCCAGCAGTGCCAGGCGGCACTCTTCGGGTTCATCCGCATTGATCAGTAGTTTTACCACCGGCTGATGCGCGGGATCGCCGGCTTCTTTTTTCGAATCCGGGGCGTCCGCTGATTTCTGCCTGGTCTCCGCGGTCCCGCTCTCCTGGTCCCCGGATCTTTCTTGTTTTTTCTTGCCGCCGCGCCTGCCGCGCCCTCTGCCGCCGCGGGGTTTCTTTTCATCTTTTTTTTCGGGAGCCGCCGGTGCCGCGGAATCATTTTCCGCCTGCGGTGTTTTGTCCTGTTGCTCCCCCTGAGCGGTTGTATCTGCTGCAGAACTGTCGTCATCTGCCGGCGCCGGCTCGGTTGAGCCATGGCTTTCAGCAGCGCTTTTCGGGGCTGTAGTTTTTGACGACGGGGAAGCGGCGGCCGGCTTCCTGGTTCTCCTGCCGCCGCTTTTTGATTTTGGTTTCGGTTTGGCCGGGGTTTTTGCTTTCGGCGCAGATTCCTTTTCCTGCTCCGGCGCCGATACCTCCTCACTGACTACCTTGCTCTTCCACCACGCGCCGGTCGTGGTTTTAATTTTGGTTATCAGATTCTCTTTCTGCTGCTTCTCGTCATCCTGCTTCGTATTTACCATAATAGTACACCTGTCGCAGACGGCCGGTTCCAACACCCCCGACTGCACCTCGCGGATGTCAGGGAAGCTCGATTATGCAAGCCTGCGTCAACATCCTCAATTTTTACCACGGCGTTATCGCCGTCTTTCTTCTACCGGTGCCGTCTGATCCGTTCGTTCAGTCATGTATCAGGCCCGTTTTTGAGCGGACCGTTGTCGGTCAGACCGCACCTCTACCTTTTTCTGAAGATTTGTGATACATTCCAGATAATTGAAGAATTTCTTCAAATTCTGACCCTGCACAAATCCAGCTGTTGGCAACGGAATCTATGAACGCTGTTACCCGCGGGTTGTTCGAAAAGAAAACTCATCATGCAATTGCTGATTCCATCGTCGCCCGTACCGCTCGAGCAGGCCACCTCGCTTTCGAGCATTTCGAAAAAAGATGGTTTTCTCGATCATTCGCGGTAAACTGCCAGGAAAGTATATCATATATCCCTTATAATCAAGGCAAAACTGTTACTTTTGGCTTGACACCGAAGGGCTCGACCCGTACATTTCGGTCCTTGAAGGGCCCGGGGAAATGCGGGAATCAGGACGTACCTGATCGGGTCCGAATTATCATGAATCGCACACGATTCCAAAGGAGCGTACCGTGACAAAGCTGTTGCCACGTCTTTTCGTTGTTTGTTATCTGGTCTGTGTTTTTTCCACCTTGAGCTTCTCGCTCGCCTCAGCGGCCTCAAAAACTGATCCGGCAACGCAAACTACCTCTGATTCGGATAAACCGGCCGGTCAGGCAGTAACCACCGAGGAGTGGGATATCACCGCGGACAAGATCACCCGCTACGACAATCCGGAAAGTATCGTCGCAGAAGGCAATATCGTCTTGATCAAACGCAAGAAGATTCCGCCCCGGGTTCAAGCAGAAGATACAACAGCAGGACTCAGTGAGTGGCACGAACTGCTTGAAGAGGAAAAACCCGTTGCAGCGGTAACCCCTGAAGATATCGAGACAGACCAGGAGCCGGTTTACAAAACCGAAATAACGATCAAGGCCGAATGGATGGCCTACGATGTCACGCTGAGCACCATCAAGGCCCGCGGCAACGTTTTCGTGGAAGCCGACGGACAATCAATCGCCGCCGAGCAGGCAGTGGTCAATCTCGAGCAGGAAACCGGTACGTTCAAGAAAGCAACCGTACTCGGTACTGAAAAAGACCTGCACCTTGAAGGTGAAGTCATCGAGAAAATCGGCTTTAAAACCTACCATATCGAGGACGGCTGGATAATTACCTGTAAATTGCCGGAAGGCAGAAAGGCGCCATGGAGTTTTGCCGCCAAAGACGCGATGATCGAGCAGGACGGCTACGCAACGCTGAAGCACGCCCGGTTTCGTATCAAGGACGTGCCGGTTTTTTACTCTCCATGGTTGATGATGCCGGTCAAGAACAGACGGGAAACCGGATTTCTGCTCCCCGAGCTCAGTACCAGTGATATCAGCGGATTCGGAGTCAACCTGCCGTTCTTCTGGAATATTTCCGATTCCACCGACCTCTCGATTTATTCCCAGTATTACGCCGAGCGCGGGTTCATGCCGTCTGTTGAATTTCGCTATATCACGTCGCCGGCCAACAAGGGGCTGGCCTGGGCAAACTACCTCCACGATGATCTCAGCGACCCGGACGAAACCGAATATTACGAGGAAACCGGATACACCCACGACAACCAGGACCGTTACTGGATTCGGTCCAAGATTGATCAGGATATTTCCGGTTGGACGTCCCGCCTGGATATCGATATCGTTTCCGACCGAGACTACCTGAGGGAATTCGACAGCGGCCTGACCGGATTCAAGGCCAGCAATGAGCAATTTCAGGATGTATTCGGCCGCAGCCTTGAAAACAAGACCGATGATCAGCGCACCAATACCTTTGCGATGCAGCGTTCATGGGGAGCAACCTCGCTGACCGGTCAACTGCTCGCCATCAACGATGTCCGCGAAGATGAAGTGCTGGAAGAAGGAGAACTCCCGAGAAGAACACCGCTCTGGAACCTGCCGGCTGTCGACTATACCGGAACCATGCCGTTCGAAAATCTATACGACCTGACCCTCCAGTGGGACGCTTCATACTATAATTTCTGGCGTGAAGAAGGCATTGGCGGTCATCGTTTCGACATTTATCCTAAATTGAGCGCCCCGCTGCCCATCAGCCCGTATCTTGAATCGCGGGCTGAAGTCGGTGTCAGGGATACCTACTACATGATCGAGGAATACGGCGAATACGATTGGGACAATGACGACACCCAGAACCGGTTCCTCTATGACATAAGCGCTGAAATAGGCACGACGCTGATGCGGTCGTTCGCGATGACCGATGCCGCCCGTTCCGACGGCTTCACTCATGAAGTCCGGCCGTATGTCAACTACGACTTCGTTCCCGATGAAGACCAGGATGATCTGCCGGACTGGACCAGTGTTGAAAATATCGGCGAGCAGAATCGAATTACATACGGAATCGATAACTTCTTCAACGGTTTTTCAAACGACGCCGACAGCGACCTGGATGTGGAATACGGCTGGTTTAAAATCAGTCAGTTCTACAGCCTCATTGACGATGATGAAGATGAACCGTTTTCTGATATCAGCGTGGATATGAAGTGGATTCCGCTCAGGTTTTTCGAACTGGAATACAGAACCGATTTCGACGTGTATGAGTCGATGTTCGTCAAACACGATTTCGACGGCTCCTACCGGACCAGGCGGGGCGACCTGTTCACCCTCGAATACTATTTCACGGACTTTCCCGATTCCAGCAGGACCGAACAGATCAACGCAAGAATCGAAGCGGCACTGTTCGCCAGTCTGAAGGCAAAATTCAGCATCGAACACTCTCTGGCCAACGACGAAACCAACGAAGCGAACCTGGCCCTGCTCTACCAGGCGCTGTGCTGGTCGGTCGAGCTGGGATCACAGTATACGCCTGAGGAAACATCCTTCATGCTGATCTTCAGTCTTGCCAACCTCGGCAGTCCGCTGCAGTTCTACTATTAACCCCGGTCGTACCGCCGTGACATCAGCGCTGTGCCATGGCTGTCGGCAATGAAGGTGGATACACGGTGATTTACGATGTCTTTAACGGTGATGCCGACGGTATCTGCAGCCTGCATCAGCTGCGCCTGGCCGAACCTGCTGCCGGGACCAAGCTCATTACCGGCGTCAAACGCGATATTGCCCTGCTCGGCAGGATCAAAGATGTCAGCGGCTGCAGCATCACCGCTCTCGATATATCCATGAACTCCAACGCCGACGCGTTGGCGCGACTTCTTGAAAACAACAACCGGGTCACCTACATAGATCACCACTATGCCGGGGACATTCCGGACTCGCCGCTGCTCACCGCCCACATCGATGCAGATCCGGACCGCTGTACCTCCCTTATCGTCGACGAACTGCTTGACGGTAAATACCGGCCGTGGGCGATATGCGGTGCTTTCGGGGACAATCTGCATGCGGCCGCGGCTGAAGCCGCCGCAACCCTGTCGCTGCCCGAGACAGAGATACAGATATTGCGCGAAATCGGAGAACTGCTGAACTACAACGGCTACGGTTCCGCTGTGGAAGATCTGCATTTTGCACCCGATGATCTCTATCGGGCGGTCAGCGCGTACCCCGATCCGCTTGATTTCCACCGTGACTCAAGCGCCCTGAAACACTTGCAAGAAGGTTTCGATACGGATATGGAGCAGGCGTCCTCACTCGCCCCGTTTGCCGGGAACGGAGATAATCGCATGTATCGATTTCCACAGGCGGCCTGGGCACGGAGGGTATCGGGAGTTTTTGCAAACCTCAAGGCGCGGGAAAACCCGTCCGGAGCCCATGCGATGATTACTGAAAATGAGGATGGAACCCTCAGGATCAGCGTACGGGCACCGCTTGCAGACAAGTTCGGTGCCGACGCCCTGTGCCGCTCTTTTCCAGGCGGTGGGGGGCGGGCTGCCGCTGCCGGAATCAACGAACTTCCCGCAGACCGCCTCGACGATTTCATCGATCAATTCAACACGACCTACGGGCAATCGGCATAACGACATGAATCCAGACTCCAGCAGAAATTCACGCCCTTACCGCCGTCTTCTCAGCTATGCAGGCGCCTGGGCCCTGGTGCTGATCTTCAGCTTCTTGTCCCCATTCTCATCGGCTGCAGCCCAGAAACCTAAAGCCGCAGATCTCGTCAAAGACGGCCAGCCCATCGACCTCACCAGCGAACGCTACCGTGAGCTCTTTGCGGAGCTGCAGAGCGAGTACGACTTCAGCAGTGAGGAACTCACCGCCCTGTTCGCCGGCGTGAAAATCGACAAGAAGGTGCTGGAGCTGATGGACCGCCAGTGGGAGGCGAAGCCCTACTATAAATACCGCACGCTGTTCATCACTCCGAAAACCATCGCCAAGGGCAGGAAGATGGCTGCCCGGCACCGCGATCTGCTGAACCGGATCGAGGAAACGTTCGGTGTTGAAGGGGAAACGGTCATCGCCATCTGGGGAATAGAATCACGCTTCGGCACCCATACCGGCCGGCACGGCGTTTTTCAGACGCTCAATACACTGTTTGACGCATATCCCCGCAGATCCGCCTTTTTCCGGAAACAGCTCGTCTATTTCCTCAAAGTGTGCAAGGAAAACAATATGGACCCGCTGAAAATCAAGGGGTCATATGCCGGCGCTTTCGGGCAAACGCAGTTCATCCCGTCCAGCTTCGACGAATACGCAGTCAGTTTTGACGGAGACGATATCAGGGACGTGTTCGAGTCGACGGAGGATATCCTCGCATCGATCGCGAACTACCTGCGCCGCTTTCACTGGACGCTCGGTGCCCCCGTCTATATCGACATCGGCAACGAACTCAAATCCCAGGAACTGATCAGCACGAACCTGAAGGGACGCAAGGGAAAAATCACACACCAGGCCGTGGCCGAGGCCCAGGGTCTTTCCCTGCCTGCGCCGCCCGAGAACCGCAAGCTCACCATCGTCGGCCTGGAACTCGATCCCGCCCGCGGGGGCGGTTACCGGTATGTTGCCGGATATCCCAATTTCCAGGCAATTACCCAGTGGAATCATTCCAACCGCTATGCGATGGCGGTGAGCGAACTAGCCGAAGCGATCGAAAAACCGTGAGCTCCCCCGCTCGACTGAACGATAGCAAGCGTAACGCGCGGCAGACCCATGCACGGTTCCTCACCGGTATTCTTACCATCCTGCTGACAACGGTTCCACTGCTCTCCAGCTGCGCGTATCGCAGTGTACCGGTCATCATTGAAGTAGCTCCCGGCGACTATCCGTTTTTTGTCGACGAGGGTTCGAGCGGCAGCCTGATCGTGGCACTCGACCGCCATTTCGCCATTATCAGGCACGATAACAAGCGGCGGACAGCGGTGTCTGACAGCATGTCAGATGACACACTGGTCCGCTCGCTCGATACCTTCAAATCTGTCATCCAGCGTTCTCCGGACCCGATCGAGCTTAACCGGCTGATTCGTGAAAATTTCAGGATTTTTCAATCTGCCGGCAGAAACGACGATCAGGAGATGCTCGTAACCGGCTATTATGAACCGCTCTTTGCGGGCAGCCTTACCAGAGGAGCCCCATACACCCATCCCCTTTACCGGGTTCCGGAAACACTCGTTACCCGACCGGACAAAAAAGTTGGAAGAATCGATAAAGACGGGCAGTTCGTCAAGTTCTGGACCCGCCGGGAAATAGACACGACAGACGCTATCTCCGGCCACGAACTCGTCTACCTGAAGAACCGGTTCGACGCCTACCTGCTGCACGTGCAGGGATCGGGGCGTATTTTATTGCCGGACGGGTCGGTAAAAGCAATCCATTACGCGGGGTCGAACGGGCACGATTACAACAGCCTGGGCAAACGGTTCGTCGATGAGAACATCATGGAAACTGCAGCCGTCAACATCGACTCGATCAGAAGCTGGCTTGACGAACACCCCGAACAGATGGACGACATGCTGTTTCACAATCCCCGCTATATTTTCTTTGCATGGGGCGACGATCAGGGCGCCCGCGGATCTTTCGGGCAGGTTCTCACCGCCAACCGCTCCATCGCGATCGACCGCGACGTACTCCCCAGCGGCACCGTCGGCTATCTCGTATCGCGACGGCCGGTGCTCGACGCAAACGGTGACATCAGCCACTGGCGGCCATTCGGCAGGTTCGTGCTGCCGCAGGACAGCGGCTCGGCCATCAAGGGAGCCGGCCGGGTCGATTTGTTCATGGGCAGCGGGGAATATGCGGCAAAAGCGGCGGGAACCATGAAAGAACCGGGCAAGCTGTTTTTTCTACTGCCCCGTCTCGATGCTGAAAAACCGTTGTAACACCTCTACCAGGACGATGACTCCGACGCCATCTCCAGTCATACTCACCACCGATTTCGGGCTGAAAGACGCGTACGTCGGCGTCTTGAAGGGCGTCATCTTGTCCATTGCCCCGGATGCGACGATTATCGACCTGACCCATCTGGTCAGTCCGCAGAACATCCGTGAAGCAGCCCGGGTGATCGGGCTGAACTACCGTTATTTCCCCGACCGTTCGGTCCATCTCTGCATCGTTGACCCCGGGGTCGGGACGCTGCGCAGGATCATCGCCGTCGATACGGGCAGGCACTATTTTGTCGGGCCCGACAACGGCGTTTTTACCCGGATCTTCGCAGCCGAACCGGACATCCGCGTGTATGACGTGAGCAATGAACGATGGTTTTTAGACGATATTTCCACCACCTTCCACGGGCGTGACATCATGGCGCCGACCGCCGCCCGCCTGGCCGGCGGCGAACCGATAGAGGCGGCGGGACCGCAGATCCCGGTCGAGGCGTGCACCACGATCGCCTTGGCCCAGCCCGCCGTCACCCCGGAGGGGATAAGCGGCGTTATCGAGAGCGTCGACCGGTTCGGGAATCTCATCTCCAATATCCCGGTCGATTTACTCGCGGCATTGGGCGAACGCGGGCCGTGCCGCGTATTCATCCATGACCACACGATCGCATTTGGCAGCCGCAGCTATGCGGACCTGCCTGACAATACCCCTGCAGCCCTGGTAAACAGCGGCGGCTGGGTGGAAATCACGGTGAAAAACGATAGTGCCGCCCGGGTGCTGAGCGCCGCAGCCGACGACCGGATACTGATCAAGCCGGGGCTCTGATCAATACAGCAGCTCGAACCGCTCCCAGAAATCCGGAAAGGATTTGGCGACACACTGTTCACCGGTTATGACGACCCCCGGAACGCGCAGCCCCGCCACCGCCATACTCATCGCCATGCGGTGGTCCTGATACGTCTCGAATTGGGCCCCGTGCAGCCCGGCCCCTCCCCTGCCATGGATGACCATGCGGTCGGCATGCTCTTCCACCTCGACGCCCAGCCTGGCCAGCTCACTGCAGGTGGCGCTCAGGCGATCACATTCCTTGATCCGCAAATGAGCGATATTGGTGATTTCGGTTGCCCCGTCGGCAAAGGCGGCGACGACGGCAAGGGTCGGCACGACGTCGGGCATGTCGCCCATATCGACCGATATTGCCTCCAGTTTCTCCGGCCCGGTCACCCGCATGCCGTTGCCCGCCTTGTCGATATTGCAGCCCATGCGTGCCAGCAGGGGCACGAGCATCGCATCCCCCTGCAGGGACGGAACCGGCACATTGTCCACCGTCACGCTGCCGCCGGTAACCGCCGCTGCCGCCCAGAAATAGGACGCGTTGGAAGCGTCGCCTTCGATATAGTAGGCCCGGGGCTCGTAGCATCCCCGGGGAATGGTAAATGAGGAGAAGTCCATGGCAGCCTCGACCCTGATGCCGAAATCGGCCATCACATCGAGGGTCATCGCCACGTACGGTTTGGACAGGATTTCCCCGCACACCTCGAGATCTGCCGTTTTCCTGCTGTATGGAGCCACCAGAAGCAGCGATGAGAGATACTGGCTGCTTTTCCCCTCGGGCAGAACCGTTGTTCCTCCTGCCAGCCCTGAGGCAAGAATGTTCAGCGGCGGACAGCCGGTACCGTGAATCGACTCGATATCGACCCCCCACCCCCGCAGCGCCTCCATTAACGGTCCGATCGGCCGTTCATGCATGCGCCGGTCGCCGTCGATGATGAATTCTCCGGAACCCAGTGCCGCAACCGACGTGAGAAACCGGGTTGCGGTACCGTTATTGCCCAGGTAGATATCGTCCTGCGGCTCCCGAATCCGCCCGCCGGTGCCGTGAACTTCCCAGAATGTGACAGATTTTTCAACAGCAACCCCCATCTGCTTCAGGGCGGCGGAGGAGTAATCGGTATCTTCACTGACCAGCGGGCCGTGCAGCTCGCTCGTTCCATCCGCCAGAGCCGCGGCGATCAGGGCGCGCTGGGTGATACTTTTCGAGCCGGGAACAGAAACAGCCGTGTTCACGGTATCAACGGGTTTTATCGCTTTCATGTCTCGCTAAATGGTAGTTCCGGTCATGACAGATCAACTGCTGCATACAGCACGTCGCGCATGACCTCGACCGGCGCTTCCCGGCCGGTCCACAGTTCAAATTGAGCAGTCCCCTGGTACAGCAGCATTTCCAGGCCGTTTATACCGATGCAGCCGGCGGCTTCGGCATCCTGGAGCAGCTTGGTTTTGAGCGGCGCATAGACGATATCCATGACCACCCGAAAAGAAGCAAGGCGCTCCGCTTCGATCGGGCTGACGTCGCTGTCGGGCTTCATCCCCACCGATGTCGCATTGATCAGGATATCGGCGGATTCCTCAATATGTTCATACAGGGAAACCCAGGGACAGCCGAGCTGCTGTGCCAGGAGCCGGCCCCTGGATTCAGTTCTGCTCTGGATGATCACCGACGCATGCTGCTCCTGCAGACCGAAACCAATCGCCTTGGCAGCCCCGCCGGCGCCAAGGATAATCGCCGTTTTTCCCTGCAGTTCAATGCGTTCGGCCAGGGCCCGATTTGTCCCAAGCCAATCCGTATTCGTGCCGAAAAGCCAGGGAGCACCGTCCTTTTCCCGCACCGCAACGGTATTGACCGAGCCGATCTTTTCAGCAACCGGGTCTATGTCATCGAGCAATTCCATCACCCGCTCCTTGTGCGGATGGGTTACGCTCAGTCCTTTGATATTCAACCCCCGCAGGGCTTCCACCGCTGCCCGCGGGTCTTTCGTCTGAAACGGCACATACACGCGATTCTCACCGTATTTCTCAAACGCCGCGTTATGCATCGCCGGACTCAGGGAATAGCTTACCGGATTGCCGATAATCCCGTACACCGCCGTTGTTCCATCGATGTTCATGAGTGATCCTTTCTGGAAATGTCATTATCGGTATCACCAGGCGAGCCGGCCAGTCGCCGCGCCAGCCAGATCAACAGCGATACAACCGCGACATCATCGATAATCCCCGGTCCCAGCAGCCAGTCGGGGACCAGGTCGTATGGTGAAATCAGGTAGATTATCGCCGCAATCAGGGCCAGCCGCGCCTGCCACGGCGTGTCCTTCCGGACCAGCAGCCTGAACGTACCTAAAAACGCTGCAAGCCTTCCCCCCGTCAGCCCTCCGCCGGTGCCACCGGACATTGCTCAGACCTCCAGTGCCCCGATCAGCTCCCGCACCGACGAGAGCTTCTGGGTTTTGACGTAAGCCCCGAGCCCGTCCACCAGCTCCTCGCTTACCCGGGGATTGATAAAATTAGCCGTGCCGACCTGGATTGCCGTGGCTCCGGCGAGCAGGAATTCCAATGCATCTTCGGTGGTTTCAATGCCGCCGATACCGATAACCGGAATATTCACCGCCCGGGAGGCCTGGTACACCATTCGCAGAGCCACCGGTTTGATCGCCGGACCGGAGAGGCCGCCGATCACGTTGGCCAGCACCGGTTTCCTGCGCTTTACATCGACAGCCATGCCGATCAGCGTATTGATCAAGGAAATCGAATCGGCTCCCGCACCTTCAACCGCCCGGGCCATTGCCGCGATGTCGGCCACGTTCGGCGACAGCTTTACCATGACCGGTACATCGGCCGCCCCTTTCACCGCTTCGGTAACGGCAGCCGCCATGGCCGGGTCGGTTCCGAATGCAACCCCGCCTTTTTTCACATTCGGACAGGAGATATTCACCTCGAGCGCCGCGATCCCTTCCACTCCCCGCAGCCGCTCGGAAAGCATCCGATACTCCTCGACGGTATCCCCTAAAATATTGACCACGACCGGCACATCGATCCCGGCCAGATAACTCATTTTTTCAGCGATAAACCGCTCCACCCCGACATTCTGCAGGCCGATCGCATTGAGCATGCCGCACGGGGTCTCGACGATGCGCTGGGGAGGATTCCCGGGCCGCGGTTCAAGCGAGATGCCCTTGACGATAACGGCGCCGAGCCGATGCAGGTTGAGCAGGTTTTCGAACTCCCGTGCATAGCCGAACGTGCCGGATGCGGTCATGACCGGATTTCGCAACGCAAGGCCGCCGATATTGACCCGTAAATCGGGATACTGGTCCCGGTCCGTCACGAATTCCATGCAAGTTCCTCCGCGTTGAAGACCGGCCCGTCAATGCAGACATGCACATAACCGCCTGCGGCCGCATCGATGTTGCAGCCCAGGCACGCCCCCATACCGCAGGCCATGACGCTTTCCACCGACACCTGGCAGTCGAATCCCCGGGTCCGGCATAGCTCATGAAGCGCTTCGAGCATATTGTCAGGGCCGCATGCGTATACGACGGTGCCCGGTTTCAGCTCTTCCGATTTCACAATTTCAGTGACAAACCCCTTGATGCCGTACGAGCCGTCATCGGTGGCGCAGTGCAGCGCCAGACCGAATTCCTTGAAATCATCGACCAGCGGCTCCACATCTTCCCTGCTCCTGCCGCCCAGCACGATCAGGTCGCG
>Ga0180435_10004418_pt1 | contig 13867 bp, 10 predicted proteins | sample SS_ome_3_FD_132467 | JGI IMG/M metagenome (GOLD analysis project Ga0180435, IMG submission 132467) | Hypersaline lake sediment archaeal communities from the Salton Sea, California, USA - SS_3_S_1 metaG | ecosystem: Environmental > Aquatic > Non-marine Saline and Alkaline > Hypersaline >... | reverse complement strand
CCTATCAGAATCACCCGACGTTTCAGGCGCTAAGAGATCCCGATTCGTTCGGAGGCAACTGCGGTATCTGTGAATACCGGCGGGTCTGTGGCGGTAGCCGGGCTCGGGCGTTCACCGTTACCGGCGATCCTCTAGCGACGGAACCCGACTGTGCGTACGTCCCCAACCCCGACGCAGACGTGATTCCGGAAGGGTGATGGAATTCCGTACGATGGGCTTTCCAGCCCGTCGCAAACAAAGTGAACTCGACGGACAGGAATCTCCATCGTACAACCGGGAGACGGCAGACAAACCACTCACTCGCCCGGCGTCACCTTGATCTTCAACTCGTACTGCCCCTGGAATTGATACCGGCCGACGTAATCCGGACGCATGAAAATGGCGAACTTCAACGTGCCGGCCTTTTCCGCCTTGTATGACTTGCTCGCGCCGACCTGCACGATCGATTTGCCGCCGTCGAGCGTAGCCAAGAGCATTCCGCCGGGCACCTGCTGGCCCGCCATCTGATGCGTGCCGAATCGGGAAGCGTTACCGCCCGGCATGGAGACATAACTGCTGCTGCCGCTGCGGTTGATCTGCCCCGTCGCCGAAATCACGATCTTGTCGCCAGCCTCAACGCGAACGCCAGAGCTTTTGTACGAGAGCTGCGCAAGGTTCGTGCCTGGCACGGTGAGTGATTTGGCAACCGGTTCGCGGAAGTTCTGCCGCGAACGCACAATCTCCAAAACGTCACTGATGGGGATCGTCATCGTGCCGTATTGGCTGTCGACGGTGAAGTCGCGCTCGACGACCTTGCCCAACGCTACGAAACGGTCGGTTCGCACGGTGTCGGGGCGAATCCACTGTTCGGTCGACTGCCCGTCATCGTCTTCGGCCTCGTCGGCGAGCTTTTCGAACTCACCCAAGATCATCACCACGCGGCGGGCTCGCTCGGCGTTTTCGTCAGTACGATGTCGTTTCAATTCCTCGAAAATCGGCAGCCCCATCTTGGTGAGTTCTTTTTGTGCCGATTCGCGAACGGCGAAATCCTCAGCACCAAGATCTTCGATCAACTGACTGACTCGATCTCCCAATCCCGAACGACTATCAAGCCCGGGTGAAATCGAAATCAATCGATCGACTGGCACAGTAAGCTGGCCAAAGGACGTATCGACGCGAAGTTCACCAACACTCAACTTGCCCAAGATCACGGAACCATCCGTCAACCGAATCCTCACAAAACGTGGTTCGATCGGCGCTTCCTGAGCAAACGCAACTACACCCTTCGGCTGCGGCGGCTGGGCGTCGTCTTTCTTCGTGTCGCCGGTAGTAGCGACCGCGGGCGCTGGTTCGGCGAACGGATCGCCGCCCGGCGGCACCGGCACTAAACCACCGCCGAAGGGATCCAATTCCAAAAGCTCAAGTGGTATCACCTCTGCCTCGTCAAATGGAACTTCGACCGGCGCCCAAGCCTGGGACCAGCCCGACACGCTCGCACTCGCGACGACGATCGCCGCAAAAACAGACGTCAAATACCCACTGGATTTCATGTTGTTTCTCCCGACTCGGTTCCTTGTAGGTCGCACTTTCTCACACCGGTTTCACAACAATTCGGTTACCGCTGATTTCGATCACCTCGACCTCGCCACCCGGTTCCACGAATTCGCCGTTGGTCACTACGTCGACTCGCTTGTTTCCGAACCGAACGATTCCGGCCGGTCGCAACAACGAACCCGCGACTCCCACATCTCCCAACTGAACACCCAAGTGCTCAGACGCCGAGGCCGTCGCGCCATCACTGCTAACGACCTCGTCAGGCTCCGGCGGTTGCAGAGCCATTTTTCCGACAACCGGCAGCATCCCGAAATGCTTGCTGATGAAGAATGCGGCGATTACCACGACTACACCAGCGCCCGTTAGCGAAACCAGAGAAACCGCCGTCTGAACCCATTCAAACGAGGTCTGCGGAAACACATACGTTTGGCTCGCCAACACCAAACTGGCCACGATCAACAAGATACCGGTCAGCCCCGAGACACCGAATCCCGGCAGCACAAACAGTTCAACGATCAAAAAGGAGATGCCAGCGACGAACAGAATCACTTCGAGCCAACCGGCCGTGCCTCCCAAAAACCGACTCCAGAAGAAAATGGCAAAACACAAAGCAGCGATCGAACCGCCGATGCCGATGCCGGGCGCACTGAACTCGACGTACAACGCGACCAACCCAATGATGAACAGCACCACGGTCACCAACGGCAAATTGAGGATCATCACCGTCGTATCGACCCACGTGGCTTCAAGCACAACGAAATCGTTTTCTAGCCCGAAGTGTTCTTGGAGTGCCGTTCGATTGGCTACGTTCGCCGTCGCCACCGCCAGTTCGAGTGCTCGCTTGCCATTGACGGTGAAAAACTGCCCTTCTTTCGTCTCGTGGATTGGCTGGAGTTCCTCCCAGTGTTCGGGGTTGGGTGACGACTCGATCTCCTTGCGTGTCATCAACGTCTCTTCGCCTGATTTGCGATTACGTACTTTGTAGACGACCAAGTCCATATCGACCATCGCCTCGGCCAGCGCGGTCGAGCGGCCTTTGCGCTCCGCCAGCGTGCGAATCTGCGTGGCCAGTACAGATCGCTCCTTTTCGGGAACATGCCGAAACATGTTGTTTTCGTCGAGGAAGATCGGTCCGGCATCGCCAAGCGTCGCCTCGGGCGCCATGATGATTTCGTCACAACCGTAGGCAATAAACGCACCACCGCTGATCGCCTCGTTGGGTACGAAGGCAACGGTGTGGGCCCAATCGATGTCTGCCAAACGATCGGCGATCGCAAAACTCTCTCTGACCAGGCCGCCAGGGCTGTTGATCTCAATGACCAACAAATCGGCTCCGGCCTTCTCCGCAACCTGCAGTTTTCGTTCGAGATAGAACTGCCGGATCGGGTCGATCACGCCCTCGAATCGGATCAGGTACGGCGTGGTGTACTTCTGGATAAGGGGTTCGCCCGCCGGTGGTTTCTCGGCCGCCATACCAACTCCCGCGGCAACAACCACCACAGCCGCCACGCTGACCAAAAGGCGAATTGACACAAGGAGCGATTTCATGAAGGCAGTTCCCGGAATTCATCCACCGTGAGCCCTGCCTGTCGGATCAGCGCACGCAACGTTCATCTGGCAACTTCTCGATGATCAGGGATCGTTAGTCGACGATGGGGTGCAACGGATTGGCGCAGGATCATGTGGCTTCCGCGCTGGCGATCAAGCGCATAACCGATCCGCTCGAATGCACGCACGGCCTCGCGCCCCGACACGACCGGAAGACCGTTCACAGGTTGATCTCCAGCACTTCCTCGAAAACAGACGGCGGAATCGGTTCTCCGTGGGCCTCCAAGCTTTCCAGGCAACCAACCATTGCCTCCCTGATATTCTCAATTGCTTCAGACCGAGTCGCGCCTTGTGAAACACATCCGGGAAGCGAAGGCGCTTCGGCAACATACACGCCGTCTTCGTCGGGCGAAATTAGGATCCGATACCGCACAGCGTTGTTCTCCGAATTTCTACGATGAGCCATTTTAGTAGCAACCGCCTACCATTTGATCGTAGAATGTGGCTACCGGTGGTGTCAATCACGGTCGACCACGATAGTGCAGCGATTTGGGGCACTCTTGCCAATGGCTAAGAGCTTTTCGCCACCACCTTCGACCTTTATTCGATACTCACCGCGAAATCCGCGAAAATGAACCCGCCCATCGGCATCGGTCTTCGTAACGATCTTAGTGCTCCACTCGTCGTGAATCAGTTTCTGCAACCGTGTGTAGACCGGCTTGGGCGTGAAGTCTTTTCGCAGCAAACCGCCACCTTCGAGCCACGATTGGTTCTCGCAGAGGTCCCACCAGGTGATAGCAACCACCTGGGGATGGGAAAAACAGACGCGGTAGAACTTTTCGGCATAATCGGCTTGCAGTTCTGCCGTCCAGGTCGCTCCCTCCCGCCAACCGACGACAGCCGCGCCGTTGGTGGTCGGCGTGAACTCCGTGATGTGTAGGTCCTTGCCCAACTTGGCGTATTGGTCAAGCACCCGTTGGACTTGATCGAGCGGAAATCGCATTGTTCGAGGTTCATGAGCTTGAATGCCAACGCCGTCAAACGGCACGCCCGACTGCTTGGCCGCGGTCAACAGACGAAAGAAAGGCGGATAGCCGTTGGCCATGGCATGGTAGTCGTTGACGATCAAATGAGCCGTGGGATCGGCGGCCCGAGCCCAGCGATAGGGGGCGTCGATCTTCGGCTCGACGATATGCGACGGTTCGTTGACGACCTCCCAGAACACGATCTCGCCCCGATATCGCCGCATGATCTCCTCGACGCGGCACCGTTGTAACTCGGGCGAGGGCTGGCCGTCGGACCACGGTGGAATGCCCGCCTCGTGCCCCCACAAAAGCGGATGGCCTTTCATGCGAATGCCGCGTTCCTTGCACCAAGCCACGAGCTCGTCAGTTTTGTCGTAGTCAGGCTTGCCCTTGCGCCATTCGTACGGCCGCCAGTAGAACGGCAGCGTGGCCGCGTTGAACAACTCCTCGAACCGCCGTTTGTAGATGCGGTTTTCGTCGTCTGTCGCGTAGCGGTCAAACTCGAACAGATTGCAGCCGAACAGGAACTCATGTCGAACCAGTTCGATGCTGACCGCGACGTCGGGCAACGGTTTGCCCGAGGAATCGGTAACGACCACCACCGCATTCTCCTTACGGTTCTTCTCAATCGACTCGACGGTCGCGGCAAGCACAGCTTCTTCGCGCTTGTCGCACATCGCCCAAACCGCCTCACGCGTGGTGATCTTCGGGGCTGCCACGTCCTCGGGCGGTATTATCGTGATACGGTCGAGGTAGAGATTTCGGTCTTCGTCGTCGATCACCGCATCATTGAGAAAGGCGGCGGCAACCTCAAAAGCGCCAGCCCTGAGTGTGACGGTGAACCGGTAGTCGGCCGGCTTGTCGCTGTCGACCGTTTGTTCCGATTGAGTCTGGCCGTCGACCATGATCGCCATCTGCGGCCAGACACCGCCAGCGGCTTCACCGTACGCCCGCACGATGACTTCGTACTCACCGGCCTTCGCGACTTCAAGATTCTCACCGACTCGACCGCTGGAATAAAGGTTCCAGATACCGCTGCCGATCGATCCGCCTTCGGTTCGCACCGCTGCCGTCTCGGCCTCGATGACGAGGTCGGCATGGCAGGTGCCAAGTGTTACGAAAGACAACAACAAACTGAAAAGGATAGTCTTCATAGTGCTCGAGGATTAAGTGTACTTGCCTGGGGTCAATCGTTTGATGGCGAGCCGAAGGCGTCGGTGCTGTAGCCGCACTCGCCAGAGTGTGGTCAGACTTGGAGCAGACCCGCGTTCTGGCGAACGCAGCTACTCCGGACGTGGCCGCCTTCGGCTTGCCGTCAAACGAAATCGGCGTCCAATTACTACAACTCCGACTCCGGCAGTTTGTGCAAGATCTCGCAGTTCGGTAGCGATTCTTGAAACGACTCGACAGCCGCGTCGGAAACGACCGTCTTCGTCACAATGATCGTCTTGAGAGTTTTTAGTTGTTTGAGTTTGAGAAAGCCCTCGTCGGTGATCTTCGTATGGGCCAAGAAAAGTCCTTCGACGTTTGTGAACTGAAGCCATTGGCCGTCATCGGAGGCATTTGTCTTGTCCAGTCCGAGCACCTTCAGCTTCTTCCCGTCGGCGATTCGTAGAACTGTGTCGACATCCATCTTGGGTGCATTGGCCTTGAAGAAAACAAGATTCTCACATAACTCATCAAAACTCCCCCAAACGCAAGTGGTTGGCCACATCAAAACCATCATCCCCGCGTCGCAAGTGTAACAAGCTGGCGTTAAAAGGTCATCTATTGGGGTGGGTTTCGCTTGTTTTTACCGAAAAAACAACGCAGAATAGATAAATGGGTTCGGCCGCGTAGAATGGCGGCACACGGAGCCCACACCCACCTACACAGTTTAACGGCAAGCCGAAGGCGTCGGCCGGAATAGTAACCCGAAGCGCAAGCGAGGGAATAAGTGCGTCCCTTGCTTACGCTTCGGGTTATGATTTGCCGTTCATCCGTTTTGGAACAAATCAGAGGCACACGCCCAAGGAGCCTGCCGATGTCCGGCATCCTGACAACTCCCGCCGCCAAACACCGTTGTTCACTCGCCTTGGTCGCGATGCTGACCTTCGCCGTGGCTGCTTCGCCCGTGCTTGCCAACGGAGACAACGACAAAGCGTCGCAGAACAATCAGGCCGAGAAGAAGGCCGACGAAAAGGCGCCAGAAAAGCCCAAGGTCACGGCCGCGCCGAAGAACACCCAGGAACTCAAGTCGATTCAAAACCGCGTCGAAAAGGTCGTCAGCGCCGTCATGCCAAGCGTGGTCGGCGTGAAGGTCGGTTCGTCAGGCGGCAGCGGCGTGATCGTCTCCAAAGAGGGGCTCGTGCTCACCGCGGGCCATGTCGTTCGCAAGCCGGGCGAGAAGGTCACGTTCTACTTCGCCGACGGCAAGCAGGCCAAGGGCGTCACGCTCGGCATGTTCAAAAGCAACGACGCCGGCATGATGAAGATCACCGACAAAAGCGAGTGGCCGGTCGTAGAACTGGGTGACTCCGCCGCCGTCGCCACCGGATCCTGGTCTGTAGCGGTGGGACATCCATTTGGATATCGCCCGGGCCGTCCACCCGTTGTGCGTCTGGGCCGGATCCTGCGGAACACACCGACCACGATCCAAACCGACTGCCCGTTGATCTCCGGCGACTCCGGCGGACCGCTGTTCGATCTCGACGGCAAACTGATCGGCATCAACAGCCGCATCGGTGGACAAACCGAACAGAACTACCACGTGCCGACGGCCGTGTTTCAGGAACATTGGGACCGCCTGCAACGCAGCGAGGCCTGGGAGACCGACTTCCCCGAGCGTGACGACTCCGACGTGATGGCGGCATTTCGTGGCGTGGTCGACGGCGCTCGTGAATGCGTGGTACGGGTGACCGGCGACGGCAAAGACGTTTCGCTCGGCACGATCGTCGGCCCCGACGGTTGGATTCTGACCAAGGCCAGCGAACTCGACGGCAAAACAGAGATCAACTGCGTGCTCAAAGATGGGCGGGATCTCGAGGCCGAGGTGGTCGGCATCAGCAAACCGCTTGACTTGGCGATGTTGAAGATCGAAACGACCGGCCTGCCACGCATCGATTGGACGACGCGACGCCCCAAGGTGGGCAATTGGCTGGCGTCGGCCGGCTTGCAGGAAAACCCCGTCGCGGTCGGCACGTTGAGCGTGCCGATGATCGCGATCCCGCCGATTGGCGGCAAGCTGGGCGTTGTTATCTCCGAAGGTGAAGATGGTCCTTTGGTTGTGAAGGTGCTGCCCAATACCGGCGCCCAAAAGGCGGGCATCCTGGCAAAGGATGTGATCACGCATGTCGATGGCAAACCGGTGAAGCACCGCATCGACCTGACCAGCATGATCGCAAAAAAACGGCTCGGCGACACGCTGCGAATTCAGGTCAAACGGGGCGATAAGTCGGTCACAGTCGAAGCGAAACTGCTCGCAATTACCAACGACGCCACCAAGAAACGCGACATCCTCAACGCCTCCAACACCGGGCTGAGCCGACGCCGCGACGCCTTCCCCGCCGTGCTGCAACACGACACAGTGCTCAAGCCAGTTCACTGCGGCGGACCGGTGGTTGATCTGACCGGCAAGGTGGTCGGCGTGAACATCGCCCGCGGCGGTCGCACCGAAACGTATTGCATTCCCAGCGACCTGCTGTTGCGAACGATGTACGACCTGATGTCCGGCCGGCTCTCGCCGCCCAAGGCTCTGCCGCCCAAAAAGGAACCACCGGCTGAGAAACCGGAGGAGAAGAAGGAAGAGCCCAAACCTGAAGAGAAGAAACCGGAACCTAAACCGGAAGAGAAACCCGAGGCGAAGCCGCCTGCGGCCGACAAGGAAGAGAAAAAACCGGAGCCCAAGCCCGAAGAAGAGGCGAAACCGGAGCCAAAGAAGGAAGAGGCGAAACCAGAAGCGAATCCACCGGCCGAAGAAAAGGCAGAACCAAAACCAGACACGACGCCACAGGCGACGGAAGAAGAAAAGCGAAACCCGAATCCACTGCCGGGTAAAAACGACTCCCCAAAACCGGAAGCTGAGCCGCAAGCGGCAGAGGAAGAGAAACAGCCTGAGCCGCAACCAAAGCCAAACGACCAACCCGAGGAGAAGCCTGAGGCCGAGAAGTCAGCGTTTGAAAAGTCGGCGACATGATCGAATCCGCCATTTCCTTCTAATGACTTGCTTGGCAGGTATCGGTATAATTCCAACGAGAGAATCTGACAAATCGCTCTAACGCTGGCTGGAAGATTGCGAAGGTCGCGAAGAGGCATAGGCTCGAAAATGTCGACGATTCAACTCACCGACTTCTCCTGGGAAAGGATGATTGCTGCCGTGGATTCCGTACGCCAGCGGGCTCGCCGCGCCGCCGACTCTTTGGCTGCGGCCGGCATTCCTTTCCTTTTGGCTGGTGGGAACGCTGTCGCCGCTTGGGTCGCGCGTGTCGACATCGAGGCCGTTCGAAACACCAAGGATGTTGATATCCTTGTCAGACGGCAGGACTTCGAACGCACCATCGCCGCACTCGAATCGGCAGGCTTCGTCTATCAAAACGTGGCGGGCGTCGACCTCTTTCTGGACGGACCGGAAGGCTCAGTCCGCAGCGCGATCCATATCATTTTCGCAGGCGAGAAGGTGCGCCCAGGGCAACCGTTACCTGCTCCGGACGTCACGGAATTGTACCCCGCCGCCGACTTCCCGATCGCGACGCTCGATGCGCTAGTGAGAATGAAACTCAACGCTTTCCGCCTGAAAGACAAGGTCCACCTGATCGACCTACTGGACGTGGAACTGATCGACGAGTCATGGTGCGAACGGCTTCCCGACGAACTGGCGCAGCGACTGCGCGAAGTGATTGAAACGCGACGCGAAGAGCAATGAGAAGTCACCGATCGATCAACTCAGCGATCCGTTCGGGTGTTAGTTCGTTCAAATGTTGAACGACCAACTCGGCGTCGGCGAGTTCCTCGGCAGTGCGACCGGTGCTGACCAAGCCGATGGCGACCATCCCGGCGGCGTGGGCGGCGGTAATGCCGGCGGGGGCGTCTTCGACCACGGCGCATCGAACGGGCGGAACGCCAAGTTTCTCGGCCGCCAACAAAAAGACTTGCGGATCGGGCTTGCCTCGCGTCACGTCGTCGCCCGTCACGCGGGCGTTGAGCAGTTCACCGTGCGGCAAAAACTCGACCGTCGCCGCGACGTTCGCTGCCGGGCCGGACGACCCAATCGCCATCGAGAAACCGGCGTCGGTCAGAGCCTGAATCAACTCGCCCACACCCTCCATCGCCGGAAAGTCGGCCCGTATGATATCGCGATACCGTTCTTCCTTCTCCGAGTCGAGCGCGGCGATCCGCTCTTCTGATAACTCGCCGTCGCCCCAAAGTGCGGCAATCGTCTCCCGACTTGTCCGCCCAAACGACCACTCAAACTGCTCTCGGGTCAGCGGCAACTCGTTCCGCCGGGCCATTTGCGACCAGCTTTGATAGTGCGCCTCGTACGAATCAACGAGCACACCGTCCATATCGAAGATTACGGCATAGGGCTTAAGCATTGTTTTTCGCTTTCCGTGTCTTCCCTCGGCCTACTCGTTACGACGCTCCCGCGTCGCAACGCTTCGGGTGGCACGCCCCAGGCGTCGATTCCACGCAGGAGCATGAGATCGAGACAGACGTTTACAACGCCATTGCACGATCGATTCGGGCAAGGCAGGATTCCTTGCCAACGATCGCAAGCGTTTCAAACAGGCCGAAGCCGACGGCCTTGCCGGTCACGCTAACGCGGACGGCGTGGATGATCTGCCCGATCTTGATCCCCTGTTCTTCCACGAAACCTTTCAGCAGCGTTTCGAGGGCGGCAGGCGTGAAGTCTTCGGCGGCAGCCAGTTTCTCGCGAAACTTGCCAAGCAACTCGACCGCATCGCCCTTCTTGATTCGTTTGGCAACGGCTTTCTCATCAAAACTCAGTTGATCGTCGGTGACGAAGAAGTCATCGTAGTCGAGGATGTCGCCGGCCACCTTGAGCCGATCTCCCGCTCCCGTGACGATGGCGGCGATCTTCTCGGAACCGGCGAGCGGGGGGCGTAAGCCCCCTGAATCCTCAGGACCGGAGGCGAACACCTCCGGCTCGCCAGACATGTATCCGGCCTCGACCAAAAACGGAGACACGATCGACACCTTTTCGTCGGCCGGCACCCGCTGCATATAACGATCCTGGAATGCCGTCAACTTCTGCGGGTCGAAACTGGCGGGGGCTTTGTTGACCCGCTCGAAACTGAAATGCTCAATCATCTCGTCGCGGCTGAAATCCTCGGTCACGTCATCCAGCGACCAGCCCAACAGCATCAGATAGTTGATGATCGCGTCGGGCAGATAACCAACCTGCTCGTAGAAGTCGACGATGACCGGATTGAACGTCTCGTCAGAGACCGTGCGCCCCAACCGATCAGAAATCGCCCTCCCGTGATCGTACAGTTTCTTGAAGTCCGGTTGCTTCAGGTATTGGGCAATCTTCCGTTTACTCAGTTTGTTTTTGCTGCCCGGCTCAGCGACGAACGGCAGATGGGCGTACTCGGGCAACTCATACCCGAGCGACTGCGCGATGAACACCTGCCGGGGCGTATTGGAGAGATGCTCCTCGGCACGAATCACATGGGTGATCTGCATCTGATGGTCGTCGACGACGCTGGCCAGGTGATACAGGCACGACCCGTCGGCGCGCTGAATCACATGGTCCTGCTCGCGAGCCCAATCGAACTCGACTTCGCCGCGGATATGATCTTGGATGACGCACTTACCCTCGCGCGGCATCATCAGTCGCACCACGCCCCGGCGCCCCTCGGCGGCGAACTTCTCGGCTTGCTCGTCGGTCTCGGCCATGAAGCGGCGACTGTACGTAAACGATCCGCCCGCCTTCTGGGCCTCTTCTCGCTCGGCCTGCAATTCCTCGGGCTTGGCGAAATCGCGGTAAGCTTTGCCGTCGGCCAATAGTTTCTCGGCCGCCTGCTTGTAGAGATCGGCCCGTTGCGATTGAAAATACGGCCCGTGCGGCCCGTCCTTCTCCGGCCCTTCGTCCCAATCGATGCCGAGCCATTTGAAGCCGTGCAAAATCGGCCCCAGGGCCTCTGCGACATTCCGCTCTTGATCGGTGTCGTCGATCCGCAGGATGAACTGTCCGCCGTTTTGCCGGGCATACAACCAATTGAAGAGTGCGGTGCGAACGCCGCCAATGTGCAGGTAACCAGTCGGGCTGGGGGCAAATCGTGTACGAACCATGGAGACTACAGGGGGTTGGAGGAACAGGCGACCTCGAATGCGTCAATATACGCGAAAAGGACGGATCGAGTCAGGGTAGAGTGAAATTACGCAATGACCAAAGATCAATGTCCAAGGAAGCGCGAATCCCTAATGACCAAGTCGCACGCGGATGCAACACCCCTGGTCATTGATCCTTGGGCCTTGGACATTCGGGCCGCACGACGCCTACAGAACGATCGCAACACCGCGGTTGGCAAACACCACCACATCGCCGTGCGCACGCCTGCACCGCCTAACCAGCCTTGCGCAGTTGCCGTCGCTTGAGTTTCTTGAGACGGCGGCGTTGGGCTTTGGTGAGTTGATGGGTGGGCGTCGTTTCCAGTTCCAGTAGTTCCTCGTCGTCTTCGACTTCGGTGAAGGTCACGGTCGGGGCATTCTCCGACTCGACGTGCCGCGTCGGCGCGTTCTTGACAGCCTGTTTTCGCGCGGTCTTCGACTTTTTCGTCGTTGACGTCTTCGAGGTGGTAGACGCCGCTGCCCTGCGTTTGGTTCGCCGTGTTGGCTTTTCTTCTTCGACCGGCTGAGGCTCGGGCTCGGGGGCTTCCGTCGTCGTCGGGCCAAGGTCGTCGCCCACCACTTTCAACTTCGGCTTCGCCTTCACCCGACGAAACCTCCGTTTCTTGACAGGTCTTTCGAATTCGGTCGCGTCGTCGCTGGCATCGGCAACCTTCACCTTGCGTCGCCGTCGCACACGTCGCTTCGTCTTCCCTTGTGCTTCGCTGTACACATGCCGCGCATTGAACGCGAACGCCATCAGAAGCAGAAATCGCGAACCGAGCGTCGCCGCCATCAGGATGATCAGCATTCGCACGTTGGCGGTTTCGGTAGCGTCGGCACGTACCTCGACGACAGTCGCAATCAACTGACACGCCCCAGCGAAGAGCAATGCCGCTAGAGCCGTGCGACATTGCCGCACATCGAGTGCGAGAAACAGCCCCAGCACAAACAGCACACCGCCACAGAGGACGGACCACCAGAGCACGCCTTCCTCGAGAACGGTCACGCTTGTCAAGTGAACGACCAAGCCGGCAAACGCCTGATCGATATTGGAAACCGTCGCGATGCTGCCAAACATCCAAATGAGCGTTGCCCACGCCCAAACTCGGTATCGGCCGCGGTAGTCGTCTTCGCGATGCCGCCGCAAAGCGTAGATTTGAGCGGCCAGCAGCGACGAAAGCCCAAGCGTCACCGCCGAGAACCAACTGGCCAGCGCCCCCCGACTACCGATGTCGAAACAAGCGAGCGTTCCCTTTCCCAGCACGGCCTCCCACGGTCCGCGTTGCAGGTGCAGATAGATCAGCCCAGCGATCATGGCAACGCCCAGAACCAGCAAAAAGAAGAACGTTTCGGGGCGTTTCGGAATGAGATCGGTGACCCGCGGTTGATTGGCGCGACGTGCTTCACGCATGTAGCGTTTTCGCTGAGCAGGCGGAGCGACCGGCGCTTCCTCAAGTGTTTCGCTCGCCGATTTCCGCTTTGTCTTTTTCGCAGGCTGCACTTTACCCGCCACGCGCTCATCAATGAGCACGCGTCGACGACGGTCGTCTCGCTGTCCACTGCGACGGAATTGCATGCCTGGCGGGTTCTGTCCGGGGCTCACTCGCCGATCGCACGCAATGGCGAAAAGGTCAAACGACCTGGCGCCCGTGCGGCGGGTTGGCGAGTGTTGAGGTGGGCTGCTGGGGGAGGAACAAATTGGTACCGTTATGAAGATTCGGCACATTCGAGTACCGCACTCTACTCCCGATTGCACCACTTTTTTCGCGCCGCCCGATGGGTTGCATCAGGTAAGATAAACCGGCTAGCCCAACTCCAGTAAAGTCGTCACAGGCGGAATAATCGAATCGTCCCGCACTGTTGCTCAGGCGGAGTGCCTTTGGTAGGTTGCAGCTACTCGGCGCCCAAAATGTGGACCGGCAACAGGCGAGCTTTCGCCGTTTTTTCTTTTCACTGCGATTGGTCAATTCGGCTAAAGGTTCGCGATACAAGTCGCCAGGGATGGAGGTTTGTTCAATGCGTCCGTTACTCGTTCTTCTCATTTCGTTCACCTGCTGCGCGACTTCTGTTTCTTTAGCGGAGGAGTCGCCGAAGTCGGGCTGCCTCAAGTGCCACGACGGCATCGAGTCGATTCGCGAGCACGGCTCGAAAATGCTGGAGGAAATCCTCGAACGAGGCGCGGCCGACGGCAACCCGGCCGGTTGCATCGTCTGCCACGGCGGAGATCCGCGCGCTACTGAAAAGGAGGCAGCTCACGGCGGCGCCTTCTATCCCGACCCCGGCAGCCCCTGGATCAACAAACATACCTGCGGGCAGTGTCATCCCGACCACGTCAAAGTCCAATGGCATAGTCTGATGATGACCGAGGCCGGCAAGATTCAGGGCGTGATGTGGGCCTTTGGCTCGATGACCGGCTATGAACACAAGTACGG
>Ga0180435_10004416_pt1 | contig 13868 bp, 11 predicted proteins | sample SS_ome_3_FD_132467 | JGI IMG/M metagenome (GOLD analysis project Ga0180435, IMG submission 132467) | Hypersaline lake sediment archaeal communities from the Salton Sea, California, USA - SS_3_S_1 metaG | ecosystem: Environmental > Aquatic > Non-marine Saline and Alkaline > Hypersaline >... | reverse complement strand
TCTCGAATCCTGGACACGATATCGTCACTCGGTATATAGAACAATAATCAGTTATTTTTCAAATGATAGCACCAACTAATTGGGAGATGACCCATCTTTTTTAATCTCAACAAATCTATCTTACGTGCATATTTCGCATAAAATACCGATGATCATTATATTTAGTATCGACAAGTCTGTTTTCTGAAAGCAATTTTTCAACAATATCCCAATCCACGTTGGCTCTGGCCAACAATTTCCTGACCGCACTTTCCCGCATGGGATGAACGGATGTAATACTAAGGATATCCTTTTCAGCATCTCCGGAAAAGGCAAAGGCATTGCCTTCATAGCCGATTAAATATTCAACCTGGTCGATTTTTTCGTCAAATATTTGAAAAGTTAGGTTTAGATAGTCCGGGTCCGGTGGTAAGGCTCTGGTTTCTGCGGTTGGCCTGGTGGGAATTGCGATATAGGCTTTTTTAGGGTTTAAGTCGGTTATAAAATCAACCATCCTGTGGAGATCATCCAAACCGCCGGACCGGTTCCGTAGGAGCATGGTTTCGGTTACCAAATCCCCCTGGAATTTTTTTGAAAAATCGAGCAGACCATCCCGAATGGCATCCAGGGCTAATGATTGATGCGGTCTGTTGATGTTTCGCCAAAGCTTTTTTGTACACGCATCTACCTTAACCGACACCCAATCAGCCTTATTTAAATCGGTCTTCACATCTTCACGGTCGATGAGAGAGCTGTTTGTGATAACACCGATCTTGAAGCCCAAATCTTTAAGCAAATCAATCTCGCGACCAAGGTTGATATCCAGTGTCGGTTCTCCATCCGGAACAAAGGTAAGGTAATCGATGGATTCGCCTCTTGCTTGTACATTTTCAATCTGCTTGCTTACACGCCGAATAATATCTTCCGGTTCATAAAAAGGTCGCCTTTTTACCTGCATCGTATCTGTTTTGCCAACCTGGCAGTATATGCAGGAATAGCTGCAGACTTTAGACGGGATATTGTTAATGCCCAGACTGCGACCCAGCCGCCTGGATGGTACCGGACCAAATACGATCATTTTAGGTATACTCCGAAAATGCCATCTCTCGATTTTGGTTTAAATAACTTTGGAGGGCCTCATATCCCAACAACTGACGCTCGCAGAAAGGGAAAAGGGCCTTTTTTTGACGGACAAATTGCGTGGCTACCTTCTCGGAAATTGTTGCCCCCTGCGACTTGTTGACGATCACCTTCGCAATCGAGATGCCGATATCCTTTAATTTCGATTTTATACGCAGGGCTTCTGAAAATGACAAGGTGTCGTCATTCATAACCAAATTAATGTTGGTGGCTGAGGATTGGAATTGATTGCGCAGGTGTTCAGCGTTGCTGATTAGAATTGATAACTTTGATTTGATTTTATCTTGCTCGATTTCTTTTCCAACAAATTTAATCTTTGATATAATTTCTTTCTTACTAAAAATTTTATCTCTGAGGTTCAACAACTCTCGCAACCAGATCAAGGTAATGAACGGCAATGAAAAGAATCTTAACGTGAGCGCCGTTGGCGCCATATCGAAGATAATCACATCATTTTCCGTGTCTTTGGTGACAATATCTTCAAACGCCAGGAGTAAGGCATATTCCTCCAGTCCGGGCGAATACTGCAACACGCGAAAATAATTTTGCAGATTGAAAGCGCTTTCATAGCTGTAGGTTTGCTGTATCGTTTTTTGAGTTTCCTTAAGATACTTCTTGATCCATCCATCGATATTCACTTCTTTGACCGATAAGAAATCGTTAATTTTCCTGGGTTTTTCCGAAAAATCCCGCTGAAATATATCGCGCTGGTTGTGAGCCGGGTCCATGGATACCAGAAGGGTTTTATATGAATTTTTCGAAAGGTACGCCGCCGTCAAGGCAGAAGTGGTTGATTTACCCACGCCGCCCTTGCCGATAAAAAAATGTATTTTTGGTTTCATTGCTAGTCAATATCCAAAACTGAAAATAGATCCCCCAACGGGTCATGTGCTGTTGAAACCTTTTCCAGCATTGTTTCAAATTCCTTCTCCATAATGGGTAAAAGCGCCATGGTTACATGAATCGGGGGAGACGGTATTCCGATAAAGGCACCCAATACGATAACTGCAAAAATATTATCCAGCTCTTCCAGTTCATATTCGATGGTTTCCACGGCTTTGCCGCGCATGACAGCGTCCATGTTTTTAAACGCGGTAATGATTCTATTTTTTGCAGTATCAAGGCTGTAAATCATCCGTGTTTTACCTCTGGCGGTATTCGTATATGATCTTATTTAGTGGTTTTGCTTCGGCCGCTTTGAATATTCTCTGCTCTACTGAAATCCTTAGGGTGGATGGGTAGTAGTAATATACGGCATAAAGTGCCAATAAGAATGTTCCCGCCAGATGGAAGCGAGGTAACTCCATAAAATATGCAACCAAGGCCAGGTAAGGTGTGACCATGGCAATTAGCGTTTGGTTGCGTTCAAACCTGAAAAGCGCCAATGGTGGTACGCTTAAATAATGTTGCCACCGATGGGCAAACAGCGAACGGTAAAATATCGGACCGGCCACGGCAAAAATAACCGCTAGAATAAAAATTGTGGGCGCAACAAACGCCACCACCGGATCTGTAAACCACTGCAAACCATGGAGAGAACGCAATAAATAAATCACCACAAATCCGAGAACTGCTGGCGCCAATAGCGCGAAATATATTTTTTTCAATCGATCCTGCATATTTTCTCACCCCCTTAAGAAACCATTGAGAAGGACATACCCGCTGGAAGCGATATGTCCTTGTCTAGGTTGGCGTTATTGACCTTACAACGCTGCCGGTGCAGGTTCGTCGCTAATGTGCTCAGGTGAAAAGAATTTTATCAGTCCCTCTATGACAATCCAAACTGCAACTACCAATATGACGATGTTGATAACCTGCAAGAGTACATTGTGCGCGGCTCCGAACTTAACCTGATTCATGATGACAGCCCAGATGGTCATAATAGACATGAAAACTGCCGGGATACCGGAAACAAGCCATTTGAGCCCACCCTTGGTTCTCAGGTACAGCGTTATGATGATTAACGCCAAGGCTGCAAGGGTCTGGTTGACGGCACCAAAAAGCGGCCACAACGCCAGCGCCCCTTTACCGCCCGCACCCGTCGCAAAAGCCAGGATCAGAGCAGAGCCGACGGCTACTGCGGTTGCGATATAACGGTCATTTAAAAAGTTCAGTTTGAGGCTTTGTCCTAACTCCCCTATCACATAGCGCTGAATCCGAGTTGCTGTATCAAGCGTCGTACCCGCAAATGATGCCACAAAAACAGCCATAATAGCGAGGGTGAACTTTTTTGAAATACCGAGTGCCATGATCATATTAGCGGATCCGTCCACGAAAGCTGAAATCTTAGACCCAAGACCAGCAGCAGCAGCCCAAGATGCATAGTGTGTCGTCCAGGCCGCTACGCCAGTGAGTGTTTCGCCTGCCTTGGTCGTGTATCCCATACCGATACCGGCAGCTACTGCAATGATAACCAACGTTGCCAGGGCGCCTTCCATTAGCATAGAGCCGTAGCCTACAAACAAGGCATCATTTTCATTCCGAACCTGCTTGGCACTCGTACCCGAAGACACGAGGGAATGAAATCCCGATATAGCGCCGCATGCGATGGTGATGAACAAAAACGGCCACATGGGAGGTGCCTCTGATGGGGTCGTTTGTATAGCCGGCGCAACAATTTCAAGGCGCCCCCCAAAGGTGGCGGCCAACACACCCAGCACCAATAAAGCCATGGCGATTACCAACTGATGAGAATTAATAAAATCACGTGGCTGTAGCAGAGTGGTTACCGGTAGGATGGAGGCGATAAACGCGTAGGCTAGCAGAATAATGGTCCAAACACCCGTAGCAGGAATTCCGGCTATAGCAGGCATTTTAAACGGCAAATATGGCCCGATAAACACGCATACATACATGGCAATGATGGCATATATCGACCATATCATGATATTGGCACCCTTCTTATAGATAAGATATCCCAGGTATATCGCAATCGGCACTTCCAGCCATACCGCTAAAACTGACTGGGGGTACATGGAAAAAATTATCGCAATTACCAGTCCGAATACAGCGATCACAATCCACAATTCCAGGAAAACGATCAGGAAAAATAGAAACTTGGTTCGATCATTCACATACTTGGCCGTATATTCGGAAATCGATTTACCCTGGTTGCGCATGGAAATGATTAGGGATCCAAAATCGTGTACGGCACCCATGATGATGCTCCCTAAAAAAACCCACAGCAACGCCGGTACCCAACCCCAAATAATTGCAATAGCGGGTCCGACAATAGGGCCGGTACCAGCAATTGAGGTAAAGTGATGTCCGAAGATCACCTCCTTTTTGGTGGGTACATAGTCCATCCCATCTTCCAGCTCCACCGACGGTGTTTTGGCATCGACGGACAGGGCAAATATCTTGCTTCCAATATATTTGCCATAAAACTGATACATAATAATGTACCCGACAAATGCCAGCACCATGATAATTAGCGCATCCATAATTGTATCCTCCCTTTTTATCAGGTTATAATTGCTATGTTAGGCTGCTTCAATACTCCGCCTGGCAGCCATATCCACCAGAATTCTGTCTCTGGCCTTATCGATTCCGAGTTCCTTACGTTTTTTATCGATATGGGCGATCATTTTTTGAGCGTGCTTGATGGGATCGACTTCCAAATCCCACATGCCGCCGTACATTTTTTCAAATTCCTCAAACAAGTATTTTTGAAAGACCGGTGCGCCCGTTACCGGTAGGGTCACACCAAATACGGTGTATACGCCGGAGGCCACAAAATAATGTCCGATACTGATCGCTTTTTCACTCATCCACTCTGGGGCGGAACCGGCCGCAGGCAAATCGCTGATGTCGTGCCCTAAACCACCGGCTTTAACAACCTCGGTTGCCGCCAGAAGTATCCGGCTATTATCGACGCATGAACCCAGGTGCAGAACGGGCGGAATGCCGACGGTTTCACAGACTTCGGCCAAACCGGGCCCGCAATACACAGCGGCCGTTTCCGGCGTTAAAAGTCCTTCCATGGCACATGCGATGGCATTGCAACCTGTTGTGAGTACAATCACATCGTTTTTGATAAGCTCTTTAACGATCTGGACATGGCCTTCGTTGTGTTTGGTTCGCGCGTTGTTGCACCCAACCACACCGCCGATACCCCTGATCCGGCCGTTGATTATATTGTCATTCAAGGTGTAGTAAGACCCCCGGAAGGTTCCCCCCAGATGATACTCAATAGATTCCACGCCAAATCCGGCAACGATGGGTGATTTTTGGCTGGGGATCATGACCTCAGCCTCTCGGTTTTCATAATTGTCAATAGCTAACTTGACGATTCGTTTGGCATCTTCCAAGGCATGGTGTTCATCAAATTCAATATGGATGACATTGCTCTGCTCCATTTTTGCAATCGGATGGGTGGTAATCAGTTTGGTGTGGAAACATTTGGCAACATTGGCCAGGTTCTGAAAAATGCATTGAATGTCGACGACCATGGCGTCGCAGGCTCCGGTAATAATCGCCAATTCCTGTTGGAGAAATGTTCCGCATAGCGGTACACCGTGACGCTGGAGTATTTCGTTTGCGGAACAGCAGATCCCGGAAAGCTGAATTCCCTTGGCCCCCTTTGATTTGGCATAGTCATCCATTTCTTTGGTTTGGCATACAGCCACAATCATCTCCGATAGAACCGGTTCATGGCCATGAATGACAATATTCACCATGTCTTCTTTCATAATACCGAGATTTGCCTCCGATATGACCGGCGTCGGAGCCCCAAAAAGGATATCTTGAAGGTCGGTCGCCAACATGGACCCACCCCACCCATCTGCAATAGCCGCCCGGGTTCCCTGTTTCATTAAATTTTTATAATCCTGATCCACGCCGATGTGCGTTCGATGCATAATCTCAACAATTTCTCGGTCAATATTTCGGGGTATCACACCCATTTTTTTCCAGATATTATATCGATTTTCGGGTGCCCTTTTTGCATATATCAGTTCACCGTCAGGCTTACCCCATTCATTCATTGCCTTTTCACCGACCTCCACGGCAATTTCGTCCAGATTACGATCCAGTTTTTTGCCGTCAACTTCCAGTTCTGTGGCAACGCCCAGATGTTTGGCGACTGCAATCAATTTGCGGGTATCTTTTATCTGATAGGCGTCGGTTTCTTTTCTGGCAGCGGTTAAAAATACTTCGGCTACAGAGCGGCCATGATCGGAATGGGCCGCTGCTCCGCCTGCAATCATCCGGATAAAATTGCGGGCAGCTATGGTGTTTGGCGTTGCCCCGCAAATGCCTTTGCGGTCGTCTTCGCCATCCAGGCCGCTTTTTGGTAAGGGCAGCCGGCAAGGTCCCATACCGCAATTTTTACAGCAGGTGCCTTGCGTTCCGATATTACAGGGTTTCATACTGACAGCCCGGTCAAACGCTGTTTCGATACCTAAATCCTGGGCGCGTTTAATCATCTCCTGGCTGGCAGCATCAATTGTAGCCTCTGACGGGTCCGCGAGCTTTTTACTCTTACCTTTTTTGACATCGATTTTTTCAACCATCGCTTACTCCTTACTTTCCAAGATTTTTTGGTTATGTCTAACAATCGGGATAAAAAGAATCGGGTGGATCACACCATTCCAACTGATCTTGCAGCTCCGTAAAAATAGGTTGCCAATTCTCGAATATTGATGACTTTCACCTTTTAATCCGAAGCATGAACCATGCCATGACCATGACGATTAAATTTTTGATATGATATCTTAAGGTTATAGAAAGATTAAATTTGAAATTTCAGGAAGTGAATATCGAGTTCGCAAATTCTCAATAGGCTGATTCGCAAATTTGCGAAAGCACGTACATAAAAAAAAATCGGATCATCTCCCGATTTCGTTTCAGGGGCGTGACAGGCGACAATACGCCAAAGTGGGTGACGCTAATCGGCCAGCCCGCTTGGATACCGGCTTTTTGCCAAGACGGATGAATTTAAGGCCTCGATTTAGCTGCCCTGCGGCCCTCATCCAGTGCTTTCAAATTTATTGGTATGAGCGCTTCTTTGTCTTTGAACTCTTGCCTGACTGCATCTTTGAGCGTGTCGAAACTGACGACACGGCTTCGTGCTGTAAAGGCGCCCAAAGCGATAATATTTGCTACTTTTGCATTACCCAACTTATTGGCCAACTCAATAACTGGAACCCTGAACTCATCGATATCTTTTCGTCCGGAAGTGATCGTGATTAAAGAACTGTTAACCAAAACAACGCCGCCGGATTTTATTCTTGGCACGAACTTTTCCAGAGACGGGCGGTTCATAGCCACCAAGTGCTCGGGGCTCTGAATAATTGGTGATCCGATAGGATGATCACTCGTAACAACTGTGCAATAAGCCGTCCCACCACGCATCTCTGGCCCGTAGGACGGTATCCAAATGACGTCGGATCCCGCCTGCATGGCTGCATGTGCGAGAATCTTGCCAATCAGCATAATCCCCTGTCCGCCAAACCCGGCAAATTGCACTTCATGCTGCATGGCCCCTCCATTTCAGATAACCATTTCGAGCGATTATCTGGTATCGGTTCATATTTCTGATGCTCCCCGTATGTCATTAATTTTCGCGTGCCGTTTTCTACGCGGCCACCTTTAATCCAACCAACGCAACGACCGCATGCATAACTTCTTCCGGTGAGGGTACTTCGCCACCACATTTCCCAAACCACTGAACAGGGCGGATTCCCACAACGCTGCGCTCAACGTCTTCAATCATTTGTCCCATGGACATTTCCACACAAAGTATGGCTTGGCAGCTTTTTTTCTGGGCACCTTTGAAAATAGCTTTCCCAGGAAACGGGAAAAGGGTTTGGGGTCTGATCATACCGATTTCAATTCCCTCATTTTTCAAGTTTTCAATCGCGGTTCGACACACGCGGCTCATGGTCCCGTAGCTCACCACAAGCACCTGATAGTCCCCGTCCAGATTGAAAGACTCATAACGAACTTCCTCTCTTTGCATTTGCTCATATTTGGCTTTTAGCTTGAGGTTATGGGTATTGAGCTCTTCGGGATTCAAGTAGAGAGATTTGACCAGGTTGCGTTTTTTGCTGTTCCGCGTCGCCATGCCGTTGGTGGCCCAATCATTTTTATTGGTTGGTGCCGTCTTGAGATGATCCGGAAATTCAACCGGCTCCATCATTTGACCGATCAGTCCATCCCCCAAAATCATGACCGGGTTGCGATACTTTTCTGCCAGTGGGAAAGCCCTCATGACCATTTCCACAGCCTCCTGAACACTAGCAGGTGCCATAACAAGCAGTTTAAAGTCGCCGTGCCCCCCGCCTTTGGTGGCCTGAAAATAGTCTGCCTGCGATGGCAGGATCCCACCCAGCCCGGGTCCACCCCGCATTATGTTCACAAAAACGGCCGGACACTCAGCCGCTGCAATATAACTGATGCCCTCACTCATCAGACTGATGCCCGGGCTTGATGACGTTGTAAAAACCCGCTCACCACACCCTGCGGCGCCGAAGAGCATATAAGAAACCGCCACCTCGCTTTCACCTTGTAAAAACACCCCGCCTACTTCCGCTAAGCGCTTGGAAAGATATTCAGCCACTTCGGATTGCGGTGTGATCGGATAGGCAAAATAATTCAAACAACCTGCCCGTATGGCAGCCTCACCGATGGCCTCATTACCTTTCATTAGGATTTTACCCATCGTTTCCCCCATTTATCCCTAAGCTAAAACCAGAAGCTACACTGCTTCACTGACATGATATTCTGTTTTTGCCGGATCCTCGGATTTTGCGTCCGCAATAATTGTCAGGGCGACATCCGGACACATTTCACAGCACATGGCGCAAAAAATACAGCCTTCCGGATGTGCCAGGAAAACTGCGAAATAACCACTTGTATTGACATCACTGGAAATTTCCAAAACATGCTTCGGGCAAACACTGACACATAGGCCGCACCCCTTGCACCGGTTTTGATCTATTTCTAATCTGTAAGCCATTATCGCTTTCCCCTAAATACGATTAAGAATTGCACCGGTAAAAACGGCACAACCACCACTGGATATTTATCAGGTAGCATAAGGTATGCCACTGTACCCGGTTATAAACACAGTCTCCGGCATTATATCGACGGGGTATCAAGTGGAACTGCCGCAGGGTGTGTAATCGGAGACGGAAAAATAGGCGTATCGCATCTCTCAAAATTCCGTTCCGATTATCGAAATGGAAAATTTTAGAAAATATTCTAAATTCTCTTTTGAAATTTTTCGATGTATTGAAAAAATTAAACTGCCTGACTCAAGAATAATCCAGGCGAGAATAGTACCGATAGAGAAATGAAAAAACTGGGGTCAGCTAGCTTAATTTCTTTCCATCAACTTCTTCCTGCGGTAGCGAAATGTATGATGATTGATCCTTAACAGCCTCGCAGCTTTACTCTCGTTACCTTTGGCCATTTTGAAAGCTTCTTCAATATAAAATCTTTCTACTGATTGAAGTTTTTGGTCGAGGTCGACACCCTCGGGGGGAAATTCCCGATTCGCCATTTCCATCTGACTAGAATGGACCATATCGCTGGTTTTTGATTCTCCCAAGCCCAGACTTTCAACTGTCACTTCAGATCCTTTTCCAACGATAACAGCACGTTCAATGATATTTTTTAGCTCCCGCACATGACCCGTCCAGGTATGCATTAATAGCGCGTTCTCTGCTTCCGGTGAAATACCGGTAAATTTTATATCAAGTTTCTGGCTGAATTCCTGAAGGAAATATTTTGCTAACAGAATAATATCTTCCGGTCTTTCATCTAATGCAGGGACTTGAACCTTAATCACCCCGAGGCGAAAATAAAGATCCTTTCGAAAAAGTCCCTCCTGCATCATGGTTTCGAGATTTTTGTTGGTCGCAGAAACAACACGCGTCTTAATGTGATGCTTTTTGGTTCCCCCGACTCTGTAAAATTCACCCAGCTCAAGAAATCGCAGAAGCTTGGCTTGCGCTTCGAGACTGAGATCGCCAACTTCATCCAGGAAAAGAGTTCCGTTGGCGGATTCTTCGATCAAGCCTTTTTTACCCATCGCACCGGCCCCGCTGAAGGCACCCCGCTCATAGCCGAAAAGCTCACTTTCCAAAAGATCCTTGGGGATAGCCGCACAATTGACAGTGGCAAAGGGAGCTTTAAAATTCGGGCTGTTGTAATGTATCGCCCCGGCAATCAACTCTTTACCTGTACCGGTTTCACCCGTAATCAGAACAGGCGTATCAGGGCTTTTTGCGACCAAATTAATGAATTCCAGGACATCCTGGATGGCATTGCTTTCCCCGATAAAGCAGGGGCAATGCTCCTTTAAATGCAGCGCTTGCAGGTTTCGCACTTCTTTTCTCAAACGGATCGTATCCAGCGCATTTTGGATGGTCACCTCCAATGCTTCCATATGAAGGGGCTTGACAACATAGTCATACGCGCCCTTTTTCATGGCGGAAATGACTGTGTTAATATCCTCATACGCCGTGATCATGATAACCAGTATGTCCGGCAATTGTGCTTTAATATGTTTAAGTGCGTCGATTCCGTTCATTTGAGGCAGACCGATATCAAGCAGGACCAGATCCGGTGGATCACTTTTTATGGCCAAAAGTGCGGATTCCGCATCGCCAAATCCCTCAATCTCATATTTGTCTTCAAGCGCCATGGTGACGCTTTCTCTGATGGTCTGTTCATCGTCAACGATGTAGATCGAATAGGAAATCATATAACCACCTGTATTTGATTTTAATATTACAGTTTTTCGACGTTTATGGGCAGTTCGATTCTAAATTCGGCACCACCAAGGTTACAGTCAGATGCGATAATTGAGCCCCCATGATCTTTTATAATTCTAGAACTTATACTCAAGCCGATACCGGTACCTTCCGGTTTGGTTGTAAAATACGGATCAAATATTTTGTCTCTGATTTTAAAGGGAATTCCCGGGCCGGAGTCGCAAACTTGAATGACGATATGTTTTTTTTCCACCCAAGAACACACCCGTATTTTTTTTGCCACTTTCGTAGCGTGCAAAGCTGCGGCAGCATTGTTCAGAAGGTTCAATACGGTTTCCTCTATCAAGTTTTTATCAGCCTGTATGAGTGGCAAATTATCATCCAACGAGGTTTCAAGTACTATGCCACTTTTTCGTAATGTAACTGAAATTAAGTTGATGGCTTCCATGAGCGGCTGATTGATGTCTGTCAATACCAATTTGGGTTCACTGGGCCGGGCGAAATCCATGACTCTGCGAATGACCATTTCGATCTTTTTGGAAGCAGATTGGACCTGATCCAATATGAATTTTTGTTTTTCTTCGGTATTGTCCTTACCTACCAGCCGTTTCAGTGTATTGAGATATATATTGATACCGGACAGGGGATTTCTTATTTCGTGAGCAATACCGGCGGCGACGCGCCCCAAAGACGCCATTTTATCCTGAATGCCTAACAGTCTTTCAAATTCCTTTGCCTGGGTTAGATCCACCAAATTTACCAATAAGGAATTCTTGCCCTGGTAGTCAAATGTTATTGCGCGACAATTCACCCATTTTAAATACCTGTCGTTTCCAAATTCGCCGTCCGGGTAAAACCGAAAGTCGGTTTCTATTTTTTGGATTTCCCCGCTTTCTATCATTTTGCCCAGCGGTTTAACTTTTTCAACATCATTTGGGTGTATTTTTTCAAGGCTGTTCAATATAAAATGTCTGGGAAGCGGTCCCAAAAGTCTTTCCTGGGCTTGATTCTGAAAAATAACCTGCGTATTCTGAACGATCGATATCCCCGTTAGTGAATATTCAACAAGATCGCGAAAACGTTTTTCACTCTGAATCAGTTTATCCTGTGCGCGCACTCTTTCGGAGATCCCTCCCAATCGTTCTGCAATAGTCTTAATCAGACCCCTCTCTTCTTTTAAGAAAGGTCCTTCATCCATGGTAGGTCGGTTTTCCAGGTACACAACGGTAATGTGACCGATCGGGTCGTTCTTTATAACTATTTCTTGTGATAACTGTAATCCCGTATTGATAAAATTGTCGGTTTTATACGACTGGTTATTGATATCAATTTTTACGGCGGCGATTTCAGGAAACTTAAAAGCCGGTGGTATCAATTCAACGACTCCTTGGAGAATATCCTCAAAGGAGTTCGGATATCTCTCAATTAATCGTGATATTTCGAACAGGCAATTCAACTCCTTAATACGTTCACCCAGGTCACTCAAATATCTTTTTAAGTCTTTTTCGATATTTTTCCGCCTTATGACTTCCCTGTTCAACTGCTCTTTTGTTGCGGTAATGGTTTTCAGGTTATCCGTCATCTTATCGAAAGCACGACCCAGCATACCGACTTCATCCCTACCCAGCATGCCGACGCGATGATCTAAATTCCCCCTGCCGACCTCTTTCAAACCTGATTGCAGCTTTTCGATCGGATCCGATACTTTTTTTGCAACAATTAACGAAACAATGATACTGAGCACCAAAAAGGTAAGCACAAGCACAAGGATGGATTTTCTCAGCATGTTGACAGTGTAAAAAGCTTCTGAAACATCTATTTTTGTGACTGCACCCCAACCCAACAAGGGGATATTTCTCCAAACAGCGACGACGGCCTTACCGCGGTAGTCAGTAGACAAGCCATGCCCATTGATTCCTTTTAAGGCCTGCTGTATGGGGATTGCCTGATCATTATCCATTTTAGCTGTTCTTTTTAGCGCTGCTTTTGAATCATGGCGCAATGGGTTTAGAAACAATATTTCACCGTTATTTTTTTTCGCTATTAAGGTTTCGCCGGTCTCGCCCAAGCCGGTTACGTCCTGAATCAGTTCATAGACGGGGCTCATATTGATCTCAAAAACAAGCTTGGCCGTTATTTTTTTATCCGAATCATAAATCGGGGCCGCCGCCAATATGACAAACTCCCCGTCACCTTTCGGATTTGGCAAAATGTCTGAAAAATAAATATCGTCCTTATCTTCAATAATTTTCCTTGCCAGAGAGCTTAAAAAGTTTTGGAAAGTATGCTTTGATTTGCCCAGTTCTTGTTGAATGTACAAAATATCACCGTTTGATGCGGAGATGATGACATTGGTATAATGGTATCCGAATTGAAACTTTCTGAGTACCTCGTCGAATTCAGTTTTCACCGATGGGCAAATAGGATCGGACGGTTCCTGGAAACATTGTATAAGTGACGACGTGTAATATTTGATATTGGGATATGCGCGGGCTGCCAGAAGATCCATTTTTCGTTCAATAAAAAAATCATTAAGCTTTTGAAGGTTCCGATCCGTAATGGCTGTCAGTTTCGCATATTGGGTCTCCACCAATTCATTTTGGGCATAGACATAACTCATCACACCAATAAATGTCATTGGAAGAAGGGAAAATAGTACTAAAATTAACAGTAATTTTATTCTTATCGGCATACCCATACACCCCTTTACCGAAAGCACACGGTTATTGATCTGTTTGGTTTTATCCGTAAGCCAAAAGGCACACCTGAACATTGAACCAACGCTGACGGAAGCGTATCAGATTGTTTCCTTACCATAAAGATCCGATTAGAAATTTTTAGAAATTTTGATGACATTTCTATAAATTCTTCTACGCATGGACATAATAAAAACCTTTCGTCAAGCTATTCATAATAATATTATTCAGTTTTAGTACGGACCCTATTTGGCACACTCCATGCACACAATAGCTTTATACTTGGTGTAACACGAGAACCTCGTTGGTAAGCATCGGCACGTATTTTCTT
>Ga0180435_10004412_pt1 | contig 13874 bp, 6 predicted proteins | sample SS_ome_3_FD_132467 | JGI IMG/M metagenome (GOLD analysis project Ga0180435, IMG submission 132467) | Hypersaline lake sediment archaeal communities from the Salton Sea, California, USA - SS_3_S_1 metaG | ecosystem: Environmental > Aquatic > Non-marine Saline and Alkaline > Hypersaline > Sediment... | reverse complement strand
TGATGCCGAAGACCTGGCCCGGGGTGTTCGTGATCATCACAATGTCGAAGACTCCGCCGCCAATGGGCGGGGTGTTGATGAACACGCCCTGCGGTCCGACACCGAGGTTGTCGATGTCGGGCGGAAGAGGGGGCGTGGCCAGGTCCCTGTAGTACACGCTCGTCACCGTCTCGCCGAGGCCTTCTCGGAGGGGGTACGCAACGACCGGCAGCCAGTGGAAGCACTGCTCGTCCGGCGTGTACGTGAGGTTGCAGTTGATGTACTGCTGGCACCAGCGCCCGGACCAGCCCTGCTCGCAGTCGCAGCGCTCGTAGCCGTACAGCCAGAACTCCACGTCCTCGATGCAGTACCCGTGCGCTCCACAGTCGCGGTCGCACGCAATATACTGCTCGCACACCGTCCCGTTCCACCCGAGCTCGCAAACGCACGTGTCGTGGTCCACACAGTCGCCGTGCCCACTGCACACGCTCTCGTCCGTCTCGTCGATGCCGAAGCACCCCTTCAGGTCGAGCGTCTCGCACTCGTCGCCGATGTAGTTTTCGAAGCACTCGCAGTGGTCCTGCCAGAGGCAGAACCCGTTACCGCTGCAGACGCACTCGTCGTCGCAGCCCTTGTCGTAGCACGTGTACGGCGCGAAGAGCATCGGCAGCCGCCCGTCAGGAAAGTTGTCATTCCAGTCCTCTTCGTAAGCTGACCAGGCATCGGCCACCTCGCCAACCGTGTACGTTCGGTTGCCCACAAACAGATAGGAAAACTGGACAGACCCCAGCGCAACTCCCTGCGGAAGAATGACAAACGACAGTCGCATTGTGTCGAGCCCTTGACCAGCGATGAAAACCGATGCCGAGGGCAGGTCGCAGTCTCCCACCAGCTCCCCGTTGAAGTACGTCCTGATCCTCTGGCCTCCTGCATCCGTGCGCTCCGACGTGGAAACAGCCCAAATGTTCCGCAGGGAGTGGGACATCTCACCCTTGAGGTTCCCATAAGGGACGGCCGCCGGATCGACCTCAACGTCCCAAAACCTGTACCCGTAGATCGTACACGCAGCAGGCGACTCGATCTCAAACTCTGCCAGGCCGCGAACAAAGCTAAGAGTCGGGTTATGACTGATGCCGAACGAGAGCTTGTGCTGAAAGTCGGCACTGAACGAGACAAAGACATCGGCTTGCCAACTGAACGCGTCGCCAGTGGTCTGCCAACTAAAGTCTGTGCCTTCCAGGAACCAACCAACGGACCACTCCGCGCGGTCGTAGGCGTAGAGCTCCAAGACTTCGTCGATGCCCGTGCCGCTCATGACCGTCGTAATTCCCTGCCCGAGGTTGCGGAAGCTTGGGGTGAAGGGACCGAACACGGTGCTCGCCGGCGGAGTCGCAAACAGGTCGTCGCCGTTACCAGTGCCGGTCGGATACCACCAGTTCTTGCGCCCCCTCCAGACGTCTGCAACAATCTCGTCTCTCGGCTTCTCGTCCCAGTACAGCGTCGGCGTCTTCGGGCGGCACACCTCGCAGTGGTGGAACTCCTCGTTCTGCCGGAACTGCCAGAAGCTGTAGACATCCGGGTCCTCTTCCGCGCGGCAAATACAGGTGTTGGGACCCACGCACTCTCCGTGCGCGAAGCACGTCCCTTCCTCGGTCCGGCCCACAAGGGCACAGTCGTCTGCTGCCTGGCACGGGAAGCCGGGGCAGCCCCAGTCGTCGCAGAACGCGCCAGTGTATCCTGAGTAGCAAACGCACTGGTCAGGCCCCACGCAAATGCCGTTGGAGTTGCAAGCGGACATAGAATCTCCCGCCACTCCGTCGCACTCCCACTGCTGGCACCATGGGCCCAAGTAGCCGGTGTCGCAGTCGCACGTGTCGAAGGAGGTGCACGTTCCGTGACCGCCGCAGACTGTGGGGCTCGTGCTCGGTATTCCGTCGCACGCAAACTCGTTGCACTGAGGGCCCGTGTACCCGACGTCGCAGTCGCACGTGTCGAAGGAGGTGCACGTTCCGTGACCGCTGCAAACCTCGGGCAGAGTCGAGTTGACGCCGAAGCAATATGTCCACGAGCAGTCGTCCGTGAAGCCCCAGCCCGAGTCGCAGTCGCAGTTGTCCGGGAAGGAGCAGCTTCCGTGACCCCCACACACGCCCGCAGAAACAAAGGACTCCCCGTAGCAGTCGTAGCAGCCACAGGAGATTCCGACACAGCCAAGGTCGGTGTAGTAGCCGGCGTCGCACACGCAGTTTTCGTAGGACTCGCAGACTCCGTGGCCGGCACAGACCCCCGGGTCTGTGTCCAGAAGGCCGTCGCAGATCCAGGCGTCGCAGAACTGCTCGGTGTACCCGAGATCGCAAAGGCAGTCATCATGCCCAACACACTCGCCGTGACCGCTGCAGACGTAGCTCGTGTTCCAGGATGGAATGCCGGCGCAGTCGTAGGAGACGCTGCAGTCCGCGCCGCTAGACCCGTCCACGCAGTCGCAGGTGTCCTCTGCCAAACACTCGCCGTGCCCGGAGCACACTGCCGATGTGGGCGGCACTCCGTAGCACAGGAACGGAGGGACGAGGTACGACCAGTCGTCGTTCGTGTAGGGGTTGCGGTAGCCGAAGAACACGTAGAACTCGTCCGGCGAGGCGCCGTCGGGGTCAGAGAGGAACCCGGCAATGCCGACCTCCCCGCCGGGGTGGTAGGTGTCTCCGTGGACACCGAGAGGCCCGTAGAGCGCAGGTCCGGGGGAGACGTCGCCCTCGAGGCGCCTCCAGAGGTTCGTGCCGAGGTCGAACTGCCAGAACCCGCCAAAGTACGTGGGCGAGGCAAAGGACCCCTGCATGCCCCCGAACATGTAGAGCGAGGTCCCGCTCGGATTGATCGCCACCGGTGCGAAGAAGCGCTCTGGTGGCTGGAGAGGACCGTAGACGCCAACCGGGTAGCTCGTAGGATACGGGGACAGGCCTGGAAAGCCCGGGATGCCAGGCGTCGGAGAGGGGGCGGCAGGAGACCTCTGCCTCCACTGCCCCTCCCTGTAGAACATCGACGGGGGGATCGCGGGGCCCAGGGACGAGTCGTACTCCCATAGGTCCGACCAGTGGATGCCGGGCATGTATGTGCCTCCGTACACGAAGTTCGTATTCGTCGCCGGATTCCAGTACGTGCTGCAGTCGTAGCGGCTGCCCGGCACGTTTCCGGAGTCGTAGGTGTCCCAGGCTGTCCCCAGACTCGGCACAGTGCCCCCGTGCCCGGTGTTGTACATCGTGCCCCCGACGTACAGCCACAGGTCGTTCAGCGCCCACGGACCTCCCCCACCGCCGGCCTGGAAGCCCCAGCCTCCGAAGATCAGCGTGCCCCACGTGATAGCCGCTGGGGCGTACCAGGAAGCCGCCCCTGCACGAGGGGTCGGCAGGGCAGGATTCGACGCGTCGTTCGGCGTGACCGAGCCTGCCTCGTACGACCACGCGCCGGTACCGATCAAGAACTTCATCAGCGTGTTGTAGAGGAGAGGGGCGCAGGAGAAGTAGTCCGGCGAGGAGCAGGCTGCTCCCCCCGACGTGCTCGCCCCGCCGAAGAGGAAGAGCTCTGTTCCAAACCCGTTGTGCGTGAGCGACGCGCCCATGCGACCTCCGGGCTCGAGGGGCGAAATCGCCGGTGGCACGTCGGCCGTGCCGGACAGCGGGTTGTTGCCAGACATGTGCGCCCACTGGCCCAGCACAGGGTCGTAAGCAATCATGTCGTTGAGCAGGCCGAGGGTGCCGCTCGTGTCGTACCCGTACCCGCCGTACGCATACAAGCTAAAGAAAAACGGGGGCGTGAGGTACCTCACGTACGCCGGCTTCGCTCTCGCACCAGGAGAGTTGGCTGGGTCGTAGCGTCTGAGGTCCCCTGTGGTCACGTAGGAGCTCGGGGCGTTCGGGGCGTTCGTTCCAGAGATCCACCCCCACTGTCCGTAGCGGTCGTCGGACGGAACACAAGCCGCGATCCCGACCAGAAGAGCGAGAGTCAGCCACATGTGGCTTTTTTTTGTGTGGTGAAGAGTGTCGTAAAGACATTGGGAAATAGAAGCAGCTCATTCATTATCACACCCACGGAAAAAAAATCTATCGTCACCAGTCATAGCCATCGTCATCGTCAGTCGCGCTAGTCCTGACTCCTTTGTCCCTTAACCCTTGCAGACGTGTCAGAGCAGGCGTCTCATCGTAGATGTCACCACATGCGACGCCTGCTCTGACCTCTTCAACGGAAAATCCGTATGTGCCCAAACACCTCGCCCAGGGCATCCCCTTGAAGTACCAGGACACCTCCTCCTTCCCATTGGTGGTGGCTTTCCTCTTTGGAGACCCCGGAAGTCGCGCGAGCTTCTCCACAAGTCTCTCTATAGTTGACGTCATCGCACTCTCTGCCTCCTGCTTCCGACTGTACAGGCCAATGCACTTCGTCTTCGTCACTATGCGTGGATTAACCGGAGAAACACCGCCATTCATCGTCGGGCCTCGACAATGAATGGCGCAGTTGACAATGAACATTGATTTGCCCATTTTACCGCGGTTCTTCGCAATCGGAGACTCAGACATGAGAAAGTTGGCTGGGATGGACAAAAAAATGGTGTTGTGAAAAATTTGCGTTTACATGGAGCCCTCCTCCTCCTCCTCCTCATCCTCATCGTCGGTACTCCAATTGCCGACCACAATATTGACACGCTGAGGCATGAACCCTTTCCTGGAGTGAACGGCCTGGTCCGACGAGGACCGCATCATGGGAAGGCTCATGTCCGCTAAGCTCTTCTGGGTCTCCTGCCCCAGGTAGAGCTTCGTGTCAGAGCTCGTCCTCCGCAGACCAGACAGATGTGCCTCGGCCTCGTCGCGTGCCTTCCGCATCTCCGCCACAACGAGCAGCCCGTTCCTGTCAAGGTCGCCGGTTGGCTTGTCGAGCAGGTACTCCTGCAGAAGCCGGTACTGGCTCTCGTAGTCCCCGCACTGCTTGTAGAGGCCCGCCTTGAGGTTCACAACGGCCAGTATCGGCCCTCTTCCCAGACCCTCCATGGCAACGAGCCCGTCGAGAGCAGCGTGCGCGGCCTCGGGATCTCTTCTGCGGAGGGCACGATCAAACCTGCCCTTCAGCTTTTTAATTTGGAGGCTTCTGTGGACATAGGTCCCCTTACAACTGCGGAAGCAGCAGCCGTCTGACTCGGACATTTGTCGTATGACGGAGTGGCAGGGCTGCCATTTATCTACTTTAACAACAGATTAGGCCGATCGGAGGGTTACGCAATAAATGAGACTCTGAAAACTCCATTATGTATACGAATTGGCCCTCCCGGCAAAACGGTGCACGGCAGGATGGGCAGCGGTCTCCACCCACGCTCCGACATCTCCCCGATCAACGACGACGAATACGAGTACTCTTCCGGCGCAATGGGGTTCGGAGTCGACCCCTGTCAAAGCGGTGCCAAGACAAAGAGCAAGAAAAAATGCGAGTGCTGCCCGACATTGCATGGTGTCCTGTGGCGCAGGCGTATCAGAGAAGAAGAAGACGACGACGACGAGATTATGCAAGAGATGTTGGAGTCAGAGAAAGGGATGATTGTTTCGAAAGATACAGATAGTTCTGAATAAGTTGCGTTTTCACCATCGCCTCCTCCGCCTCCGCCTCCTACTCCTCACTCTCTGCTTGCACCGTCTACTGCACATCCGGCGCATCCTCCACTGCCACCAGAGAGGGAACATGCGCTCGCAGCGGCGGAAGCACCTCGCTCGCCGTCCTCGACCCCACCCAGTAGGGTAGACAACCCCGATGGCCGCACCCACCTCCTCGTCGTCCTCTTCCTCTGGAACACCCATGGCCATCATTTCCGCAAACTCGACCATGCCGTCCCGGATCGAACCCAGAAAGGAGGAGACCCTTCCTGCGGCCCTTCTGAGATAGCCGGGCCGATCCTGTTCTTCGACGAGGGTGAGATCGTCGCTCAGCTCCACGCCGGTGGCGTCCGCGAAGAACTCCTTGTCTTTCCTGCCGAAGGGCATTTTCCGGATGCTGGCCAGAGGCTCCTCCACCACCGAAGCGGCGTACTTGTCCATGTCCCTGACAAAGGAGAGCTTCGCGCGCTGGGCGATTCCGGAGAACATGGTGTCGTGCACCACGAGCCCGGTGAACATCTGCTCCAGGAACTTCGCGCCCCCAGGCGAAATGTTCATCCCAATGAGCTTCTGCTGGATGTTCTTCTTCCTCCTCCCACCCCGCCGCCTCCGTCTGACGTCTTCAGCAGAAGGAAGAGGCTGGTAGTGCGGAGCAGGGATGAGGTACACCGGGTTCGCTTCTGGGAGCTCTCCGTGCACCATCGTGGCGAAGGCCTGGTACCCCCCCTGTGGGTACCCCTGAGGCTGCACCAGCTGTTCGGTCATCGTGTCTCTCGCAGCCTGGGCTTCCTCACGTGCCTCATTAACACGGGCGCGCTCCTCGAGGCGGTGCACCTGAACCATAAGGTTCCGCAACTGCTGCATCATGGACCTCGGGGACCCGTCGTCGTCGTCGTCGTCCCATTCGTCAGTGTCCTCTCCCTCGTCCTCCTCTTCTCTGTCCGAGGCAATCTCGTCCCCGAGAACGGCCGCCATCTGCACCCGAATCACGGCCATCTGGGCCCGCAGGTCGTCGACCTGCTCCTCAACCGCAGCAACTCTCTCCTCGACCACCTCGACCTTCTTTTTCGGGGGAATATCGAGAACCATCTTCATGAACGTGTGCACGCCAAAGAGGGTGTAGTTGGCCCAATTGGACGTCACGATCTCGCGGAACCACGTGCCACCGCCAATCCCAGAAAAGGTGAACATCAGGTGCAACAGCCGCGAGAGGACGATGAACTTCATGGGCCTCCTCTGTTCTCTGGTCAGGAGACCCCAGACAGTGCCAAGGACAACGGAGCCGATGAGCACGGCAGGGATCCACGGACTCACGCTAGAGAGAGCGAACGTTGTCAGAGGGACGAGCAAGTCGCCGAGTAACGACCCGATGATGGAGACGATGGCGCCGCCGAACCCGAATTTCGGAAGGAAAAAGCCGAGCATGGACGACAACACGTTCTTGATGATCGACGGCATGCCCGCCAAGACCACGACATTTCCGTAGGTAATGGCCTCGGGGTCGGACAGCGGTTTCTTGACAAAATCGGCGGCCCCCCAGAGAGCCCCGGCAACTTTGTGCAGGAAGGGCCACTTCTCGGAGGCCACGATCCACGCAGTCTTTATGCCATCGGATAAGGCTCCGGTGTACTCAATCATCTTCTGCACAATCTCGCTGTCCATGACTCGGTTGACGACCTGCTTCGCCCGTCCGAAGAGTGTGGACGTTGTGACAATGAAATCCCCGGTCTTCTTGAAGAGGTTGGCGCCCCAGTCCAACAGCCCACCGATCTCGGCTCCGGTGAAGTCTCCACTCTTGCCGATTTTCATCCGCTGGTTGAACGCCGTCCAGAACATGGACGCGACGGGGCTGTCCTTCGTCTGGTAGTGCCCCCAGACGATCCAGTCCACGAACATGTAGTCGGTCTCGTCCAGCTCCTGCGGTTTGGCACCGAGGTCGGGGAGCATGTTTTCCCACATCACGCTGTCCGGGTCGTTGAGCGACTCCGTGAACTTCTCGTTCGCAGCAAGGACCCGGTCCGTTCTCGCTGGGGAGTAGAGGATGCACAACACCTCCAGGAGTCTCAGCGTGAAGGGCTTGTAGGCGTCCAGGGCCAGTTTCGCCGGTTCCATGCTCTCGAAGAGGGCCTTCGCGATGTTGTAGAGCGCGATGCGCGCCTTGTAGGTGGACCGCAGCGACTGGTCTCCGGACATGGCCCGCACCCGCGCAATCTCAGACCGAACGGGCAGCAAGATGCTCCCCAGAGTCACCTCTGCATCACCCGTGCTCAGCAACTCGTCGAGACTCGCGAGGCAGCGGTCGTACACCTCCTCGACGAACTCTTCCTCGACAGCGTCGTCCACGTCCTCATCGTCGAGCTTGCTCATGTCGAACTCGACGCCTTCGAGGGAGAGCTTCGTGCCCGTCTCGGCAATGCTGCACACAAGAGCCGTGTAGTACGACCGCTTGTCAGTCTCTGGCGAGGACTCGTCGAGGCGAATCCGTGCCGCCATAGTCGAGGCGTGCAGAGTGAGCAGATCGCATTTTGCCGGCGTCTCTCCTTCCTCGTCACCGTTTCCCCCGATTGAACTCGCGACTGGTGGCACCATCCACGGATTCTCCACGGGCTGCACAGTCTTCTCAGGAACGTCGACAGCAAACGACCAGGCAGACTTCAGGTCGGACTCTGACCCTGGCTCGGTGCCGAGCCCAAAGTCCCCGCTGAGTATGGCCCCGACGTCGTTCTCGTAGGCCCTGAAGCACTCCGCCATCGACAAGTCCATGCGGACAAGCCTCTTTAGCCACGTGGGAACCTCGTAGTCCTTCCTCACGATCACGCTGACCGCGAGGCACGACCTTCGGATGTATCTCACCGCGTTCATGGGTGGTATCTCCTCTGCTGTTGTAGTAGACCGTGTCGGGAAGACCACAAGTACTCGCCCAAGTTTATTTTTTGCAGAGTGGGGAGTCTAGTAGGAGCGCCCGCGAATATATGTGGTCTCCTCAATATCACGAATAACCCACGAATCGTGTAAATGGGAACGCGACAGGCACAGCAAGGAAACCCCCCAGCAGACACGACGACGACGGCAGAGGATGATATTGACGCGTTGCTGGCCAGTGCCAGCGATGATGAGGTTGAGTTTGACGCGTATCTATGGGCGGTCTACAAAACGCCGTGCCAGAAGTTCTGGGGCTGCGGGTGGTGGTGCTGCTGCTGCGACCAGGAGAGTGACGACAAAGAGTGGATGGACGAGTTGTTGGAAGACAAATAGGTGACATTATGTTGTGACCTTGTTAATGCGAATCCTGTACTTCGACCCAGCGTTTTCCACCGTCATCACCATCTCCGTGGGCTGCATGCCAGACCTCGACAGGGCACCAGCGATGCTCTCGCACATGCTCGGAGGCCCGCACACTTGCCTCCTAGGCCTGGATACTTGACGCCTCGCCCTGTCCACGACGGCCTTCGGAAGGAGGAACTCGCTCCCCATGTCTCGCAACCACACACACACACACACACACACACACACCACCGACCGGTCTGAATATACTCGGGCTCCGCAGAAGTGCCCGGAGGATAGCGTAAAATACAGTGCGTGCGTCCTATATACCGCGTGGCGAACGCCCCCCTGCGCCATCACGACAGCATGGGATCACTCATGGAGAGTGCAGCGACTGTGTCCCCGACTGAGACGGGTGAAGCAAAGGTGGTTGTGCCATCCCCTGAGACTGAGGAGGAAGGCAACGGCGTGGGAGCAGACAGCCAGAAGTCTGGAACTGATGATGTGGATGAGGAACACACCTAAGAGTATTTGTCAAAACAATACAACCTGGTTTTGTGTAAACGCACGCAACAATCTATATTCTTCGCCAGTTGGCATGTTATCCAATGCAAAAAAGGTGGAACCTCCACACACACCGACTGCATGTGGCTGCTGGTGTTTCTCGCGGTCGCGCTCTCGTGCGACTACTACTGCGACGGAGTCCCTGACGACGTTCCCCACGTGTGCTGCGGGCACGGATCCTGCGTGGACACGGACACGTGCGAGTGCGACTTCGGGTGGACCGGTCCGTTCTGCTGCGACGAGGTGCCCGACCCCGAGCCAGGGGACTGCGAGCTGGCCCCTCCGGACATCCACTATCCTCTGCAGAAGACCCCGACCTCGGGAAGCTGCAGGGACTACTACGGGGTTCCCAGCAGACCGTACGTGAGGCAGTGCTACAGTGACGGAGCGAGGATCTACGATCCGGCGAACCGGTACGTTAAGGACCTGCTGATCGACTACACTGGAAACAGCACGCTCATGCTGTGGTTGAGGAGGGGTAACAGCAACTCTGAAAAGCTCAAGTCGCTCATCCTCAACTTCAGGGACAGCTCCGGCGAACCGCAGATCTCGCTGCGGTTCACGTTCGGATCGTCCTACGCACACCCGGAGTGCAACCCGGTCCTGGGCCTCCCGTTTTTCCTCGAGCTCCTCAGCGTGCACGATCCGGGCATCACCCTGCTCTCCACAGTCGAGTGCATGTATCACTACGCGGACATCGAGGTGTTCAGCAGTCTGGCGTTCGCTGGCGACGCCTTCTACTACAACGGAACCCTCGTCGGCAGAGCGCAGGAACTTCTGGATATCGGGGACATTAAGAGAATCGATTCCGACGACGGTCCTGGATGCGATGATGATGACAGAAGGAGAGACGGAGGGGGGAGTTCGTGCAAGTCCCTGGACATACGGCTCGCACGGCTGTCCTTCTGGAGAAGGGAGCTGTCCGAGCTCGGCGTTCTGAAGGCCCATTCCGTCGGAGCGTACAAGATGCCCTTCGTCTGGCCCAGCGTGGAGTGCGAGCCGCACGTGTGTGGCGAGAATGCGACCTGTCATGCCTGCGAGCCGGAGATCGTCGTTGTGAACAACACAGTCCTGGTCTACGTGAATAGAACCGTCGTGCAGAACGTGAGTGTGCCGTGCGAGCCGGAGGTTGTCGTCGTCAACAACACGGTCATCGTGGTCGTGAATAATACGATCGTGAAGAACGTGTCGATTCCATGCGGCCCACCTGAGGTGGTCATGAGAAACGAGACCGTGACCATCATCGAGGAGGAGTACGTGAACAACACCGTGTTCCTCACCGTGTCCGTGAACCTGACGGAGGTCTGTCCCGTCTGCAACAAGAGCGAGGAGTGCCCACAATGCCCACAGGCGTGCGAGCCGCCGAACTACTGCTGCGAGAACGGGTGGAGGACCTCGGTGCTCCCGTGCGACACACCGACGTGCGTTCCGGAGTGCGCTCCTCACGGTGTCTGCGTGGACGTGGACACGTGCAACTGCACGGACGGATGGACCGGAGAGGACTGCAAGACGCCGGAGAACTGCACCTACTCGCCGTGCCCTCTTCCCGGAGGACTGTCGCCCTACGTCTACTATCCCCTCACGACGAGCGGGGGCTTCACTTGCACAGACGTGCACAGCACCAGCATTCCGGCACCGCTCATGCCGCCCTCGCTGGGCATGCCCTGCGGACCTCCGGGCCTGTCGATGCCCCTGACGCAGAGGCAGCTCGCGCCGATCTACCCGCTTCCCCCCGCAACCACGGGCTTCGTGATGTCGTTCTGGGTGTGGCCCAACGTGTTTGCCACGGGAGTCGGCACGATCGTGCTAGCGTTCTCCGGAGTCCCGTTCATTGTGGACACAACAGCGGGGACAGTACAGGTGTTCCCGGACCCGCCAATTCCGATTCCGGTGGGTCCCCCGTCCTACCACTTCGCGCTGTCCGGAGTGCTGAACGCCCCAGGCAGCGTAACCCTCTGGATCGACGGGAACATGGTCGGCCCGCTGCCGTCGGTCGTCATGACAACTGGGTGCGGGGACCTGCTGCTGGACGCAACGGTCCCCTCGTGGTACCTCTCTGGATACTACTGCGACGACGCCCTCTACTCGACCGCGATGGTGCAGCAGATCTACTCTCTGGGCCACCTCGCCCCGATCGGCAAGGCCCCGCACGCGTGCTACGGCCGGTCCTGCGGCGACCCGCTCGTGTGCGGCGGGCACGGAAACTGCGTCGCGGAGGACGTCTGCGACTGCTGCGCCGGGTACACCGGCGAGGAGTGCGCGTGCATGCCTGAGATGGTCACAATCGTAAAGAACATTACGGTGAAGGAGTTCGAGGACTGCACTGGGAACTGCTCGGGCCACGGCGAGTGCGGAAGGACCAACGAAGGGCGCGAAATCTGCGACTGCGACGAGGGATGGTATCCACCGGACTGCAGCAGAAACCGGACGGACATCTGCCAGAACTTCACCGGCCCTTGCGAACCCGAGGTGATTGTGGTGAACAACACCGTTCTGATTTACGTCAACAAGACGATCGTGAGGAACATCACGATCACGAGGGAGTGCACGAGGGAGTGCAACCAAGGAGACTGTGCCACGACAAACAGCGGCGACGAAGTGTGCAAGTGCGACCCATTCTGGCGAGGGGAAAACTGCACGAAGTGGTTCTGCGACCCCTGCTGCGAGAACGGAGAGTGTGTCGGGCCTGGCGAGTGCCTATGCGACCCCTACTGGTCAGGTCCGCTCTGCAACGAGAGCACATGCGTGTTCACGCCTTGCAACGCCTCCGCCATTCCGTTCCAGCACTGGGAGTTCTACGATCCGACCAGCGGCAACTGCGACGGTGTGTCTTCGCACCTTCTGCCGCTGCCGTCTCCCCCGGACACCAGATTCGGAGTGTGCACCTCCGACGGGCTCGTCATTACGGAGGCGGAATTCTTCAGTGGGTTCTTGTTTTCCTCCTTCGGAAACAGCGAGTCCTACACGGTCTGGATGGTCATCGACCCCCAGACGGTGCCTTCGACGCATGCCATCAAGTGGGAGTTCGGCAACGCTGTTCCGTTGACAGAGTACGAGATCTTATTCACGCTGACGTCGTCTGGCTCTTGCACTGGCGACACACCCTATCTCCTCACGCCCGTGGAGTCTGGATGGACCCCGTCCTGTGTCGGGACCTCCATCCTCGCCTCGCTGATTCGGGCGGACGCCGAAGGGAGAATCTACTTTACGTTTGGCGAAACCGTGACGTACAAGCCTCTGCCGATCCACAGCCTCCAGGATCTCACTGCGGTTGTTTCTGGCACTGCGGGACTCCACGGCTTCACGCGAATTCCCACTGGGATGGAGGTCTCTCTCATTCCGACGGTCCTTGGGCACGGACCTTACAACGGATTTCCGTTGTTTGCGTTCAGCTGTTTCGGCGTGGAGTGCAACGACGAGACTGTCTGCAGCGGCCATGGCAATTGCGTTGGGGCCGATACGTGTGAGTGCTGTCCCGGGTGGTCGGGCGAGGACTGCAGTGTTCCTGATACAACTTGCAACTGCACGAACTGCACCTGCCCTCCAAGGGAAGTTGCGATCCTCAACAAGACCGTGACGATCCTGGAGACGATCGTGGAAGAGGAGACGATCTTCGTGACTGTCTGGGTCAACAAGACGGAGATCTGCGACCCTTGCAACGGGACAAACACGACGTGCACGACCTGCGAGGAGTGCGAGGAGTGTGAGGTATGTGAAGAGTGCGAAGAGTTCCCCACCTGTTACGACATTGTGCCCTGGCACCCAACTGTCTGTCGAGGCCACGGACAGTGCCATGCTCAGGACACCTGTCTCTGCGATCCAGGGTGGTGGGGGGCCCAGTGCAACCACGGAGGGCCAGACTGTGAGTGCGACAACAACTGCCGAGGAATCTGCGAGTGGGACGAGTGCTCCGAAGAGTGGAAGTTTATGTCCAAGGACAAGGACTTCTACGGAACCTGCTGCGAAGACACCATCCACTACTGCAACGGAACTGTGGAGACGGACGAAAGCGTCTGCTCCGGCAAGGGAGACTGCGCTTTCACGGACGTCTGCATCTGCAACGCCTTCTGGGAAGGCCCGTGGTGCGACGAGCCCTACTGCGATCCTTCCTGCGAGAACGGAGACTGCGTGGAGGGAAACCAGTGCGAGTGCCACACTGGCTGGACTGGAAGAAGGTGTGACGTCCCCATTTGCGACCCGGACTGTGTCAACGGCTTCTGCTATGAACCGGGGGGGTGCATATGCCACCAGGGATGGAAGGGCGACAGGTGCCACAAGCCAATCTGCAATCCTTCCTGTGGAGACCACGGTGGTTGTATTGCACCAGACTATTGTGATTGCGACGACGGGTGGAAGGGCGACTTTTGCGATCACGAACATGGCCACTGCAGCCCAAGACAGGCAAACGACACCAACTGCCCGACCGGGCAAGTTTGTGTC
>Ga0180435_10004411_pt1 | contig 13875 bp, 15 predicted proteins | sample SS_ome_3_FD_132467 | JGI IMG/M metagenome (GOLD analysis project Ga0180435, IMG submission 132467) | Hypersaline lake sediment archaeal communities from the Salton Sea, California, USA - SS_3_S_1 metaG | ecosystem: Environmental > Aquatic > Non-marine Saline and Alkaline > Hypersaline >... | reverse complement strand
TTTATGCGAAGGCAGTCGGAAAAGAGGGACGGGAGCGATTTATGCTGAGGCACCCTCGCCTTTGGCGAGGGCCGGTCCGCCCTGCGGGCGGCCGAAAAATCGCTCCCGTCCCCATTTTTTTGGGGGGGTGGTGGTCTTTGAGGGTTGGGGTGGCTGCGACGGCGAAGGATGAAAGGGCTCAGCCCGGCCCGCCCGGTCGCCGAAACGTCTGCATGGTGTGACAGGTGATGAAACGTCCGACGTTTCGTCACACCCGCCACCGCCGCCAGAGGACCCGAGATGAAACCGAGAATCCACCGTCCATCACCCGGGCGGGTCCGGGCCACGCTCTACATCTCCGCGGAAATCCTCGAGGAGGCCCGCAACGCCGCGGTGCACCTCGCCGGTAACCCGCTGCGGATGACCCTCGCCAAGCTCGCCGACTCCGCCCTGCGGGCCGAACTCGACCGGCTCAAGCAGGAACACAACAACGGCCAAGACTTCCCACAACGCGACGACGACCTCCGCGGCGGCCGACCGATTGCCGCCTAGCACCGGCAGAGAAGCTTCCCACCACCCCAAACCCCAACCCGTCACCGAGCTGATGCCCACCACCGAGTCTTCCACAGAGACCGGGCCGTCCTTGACACAGGCCCGCGAGAATCGGGACCAACCCGAACGGACCGAGTTGCGACGTGAACTGCTGCGACGAATCCTCGACCGCGAAATCCAACGGCAGGCCGCACGGGCGGCGGACCGCTGAGGCCACGACACGCCGGCCAACGCGGACGATCCCGCCGCTGCTGCTCGCCGTCATGACCTTTCTCAGCGGTCCCGCAACGCATGCCGCGGGGCTGCACGACCTGTTCGCCGACTACCTGCTCACAGGACAGCAGCCACACCCGGCGGTGGCGAGGGTGGTGGCCCCCGATGGCACCGGCACCTCGCTCGGCTCGGGCGTGCTCGTCGACATCAACGCCTCGCAGGCCCTCGTGCTGACCAACTGGCATGTCGTCCGCGACGCCCGCTCGGCGGTGCTCGTGCAGTTTCCCGACGGCTTTCAGTCTGCCGGCACAATCGTGCGGGTCGACCAGACCTGGGACCTTGCCGCGATCGTGATCTGGAAGCCGGCGGTCGAGCCGGTCCGGCTCGCTACCCGCCCCCCCGCGATCGGGGAAACACTCACGATCGCCGGCTACGGCCGCGGCCCCTTCCGCGCCGAAAGCGGAGCCTGCACCCAATATCTCTCACCCGGCGGGGGCCAGCCCCACGAACTCGTCGAACTCGTCGCCACCGCCAGGCAGGGTGACTCCGGAGGACCGATCTTCAACGCGGCCGGTGAACTCGCCGGAGTGCTCTTCGGTCAGGCCGACGGCCGCACAGTCGGCGCCAGCGGCCCGCGGATTCGCATCTTCCTCGCGACCCTCGGCTCCGACGGCTACGATCCCGCCGCGCTGCCGCCGCAACCCGACGCCCTCGCCCGCTCGTCGCAGTCGACCTTCCAGCAGGCCTCCCAGCAGGCACGGCCCGCCGAACGATTGCCAGTGGCAAGCACCGCAGCCCAGGCATCGCCACCGGCGGCAATCGCTCCCGGCGGGATCGCGGAGGCTGCCGAAGGACCGGCAATCGGATGGCTGATGCCGATTCTCGACGACCCCCTCGCCCATGCCCAGACGATCCTCTCAGCGGTTGGCGCCGCATCGCTGGTGCTCTTCGGGCTGCGGGGCATCCTGCGAACCCTCGCCCCGGCCCGCTGAGGCACACCCTGCCTCACCACCGCGAGATCGCCCGAGGATGGCGGCAGCCGAGAAACTCCGGCCGCGGCGGACGGCCCCCGTAGGGCTCCCGCAGGGTGTTCTCCATGCTGTTGTAGACGATGAAGAAGTTGGTGCGGGGATAGGGGCTGAGATTGCCCGACGAACCGTGCATCGTGTTGCACTCGAAGAAGACCGCCGATCCGGCCGGCCCGGTGGCCGACTCCATGCCCCCTCGCTCCACGAGCAGCCGCATCGCCTCGGCGGATGGCACGCCGTATTCCTGCTTCTTCAACGACTGCCGGTGATGGTTTTCCGGAGTCGCCCCCACGCAGCGGATGAAGGTGCGGTGGCTGCCCGGCACCAGCAGCAACGGCCCGTTGAACTCCGTCGAGGGAGTCAGCGAAAGCGAAACACTCACCGCCCGCATCCTCGGCATGCCGTCCTCGACATGCCAGGTCTCGAAATCGGAGTGCCAGAAAAACTCCTTCCCGTCAAAGGCCGGCTTGAAGTTGATCCGCGACTGGTGGACATACACCTCGCCACCGAGCAGCTGCCTGGCGACCGCCGTCAGACGCTCGTCGCGGGCCACCTCGCGAAAGACTTCGCTCGTCTCGTGGAGCCGGAAGAGGCTCCGGACCGCCCGGCTGCCCGGCTCGATGACCACGCCCTCGGCCGGCCCCTCGACCGCCGCGGCGAGCCGTTCGGCCTCGGCGAGCAGCCGCCCGGCTTCGTCGCCGGAAAACAGCCCCTCGGCACGATGAAAGCCCCGCTGTTCATAGGCCGCCAGACACTCTTCATCGAGCCCCCCGGCAACCTGCCGATCACCCCCGACAGCCGGCCAGACAACCGGGTCGACCCGGTCGGCCGCCTGCCAGTGGTCGAGCGTGCGTGAGAAGTAGGGATCGGCCCCGGTCTCGGGGCGGTCGATCAACTCAGAGGCGTCAGGCATCGGCCGGCTCCTTGGCGGCTGGATAGGCCCCGCTGGCGTCGTGGGTCTCGTCGCCGGCGAGGGGAGGGTTGAAGACACAGATCATTCGCATCGTCTCCTCAGCGACGAGCAGGTGGCGGTCGTGCTTGTCGAGGGCGTAGACGGTGCCCGGCTCGATCGGGAAGGTCTCGCCGCTGCCGGTGAGCGTGACATGCCCGCGGCCCTCGATGCAGTAGACCGCCTCGAGGTGGTTGCGGTATTCCATTTCGGTGGTGGTGCCGGCATGGATCAGGGTGTCGTGCAGCGAGAAACCCATCCCGTCGGCCCGCAGCAAAAGCCGCCGGCTTGTCCAGGTGGGGCCGCAGACCTCCCGCTCACCACCAACTGCCTCATCGAGCGTGCGAACGATCATCGGCCCGCCTCCCGCGACTGCCCGGCGCACGACCCGAGGGCCCGCTCCACGCAGTCGGCCACGACCTCGAGACCCTGCTCGAGGGCGTCGTCGGGAATCGTCAGCGGCGGCAGGATCTTGAGCACCTCGTCCTGACGGCCGGCGGTCTCCACCACCACGCCGGCCTCGAAGGCCTCGCGGGAGACGGCCCGGGCCAGTTCGGTGTCGGGGAACTCGACACCCTGGATCAGCCCACGGCCGCGGACCACTCCGCCGTGCTCTTCGGCGATCGCCGAGAGCCGCTCCCGGACGATCTGCCCCCGCCGCCGCACGTCGCCGGAGAGCTGCGGATCGCTCCAAAACGTTTCGACCGTCGCGGCCGCCGTCACGAAGGCGAGGTTGTGGCCGCGGAAGGTGCCGTTGTGCTTGCCCGGCTCCCACTGATCGAGATGCGGCTTGAGGAGCGTGGCCGCGAAGGGCAGGCCGTAGCCGGAGAGCGACTTCGAGAGGCAGATCACGTCGGGCTCGAGCCCGGCCGCCTCGAAGCTGAAGAACGATCCGGTGCGGCCGCAGCCGACCTGGATGTCGTCGACGATCAAGAGGATGTCATGCCTGGCAAGCAGGCTGCCCAGCCGACGCAGCCAGGGCACCGAGGCGACGTTCACGCCCCCCTCGGCCTGCACCGTCTCGAGGATCAATGCCGCGGGCGGGTCGATGCCGCTGGAGGTGTCGGCGAGATGCTGCTCGAGCAGGTCGATCGTGTCGAGGTCGGAGCCCATGTAGCCGTGGAAGGGCATCCGCGTCACGTCGCCGAGGGCCACGCCGGCCCCCTCGCGTTTGCCGGCATTGCCGGTCACCGCCAGTGACCCGAGGGTCATGCCGTGGAAGGCGTTGGTAAAGGCAAGCACGTTGGTGCGGCCGGTGACCGTGCGGGCAAGCTTGAGGGCCGCCTCGACGGCGTTGGTGCCGGTGGGTCCGGGAAACATCAGCTTGTAGCTCATGTTTCGCGGTTCGAGGATGAGCCGCTGGAAGGTCTCGAGAAACTCCCGCTTCGCCTCGGTGGCCATGTCGAGACTGTGGGTGATCCGGTCGTCGGCGATGTAGTCGAGCAGACGGGCCTTGAGATCGGGATGATTGTGGCCGTAGTTGAGCGCCCCGGCACCGGCGAAGAAGTCGATGTATTCGCGGCCATCCTCGTCCCACAGCAGATGACCCTGAGCCCGGCTAAAGACGGTGGGGAAGCTCCGGCAGTAGCTGCGAACCTCGCTTTCGAGCTGTTCGAAAATCTCCATCATCTCGGCACTCCTTTCCTTCGCAGCCGCCGCAACGGCTACGCTCGTGTGACGGCCGCCTCTGCGGCCAGTGGTATCTGAAAAAGATCCTCCCGCTCGTGACTCCCGCCGAAGTCGGCCGCACCGAAGCCGGGGCCGACCTCGACCGCCGAGCCGGCCGCCGCCGCGAACCGCTCGAAGAGCCGCCGCGAGGGCTCGTTGGACGGTGTCACCGTCGCCTCCACCGCGGTCACGCCCCGCGCGGCGGGCAGTTCGACCACCGCCCGCAGCATCCGCAGGGCCAGCCCCCGCCGGCGGGCCTCGGCCGCCACGCCCACCTGCCAGACGAAGAGCGTTTCGGCCCGCTGCGGCGGGCGGTAGGCCGTGACAAACCCCAGCAAACTGCCGCCGCCCGCAGGCTCGCCGCCTCCTCCCTCGCGACAGGCGACCAGCGAGGTCGCCGCGAAGTCGCGACAAAAAAGCAGGTAGCAGTAGAGGGAGTTGAGATCGAGCACCCCGCTTTCGCGGACGATGCGATGAATCCCCACAGCATCAGCGGGCGTGGGATTCCGCATCCCGACCGCGGACGCTTCCGGGTCGGGCGGTTGTGGACATGGTGTTTCGGCTGTCACGTATCCGTTGGAGGACGGGAAATCCGTCGCAGCTACGGCAGACAAAAACCGCACCGATGCCGCGGCACTCCAGGCCGCCGGCACAACCGCAACAACAAACTCCCCGACGCAATGAAAGGCTCGTTGATCCGTTCACGCTTCGGTACTTCCGACCCTAACACAGCCCCGCCGGGAGCGTCAACCGCTGCGAATGTCGCGGAAACGATGCCGTACGTCTTGCAAAAAAACGCGGCCAAGGTCCGCGACGCACCCGCCAGCAAGAGCGGCTCACAGGCGTTTCACGAAGCCGTTCCAGTTCCAGGTCGCGTTGTAGCCGAAGAAATCGGTGTAGTAGCGGTCGACGCGATAATGCTCGGCGTGCTCGGCGAAGAAGGTCTCGATCTCCCGCCACTTCCAGTCGCCCCACGCTTCACTCTCGCCCGCCTCAGACGCCGGCCCGAAGGTGCCCGGCATCCAGGGAATCGTGTCCTCGATCACGAGGTAGTCGCCGCGGGCGAGGGCATGCTCGTGGAAGTGGCGATAGACCCCGGCGATATTCACGTGGGCGTCGTCGATGACCACCAGCGGATGGGGCAGTTGCTCGAGGAAATCAGGGGGAAACAGCGTTTCGATGCGGTTGCAGTCGCCCTCGAGAAACTCGATGTCGCCGCGGCTTTTGGCCCGCTCGTCGATGAGCGAAAGATCGATGTCGACCGAGATCACACGGCTTTCGATGCCGGAGGTGGCGAGGGTGTCGGCCATCCAGAGGGCACTGGCGCCGGTGTAGGCACCGAGTTCGATGACCGTCTTGGGGGCGATCTCGTGCAGCAGGATCGGGTAGAGCACCATGTCGAAGGGATCCTTGGCCATCCCGATTCCACGGTAGCTGACGTAATTCTTTCCCTCGGCGACCCTGTCGATCGCCTCGCGGGGCAGGCCGCAGTCCATTCGCCTCGCGGCGAACGGCTCGAACCGTTCGGCGAAGCGGTCGGTCCACACGCCCCGCTTCATCCTCGCCGCGGCCATCGCCTTGGCGGCGTGGTAGTCGGTGTGGCTGTCGTCGTGGATCGTGCCGTGCTCCGCCATCGGTCGCCCTCCCGCGTGATGATCGCGATGCCTCCGCGACGCCGTGCTGGTGCTCGCGGAGTGGCTCGCGTTTGCAACTGATTTTCGTAGACTAGGGTTCTTTCCGGGTGCCTTCAACCCGCCACCTCCGCGAGAACCCACCGCCGAGCCATGCCGCGCGAGTCGACGGACCGACCAGCGAGCCGCTCGTGGATGAACACGGCCGCGACAGTCGCCGGGCTTGTCGAGCGTGCCGAGGAGATTCTTCTCTCCACCTCGGTCCTGGTGATCGCGGCGATGACGATTGCCAACGTCATCTGCCGTTCGCTGTTGGGCTTCAGCCTCTCGGTGACCGATGAGGTGGCCCAGGTGTCGGTGATCGTGCTCTGCTTCGCCGGGCTGAGCTACGCCGCCGGCCGCGGCCGCCACATCCGCATGACGGCGATCTACGATCTCCTGCCGGCGGCCGGCCGCAAGGCGATGATGATCGTGATCACCACCGTGACCTCGGGAATCCTCCTCGCTTTGGCCTGGTATGCGGCGGAATATGTGGCCACGGTCTTCCGGCTCGGCGGTCTCTCGCCGGCCCTGCGAATCCCCTACTGGATGCTCTACGCGATCGCGCCGGTGGGCCTGGCCCTTGCGGCGGTGCAGTATGCCCTGGCGGCGGTGCGAAACCTGACCACTCCGGGGGTGCATCTCTCTTTCACGCGACTCGACGCCTATGAGGCCGACGACCCGGACGACGGCAACGCCGCGGGGAAGGGCGGGGCATGACCGAGATGGCCCTCACGATCCTGGGCATCATGCTCGTGCTGCTGCTGGCGGGCTTTCCGATGATGGTGCCGCTGGCGGCGGCCACGCTGGCGGTGCTCCTGATCTTCTTCACCGGCGACGTGAGCCCCGCGATCATCATCCAGCAGTGGATCGGGGGAATCACACCGTCGGCCCTGGTGGCGGTGCCGATGTTCATCCTCGCCGCCGACGTGATGACCCGCGGGCAGGCCGCCGGCCGGCTGCTTGACGCGGTGGCGGCCTTCGTGGGGCATCTCCGCGGCGGGCTGCCGATGACCACCGCGGTCAGCTGCGCGCTGTTTGGAGCGATGAGCGGCTCCACCCAGGCCACGGTGGTTGCGATCGGCGGCCCGCTACGGCCGCGGCTGCTCGCGGCGGGCTATTCGCAGCCGTTCTCCACAGCCCTGGTCATCAATGCCAGCGACGTGGCCCTCCTGATCCCGCCGAGCATCGGGATGATCGTCTATGGCGTCGTTTCGGGCACGTCGATCGGCGAGCTGTTCATCGCCGGAATCGGCCCCGGCCTGGCGATCCTGCTGCTGTTTTGCGGCTACTGCTGGCTGGCCTCCGCCGGGATGACCACCGCGGTGGCCGCGGCGACCTGGCAGCAGCGGTGGCTGGCCCTGAAGCGGGCCGCCTTCCCGCTGGGATTTCCGGCGTTGGTCATGGGAGGCATCTATTCCGGCATCTTCAGCCCCACCGAGGCGGCGGCTGTCTGCGTGGTCTACGCGGTGTTTCTGGAGGTGGTCATCTACCGCGAAATGAGCCTCGCGATGCTGCCCCGGATCGCGTTGTCGACCGGGCTGGTGACGGCGGTGGTCTTCGTGCTCGTGGGGGCGGGGGCGGCCTTCAGCTGGGTGATCTCGTTTGCCAGAATTCCCCAGGCATTGCTCACCGAAACCCTCGGGCTCACCGCCGAGAGCGGCTACTGGCCGATCATGACCGCGATCAGTCTGGCCTTCTTTCTCGGCTGCATGTTCGTCGACCCGAACGTGGTGATCCTGATCCTGGCTCCGATCTTCCACCCGATCGCGGTGGCCGCGGGGATCGACCCGGTGCTCGTGGGCGTGGTGGTCACGCTGCAGGTGGCGATCGGCTCGGCTACGCCACCTTTCGGCTGCGACATCTTCACCGCCGTGGCCGTCTTCCGCCGGCCGTATGCCGAGGTGATCCGCGGCACGCCGCCGTTTATCGTGATGCTGCTGGCGGTGGCGGTGATGCTCGTCGCCTACCCGCCGCTGGCCCTCTTCCTCCGCGACCTCGCCTTCTCGGAGCCGCCGGCATGACTGCGTTTCGCCCCGCTGCCACCGCCTGCCTGCTTGCCTGCCTGCTTGCCGCGGCCGGCTGCGGTGGGGTCGCGGATTTGGACGGGGCCCGTGAGCAGTGGCGGTTTGCCATCGAGGAGGCCGAGGGCAGCGTGCAGCACCGCTACGCGATGCGGTTCAAGGAGCTCATCGAGCGGCGGACCGACGGCGAGGTGGAGGTGGTCGTCTATCCCTATGGCACGCTCGGCACCTCCACGCAGATCACCGAGCAGCTGGCGATGGGCATCGTGGAACTGGCGATGGCCTCGCCGGGCAGCCTCGGCAAGTTCATTCCCGAACTGCAGGTCTTCCTGCTGCACTTCGTGCTGCCGGAGCATCAAAGCGACGTGCGGCGGGTGCTCTCCGATCCCGATCTCGTGGCCGCCTTCGACCCGCTCTACGCGGCCAAGGGGCTCACCCTGCTGTCGATCTTCTCCGAGGGCCAGATGGCCTGGACCCTCAAGGAGGAGGTTCGCGATCCCGACGACTTCGCCGGCATCAAGATGCGGGTCATGACCTCGCCGATCCTGCTGGCCGCCTACGGGGCCTACGGGGCGAGCCCCACGCCAATGCCCTATTCGGAGGTCTACAGCGGCCTGCAGCTGAACATGATCGACGGTCAGGTGAACCCCGTCTTCGCCATCGAGCGGCAGAAGTTCCACGAGGTGACCGACTGGCTCGTGTTTCCCGGCCATGCCGCCTTTGTGACCACCACCGCCGCCAACAGGGCCTTTCTCGAGGGGCTCCCCGACGAGCGGCGGCGGATCGTGAAGGAGGTGTTTGACGAGTTGGAGGGCTGGATCTTCGAACTGCAGACCGGGCTTGAGTCACGGCGGCTCGCCGAGATCATCCGCGGCAAGAAGAAGCAGCGGCAGACGCTCCATCTCTGCGGCGAGATCGAGCCATTGCTCGCGGCCTTCTCCGATGACGACCGCCGCGAGCTTGTCGATGACAATCCCCACCTCGTGATCGAGCCGCCGCTCTCGCCGGAGGAGCTGCGGGCCTTCCGGGAGGCGGCCCGCGACGTTCGCGGCGTGTTTTTGCGGATCGGCGGGACCGACGCGATGGCGGTGCTCGAGCAGGTCCGCCGGCTCTCCGCACAGACCGAGGGGAGCTGACCCGCCGCGATCGCTCATCCCTTGGGAGTGGCCTCGACCGTGGCCGAGAGGATGCCCACCGGCTCGGTGGGGCAATCACGGCCGTCGGTGGCGACGCTGCCAATCTTCTTGACCACCGCCAGGCTCGCCTCGTCGGCGGTGCGGCCAAAGGCGGTGTATTGCCCGTCGAGGTGGGGCACCTTCTCGAGACAGATGAAGAACTGGCTGCCGGCGGTGTCGGGATCGCTGGTGCGGGCCATCGAGAGCACGCCCGGTTCGTGGGGCGTGTCGTTGAATTCCGCGGGGATCCGGTAGCCCGGCCCGCCGGTGCCGGTGCCCTCCGGGCAGCCGCCCTGGATCATGAAGCCCTTGATGATGCGGTGGAAGCAGCCTTGATCGTAGAAGCCGCTCTTGGCGAGGGCCACGAAGTTGCGGACGTGGCCGGGAGCCTTGGCCGGATCGAGCAGGAGCCGGATCGGGCCGGAGGTCGTTTCCAGAACGACCTCGTAGTCGGTCCCGTCGAGGTCGAGTTCGCGGGCGGCCTGCTGGAGTTCGGCTGGGCTGGGCATGGAAAGTCCTTTCGAAGGTCGGCTCATGGGGAAGTCACGCCGTGGCGGATGCCGCGACGCTTCGCCCGAGCATCGCCGCGGAGACAATCGGGTCAACCGCCGGCCTTCCCGCCGCCGGTCTGGGGTCTGCCGCCGGTTGGCCCGCCGCCGACGACGCCGAAAAACAGTTCCGCCCGTTCCCGTCTCGATTCCACCGGCAAGACCGGCTCGAGCAGATCGCAGGAGAGGGGCCGCGGCAGACTCAGCCAGCTTTTGCAGCCGGCCATCTCCGGCGTCTCCTCGACGAAGTGCGGCTCGGCCCGCCGCCAGGCCTCGACGAGGGCCACGGCCACGCCGGGCGTGCGGTAGGAGAATCGCTGGGCCACCACCTCCGGGGCGAGCACATGCAGCGGAGCGAGCCGCTCGAGCAGCTCCTCGCTGTCGACCCACCGCACGGCGACTGTCTGCAGCAACAGATCGATCGCCGGCGGCCCCTCCATGCAGCCGGCTTCCATGGCAAACCCTGCCGCCGAGGGCACGAGCCTCGTGGCCGCCTCGTGGTAGCGAGTGGGAAAGAGCCAGAAGCTCCCGGCGGAAAAACCGAAGCGGCCGGCCGGGTCGTCGATGCCGCCGGCCCGGATCAGCAGCGAGTCGCTGCCCGCGGCGATCGCCCGGCCCACCGCGGCCCATTCCTTGAGGGCCACGTTGCAGCTTGCAGGCAGAGGACCGGCAGCAGGGACGTCGTTCACGGTGGGAACCTCACGGGGCTTGGCGTATGCGTTGTCGCCAGACGTGGCGGCAACGATACTTTCGTCAATGACCGCCCCGTCCGACAAACCCGCCTCCGCCGGCAGCGGCCATGCAGCCGTTCGCATGCTTGGCGGCTACCGACTGCTCGAACCGCTCGGCAGCGGGGCGATGGCCGACGTCTTTCTCGCCGAGCAGGTTTCGCTCGGCCGCATGGTGGCGGTCAAGGTGCTCAGGCCCGACGCCCGCGGAGGGCTGCCGGAGCGGATTGTGGAACGTTTTCTCCAGGAGGCTCGGGCGGCCGCCTCGCTGGTGCACGGCAACATCGTGCAGATTCACGAAATCGGCTGTATCGGCGGCGTGCATTTCATCGCCGAAGAATATGTGGCCGGGCCGAACCTCAAGCGGTGGCTCAGCGAACGGGGCGTGCTCAGCCCGTCGCAGGTGCTTTCGGTACTCGAGCAGGTGGCCGCGGCACTCGACCGGGCGAGCCGCCGGCAGATCGTGCATCGCGACATCAAGCCGGAGAACCTGCTCGTCGCTCCCACCGGCGAGGTGAAGGTGGCCGACTTCGGCCTGGCGAGGGTCAGCCACGAAGGCGGGCTCGATCTGACGCAGGAGGGCACCACCCTCGGCACGCCGCTCTACATGAGTCCCGAACAGGTGGAGGGCCGCACGCTCGACTCGCGAAGCGATCTCTATTCACTCGGGGCCACCTGCTACCACCTGCTCGCCGGCCGGCCGCCCTTCGAAGGCGAGACCTCGATGGCGGTTGCCTTGGCCCATGTCCGGCAGCGGCCGCAGCCGCTGGCGGGCATTCGCCCGGAGTTGCCCGCGGGGCTGACCGGCATCGTGGAGCGGCTGCTGGCGAAGTCGCCCGACGACCGCCACGCCAGCCCGGCGGAGTTGCTCGCGGAGGTGCAGCGGGTGACGACCACGCTCGAGGGCGACGCGGCGAGGTCGGCAAGCCTCGTCTGGGATGCCTCGGCGGATGGCCCGATTCCGCGGCCGCTCCTAGCCGCCTCGCCCACGCAACGACTCACAAGCAGCACGACGCGGGAGCCGGCTGAAGAAGTCCGGGAGGCGACCGGACGGCTGGCTGCGGCGACCCGCGAGCGGGCTGCGGCGAGGGCGGCGAGCCGGCGGTTTTGGCTGGCCACGGCTGCCGCGGGCTCGGTGGCGTTTTTGGCGGGGATCGTGCTGGGCCGCGCGGTGGCCGGCCGACGGCAGGGGCGGCTCAAGCGACCGGGACGTGCGGGCCGATAAAGAGGGGCCGCGGCAGGCGAGGTGGCAGGTGAAAAACCGACGCCGTCGGCTATACTGATCAGGCGAGGCTCACTGAAAAGCCAGGGCTCGGCAACTGCTGCCCGGCAACGACGACACAATTTGACAATCGTCCCACGCCCCCATCGTCTAGTGGCCCAGGACGTCGGATTCTCAGTCCGAAAACCGGGGTTCGACTCCCCGTGGGGGTGCTCTCGGCCTCGTATCTTTCGAAATCCCGAGAGATACGAGTCTTTTTGTGCGCCTGCTGGCTTCTGACGGCCCAAATCCGCTCTCGATTGTGCCGGGTTTTGTGCCGGAATTTGCCGGGGGGCGTGCGGCCATGTGTGCCGCAATTGGTGCCGCCGGATTCGTGGCCGGCAGCATGTCAGCGGTAGGCTCAGCGGGATGATCCCGCCGCCGAACAACGATGTCGCCAAAGCTCCGCAAGCCACGCCCGGCAGGCCCGCGACACACTCGGGCCTCGGCGGGCTGCTGAGCCTGCTCGCGGTCATCGTGCCGCTTGCCTACTACCCGCTTGCGGCCTGGCTGGCGGTGGGCGTGGTTTCGAGTAGTACCGCCGAGGCGGCGGCAAGCCGACGGGCCGCGGCGGCGAGCACCGCCGAAGCCAAGAGCCGCTACGCGGGCAAGTGGCTTCTCGAGGGCATCACCTTCGGCTACTACGAAGGAGCGAGTCTCGCCGACGCCGACTACGAGGGGGCGATCGCGATCGCCGATGACGCCCGTCGCCGCGTCACCAGCCTCGGCTGGAGCCTTGCCGGGCTGACCGCGGCCTTCGTGGGCTTCGCGGGCCTCGTCCGACACGGCAAGGGCCGTGGCCGCTGGCGATATGCGGTGCGGCATGCCACCGCGGCGTCGCTGGTGCTCTTCGCGGTCGGCGTGACCGCCACGGCGGTATCGCTGGTCGCCTACCGCGAGGTGCCGGTGATGGGACAGGTGATCTTCAAATATGAATCGAAGGGAATCGCCGAGGCGATCTCGCGGCTTTTCGACTCGGGAAACCTCGTGCTCGGCTCGCTGGTGCTGCTCTTCTCGATCGTGATCCCGCTGGTCAAGGCAGCCCTCCTCCTGGCGGCGAGCACCAGTTCACGGCCGTGGCACGATGCGGCGGTTCGAGGTATCCACGCCTTCGGCAAGTGGTCGATGGCCGATGTCTTCGTGGTGGCGGTGCTCCTGGCGATCTTCGCCCTCGGCAGCGACGCGACCACCGACGCCCACGCCGGGGCGGGCCTCTATTTTTTTACGGGCTACTGCCTGCTCTCGATCACCGCCGCGGCCGCCCTCGAACAGGCTGAACGACGGCCGCCTGTTCCGGCACTGCTCGACTGGCGGCAGTGGCGGGCCGCCGACGGCAGCCGGGAGCAAGAGGCGGCTTTCGTGGCGATCGAGGGGGGTATCGTGCGGGTGCTCACCCGCGGAGGCCGCCGCGGCCGTCTCGATCTCTCACGTCTTTGCCAGGCCGACCGCGACTACGTGTCCACCCGACGACAGGCCGTGGCTGAGCCACTCTTCGAGCCTGATGACTGACGGCGCGAACGCCCGTGTCCTCCGGAGCCGCCCGTGATGCCCCACGAAGTGTTTGAGCACACCGCCGACCTCGGCATCCGGGTCACCGCCGACACGCTGGAGGAACTCTTTGCCGAGGCGGCAGCCGGGCTGCTGGAGGTACTCACCGAAGACCCCACTGCGGTGGCCGCGGGGGAGACGCGGGAGTTGAGCGTCGCGGGCGAGGACCGTGCCGCGTTGCTCGCCGACTGGCTCAGCGAGCTGTTGTTCGCCTTCGAGACACAGAAGATGCTCTTTTGCGAGTTTGACGTGCGGATCGGGCCGGGTGGCCTGGCGGCCACTGTCCGGGGTGAGCCCTACGATCCGGCTCGGCACAGCCTGGCTCACGAAATCAAGGCAGTGACCCATCACCTGCTGGAGGTCGGCCACGGCACAAACGGCTGGCATGCGACCTTCGTCGTAGACATTTAAAAAATAGGCGGGGTCGGGAGCGATTGACCGGCCGCCCAAAGGGCGGACCGGGTCGGAAAATGGGGACGGGAGCGATTTACCGGCCGCCCGAAGGGCGGACCGGCCCTCGCCGAAGGCGAGG
>Ga0180435_10004410_pt1 | contig 13876 bp, 12 predicted proteins | sample SS_ome_3_FD_132467 | JGI IMG/M metagenome (GOLD analysis project Ga0180435, IMG submission 132467) | Hypersaline lake sediment archaeal communities from the Salton Sea, California, USA - SS_3_S_1 metaG | ecosystem: Environmental > Aquatic > Non-marine Saline and Alkaline > Hypersaline >... | reverse complement strand
TGAGCCACGATCAAACTCTCCATAGTTTATTCAACCACAACCTTTCCGGCTGCGGTCAATAACCATTGTCGTTGACCCAATTTCCGCTTTACCTTCCTATCACTATTCAGTTGTTAAGGTCCTCACCTCGTCCTCGCACTCCGACTCTCCCCGAGTGCGGACGAGCATTGTACCACATCCATCCTATCCTGTCAAGGGGGCTTTGCGACTCTCCAAAAACTCGTCGCGATCTTCTTCTCTCCCCCTTGCCGTGAGAAGCTACTGGCTTGGACCCCTTACGCCACCTTCTTGCCGTTAGATCCGTGCCTCACCAGCTATTTCTCACTCAGGGCCCGAGATTCTACCAGGTCGGGCGCCGCTTGTCAAGGAACTCGTGCTTCTCGGCCCGAGAGAACTCAACGCTCCGTTCTCAGAGTCCCATCTCGCGACCGAGGCGAGATAGTACCAGCCTTCAGCAAGGATGTCAAGTCGAAAACTCTTTCCAACTCATATGAACCGTTGTATAATCGCGGAAGCTTTACGAGTGACTAGTTTAGAAGGGGTCAGTCAGATGGTCAAACAACTACGCATCTTGATCGCAAAGCCCGGCCTCGACGGCCACGACCGGGGGGCCAAGGTCATCGCTCGTGCCCTGCGCGACGCGGGGATGGAGGTGATTTACACAGGCCTGCGCCAAACCCCGGAGATGATCGTGGAGGCAGCCCTCCAGGAGGACGTCGCCGCCGTGGGACTCAGCATCCTTTCTGGAGCACACATGACCCTCGTTCCCCGTGTCCTCGACGGTCTACGACAAATGGGCATAGAACACGTCAAGATCTTTGTCGGAGGCATCATTCCCGACGACGACCGGGAGGCATTGAAGGAGATGGGGGTAGCAGGTATCTTCGGTCCGGGGTCGAACACCCAGGTCATCTGTGGCATCGTACGCGACCAGCTCACCGGCAACTGACGTGAACCTGGTAACCGCAGCGCTAGACGGTGACCGTCACGCCCTGGCACGCCTGATATCCCTCGTCGAGGATCAAGACGCAGCGGCTCAAGATGCCTTGCGCGCCCTCTTCCCACATACGGGACGGGCCCACCTCATCGGCGTCACAGGCCCACCCGGTTCAGGAAAGAGCACCCTCGTCAACGTGCTAACTCAACGGTTCCGCGGATCGGGCAGAACGGTGGGAATCATTGCCGTGGATCCGAGCAGCCCGTTTAGTGGCGGCGCTTTGCTGGGCGACCGGGTACGAATGCGCGATCTCGCCGGCGACCCCGGGGTCTTCGTCCGCAGCATGGCCACCCGAGGGAGCCTGGGAGGTCTCGCGCAGGCCACGAACGACGTGGTCAAAGTCCTCGATGCTGCCGGGTTCGACGCCGTACTCATCGAAACCGTTGGCGCGGGCCAATCTGAGGTTGAAATTGCCAGCACCGCCCACACGACGATCGTCCTGGAGGCACCGGGGATGGGCGACGAGGTGCAGGCCCTTAAGGCAGGCCTCATGGAGATCGCGGATATCCTCGTAGTGAATAAGGCCGATCGCCCGGGGGCCGCCCGCACCGCTCGCGCGCTGGAGATGGTGATCGACCGAAACTCGGCCGCCAGTGAGGATGGCTGGCAGCCGCCCATCCTCCAGACGGTTGCCCTGGACGGCTCCGGCGTTCCCGAGTTAGTCCAGGCGATCGACGATCACCGCCAGCATCTCTGCACCACCGGTCTCCTGGCCGAGCGTGAACGCCGCCGCATCAAGGGGGAACTCGTGGGCGTCCTTCAGCGGGAGCTGCTCGATCGCCTGCTATCTCGCCTGGGCCCGGAGGAGCTGGGACAGTGGGTTGAGCGCGTCGCGGCGCGCAAGGTAGACGTCTACACCGTAGCGAGCCGACTTTGTGAGACCCCATCGTGAGCCACGACTTAAGTCTTGGACGTGGAGATTGCACGTGAGCTCCAACTTGGGGGGATAGGGCCGGCAGAGACTGGAATGTGCATGGCCGTCACGGCAGAGGGCTGCGCACCGCCATCTTGAAATCCTGCTGAATACCGGCGTAGGAGGAGAGACTTGTTAGTAGGTCGAGACGTGCGGCTGCGAGCGGTCGACAGGGACGATCTCCCGCGGTTTGTCGAGTGGTTCAGTGATCCTGAGGTACGACGGTACCTCGATAGGTACTTGCCGTTCTCCCTCGCCCAGGAGCAACGTTGGTTCGAGAACCTGCTGGAGCGCATGGAGAAGCATGAGACAGTGATGTTCACCATTGAGGTCGAGGAAGACGACGCTCGGATAGGCAACATCAGCTTGTTTGACATCAACTGGAAGGATCGGCACGCGGAGTTGGGCATCACGATCGGGGACAAGGCATACTGGAATCGAGGTTACGGCACCGACGCCATCCGCACGATGCTGGCGCTCGCTTTCCATGAGATGAACCTCCACCGGGTGATGCTCCGCGTCCATGCCGACAATGTCAGAGCGATTACGGCCTACCAGAAGGCGGGTTTTCAGCGCGAGGGTACTCTCAGAGAGTCTGTTTTCCGGGAGGGCGTCTACTACGATATGGTGCTGATGGGCATCCTTGACGGGGAGTTCAAACGGCATGACTGAATCACGCGGAGGAATGCATGGCTCAGTCAAGTTGTTCAGTGGTACCGGATCTCTGGACCTGGCGCAGGAAATCAGCGAGTACCTCGACGTACCCCTATCCCCCCGAGAGGTGATCCAATTCCCGAATGAGAACATCTTCATTCAACTCGAGGAGTCCATCCGAGGACAGGACGTCTTCCTCATCCAGACAATGGCTCCACCAGTCAGCCACAACATCATAGAGTTGCTCGTCTTCCTCGATGCCTTGAAGCGCGCCTCTCCAGACCGGGTCACCGCCGTCATTCCCTATTTCGCCTACGCGCGCTCCGACAAGAAAGACCAGCCCCGTGTCCCTATCACTGCCCGTCTGATGGCCGACGTAATTGGCGTCGCTGGCGCGGACCGTTACATGACGCTCGACCTCCACGCCGATCAGATTCAGGGCTTCTTCAGCATTCCCGGTGACGCGCTCACGTGCTTCTCGATCCTCTCCGACTATCTGCGGGAGAAGGATCTGGAGGATGCGGTGGTCGTAGCTGCGGACCTGGGATTTGCCAAGAAGGCCCGGAACCTGGCCGCCGAACTCGACATGCCCCTGGCCCTTGTGGAGAAGCGACGCATCAGCGTCGACACAGAGGCTTTGACACTCGTGGGAGAGGTCGATGGTTGCGATGTCGTCATTGTCGATGACGAGGTCGACACGGGGGGCACCATGGTCAACGCAGTGAACATCGTCTGCGAGCACGGCGCCCGGGATGTCTACCTCTGCTTTGCCCATGCGCTCTTCTCGCCGCCGGCAGTCGAGCGCTTGCGACACCTGCCCGTAAACGAAATTGTCACGACCAATTCGATCACACTCCCTCCCGAGAGATCCTTACCTAATCTTACCATCCTCTCGGTTGCGGGCCTGCTGGGGGAAGTGATTCAGCGCGTCCACGAAGGACGGAGCGTGGGTGAGATCTTTCGGCGATACCAGCGATACAAGTAGTGGACGCCCGGTCGTAATGCCCAGGAAGCGTACCGCACGCAGCAGTCTCGGCGCACGGCCGATCGGATTGGACAGACGCCCCGCGAAGGAGGCTGAGGAATGAAGAAGGACCTGGACCGCTTGATGGTAGAACGGGACCTGGACGCGTTCGTCGTGACAGGCCCTGCTCGTGACAATCCGGCTATGGCGTACCTCACCAACGGTGCTCACGTGACCCGGGGATTTCTCATCCAGAAGCGCGGTCAAGAACCAGTGTTGGTCTGCTCTCCCATCGAGCGGGACGAAGCCGCTGCCAGCGGGTTGGCCGTGGTCACCTTGAACAAGTATGACTTTCCCGCCATCTTACGTGACAAGCAGGACCGCCTCGCCGCCACGGTCGAGCTCTACCGCCGCATTCTGGCCGACCTCTCTGTAACCGGCAGGGTCGGCTTCTATGGGAAAGCGGATCAAGGACGGGCCTGGCTGCTGCTCAACACCCTCAACGTTCAACTGGAGCACATTGTCGTCCAAGCCGATTTCGACACGACAATCATCGACGAGGCCCGTGCCACGAAGGATGCATCTGAAGCAGAGCGGATCCAGCAGATGGGACGTCAAACCTGCACCATCGTCGAGCGGACGCTCGACTTCCTGAGGTCGCACGAGGTCGGCGACGAGATGCTCCTGCAACCTGACAGCACGCCTCTCACCATCGGACGCGTCCATCACGAGATCAGCCGGTTCATCGCCGAGGAGGGGCTCGAAGACCCGGAGGGCTTCATCTTTTCCATCGGCCGCGACGCGGGCGTGCCGCATAGCAAGGGGCGGGCAGAGGACGTTGTCGCGCTGGGCAAGTCCATTGTATTCGACATCTTTCCTAGAGAGGCCGGGGGAGGCTACTTCTTCGATATGACGCGCACCTTCTGCCTGGGATACGCCCCGCGCGAGGTCGCCGACGCCCATCACGACGTCAAGGCATGCATCGAGATGCTGCTGGACGCTTATGAGGCCGGTGAGGAGGCGCGGCACTATCAGAAGATGACGTGCCAGTTCTTTGAAGGCCGGGGACACCCTACCGTCGCCAGCAATTCGAAGACCGAGAAAGGCTACGTGCACAGTGTGGGGCACGGACTGGGCCTCGCCGTTCACGAGGAGCCCCGTTTCAGCGACGACCCTACGAACAACGACGTCCTGCAACCCGGTCACGTCTTCACCTGCGAGCCCGGTCTTTACTACCCAGATCTCGGCTTCGGCGTCCGCATTGAGGATGTCGTCTGGATCGATGGAGATGGCGCTGTACACAATCTTACGGACTTCCCCAAGGATCTAATCGTAGACCTTTAGCGGAGTCGTGCCGTCGCACGCGGCAGCGGGTCGGGATGGCTCCGCTGGTGCTGCAGCTTTCGATCAGAAACAGACGCTGGACCGGCTCTCACCAGTGTGAACAAGGCGTGGAGATTCCGCTTGGGCACGGCTGCTCCAGTCAGACAGGATGGTACTATGACTCGTATACTTGCCATTGAGACATCGTGTGATGAAACGGCGGCCGCGGTCATTGAGGATGGCCGACGCATCCTTTCGAACGTCGTCGCCTCTCAGGTCGAGCTGCACGCCGAATACGGAGGCGTCTTCCCGGAAATGGCATCGCGCGCACACGTCGAGGCCATCGTCCCCGTTATCGAGCGGACGATGGAGGAGGCTCATCTCGGGTTCGACGACCTCAACGCTATCGCCGTGACCTATGGCCCTGGACTGGCGGGCTCTCTCCTCGTAGGGGTAAATGCCGCCAAAGGGCTCGCCGTTGCCCGAAACTTGCCCCTCATCGGAATCAATCACTTGGAGGCCCACGTCTACGCCCATTGGCTGGAGGTCGAAGGGGACGGCGCCGCACAAGGCAACCTGACCTTCCCCCTCCTCTCCCTCCTCGTCTCCGGCGGGCACACCGAACTCACCCTCGTCCGAGGGCACGGCGACTATGAGCATCTCGGCAGCACGCTAGACGATGCGGCCGGTGAGGCATTCGACAAGGTGGGTCGACTGCTCGGACTGCCCTACCCCGGCGGGCCAGAGATCGAGCGGGTCGCTCAGAACGGGAATCCTCAAGCCTTCAGCTTCCCGAGGTCATGGCTTGATGACAAAGAACCCGGGACCGGTGAAGCCCTGGGCCGAAGCCGCGGCCCTCACGCATGGGACTTCAGCTTTAGCGGTCTCAAGACGGCCGTCCTGCGCCAGGTGCAGAAGTACTCCGATCCCCCTCGGGGGAAGCTCCTCGCCGATCTGGCCGCCAGCTTCCAAGCAGCGGTGGTGGATGTCTTGTCGGCGAAGGCGGCCTGGGCAGCGGAGGCCTTCGCCGCCAATGCCGTGCTACTATCCGGAGGTGTGACAGCGAACCAGACCTTGAGGAAAACCACTGTGGAGCGCGTCAAAGTACCCGTCTACTACCCTCCGATCTTTCTGTGCACCGACAACGCCGCGATGGTAGGCGCATGTGCCCACCGCCACTTCATCGCCGAAAAGATCGGGCCTCACGCGCGCTCTGGCCTCGATCTCGACGTCGTTACGGGTCTGAGGCTGGGATGACGAGCGCAAGGCCGTGCCAGCCACAGGTCCGTCCCTCGCCCTTGGAACGCGTCTTCCAAGGTGACGGGTGGGTGGCCCGCGATGGACCTCATCCTTTGGTGGATGCCCCCTTCGGTCGTCCTTTCAGCAGCGAGATCGTGTACGACGAGCGAGACTGCGAGCTACCTCTGTCCCTGCAACGTTCTTTACCTCCCGCGACGGGAAAGGGAAGTTGTTGATGCACCTCTTCGATCTACCTCGCAACGGGGTCCGTTTCATCCGCAACGCGATCCGCTCCCTACGCCGAAAGGGACTGGACGTGGTGGTGCTCCCTCTGGAGGGCTCCTTCCCGGAGAGAACCCCCCGGCGAGCGCCGCTACCCTTCCCCCTCAGCATGCTGCCCATGCTGCCGTCCGAGGTTAGCCTGGAGGAAATGCGCGAGACCATCGCATGGCTACGTGACGACGAGCGCGTGGATACGGTGGTGTTCCGATTTCGCGACCTTCAAGCAGGCGGTGCCGCGCTGTGCGCCCTCCGGTCAATGATTCTGGGGCTCAGGGACAGAGGCAAGCGCACCATCGCATGGCTGCCATCTGCCGACACGTGGGACTACTACCTCGCCTCCGCCTGCCATGAGATAATTCTGCCCCCCTCGGGGCGACTCAACATTCTGGGCCTCCGAACCGAGGCTCTCTTCTTGAAAGACACACTCGCCATGGCCGGCATTAAGGCAGATCTGGAATCCATCGCCGAGTACAAGGTCACGCCCGACATGTTCCGCCGCTCGTCCATGACCGAGGCACACCGGGAGATGCTGGACGCTATCCTCGACTCCCTCTTTGAGCACCTCCTGACCACAATCGCTGAGCGGCGAGATCTTGCCAAGGATCAACTGTCCGGTCTCATCGACCAGATGCCGATGTCGCCCAGGGCGGCGCTGGAGCGGGGCCTCATCGATCGCGTGCTCTATGAGGACGAGTTGCCCGCCCACCTGGTCCTTGGCGAAACGGAGACAAAGGCCCTGGATAGCAGCCACGACGAGGATGTCCCGGGATATCCCGCGCTCGTCACTGCCGACCATGCCTCGCGCTGGCTGAAGCGGCCCGCAACGTGGACCACACGGCAGCGAATTGGCGTTGTATCCCTTGAGGGAATGATTGTCCCGGGTAAGAGCCGCCGCATGCCAAGTCCTCTACCGCTGCCCGTCCAGGGCCAGGCCGGGGCGGAGACCATCACCGCGACCCTGCGTCAGGCGGAAGCCGACCCGCGCCTGGCCGCCGTCATCCTCCACATCGACTCGCCCGGGGGCTCATCGCTGGCCTCGGATCTCATTTGGCGCCAGGTCCGTAGGCTCCGTGAATCGAAACCCGTCGTGGCCTTGATGGGCGACCAGGCTGCATCCGGCGGGTACTACGTCGCTGCCCCGGCCAGCCGTATCGTCGCCCAACCAACTACGCTGACCGGATCCATCGGCATCTGGGGCGGCAAGTTCGTCCTCGGGGAGCTCTACGACAGATTGGAAATCGGACATCGAGAGCTTCAGCGCGGCGCCGGCGCCGACCTCTACTCCGAGTTCAGGCCCTTTGACGAGGAGGCACGGCGGAAAGTGCGGCAGGAGTTGAGCGAGACATACGCTCGCTTCAAGCGTGTCGTTGCCGAGGGCAGACCCCTGTCCGAGGATGAGGTGGAGGAGATTGCCCGCGGCCGAATATGGACCGGCGAGCAGGCTTCGCAAATCGGCCTCGTTGACGAACTGGGCGATTTCCAGACCGCCCTGGCCCTTGCCAAAGAGCTTGCAGAGCTAGACCCTGAGAGAGAATACACCGTTGTGCAGGTGACGCCGCCCCGAGAGGACGTGCTGCCCCGGCCCTTCCCCGGTGATGGGGACCAGACATGGAGGGCTCTCCGCGACCTGATCCTGCAACTGAACTCAGAGCACGTGTGGGCGATGGCCCCCTGGCTGATCCGAGTGCGCGGACAGTGAAAGAGCGAGCCACCAAGATCACTCGGGACGAATAGCCAGGTGGTGGCCGTCAGGCGAGGCTCCTCAACGAACCGGGGGCTTCCATTCCCGATAGGGCCTGAAGCAGCCGCGCTTCTTCACTGAGGTTGCGTCGTTTTGTTACCGAGCTTACGAAGCATCACAATACATACAAGGAGAGGAGCGTATCCGTGGTTGTCCACATCCTGAAGATCATCAGCTGCATCGGTACCGTAGCCACCGGGCTGCTGGCCACCCTTAGGCCATCGGTCGTCCCTGGGTTTACTGGTCTCGAGACCACGGGCCCACGCGGTGTAACCGAGATCCGATCCATCTTTGGCGGACTGTTCATCGGTCTGGGCGCTTTCCCACTCATCGTCGCCGCACCCGTCGCCTTCCAAATGCTCGGTGTGATGTATCTCGCCATCGCGGTGGTCCGCCTGGTCTCTATGGTGCTGGACGGCTCGCTGACCGAGTCGTCGAACATCATCAGCCTCGCCATCGAGGTCTTACTCGGCGTGATCCTGGTGATATGATCGGCCGCTAGGGCGCGCCCGCGCGAACCTAGAACTGGCAGCTCTTCCTCATCGATCACATAGCCTATTGGAGGTAAACGCACTATGGCGAAGAAAGACACCCTACTGAAGTCTAAGGAGCGAAGAAGCGTCCAAGACGTGGCCGTCTTCCTACGGCAGCTGGCAGACCGCCTCGAGCAGAATGAGATCACGCTGCAGCGCGGTGACGACGAGATCCACATCGACGTGCCCGACCACGTCACCTTCAAACTTAAGGCAAAGAAGAAGATCAAGAAGCAATCCACCAAACGCCAGCTCAAGCTAACGCTGGGGTGGAAAGAGGGGGACCGAGCCAAGAACTTCGTACAGGTGGCCTGATCGTGGTGAGCACGAGGGTATTCCAGAAGTTGCCAGGGAGGCGGGCAGGATGAACGCTGACCGGTCCACCATCGTCCTGGCCATGCATGGCGCACCTCCGACGGACTTTCCCAGACGGGACCTGGGAGAGTTCTTTGGCCTCCATATGCGGCTGGAGCACGGGCCCGTCGAGGACCAGGCGGCCTCTGCACTGCGCGAGCGCTACGCTGGCCTCGAAAGGACCATCCTCGATTGGCCACGGGACGAGACAAACGACCCCTTCTTCGCCGCGTCGCATAGACTCGCGGACGCCCTCCAGCAGAGCACGGGAATCGATGTCATCGTCGGCTTCAACGAGTTCTGCTCCCCCGATCTTGGAGAAGCCATGGATCAAGCCGTAGCCCAGGGCGCTCAAAGGGTCCTGGTCGTCACCCCGATGATGACGCCGGGCGGCGAACACGCGGAGATCGACATCCCTGCCACCATCGATGCTGCGCGCCGGCGCCATCGGCAGGTCGACTTCCGCTATGCCTGGCCTTTTGAGACCGAGGACGTGGCAGCTTTTCTCGCCGATCAAGTGCTGCGCCATACGTGACGCAGCGCGTTTCCGGCCTTCTGAGACGGCGCTGGCCTTTTCGGCCCGACGCACCTCCGCGTGCGAGGCTGAGCGGGCGGACCATCTCTGAGGGCACGAGTTTCTCGCCAAGAGACGGAGGAGGACCATGACCAGAAGCGTCCATCTATACTTGTCGCTGATACCTGAAGCCCTCATCGCGTCAATGCTCACACCGGAGGAGTTTGGGGTCTACTATGCCGCCGGCACATCCAAGAAAGCACGCGGACAGGCTGTCTTCTTCGAGGTCGATCCTGACTTCCGACACGAGTTCTTCCGAATCGAGGAGGGAGTACGACGCTGCGTGCCGCACGAGGATGGGAGCCCCAAGGCCTCCATCTACATCTCGGTCTACCGGGTGCTGGAGCACGTCGCCTTGTCCGCGCTCGGGAAACTCTATCTCGTAACGGCCGATGGGCGCGTGCTAGGGCTTGAGGCAACCGACGCCGTGCCGGAGTCGACGCACGGCCTCCACCTCTACCAGGAGATCGCCCCGGTCCATCCCCTGGTAGTCAGCTCTCTCGGCGCGACAGCCTTCTACGAGCTGATCGTCAAGAATCCGAACATCCTGATCCGCCTGCCGGCCATCTGCTTCGCAGAACTCCGTCTCGGGGAGTTGGCGGAGGACCCGGAGGGAGGTAACATAGGAGACCTCCCCTACTCACGGGTGGAGCACTTGCGCCAGTGTCTAACTGCGCTGGCAACGAAGACGGTTGACTCGAAGATGGTAAACCGCACAGAGCCAGCCACATTCTCTTACCGCACCATCAAGAGCGGCATCTACGTGGCGAACGAGGCTGACTTGCTGTTCTTCCCCTTCCCCTCTACGGACGAGCTTCGGGCCAACCACTACCGCTGGTGGCGTTCAGCCTGGACTGCATAGATCAGCGCCGATGTTCAGAAGACAAGAAGGAGACTAGTCATGCTTGTCCCTCAAGCCTGGGCCGTCATCGCCATATTTGCCGGCTTCATTTCCGTCGCTGTCGCCCTCTGGCTGTACCGCTGGGTGCTCCAGCAGGACCCTGGGTCCGCAAGGGCGCAAGAGGTCGCATCCTGGATCAGAGAGGGCGCCCAGACCTATCTACGCCGCCTATACGTCGTCCTGACGCTGATGGCCCTGGGCATGGGCTTCATCATCGCTATGGTATTCGCCTTCGACATTGAGCATCTTGGAACCGCGGCAGTCCGCATTGCCCCGGCGCGCGGCCTCGCAATGGCCATCGCCTTTATCGCTGGTGCGGTCTGTTCCGCCGTCGCTGGTTACATGGGCATGACCATCGCCGTTGAGGCCAACGTTCGCAGTGCAACGGCGGCTCAGCGGAGCTTGAGCGAAGCCTTCCAGGTGGCCTTCTACGCGGGCTCGGTGATGGGCCTCGCCATGGTGGGCCTTGCCATCATCGGCATGAGCACCATCTACCTACTCACTGGGGACCCCGAGATCATCCTCGGCTTCAGCTTCGGGGCCTCCGCCCTCGCCCTGCTCGCCAAAGCTGGCGGAGGGATCTACACGAAGACGGCAGACATAGCCGCCGACCTGGTGGGCAAGATCGAGATCGGCATCCCAGAGGATGATCCCCGCAACCCGGCTGTGGTTGCCGACAACGTCGGTGACAACGTGGGCGACGTCGCGGGCATGGGCGCCGACGTCTTCGATAGCTACGTCGCCAGCACCGTGGCAGCCATGCTTCTGGGGACTTCCATCTTCGCCACCGATCCGCTCGGCCAACTCCGTCACGTCTTGTTCCCGCTGATGCTGAGCACCTTGGGGATCGTGGCCTCGCTGATCGGCATCCGTCTGGTACGCGTTGAGAAAGGGGGGAAGCCGGGACGCGCGCTCAACCGCGGCACCATCTTCACCACCGCCATCTTCGCCGCCCTGGCTACCGCGCTAGTCCTGCTCGCCGGGTACAGCCTGGGCCTCCTCTGGGCCACACTGGCCGGCTTGGTGACCGGTGTCGTCATCGGTTTCACCTCGGACTACTACACGTCGGCTCGTTTCCAGCCCGTGGTCGAGACCGCCCGCGTCTCCGGATCTGGCGCCGCCATCAACATCATTACCGGTTTCAGCTACGGGCTCGTCAGCATCGTGCCGTCCATCATCGGGATTGTGGCGGCGACACTCCTATCGTACTATCTCACTGACCTCTACGGCATCAGCGGGATCTACGGCGTTGGGATCAGCGCCGTGGGTATGCTCTCGATCAGCGGCATGATCGTCTCCTCCGACGCTTACGGCCCCATCGTGGACAACGCCCGCGGCATCGCGGAGATGGCAGGGATGTCACAGGAGGTCATTGATACCACCGACGTATTGGACGCGGCCGGCAATACGGCAAAGGCCATCACCAAGGGCTTCGCCATCAGTGCCGCTGCCCTCACAGTGCTGGCACTCTTTGCCGCCTATGCCGAGGTGGTGGGAGCCCGGGGTATTGCCCTCGTCATCAGCCTGCGCGACCCCGTCGTCGTGGCTGGTGTCCTCCTCGGCGCCGTGACGCCACCGCTCTTCAGCGCCCTCACAATGCTCTCGGTGACCCACAACGCTTTTGACATGATCAAGGAGGTGCGCCGCCAATTCCAGGAGCGCCCCGGCATTTTGGCCGGTACCGAGCCGCCAGACTATGCGGCGTGCGTTGGCTTGGCCGCCCGTGGCGCCCTGGCATCCCTCGTGTGGCCCGCCTTCCTGGCCGTCGCCCTGCCGCTCCTGGTGGGTTTCGTTCTGGGCCCCGAGGCCCTGGGCGGCTTCCTGGGCGGGAGCATCTTCACGGGCGTCATCTTCGCTCTCTTGATGTCGAACGCGGGTGGACTCTGGGATAACGCGAAGAAGTACATCGAGGCCGGGCGCTTCGGTGGTCCGGGTTCGGATGCACACAAGGCCAGCGTAGTCGGCGATACGGTGGGCGATCCCTTCAAGGACACCGCGGGGCCGTCGCTTAACACACTCATCACCGTCATGTCCCTCGTCTCGTCCTTGTTCGCTCCCGTCATCGCGGCGCTGCACCTATTCAGGTAGACTATCCGAGGCCCTGATGGGGGATCCAGATCCCCCATCAGCAGCCCCGCCGTTTCAGCCGCAGTCGTAGTAGCGACTTCAGTCGCTCCGTCAGCAGCGTCCGCCGTGCAATCAAGTCCTTAGACCGCAACCAACGCACTCGCCACCGAAACACACAGATTACAGTCGCACTAGCGACCTCAGTCGCTCCGTCGGCAACGCGCGCCGTCCAGCCAAGTCCCATAGCCTAGAGCGAAAGTCCCGCTTCTGACACAAAAAGATCTCGTCTCCGGTCCCCACGCCCGACTCATCCGCCGTAAGGAATAAGGTGCATCACTATGACCACCGAGCAAGTCATCAAGACCGAAGTGGGCATCGTGGGAGGCGGCCCCATCGGCCTGGAGCTCGCCGCAGCCCTCCAGGAAATGCACGTGGACTATGCCCTATTCGAGGCCCAACAGATCGGCCACACCATCTCCACGTGGCCCCGCCACACCCACTTCTACAGCACCGCCGAGCGCATCGCCATCGCCGGCGTCCCCATCCCCTACGCCGATCACGCCCACATCACGGGCGAGCAATACCTGGCCTACCTGCGGGCCGTCGTCCAGCAGTTCAACCTGAACATCCGGGCATACGAGCGCGTGGTCGTTCTGGACCGGTCCGATGACGGGTTTGATCTCACCACAGAGACCCGCACGGGGGAGCGCCGCTGCCGCGCAGAGCGGGTCGTTCTCACCATTGGCGACATGGCGTCCGTGAACCATCTCGGGATTCCGGGCGAGGACCTGCCTCACGTCACGCACCGCCTCGACGATCCCCACTACGCCTTTCGCCAGCGCCTCCTGGTCGTGGGTGGGGGCAACTCGGCCCTCGAGTTCTCCGCCCGCTGCTGGCGTGCCGGAGCGCGGGTCGCCCTCAGCTACCGTCGGGCCACCTTCGATCCCGTCTTCGTTAAGTCCGGTCTACTGGAGGATTTCCGCACCATTGTCCGCGAGAATAACATTCGCTTCTTGCCCCGCACCGTTCCGGTCGAGATCGGCCCTCGCTATGTCACCCTGGCGCCAACCCGCCAAGGTCGCCCCATCGCGGGAAAAAGCACGCGCGAACGCGCTGACTTCGTTCTCCTCTGCACCGGTTACCGTGCAGATCAGGGTCTGCTTGAAGAGGCGGGCGTCACTCTCGATGACCTCACCGGCGTGCCCGACTTCGACGATGAGACGATGGAAACCGACGTTCCCGGGCTCTACGTCGCCGGAACCGCGGCTAACGGCAACCGCACCCGGCACAAGCTTTTCATCGAGACCACACACCACCACGTGAGCCGCATCGTA
>Ga0180435_10004409_pt1 | contig 13877 bp, 7 predicted proteins | sample SS_ome_3_FD_132467 | JGI IMG/M metagenome (GOLD analysis project Ga0180435, IMG submission 132467) | Hypersaline lake sediment archaeal communities from the Salton Sea, California, USA - SS_3_S_1 metaG | ecosystem: Environmental > Aquatic > Non-marine Saline and Alkaline > Hypersaline > Sediment... | reverse complement strand
GCGGTTGACCAGCGGCCGGCAGGAAGTGTGGCGCCGGGCCTGCAGAATCTGCAGGTTTTCGATTTGGTGCTGGCTCATTGCGTGGCCATTGGCGGACATCAACGAGCATACTTCGTCAATCCAGCATTTGAGTGAACAAGAGAATCAAACTGGCAATGAAACACGAGCAGGCTTGTGTTTCAGAGCGGCCAGGAGCGGGCGTTTTAGAAACATAAATTATGAATATGGCGTCGCTGCCTCACCCTTAGCCAACAGTTAATTGACTATGACCTGCTTCGCGATTCTAATGGTTTCCTTCTAGGATGGTTGGTGCTGGGGGATGCGAAGTAAATTACAAAAGCTGTCTTTAGTTCTGATGCTGATTCTGATTTCGACGTACGTTGGGGCTGGAGAAAAATCAGTTGTACGCTATGTGAATCCATTCATTGGAACTGACGGAACAGGACATACCTTCCCGGGAGCGGCCTACCCATTCGGGATGGTCCAGGTCAGCCCGGACACGAATAACCACAGCTGGGATCACACGAGTGGCTATCAGTTCCACGACGATACGATCATGGGTTTTTCCCAGAACCACCTCTCGGGTACTGGCATCAGTGACCTGGGAGACATCCTGCTTCAGCCATTCTCAGGGTCGCGACCTGCAGACAGTTTCCGCAGTTCGTATGATCGCGATTCCCAGCAAGCAAGCCCAGGTTACTACCGGGTTATTTTGACTGACCATGAGGTTGAGGTTGAATTGTCGGCATCGGAACGAGTCGCCTTTCACAGATACACCTACCAGAATCATGAGAACAGGGGCCTGCTCCTTGATTTCCAACATGGAGTGATTAATGCCTGGATCGATCCGACCGAACATGTGATCGACAGCCAGGTTGCCTTCACAAGTGATCGGCGTATTGAAGGCTACGTCGAGACAACCAGTTGGGTGCAGCACAAGACTTTCTTTGTCATGGAGTTCGATAGCTCGTACTCGTCCAGACAACAGTTGAAAGCACTTCCCGGTGAGAAGGCACCCAAATTCGTTCTCAAATTTGAGGACGTTAAAGACAATCGCTTGCAAGTGAAGGTTGCCCTTTCAACCGTATCTACTGAGGGTGCTGAGAGGAATTTGCGGGCAGAGATCCCAGACTGGGATTTTGACAAGGTGAGGGCAGATACCGAACGAGTTTGGGAACACTATCTTTCAAAGATCGAAATCGAAGCGCCAAAACGGCAGAAAGAAATTTTCTACACAGGCTTGTATCACCTGTTTCTGCAACCCAACAACACAGCTGATGTAGACGGTCGGTACCGAGGATTCGATGATCAGATTTATCAATCACAAGGCGACGGCCATTATTCTACATTTTCGCTCTGGGATACTTTTCGGGCTGCCCACCCCCTGTACACCATCCTGGTTCCAGAGAAGGTCGATGACTTTGTGAACTCCCTGATCGCTCAGAGTGCGGTACAGGGGTTTCTTCCTATCTGGGGATTGGCCAACAAAGAGACGTACACCATGATCGGCAACCATGCGATCCCTGTGGTTGTCGACGCCGTTTTGAAAGGCATACCAGGTATCGATCCAGAGGCTGTCTACAAGGCTATTTACGAAACTTCAACCATCAGCCACAAGAACTCCGAATGGGAACTCTACGAAAAATACGGATACTACCCGTTCGACAAGCTGGGCAGGGATGGTGAATCGGTATCACGAACATTGGAGTCGTCGGTTGACGATCATGCGGTTGCCCTGCTGGCGAAAGAACTTGGCAGAGATGCTGATCATGACCGATTTGCGAAGCGCGCACTGTTTTATCGGAACTTATTCGATGCTGAGACGGGGTTCATGAGAGGCAAAGATTCCAATGGCCAATGGCGTATCCCATTCGACCCCCTTGAAGCCACCTCGCCGATGAACAATCCGGGTGACTATACCGAGGCCAATGCGTGGCAGTACCTGTGGGCTGCGCAACATGATACTGAAGGGATGATCGAACTTTTTGGATCCTCTGATGCTTACACCGCCAAGCTTGATCAGTTCTTTGCAACTGAAACATCGGGAGCAGATCACCACCTCGGTCAGGAGGCAATGATTGGGCAGTATGCACATGGTAATGAGCCGAGCCACCATGTTGCCTACCTTTATGCGCTAGCAGGACGTCCGGACAAGACCCGGTCACTGGTTCAGAGAATCTACAACGATTTCTATGACAATACTCCAGATGGTATCCAGGGAAATGAAGACTGCGGACAGATGTCAGCCTGGTATGTTTTCAGTACTTTGGGGTTCTACCCGGTTGACCCGGTTGGTGGGAGTTATGTTCTTGCAGAACCACAAGTCGAAAGAGCGACAATACATCTCCAGAATGATATCGATTTGACCATTCAAGCGTCCTATGCTGAATCCGACAAAAAACAATCTGTCGAAATCGAACTCAATGGTAAGCACCTAAGCACAGGGATACTAAAGCATCAGGAATTGATGAACGGCGGCAACCTGATATTCAACTTCCGCTAACGGTCGTCAGCAGTCAAAGCACATAAATATCAACAAGGTTTGGCTGTACAGCGAACTTCGGAAATTGGATGGGAAAGACCGCTCATTACAGGGAACGGCCAGAATCCTGCTTCCCAGGTCTTCTATTCGTGCCTCTCGGTGTACACTCGGACAGTTTCATTCTCACGCTTACGCCTGCCGCGTGGATTTCGGCACCCGGTCGCCAAGCGAGATAGGCCCGACAATCACCTGCGGGCGCTTTTGGGACAATGTCGGACAAACGTTTTGCCCTAGGGCAAAGAAGGTACATTGAACTCGATCGCGGCCAGTTGCTCCGGCGCGGCCCCGACGGACCGGAGGAAGGGCAGCCACCGAGGGTCGGCGGCCAGGTTTTTTACCTGGGGATAGCCCAGTATCTGTGTCCAGCCGGAACCCGCCCCGGTTTCCCGTTCCTTTTCCAGCCAGTAAAAGGCTTCGTCGAGATTGCCGGTCCAGGCATGGACCAGGGCGACCTCGGATCCGTATTCCTCCCCGGAAAGTTCGATCAGCCGGGATAACTCTTTCTGAAAGTCGGCTTCCTGCCCCCGTTCGTGAAAGATGAGCGCGCGCCCGCTCGCCTGGTTGGACTCGCCCGGTTCGTCGTCGATGGCCTGCTCAGCGAGTTCGACTTCGTTCATGAGCAAGTACGCAATACAGCGAAAGTAATGCGTGCCATACCGCTCCGGTGACAGCAACTGCACCGTTTCCAACTTCGCGAGCGCACGCTCCGGGTCTCCGGAAAACAGGTACATCAGGCCCAGGTTGAAGTGGGCGCTTGCGCTCAGGGGGTTATCGATCGTGATTCGTTCGTAATAGGGGATCGACTCTTCGATGCGGCCCAGGGCGAACAACATCGTTGCCGCATCGGCCGGGTCGGATGACAGCTCAATGGCCCGCTCGTAGTGACGGGCCGCGGTCTGCAGGTCGTTCCGCCAGGCATAGGCGGCAAACCCCAGGCCGCTGTGCGCCGCAGCCAGGTCGGGATCGATGTTCAGGGCATTTTCCAGTGCTTCCCGTACCTTCGCGACACCCTGTTCCAACCCGATCTGCCCGAAGTAAATCTGGTTCTCGTACGCCCTGGACAACCCGACCCAGGCGGACGCATACCCGGGATCGATCGCCAGCACCTGTTGGTAGAGTTCGACCGCGCGGTTCGAATCCGCGGGCGTCCTTCGCGCGTGGACCGATCCGGCCTGCAGGTACAGCGCGTAGGCTTCGGGGTCGGTCTTCTCGATGCTTTCGGCGCCGTCGACGAGGGTCAACTTCAAGCGCTCGACCACGGCGGCAGCTACCTCGTCCTGGATCGCGAAGATATCCCGCCATGGCCGGTCAAAAGTCTCGGACCAGATGTGGGCGTCGGTGCGGCCGTCGATCAACTGGGCCGTGATGCGAATCTGGTTGCCCGACCGGCGCACGGAGCCCTCCAGAACGTGGTTCACGTCAAGTTCCCTCGCCACTTCGGTGATCTTGATGTCCTTGCCCTTGTAGCTGAATGCGGAGGAGCGCGAGATCACCTTCAGCTCCGGTATCCGGGCGAGGAGGTTGAGCAGTTCCTCGGAAATGCCGTCGGAGAAATATTCCTGTTCCTCGTCCGCGCTCATGTTGACGAAGGGCAACACGACGATCGAGTTTTCGCCATAGGCCTGGTCACGGGCCTCGTCCCGGCCGGATTGACGGGCCTCCTGCAGGCGCTCGGCCAGCTCGGCCTGGAGGGCGGCTTCCCTGTGGTGGGAGATGACGAACTTGTCGATCGCGAAATAGCTCAGTGCGAGAAGAAGGCCGACGATGATCAGGCGGTCCAGTCGCCGGCTCCGGCGACGGTCATCCGGAGATTCGCGAACGATTTCCTCCTCGCGGATCAAGCCCCGTGGCGTCAGATCGAACCACCACGACAACACGATGGCCGGCACGAATCCGATCGCCAGGCAGAGCACGACCGTCCTGATCGCCGAGTCCTCCAGTCCGAAGACCGGGAACAAAGTCTCTGCGACCTGGATGATCAGCCAGGATGTCACGATATACGCAGCGCCCGCACGAAATACGTTTCTGCGTTTCAGTTCGCTGAATAGTGACATCAGGCTTTACTCTCCGATTTCCCCCAGACGGGAGAATAACCCACAAAACCGAAAGTACACCATTGAAAGGGCCGGCGATCGGCTGCTTTCGTGCTCAACGGATTCCGGAACGGGTCGTCCACGGCAACCGTGAGAAGCCTGAACCAGCGGGCGCCATCTCGGCCAGTATCTGTCAGCGCGGGGGGTCGACGCGATCTGGTGCGGAGGTATTGAGCCGAAACCAACCCGTGATGCTGAAACGATCCCGCCGCGCGGGTCTGACTTCGTGCGGAATCTCCTCGGACAAGAACATGGCCACGGTGCCATACACCGGTGCTACCACGACCGGCCCGAGATCGGTGTAGAGCACCAACTCGCCGCCATCGTCCTCGCTCCAGTTCTCATTCAGGTAGCACACCAGTGAAACGATTCGGTTCGCTTCGCCGCGAAAGGCGTCGACGTGAGTGCGGTAAAAGTCGCCGGAGCGGTAATGGGCCAGGTGGCTCTCGAAAGAGAACAGGCCGAGAAAAAGTCGCCGGTTCACTTCAAGTCGTAGCGACTCGGTCCAGTCTCGCCAGCATGCAAGTTCCGGCTTGCGCTCGTCGATCCAGTGGATCCGGTCCCTGCGCACAAAGCGGTTTTGCTGTTGCTCTTCGCCCCGGCCGACCGTCGCTTCATGAAAGGCGTCGGCGCCGACGCGGGAAATATAGTTCACGAGGCTGCGCGCGACATCGGGCGGCACGCCGTTTGCCCGCACCGAAAAACCGTGTTGTTCCAGTCCTTCAATGAGCGAGTCAACTGATGGCAGCGGCTCCGGACTGACTAGGGGTGTGGCGTTCAAGCTGGCTCACTCAAACTGTGGTGCGCTAATTTACATCGCAGCCGCCGATTTGGCTATGGAAAATTGTTGCTGATCTTCCACAGCGAGTTTTCGGGTAAATCCGAACGGGTCAGGGATATGGGGGTTTGGTCGAGGTCATTTCACGCCGTGCATCAAGCGCTGGATCAGCGGCGCAACCAGGAACAGCACGACGCCGGAGCCGACCAGGGCCCAGAAACCGAAGGTGTAGCCCGAAAGCGCAGAGGCCGTGGTCATGCCGGTCTCGCCACTGACCACGCCGGCGAAAATGCCCGAGAGGTTATTGCCGATGCCCGTGGACAGGAACCAGCCGCCCATGCCGAGGCCGACCAGCCGCACCGGGGCCAGCTTGGTCACCATCGACAGGCCGATCGGCGACAGGCACAGTTCGCCGACCACCTGGATGATGTAGACCGCGAGCAGGGTCCAGAACGGGATCTTGCCCGCGTCGCTCACCAGGCTGGTCAGCGCGAACATCAACAGCAGGAACGCCAGGCCGTTGAACACCAGGCCGAGGCCGAACTTGCGTGGAATCGAGGGGTTGACGTTCCGTTTCGCCAGCCACAGCCACAGCCAGGCGGCGACGGGCGCGAGCACGATGACCGCGAGCGCCGGCACCGACTGGAACCAGGCGACGGGGAAGACAAAGCCGCCGAGATCCCGGTTCACGATCTGGTCGGCAAGGAAGGTGAATGAATTACCGGCCTGCTCGTAGAACATCCAGAACAGGATGTTGAAGGCGAAGATCAGCAGCATCGCGATGGTCCGGTCGCGGGCCACCGACCCTTCGCGGACGCCCTCGATCATCAGCATCGCGGCGAGGCCGACGAACAGCACCGAGAGCACGTACTGCAGCGCCTCGGCGCCCAGCGTGAGCATCAGGTACATCAGCGGAACCACGCACAGCGCGCCGAGCGCCACGTAGACTACCCGCCCCCGGCTCTCGGCTGCGGCCGGCGGCCGGCCGACGTCCTGCAGCTGGCGCCGGCCAAAGTAAAACCACACCAGGCTGATCAGCATGCCGATCCCGGAGGCGCCGAATACATATTGATACGCGGGCGCTGCGTCGCTGCCGAAAACAGACGTCGCCAGCCAGCCGGTGATGATCGGCGCGATGAAGGCGCCCATGTTGATGCCCATGTAGAAAATCGTGAAGCCGGAGTCGCGGCGCTCGTCGCCGATCGAGTACAGCTTGCCGACCATGGTCGAGATGTTCGGTTTGAACAGGCCGTTGCCGACGATGATCGTGGCGAGCCCGAACTTGAACAGCATCGGGTCCGGCAACATGATCATGAACAGGCCGGCGGCCATGAACAACGCCCCGATCAGGATCGAGCGCTGGTAGCCGATGACTTTGTCGGCGACGTAGCCACCGAAGATCGCGCCGGCGTAGACCAGCGCGAGATAGGAACCGTAGGTGAGATTGGCGCTGGCCTGCCCGGATTGATCACCGCCGTGGAACTGCGCCACGATGTAGAGCACCAGGGCCCAGCGAATGCCGTAGAACGCGAAACGCTCCCAGAATTCCGCCATGAACAGCATCCACAGCGGGCCGGGATGGCCCATGACCTGCTTGAATTCAGGGATCGGCTGCTGGCCTGTCGCGCTGGCGGTCTCACTCATGCGGTGTCTCCGACGGGTGCTGGCCCGACCCGGGATGGTTCAGCCTGTTCAACTGTTGCCGTCGGGGGGCTGGTGTGCCGAGAAGTGTTCGATGATTTCCTGGTCCAGCGCATCGATACGATCCAGCGGCTCCGGCTCTCCCGAGCGGTCCTTGCCCCAGGAAATGTGAACCGTCGGCGCCCGGGCCTGGGATTTGCAGTTCCGCATCAGCCGCGAGCCCGTGCACTCCAGGCCCGTCGCCCCGACCGGGGCCGCGTCGTCGAGCGCGTTCTCGTCCCCATACCGGCGCACGTAATTGGTGGCTTTCCTCTCGGTGCTCTTGCGCTCGTCTGCGGGGACCATCGTGGCCACCGTGTCGCGGTATTTCTTCAGCTCGGTGTCACCGCTTTGAGAAGCCAGTACGGCCCAGGCCATGGCCTCCGATACCTTTTCCTTCGTTCCCAGTCCCGTCAGGCGCATGTAGGAGACGCGGTACTGGGCGAAGGTATCGCCGTCCTTGGCCAGTTTCAGATACTGCTTGTACGCGGACTTGTATTCGCCGCTGTCGTAAAGTTGCGCGGCTTCGTCCTTCTGCTCGGGAACCGTCGAAGCCAGTGCGGCATTCGGCGACAGGCTGGACACGGAAAAGACCGCGGCGAGAAGTAGCATCGCGAGGCGTATGTTCATCGGGTGTTCCGGGTTCGGGTATCGGTGAGGCAATCAGCACGTTATCCACTGCGGGTTCGGATTGCAATGATTCCCGTCAGGTTCCTGATCCTGAAAGCCGGCCTCCTTTCAGGCTTCCTGGGCGGCGCGCTCGGGGTCGGCCGGCGGCAGGCCCTCCATCTCGCGGTCGACGCGGTCGACGTAGATGCTGGCCGAGATGTCGCCGCAGACGTTCAGCGTCGTGCGGCTCATGTCGAGGATGCGGTCCACGCCGAGGATGATCGCGATGCCCTCGGGCGGTACGCCCACGGTGGCCATCACCAGCATCATCAGCGGCAGCGAACCGCCCGGCACGCCGGCTGCGCCGATGGCGGTCAGCACGGCCAGGATAACGACGATGATCTGGCTGCCGATGGACAGGTCGACGCCGAACACCTGGGCCAGGAAGAGCACCGTGACGCCTTCGAACAGCGAGGTGCCGTTCATGTTCATCGTCGCGCCGAGCGGCAGCACGAAGCCGGCGATCTTGGGTTGCACGTCGAGTTTCTGCTCGGCCGTTGCGATCGAGGTCGGCAGCGTGGCCATGCTCGAACTGGTGGAAAAGGCGGTGATGAACGGTGCGCCGATCGAGCGCCAGTATTGCACGGGGTTCATCTTGCCGAACACGCGCACCAGGGTAGATATGCCGAAGGCGGCGTGGAGCGCGAGGGCCAGCAGCACGACGAACACGTACATGCCCAGCTGCGCGAGAATGCCCCAACCGAACTGCGACGTGATCACGAAAATCAGGCCGAAGACGCCGAAAGGCGCCAGTTTCATGGCCCAGTTGATGATCGCGATGATGGCGTCGCCGATGCCCTCCAGCACCCGGATCACCGGTTTCGCCCGTTCCTCGGGGATGGCGGTGAGTGCGGCGCCGAAGATCAGCGCGAAGAAGATCAGCGCCAGCATGTCCATGTCGGCGGCCGCGGCGACCGGGTTGCGCGGCACGATGTTGACGAAAGTGCTCACCCCGAAGTCCGGCGGCCCGGACGCGGCCATGCCCTCGGCGCCGCCCGCGAACTTGTCCATCAACTCGGCGCGGGTTTCCTCGGGCAAGCCTTCGCCGGGCTTGATCGTGTTCACCAGGGTCAGGCCGATGGTCGCTGCAATCAGCGTGGACAGCAGGAAGTAGCCGAAAGTGCGGCCGCCCAGCCGGCCCAGCGTGCGCATGTCGCCGATGCCGGCCACGCCGAGCGCGATCGAGGTGAAAACGATGGGCACCACGGTCATGAACAGCATGCGCAGGAAAATCTGCCCGGCCGGGAACATGATGTTGTCGGAAACGAAGGTCAGCCAGGTCTGGCCGGCGAAAAAGGCGTTGCACAGGCCGCCCGTCAGCGCGCCGAGGACAAGGCCGATTGCGATCTTGGTGTGCAGTTTCAGGGGGAGTCTCCCGCTTGTCGTTATTCGTATCGTCCCGGCCCCATTCTAACGCCTGCCCGGTGAAAGTGAATTCCGGGATTTCGTGCGACAATGCGCGCATGCCCATTCGCTCCACACCGCGGCCCACTTGCCGCTCCGTGCTCGCGCTGATCGTGACCCTGTTTTGGGTGCTCGCGGCGCCCGCCGGCGCGGACGATCTGGAAGTCGTGGTGCAGGGCGTCGAAGACCCGATGCGCGCCAACGTCAAGGCGATGGTGGAGCCGTTCCGGGTGACCGGCGCCGGCCGCCTGACGCCGGTTCGGCTGGAACGGTTGCGCAGCGATTCGGAGAACAGGGCACGAGCCGCGCTTCGACCCTTCGGCTACTACCGGCCCGTCGTTACATCCCGCATCGAAAATACGGGCGAGCGCGCCTGGCGCCTGACGGTAGACGTGCAGACCGGGCCGCCGGTGCTGGTCGAATCGGCCGACGTTTCCGTTGTGGGCGACGGGGCCGGGTTGCCCGGCCTGTCGGACTGGCAAAGGTCCTGGCCGTTGCAACCTGGGGACGTCCTCGACCAGGCCACCTGGGAAGCCGAAAAGCAGCGGGCCATCGACATCATCGCCGACAGCGGTTACCTGGACGCGAAATTCTCCCGCCACCGGATCGCGCTGGATCTGGAACGGGATCGCGCACGCCTCGAACTCGAACTGGACACCGGGCCGCAGGCCGTGATGGGGGAGGTGCGCTTTCACCAGGACCAGGTTCATCCGTACATCCTGGAAAACCTGCCGCGCTTTCGCCCTGGCGAGCCCTACGACGCCTGGCTGCTGGAACGATTCCGGGTCGAACTGTGGCAGGCCGGTTACTTCAGCAGCGCGGAGATCGTCGAGGACCGCCACCTGGACGAGACACCGCCGCGCGTCGACCTCGACGTTCGGCTAGAGCCGCGCCCGCCCAATACCTGGCAAGGTACGATCGGTGTCGGCAGTGATACCGGTCCCCGGGTGCAACTCGGTTGGAACCGGCACCTGGTCTCGCGCCGCGGCGACAGCTTTTCCCTGCTGACGGGTTGGCAGAACCACAACGACGAGTACTTCATCCGCGCGAACTACCGCATTCCGCGCAAGGTGCAGAGCCGCCAGTTCTGGTTGGCGGAAGCGCTGTTGAAGCGGGAAAACGAGACGGTCAAGCTACGCAACCAATCCGATGACGAAACGCTGTTCACCCTGGGTGACGCAGATATCAGCGACGATTCCCTCCGCCTCGGCCGGTTGCGGGTCCTGAACCGGAAACGCGGGCTGCGCCAGTGGTTCGAGACCTGGTACGGCGAGTTCCTGAACGAGCAGGTCGATTTCAGGCGGGACGAAGCGCCTATCCTTGGAAACGGCTCCCGGTTCATTGGCGGCACCAGCCGGAACCTGTCGCTGGGAGTCGATTACGAGATGCCCTACGTTCGCGGCCAGGGCTTCGAGGCAGTGGGCGAATACCTGCGCGGGCGGGTCATGGCGTCGAACACGGCCTGGGGCTCCGACGACGACTTCGTGCAGGCGTACGTGGCAGCCCGCTGGATGGGGCGTGTCGGCGAGCGCTGGAAATTGCTGGCCCGGGGCGAAGTCGGGTACACGGATGCGCAGGTCGATGAGCGGCGGGTCGAGGTCGACGGCACGGAGCTGATCCTGTCCGTCACCCAGTTACCGAACTTTTACCGGTTCAAGGCCGGCGGCAGCACCAGCGTGCGTGGTTACGGATTCGAGAGTCTCAGCAACAACAACATCGGCTCCAACAACATCGTCACGGCCAGCCTCGAGGCCGAGTACCGCGTACTGGAGAAGTGGTCGGTCGCGACCTTCTTCGATATCGGAAACGCGTTCAACGACTGGAGCGACACACGCCTGAAGAAGGGCGCGGGCGTCGGCGTGCGCTGGTACTCGATCGCCGGCGCGGTCCGCGTCGACCTGGCCCAGGCGCTCGACCGGCAGGGCAAACCCTGGAGCATTCATTTCACGATCGGAGTATCGGTGCTGTGAAGCGTTGGCTGAAAATCGTCGCCGCGGGCGCGCTGCTGTTGCCGGTGCTGGCCGGTGGGCTGGTCGTAACCGCGCTGCGCACCGAGGTCGGCGCGGGCTGGTTGCTTGGTCTGGTGCGCGAACGGGTGCCGGGGCTGGAATACGCGCGTCACGAAGGCAGCCTGGCCGACGGGATTATCCTGCAAGGTGCCCGGTTCCGACAGGACGGCCTCGAGGCAGGGGCCGACCGCCTGCACCTGGCCGTCGCGCCCCAACTGTTCCCCCTCGTTATCAAGCTCCGGGCCGTCGAGCTCGATGCATTGCGTGTTGTGCTGCCCAGGGAGAATTCAGACGCTGCGCCCGTACCCGAGTCACTGGCCCTGCCGTTCAAGGTCGTACTCGAACAGCTGCGAATCGACGGGCTGCAGGTCGTCGATGCGGAGGGCGCCGAGCTGTTCGCGGCCAACGAAATTTTGGCGGCCGGCGAGTTCTTCGACCAGGCGGTGCTCAGCCGGGCCGAAATGGTCGTACCTCAGGGTAGCTTGCGAGCCGCCGGCCGGGTGGGCTTGTCGCAGCCCTATGACGTGGACGTCGAAGCCAGCGCTGAATTCGAGCAGGTCGTCGACGGCAGCGTCGCGCCGCTGCTGATCATGGCCACCGGGGGCTTGCGGGGCGCGATCGGCGCCTATGAACTGGTGATCGACGGCAACGCACGGCTGGACCGTTTCGAGCTGGATGCCGACGGCGTCGTCGACCTGCAACGCCAACGCTTCGAGGGCCGGGCCGGCTGGCGGGACTTCACGTGGCCCTTCAGCGGTGAGCCGGCAACATTCACGAGCGGGGAGGGTTCGGTCGAACTGTCCGGTTGGCTCGATGGCTGGTCGGCGGAGGGGCAGGCCGGGATGGCTGCGCCTGGTTTGGTCGACGGAACGCTGTCGTTCGTCGCGGAGGGCGACCAGGGCCGGGCGCGAATCGTCGTGCCCGAAGGCCGGGTGCTGGGCGGGCGAATCGAGGGCGAGGGTGAGGTCGACTGGTCGCAAGGGGGCGGGTTTCGGGCACGGATCGACCTGGACGAAGTGGCGACCACGCCGCTGTACCCGGACCTGCCGGCCGTGCTGACCGGCGAACTCAACGTCGCGGGCGGCCTCGAGCCGCTGACGCTGGACTTGCGTGCGAATGCGCTCAGCGCCGACATGCAGACCCGCGTCGTGACGGCCGACGGTCGCGCCGCGTACCGCCCCGGCGAATGGCGTTTCGACCGGTTCACCGTGCGTTCGGCCGGTTCACGCGTGGAACTGGACGGCAGCCTGGACCGCGCCGAGGGCATTAGCTTCCTGGCCGACATCGCCGACCTGGATGAGTTCCTGGAGGGCGCCTCGGGCCGTATCGCCGGCAGTGGACGCTACGCTGTCTCCGGCGGCGAACAACGACTGGAACTGGACCTTGCAGGCGACGGGCTCGCCTGGCAGGGAGTTCGTGCGGAACAGGCCCGCGTGGTGCTCGCGGCACCGCGCGAGGCCAGCCACCTGGCGGACCTGGAGATCGAGCTCATCGATGCGAGCAACGGTGAATCGCGGCTGGAACGGGTTCTTCTCGAGGCGCGACTCGGTCGACAGGAACAGGCCTTCGAGCTGGAGCTCGCACACGGCGCGTATCGACTGGCGGCGTCGTTACCGGGTTCGATTGGCAACCTCGACGACAACTGGCGCGAGTGGCGATGGCGCGGCCGGCTTGACGCCTTCCGTATTGACGGCCCGCAGGAAAAGCTGCTCGACTTGCAGGAATCGGCGGCCCTGGAATTGTCCCTCACCGAGGCCTCGCTGGAATCGACTTGCCTGGGTGTCGCCGGGCGCGCACGGTCGTGTGGGCAGGGGCGCTGGTCTGCCGCGTCGGGTGTATCCGCCAGCGCCACCCTCGACAGCGTTCCGCTGGGGCTGCTCGGCCTGGTCGCACCCAACTTCGAGCTGACCCAGGCAGTCGATGGCGAGGCGGAATTCCGGCTGGCGCCGGGAGCAGCGCCGGAGATCGATGCCCGCTTCACCTTGAGTCCGGGTGAAATCCGTTTCGTCAACGACCCGCGGCCCCTGCTGCAAACCGGTGAAGGTCGGATTGGCCTGCGCGTGGTCGAGGGGGCCATCCGGTCCGGAACCTTCGGCCTGCCGATCACGGGCCAGGGCCGGATCGACTTGGATTACCGAGTTGAAGACCTCGAAGCGGGTCTGCAGGCGCCCGTCAGCGGACGACTGGTGGCGGACTTCGAGGATCTCGACGTGCTGGCCATGTTCATTCCGATCGCCGACGAGCTCGGCGGGCGTCTCGATGCCGACCTGCTTCTTTCCGGGACGCTGGAGCGGCCATTCCTGCGCGGCCGGCTGGATCTCGCGGACGGGTTGGTACGGCACTCGGCCAGTGGTATGACGTTGTCGGACATCCAGGTATCCGGCCAGGTCGATGGCAGCGGCGTAATCAGCCTTTCGGGGCAGTTCCGGGCGGTCGAGGGGCTCGGTCACCTGGAGGGGCTCGCCGATATCAGCGACTTGCTGGACCCCTCCGTAAACCTGGACCTCAGCGGCGAGGGGCTGAAGCTCTTCGACACGCAAGACCTGCAACTGGTGATCGACCCGGATATCCGGCTGGCCTGGCACGAAGGCGCCCTGCACGTCGACGGGCGGTTGGCGGTGCCACGGGCGCTGATCGCGCCCTCGGTTCTCCCGGCGACACCGGTGGTGGAAAGCCCGGACGTGGAGATCGTCTCCGGTCAG
>Ga0180435_10004408_pt1 | contig 13877 bp, 10 predicted proteins | sample SS_ome_3_FD_132467 | JGI IMG/M metagenome (GOLD analysis project Ga0180435, IMG submission 132467) | Hypersaline lake sediment archaeal communities from the Salton Sea, California, USA - SS_3_S_1 metaG | ecosystem: Environmental > Aquatic > Non-marine Saline and Alkaline > Hypersaline >... | reverse complement strand
GATCCCTTGGAGGTCATGAATTGCGCCTTCTACCGCTGCTGCTATAGCTCTGCTGCCTTCCCCCTTAGCCCCAGAAATTCTCTTCGTAATGGTCTCTACCATAGACTCACCTGTCGGAGCGATACCTGCAATACCTTGCCCAGGCAAATAAGTCCCTTCTCTTGTGGCATATCTCGCTGTAAGATTCTGACCCCCATATGTAAAGCCTGTCTCGTTCAGTGGAATGTGAAATCTTTGTGAGCCTGCGATCTTTCCTGTCATCATATAAGTAGTGCCGCCAGCTTCTTTAACCGGAGTGTACCTCCAATCAACATCTAGGCCTGTATCTCTGAGGACATCGGCAAACCGTTGCCGTGTAGTCAACGCTGTCTCATATGCTTCTTGGTTAACTTGCATAAGGCTTGTTAGATTAGGCAATTCTGGCCTGCCGCCTGCCTGGCCGAATCCACCAGCAGATATAGCAGATTGCCCAAGCTGCATTTTCCGTGATTTGATAACTTGATCAGAGCCTTGCAGGCCTTTGATCCTGGCATGAAAGAGCCCTATATCAGCACCAGCCTTTTGCATTTCAGGAAGGACATCTCTATAAACATCCCATGCAGTTCCACTGCCCTTTAGTTTTTGGAGAGCTGCCAATGCATCGGCATGAGTTGTCCGCCCGCCTGCAAGAATAGCCTCATAACCTGCCGTAAATAATTCATCTTTAAGACCAAAGGGTACAAAATTTTTGTCTCTCGCAAGCATATTCGGTGCTTGATAAGCTTTCTCAAGCTTGCCCATCATTTCTTGTAAAGCTTCTGATTCTAGTTCTGCTCTAGCAGTAGCTCTGGCGGCTTGTGTAAACTGGGGGGCCTTTAATGCTTTCTTGACAATATTTCTTGGCGGGCCGGAAGTACCTTTCCATGCTTTTGTAAAGTCTGCTCTGCGGGTAACAGCAGCGTATCCAATGCCTCCTGCTAAAGCACCAGTAGCTCCGATGTCCCATAATGGGGATCTTTCGTCTTTGCCGAAACCAAATACCATGAATTAAGCTCCAAGATGTCGATAGGCTCGGTCCACTAGGTCAGACCGTCCATCTTGTATTTCTATATTATATCGACTATTTCCGAGATGAGCACCTATTTCAGAGAAGTTGACGTTAGCATGTCTATCTCCGTATACAGCACCAAGTCTAGTTGCATTGTAATATGCGGCACCAAGCATCTCATGCTCTTCTTGAGCTTCTAGATTGCTAACCACTTGTGGGTTTATATATGGTTTCCGCGCAAGAGCTTGTCTTCTTTGTGCCCAGAGATCAAAGTCATGATGGTCTAGCCCAGCTTCTTCAACATATTGTAATTTAACATCTTCTAGATCTACAGAGGGATGCCATCCTATCCAATCGGCTCCAGGCAGAGAATGACTGCCAAAGTATTCTTGAGCTTTCTTCCTACGAAGCCACTCGTCAAAAGGTATTTGCCCTTGAGTTTCTACATAGTATCTTTGTTCCATACTAGGCGTATAGCTAAAGCCTTCTCCTTTACGCATTTGGGAGACCATATTTATAAGCCTTGTGTCATTCTCTGTATCTAGTTTAGCAGCTCTCTTTGCATAAGCAGCCTGTTCCTCCTGTCTCATCCATTGAGAGACGTAGATCCTTCGCTCGTTATCTGGGATAAGACTAAGGATTTCGCGACGTTCGCGTTCTGTCTGAGCATTTATGAAAGAACCGAAGAAGTCTCTTTCTCTTCTTGGCAATGCTTTCATAATTTCTACTGGACTACCGAATACATCAACGCCAAATACTGTCCGTCTTTTCTGTTCTTGATACTCTGCCGCAATATCTTCTCGACCTTGACGCCTAGCAGCTTGTTCTAATCTAGTCGACTTAACCCACTTAAGCATATCAAAGTATTCAAGAATTTCTCTTCTTTCTTCTACTTCAGATGGGATAAAGTCTCCAGAAACTTTATGAGCCATCATGCTAAAGGATGGCTTAAGGAAATGCTCATAGGGCCTATCCCAGAAAGCACTTTGAGTACCAACAGCTTCAGTGGCAATATACTCTTCGATTGGAGAACGCTTGTGAATCATTTTCGCCGTTGGCGAAATAGGAGTGAGGTATTCTATTGGTGTCTCAATAGTATGAGTCAGTTGTTCACCCAGCCAGCCTGCAGCCTGTTCTGCTCTGCTGAATCTAGCAGCAGCGAATTCATCGGTTAGTTCTTTAGGCTCTACAAGGCCTTCTTCCGCGAGTAAAGCTCCAATATCTTGACCGCCAACCATTGCAACGGCTTTTAATCTTGGCCCGCCAGTAACAACATCATATCTTCTAGCCTCTAATGCAGGATATTTAAGCTCAACTCTACGACCCTCAATAAGTTCTTTGACTCTCATTAGCGCATCTGGAGAAGAGATTGCGCCCATTCCTTGAATCTCTACCTTCATTGCGCCAAACTCTTTGGTCATAAAATCTCTAGGAGTAAGGACTTCTGTTACTGTAACGGCCTTCTCTTCTAGCCTGTCGCCAACAAATTTATATGGAGATAGCTCTCTTCTCTTCTTCTTCTCCTTAACTTGTCTCTCAGTCTCTCTGATCATTGCCACTTCAGCATCGGAGAACTGGTTCATCATTCTCTTAGACTGAGCTAGAGCAATCTTATATTCTTCTGACCACATTGCGACATCGCCAAGGATCTTTACCTTGTGGGCCATCGGGTAATCTTCTGGCGCTACACCTTCAAGCTCTGGGTGTAGAGCTGCATATCCTGTGCCCGGAAGACGGAGTTCAGCTTCTTTAATCTTATCGAATGGGTTGCCATACTTAAGATCTAAGAAATACTCATCCGGCATCCATGATGGCATAGCATTTCTTAGAGGATTATATGTCTCTAGATAGCTTCTCTTACGGGGGATAAATCGTCTAATTGGCTCTGTAGTAAACATCCCGCCGCCAAGATTTAAATGATCCCACATCCAATATTCTGAGCTAGTCTCATCGCCCATTGTGGCAAGTGTTTGTTGGTTCTGGAATATTTCTTCGCGGCCAATAGCTCTCTTAGTAAGAGCACCCTCTAGGAAGCCTACAAGACCAACTGCTTCTCTACGTCTGTAGTTAAGCTCATTTAAGACAGTACTCATGCCTTCGGGATCTGTTGGGGCCCCTGGCCCAAGACCGCCAAGCTCATAAGAAGGCTCTGTCTCACCACGGATATCAGGCCTATGAACATATGCGCCACCGCCTCGCTCCCATTCTTCCGGACGGATCTTCATCCGAGGCTTGAATAATTTGCCGAATGTGGAGGCAATTATTGGCCCAACAAATGGAATTTCTTCTCCGTAGGTACTAGTCAACGGTGCCGGTCGCTCATATTGGTATTTCTTTTCGTAATAATATTTCCAATCTTCTGAGCCGAAGAGAGCTTTAAGAGGATGTAGCCATGGGTCATGCTCCCATCTCTCTTCTTCCGTCCCGTATATACCCTTCTGGTAAGCCCTAGACTTTAGTCTGGCCATGAAGTGAGGCCTATAATATTCTATCCGGCCACCCTCATATGGAGTTCTGCCAAACTCCCACCATCTACCTTTACGAACAGGTACCTCTTGACGGCCAGCATATATATCCTCAAGTTCCTCAGGAGTCTCTTTGCTGCCCAGTAATCCTACGCCAGGGATAGCCGCCATTACATTGCCAGAGAGCAAGGACAGGGCTGTGGCGGCTGTCTGCCAGGCTGCTAGGCCTGCGATTGCACCAATGGCCATAGGGCTCTTTACTTTCGTAAGAGCTTCGCCGCCAGGTATTTTCCGAAGTGCTTTGCCGAGACCAGACCCCCAGAGTGCGTCAGCAACCTTTGGCCCACGAGTGGTCCTCATTCTTTCTATAACTTTGAATGCTGGAGTGCCCGTAGCTCTAGCCTCTTTCACAGCTTTTGTAATGAAAGTCCCATAATCTCCAAGACCTACTGCTAAAGCACCAAGACCTGCGAAACCAACAGCTGCTTTCCCAGAGACTAATCCTGGAGTAATTTCTTCTTGTCTTTGTAAAGATTCCGTTGCGCCTGTAATAGAAGATACCTTGGCGGCACCTAGAGAAACATCAGTATAACCAGAAGCCGCCCCGTGGAAAATGCCTTCCTTAAATCTTGGAGCAATACCAGCAAATAAACCAAGAGCAGCTCCGCCTACAAGACCTCTCTTAGAGAATGGGGCCGCACCTTTAAGAAGATAGCTACCAATAGCAGCGCCACCAGCAGTAGACAACACAGGTGCTAAAGGAGATCCTTCTGCTCGAAGATAATCTACATACTCCAGGCCTTTCCAGGCGGCTGCAGCAATGACTGCTTTCTTCGCAAATCTGCTCATAAACTCCAAGTTTGTACCTGGAGCAACAGACATTCGTCCTGCGGCATCTCTAAGAACAGGAACTTTCTTTATAATATCGCCAACATATGGAGCATCTAGAGGACTAGATAATAATATATTTAGTCGGCCAGCAGTAGAAGCTGCCTTGGCGCGCAATAGATTTATTGCGATCTCGGCTTTAGCCACACCACGCTGCATCTGTTTCGTAAGATGGAGATCGTGGCCTAATATTCTAATCTTCTCTCGTAGCCGCGCACCAAGAATAAGTCTTTGTCTCCGTAAATAAGGCTCTTGTGTGGCCAGCCAGTCAGTATATGAGAGCTGTGTCTTAGATGCCCTATACTTATTTCTTAAGATAGCATCGTTAAGAGACTGATGTTCAGTAAGATCTACCCCTGCAACTCGGGCATAATAGTCTGAGATGCCAGTACCTTTTTGAGTCCCGGCCTCTATTTGAATACCGAGACCACGAACTTTACCTGTCTCGTCAGTTAGTTCGCCGAAGACCCCGCCAGTTCTTCTAAGATTGGCCTCTTGTATATCTCCGAAAGTATGCTTAAGAAAGCGAGAGTAGACACCGCCAGTCTTCATCTCTTTAGCAGATACTCCTATCTGCGACCAAGACTCTAGAGGCGATAAGAACTCAGATGTACGGAATGTTCTAAGGATACCGGCAGGGAAGCCAGTTTCTATTGCTCGGATACCTTGTAGGTATTTATCCCACAGTCTCCCATTGCCATAGGGGAGGAAGCCAGCTGCACCTACGCCAGCGGTGCCTGCTGCAAGCATTGCTAATGATGGGGAATTATCAACGAAGCCTTCGCCTGGGCGGTTAGGCTGTGGTCCTTGGGCTAAGATTGTAGGCAATTAACTCACCTCTTAGCAGCTTGTTTCGCCATTGCCTGTCTAAATTTAGCCTCTTCTTTTGCTGCTCTGTCTGCAGGATTCTGTATACTTTGCCGAACCGACTCAAACCTATTAAACTCAGAGGCATCCTGACTAATCATTTCTCCGACAGTGGCGACTGGTGGCTTCTCCTGCTCTGGAGCCTTGAAGTCATGTTCTTTATCTATTATACCGCGATCAATTAAAAGTTTCTCGGCTTCTATAAATATATTTACTAATTCCTGATAGTTAAGTTCTTCAAGATCCTTAAATGTATACCCTGAGAAGGCAGAGCAGATAAACCTTTTCATATATTGATGAGTTAAATTAGCTTGCTCCCTATAGATACCGAACAGTTCTTGCGTATATTCTTTAGAACCTTCGCCGACACCAGACAAAAATAATATTGTTTTAGCAATAGTCTCAGGTACACCTGCCGGAAGATTCTCGTCTAAATCTGCAATAAACTTATCCTCTGCATAAGAAGAGAAAATAAAATCATAGATAATTCTCTCTAACACAGGATTCCCTCCAGCCAACTCTAGAATCATAGCATACTGCATCGCTTGCCGATGTGACGGCAGACGAAATAGTATCTCTCGTTCTCCGGGGAGTTCGACAACGAACAGGTCGCCATTGACCTGAGTTACAGATTCCAGTGCAGATGTAAAGCTCATATTACAGTTTTAGTGTAAGATTCGCTACTTGTACTGGATCAAGGAATAGGCTTTGCATTCTAATTTGCTCAACAATCATGGAGACTGCTCCAGCTGGAAGTCCAGCCATCTGTTGAGGAGCAAGTGCTGGCCAAAGGAGACACTTATTGAACATCATATCTTCTTGTTGGTCTGGCCGAAGCTCTTGTAAAGCACTGTTAGCCTGCATCTGAGCCCACTCTTGACGCTTAAGGTATCTATAGATATAGACCTTATCATCAATTGGCAGCAAAAATACGTCCCCATGCATAGATTTCCACTGTCTAAGCTGCTCTAAACTAGGAGCGCCGGGGAATTGTTTCGCCAATTGGATAGCAACCTGTGCTAATCTCTCCTCTGGGTCCTCAGAGAGCGTCTCTACAGGCTCCTCTGCCGCCGGAGCAGCTGGGGCTACCGGAGGGGCAGCAGGCTCATTTGCGGCCACTGGGGGCTCTTGTACGGCCTTCTGTGCCTCTTCTGCTTGTGCTGCAGCAACTGCAGCGTCCATCTTCGCATTTGGATTTGGTTGTTTCTTTTCCATCTCTGCCTCGAATGCTTTCCGGATACTTGCATCTGCAAGTCCCTCATTCTCAAATACTTTCATCTCTTGGATTGGGTCTACAGCTCCCATTTGTGTAGGACCATAGACATCTTCATTAATTTTTGCGGCTCCGACTTTAGATTTATCGAAGCCTGTTTGTGCCATTTGTTCAGATCTGGCAATTTCTTCTGCGTACTTCTGTTTCACTGAGTCTTTAATTGGTAGTCTCTTACCCATGGTATCACTCCTTCGGCTATTATTAGCCTCTATAATTGGTGGTTCTGGATCTATTAGATCCGGGACGCCAAGCTTTTTGCTTGTCATATTGCCTCTATACTAAGTTACGTGCGATAAACTCGTATTGCTCAAAGGTAGGTTGTCCTGAAATCTCAATCGTCTGTGCCTGTCCGGTAAATGAAACATCTAATATCTTTTTTACCGTATGATTAGGCTGTTGTCTAGACATATCTCCATAAACTATGAAAATATCTATTGGAGGATATTGGTCTGCGCGGCGATGTTGGTAAATCATTTCTACATCATCGCCATATTTTGCATCAGTTATATCGTTAGAAAATGTTCTATCTCTTATAAAAGGGTTGGCCCTGTCTGTGCCAAACCAGACAACGTCTTCAAATACTTCAGCATACTTTTCAAATTGGGTATCTGATAAGGCACCAAGGTCTCTATAGAACCTATTATATTTTCTTCTAAGTTGACCTTGCCGCTGTTCTAATCTTTTCCCTGCTGATCGAGCATCAGCATCCCATGAAACCATCTGCTCAACATTAGCTACCATAACTCTCTTATTAGCAGCAGCTTCTCCAGCAGCTGTTAATGGATTCCCTGAGGTTCCTTCCTCTTTATAGCTACTAACTCTTTCTCCCTGCTCTCCGACAGAATACCTTGGGGAGAATCCGTCAACTGGCTCTCCAGCTGCAATCTGTGCCTCTACTTTTGAAGATAGCTCGGCGAATCTCTTCATTGGCCAGAGGAGATAGCCTGTTTCTTTAAAAGCAATTGTAAGAGAGCCTTGGACAATAACTTTGCCAGGGGCGACGAAGCTATAATATTGGGAGCCATATCCCCATACAGGAGTCTTAGACTGCTGTACGCTGAAGCTGATAGCAACAGAATTATCGATTAAGACATCGCCGATCATTACATTTATCTGAGAACCTGAAAACCAGTCATACTCATAGACAGTATTCCCTAGCTCTGAGGAGCCGATAAAGTCATCATGTACATCTCGAATAGCCATTAGATAAATGGGTTCCTTCTAATACCAGTGCGGTTCTTATATAGACTATTTTTCTGCGAGGCCAAAGCAGAAGCAGAAAGGGTCCAGCTTTCAGAAACGCCTTGCCCATTAATTCTTCTTTCGTTAACAAGTCGCATAGGATCCAAGTCCCTTGCTACATATTGTACTACAGACTCTGAGAAGAGATCTTCAATTGAGAAGGTTGCTCCCTCTTGTAGGAACTCAACGCCCCAGATTCCCATATGAGATAATGCTCCATACTCATTCGCAAACAACAAACTAATATCTAAGGGAGGTAATTGGTCGATAAGGTTTGTTGTGTATTGGTGTGTATCCCTATCAAAGGTCCCGGTGTTTACTACTCCAAGATTTAAGTCTAATATTTCAGACATAACATGCTTATGGAATATTGTGAAGACAAACGTACCGCCAATAGTACGTGGGCCTCTTACATAGGATCTAGGATAGACAGAGCCTAATGTCCGGACAGGAGATTTCTCTCTGAAGATAGACCAACTAACCGATTGTACTTCGCCAAGAACTTTAGAGGAGGGGATGTTCTTTAGCTTATTGTACTCTTCGTGTTCCTTCTTCTCTTGTTCTAACATCGCGGCCAATGTTTGTCTCATTACTGTTAGCTCTTCAATATCGCTCATTATAGAACGGGTATCTCCTGACCTTTGCTGAAGTGCAATAAATCTATTTTGGCCATTTATCCTTGCCTCAATTTCATCTTCTTTTGCAATAATTGCTTGCTCTTGCTCTATAATAAGCTCTCTGCCAAGCTTTATCTCTTCCTGTAGTCGCTTGAAAGCAGCATGATCGTGAGGGAAGTGAACAATAACTTTAATGTCTGCGCCAGAGAAACTGCCAAATCCCATGTGGTCGGAGACTATTGCTTTGTTAAGCGGAGAGTACGGCAGACTCGTCTGGTTAAACATTGTAAAGTGGTCTGATTTTCTAGGCACCCGTTCGTCGTATGGTTCGGGCAGCTCTTGACCTTCAAAGTCAGTGAAAATTAGGCCTTCTGGATTTTCTGGTCGTTGGGCCATGAGTCTCCTCTAAGGGAAGGGGAGAAGGGCTGGGTTATTCCAGCCCTTTAGTAGACAAATAAATATTAGGGCAGGTCCTTCATGTCAGCATGAATATCTTGGGAAGCCCATGGTAGCATACCATGTGCGATGTAAGTATAACTATGCTCGGATACGATGTCGTCAATTGACACACCATAGCCAGAGTTCATTAGCTCACAACCTAAGATTTTCATAATGGCCAAAGCACCGTATTCATTTGCTGCAGTCAGAACGATATCGAACGGTGGGATCTGGTCTGGGTACCAAGGAATTGCCTTCCGTTGGTCTGACCCGGCACTTGTGACCTGGGACTCTTGGTCCTGGGCTGCTGTACCAGGGGTGTTTACCCCACCCGGTGACGAGACCGTAGATCCTGCTACAGGGATAATCTCTCCTGCTTTCGCATCGTACTCAGGACGCAGATCGTCGATGTCACTTAAGAAATACAGTTGCTTTGTCTCATCTGCTGTGTTTGCAAGCTCATACATCAATGGTTCAGTATCGAACTGAATAAATATTAGAGAACCTGCGATAGCACGTTTGCCTCTCGCAAATGCTCTAGGATCGGCTGAGCCCATTGTGTAGATCGGAGCTTTTTCTCTTGACACCTGATAACTAACACCTTGTAGTGTAGCGATTACTCGCCCACCGATGGTAGCTTTGATGTCCACCCCAGAGAAGCTGTTATACCCTCTGGTAAAACTACTTACTTGTGCTGGATTTGTTGGCATTGTCTATCCTAACCTCCCATTCATTAACCAGATTTCGAAACCGAAACGGTTACTGCGACTTGTCTCAACTCGAAAGCCGGGACTAAGACGAGATTGATTTCTGCTCTACCCGCAACCTCCATCGACGGTGTCTGGATAATTTGGAAAGGCTTATAGTCTTGTAGGAATCCAGCTTTCTTTGCTCCTAATAGAACCTTCTCTATAGAAGCTGTCATAGAATTCCTCTGACTCTCTGAGATACCTTCACCTAGATATGGATCTACTGCTGCTCGCACGCCGTCAACAACAGCCTTAACGATTCTTACAGTAGACAATCTATTCCAGTCAGAGTCATATCTCGCGGCAGTTGGCGAATCTGCAACAACTAAACCAGTTGTTTTCTGACGAAGCACAGTATAACCTGCTCCCGCCAGAGAATCTAACGCACCAAGAGACTGACGATAGATAAGCGATGTGTTGCTTACTTGTTTGTTTGTTGGAGCACTTGCGGGTGCTCTGTTAATGTAAAAGCCACCATAAGCAGCGGCGAATGATGCAAGGTATCCAGGGCTGTAATAAGTGTTTCTCATTAGTGGAGTATCTGCCACTACCGTGAGATATTTACCCAGGTCTACAGGAATTTCATTGCTATCAAGCTCTTCTTCTCCGTCCATGAACCCAGTATCTGTAGCGATCATTCCGCCACCGAATACACCGGCTCTATGATCGTCCTGGCCAACCATGAACTTATTCCCGAGAAGGCCACTACCGTTGTCGGCAGAAGAAGCAATCGAATACTCGCCAGTCGCATTGTCAAGCGTCCACACAGGAGCTTTGCCTAACCAGCGTGCTTTGTCGCGGAGGCTGTTCGATGCTGGCGGAAGAACACCAATAACACCAGTAGCATCAACGATGTTGCGGCTAAAGGTATAGAGGAAGTTCCCCAGCTGATAAGCGAAGTTGACTTCATGAAAGTCAGTCGCATCTAGTACGGTTCCGTCAATCTTAGTAGTCGAGCTACCAGAACCAGGAACGCCTGCAGGTGTGATGTCTGCAGCTGAGAATACGCCACTACCATCATTAAACCACCACCAGAAGTAGTATTCTCCTTCATACTCTTCTACGTAAACCTGACCTAAAGAGTCGACATCAACAGTTGGCTGAAATGCACCAGCAGTTGGGAATGTCTGTCCACCTGGAACAACAGGAGTAATTCCTCCCATAAGACGACTCTGATAGTGCCCTTGATCAACCACATTGTAGTCGTCAAGATAGATGTCCATTGGGATTATGACGTCGAAGTCGCTCTGTAGCAGATTGATATAGGCAACATACAACTCTTGATACATTTCCATCCGGGAAAGACCAAGACCATCTGTGCCCGCAACAAAGGTTGTTCCTGTTGCTGTAACATCTTCTAGATTAACGAATGCGCTTGCGCTGCCAATATCTGGCCCGCCACCACTTGCGCGATAATCACTTACGATAACTTCGAACAGATCAATTGGAGCTGTTGCATCGTTATCATAAACAATTTGCTCGTCACTATTCCTTCGGATAACGAGTCTATCTGTAGCATCTTCGTAATACATAGAGTAATCAGATCCTGCAGACTCATCTTGTGTCACTGTCATTATTGTATATCCACCCGAACCAGTCGAGTCGCCTACGCCAGTCAGTTCAGCAGCAGTAGAACCAATACGATAAAGAGCAATTTCTTCTGCCCCCATACTCTTGGCCTCCCACATACCACGCAGCAATGTTCCATCATTGCCAAATTCTGATTTAGCTAGCGATGTCGTCCCTACGATAAAAGTTCGGTCAGAAACACCTTTGCCAGCTGTGCCAACAATTACAACACGAGGCCCTACTGCGCCAGGCTCTGGCCGAAGGTTTCCGTCTTGTTTGTCTACTATTGTGCCGGCGAGATTGTTAAATTCTACACTTGGCATATTTTAACCCTCCTATTCGCTATTCTTCTTGTACATTCACATTGAGCAATAGGTATTTAAGCTCTTGCTCAGCATAATGAAATGTATCATCAGTCCTAACTAAGTAGGACACGGGGTATCTTGTTACGGTAATTCCGTCGATCTCTAGTCTCTGTCTTCCGATTGTGCAACCTTCTTCATAGACTTTAAAGCCATTCCGACCGAAATACCACTTAAATCCATCCATAACTTTCTCAAACCAAATGAGGCGAGCCATTGCCACCTTGTTAGTCCGAGCATATATATAAAAGTTAAGCCAGTTGTCATATAATTTTCCCATTGTAACTAGCTTCTCGCCAGGATGCTCAGGATGGTCAATAGAAGACCGGAAATGAGGAACAACTTCTTTCATTCTATTGTCCCCCGCTGGTCCTTGATTTCTTTGTCCTGGTATCCTAGCCTCAAGTGCGAATGTAATCATTTCTGTATCAACAGTTTCTGGCGGGTCTTCCTCAAGAACTTGTAGCATCTTATCTTCAGGAACCGCTTCTGTCATCTGTCTTGAAATGACAGCGTTCTGTACCAGTGGTAGAAATGCCTCAATCTCATGTCCTTCAGGACTCGGTGGCTGCTCTGTAGCAGCAACCATTTGCTGATTGATAAAGACCTGATATTCTGTTTCGTTCAAACGAACAGAAGCCCCTCTGTCAAAGACATCTGGGACTGGGGCCATATTATCTAGTCTTGAGACCATACCATACACTCCACTTTCTTTCTCGCTCAGCCCGCACTCTCCAAAACTCAACCCGTGCGTTATCTGCTCTAAACTTGTCTGCACTCCAGATTCTGAATATATCTTCTCTCTGAAGCGGCTGTGCGATACTCCCATCAACATCTAACTTAACGACGATAATAAAATCGTCTGGCGTAATGACTTCATGATGTTGTAAGAAGAAGTCATCTGCCTCAAATTCTTGTCCCCTATAATTAGGGTTATCGCTCTTTTCCTTGCGAAAAGAATCATCATTCCTATAATACACTATTTTGGTCTCATCCCAAAAGTATCCGTGACCTAAACAATACCGACAATAATAGTCTTTATCGGGTTCGTCAGTGATTTTACTCCTACAAGGACACTTTATAAGGTCGCCATTAGCATCTTTCCGCATTCTCCTTAATAAACCAACTCTTCCCTTAGGGACTTCGCCAGCAGACCCAAAAAGCAAATCTGACATTTCTTGCCGTAAATCAAGCTCTTTCTTACGCCCACCAACTCTATAAGAATTAGTCCCAGGCCCACCGCTATATGGATTAGTGCCCATTAATACTTCTTCCTACGAGTACGGAGCCCTCTACGCGAGCTACCAAGAGGGTCTGGCCGTCTTGTATTGGCAGAAGGGACATGGCCTCCAAGGCTGCTCATAGGAGCCCATTGCCGTGTTACCATAATCGAATCATCTGCTGTTGCACCCTTAACACTGTGGGTCGGCTTGTGGGAAGTATGAGGGCCTAGCTCTCCGCCGCTTTCAACTACAGGAATCCACTTGGCCATACAAGCATCTAGCCTGTCAAATAATTTATTAATTCCGCCAGATACGCCGCCACGAGATACCCGTAAGTCCCCGAGAGTTTTAGACAATCTGCCAGATATGGAGCTGTCTCCCATTAAAGCACTAGCGATTGTGCGCTCGGCCAGACAAGTCGTTAGCTGTCGTTTTGCATGTTCAAGATATGAGATATCGCCCATGTTGGAATTAAATGATAATTCATCCACATATAAGCTGGCCTCAAAGATAGCCAAATTAATTGTATCTGCAGGTACATCGCTAACTAGCGGGCCCATATCTAATCTAATTCTTATCTCTGAAGAGTAGAGCGGGTTGTAAGTAGTAGTGAAATAATAGACAATATCTTCGCCCAAAGTATCGCCATCAGTTGAGGCTATGCTGCTGTCCAAAGAGATAGAAACCCTATTATTTTCATATAGTTTGGTGGTCCCGACTGATCCGCCGCCAACAATAACGAAAGTAAATGTTTCGTCGAGGTCTTGGTGATCTAGCTCTGCTTCCCATCTATCAAAAGCAGTGCCAATATCTGCATCTTCTGGGACTAGGAATGAATACCGATAAGAGCCTTTGCTTAGCTTTTCCACCAGACGAGAAGGGTCAGCTTGTGGGCCTGAGCCACCACTTGTCAAGGTTACATCGTAAACCCATGCATCAGTCGTACCTACCCCATCATGTTCTGGGTTCTTGCCGGGAGGATAAATACTAAAAGTCAAGTCTTCTGGATCCTCACGGTTGCCTGCTGCATCAAGAAAAACAGCCGTAAGCTCAATGATATCGCCTCTTAATACTGAATTTCTTCCTGACATATTCTATTCTCCAGGTATAATCTTAGCCCTACCGCAAATAACATTAGGAATAAGATTCTGTAGTTC
>Ga0180435_10004407_pt1 | contig 13881 bp, 15 predicted proteins | sample SS_ome_3_FD_132467 | JGI IMG/M metagenome (GOLD analysis project Ga0180435, IMG submission 132467) | Hypersaline lake sediment archaeal communities from the Salton Sea, California, USA - SS_3_S_1 metaG | ecosystem: Environmental > Aquatic > Non-marine Saline and Alkaline > Hypersaline >... | reverse complement strand
TTGCCCTTCTTATTGGCGCAATATTGCAGTTAGTGACGGCTTGGGGCACGGAACGAGCCCTGATCACGGAGTATGCTTGTTGCTCGCAAAGTGATGCTTCCGCCCATCCGAAGAAAAAGCCGCCTTCACAGGCGGCTCGTTTTCAGAAAGCCCTTGCTCACCCCGGTCATTACCCCGGGGCCGGTTTACGTAGGGCTGGTCTAGGCGTCGTCAGATGTGGGTATGTCCTCCGCTCTGACGATGCCGTCGGCAGGTACACCACCGTTCATGCAGGAGTCCGTGTAGGCTTTCTTGGCCCACGCATTGAAATCTGTACTTGCTGCGCCGGCAGTGCCTGAGAGCAAGACCAAGCCAAAGACAGCAGCGGCAACGATCGACGGTATCTGAACACTCATACTGAAACTCCAAAACATTTTTGAGACGCGACTTCAATATGGGCCAGCCACCAGGAGTCGGCAATGTCTCAAACCCCGGAAATACGCTTTCGGGCCATCGAATTATTCGAACCATTCGCTGGCTGGGGAAACCGGAACATATCCTGACCTGGCGTGAACCTGCATTCCGGCTTCAATCTGAACGGACAGGGGTACCCTGCGTCGTGCCTCAACGCGGTACTGAGGGGTTTGCGCATGGAACCAGGCCTGACCTCCGAACCTCGCTGAGCCTTTTCCCGCCGCTGACATGGTTTGCCCGGAAATATCCTTTCATTTCCAGTCCATTTCCACGAAAGGGCAAGCCTGGCCGCGCAGTTGCGCTACTTTCAAAGAGACTGTAGTGATCAGCTCGAAATCGGGAGACTCCGGACATACGGGCTGTCAGTTTTTCTGGAGGATGGGATGGCAGAACGCGATGTGGTCGAACCCAATCAACCCGACGCCGGGAATGAACCGCTTTTCTATCCGTGTAACGAGCTCGGCCTCGACGCACCGATGCGCTGGCTGGCATTGGGCTGGCGGGACTTCCGCCGTGCATGGCGACAGAGCCTGACGTACGGCGTCGGCCTGGTATTGCTCGGCTACCTCGTCACCGGCCTGGCCTGGGGGGAGGGCAACACCTTGGCGCTGTTCACCTTGGCTGTGGCGTTCATCCTGGCCGGCCCTGTACTCGCATTCGGGCTTTACTCGATCAGTCGTCAGCTCGGTCTGGGGCGTGAGCCGCGCCTCGGGGTGTGTTGGCGGGAGAGCCGTAACCATCTGCGCAACGAGCTGTTGTTCGCCCTGGTCATACTCATCGTGCTGCTGGTCTGGGCGCGCGCGGCGTCGATGGTGCACGTCTTCTTTCCGGTCGGCGAAGAGGGTGGCGTACTCGGCTGGATGGGGTTCCTGGTTGTTGGCAGTGCGGTCGGGTTGATCTTCGCAGTCATCGTGTTCTCGGCAAGTGCGGTGTCGCTGCCGATGATGCTCGACCGCAATACCGATGCGATCACCAGCGTGTTGACCAGCGTCAACGCGGTGATGAGCAACAAGGGCGTGATGCTGCTCTGGGCAGCGCTTATCCTCGGCCTGATGCTGGTCGGTTTCGTCACCGCCTACGTCGGTCTTGCGGTGGTGCTGCCGGTGATCGGGCATGCGACCTGGCATGCCTACCGGGAGGCGGTCCAGGCCGACCGTCATGCATCCACCTGAGTCGGGGCAAGCGACGGTCTCCCAAAAAGATACTGCCCCCTTTTTCTGCCAGCAGTACCATCGGAAAACCGGCGTCCGCTGTTATTCTTCAGGGTAATCAGTTTCTCAAGGCAGAATTCCTTTCAACGCTGGCAACAGACCGATTCGCATGGCCAAACTCGTATTCAGACTGAAAGACGTACCCGAGGAAGAGAGCAACCTTGTTCGCCGACTGTTGGATGAACACGGCCTCGAATACTACGAGACGCATGCGGGCAATTGGGGTATCTCGGTTGCAGGGATATGGGTCACCGACGACGAGCGGCAAGCCGAGGCGCGGGAGTTGATCGATGCCTTTCAGAAGGAACACACCAGGCAGATGCGTGCCGCTTACCGGGAGCAATGCGACTCCGGCGAGGCGGAAACCGTCACCCAACGGTTCCTGAAAAATCCGCTTCGTTTTATTTTGTATTTGTTGTTTGCCGCCGTGATTGGCTATTTCTCGCTCGCGCCCTTCTTCGAGCTGGGCCAGTAATATCCGGGTCCGAGTAACAGCTCTGTCGCTGCCCGCATTCCAGATCCCGACCTGTTTCCGCGAATATTCGATAGCAAAATCAGAGATATGGCGAGCTCGCTGACTGCTTGGCGGGGAGGATGGCTCGCTATGGTTGCAGGGGTGTAAACCGGTAAATCGATGCTGCTCAGAGTGTTTGTTCTGACTCTATAGGGCACCTCTATAAATCGTCATTCCCGCGAAGGGGGGAATCTACAAGCCATTGAAAACTCTGGATCCCCGCCTTCGCGGGGATGACGAAAAATGAATTATTCCAGGGCTCCCACATACGCCACGCTTGATGCTGGATTTTTCCAGGTGTCACTGATTCCCGACAACTGTTACCGGCTGGAATAGGTCTACTTCAGTGTCTGCTTACATATAATCGCAACAACCATCGATTAATTTTATTTTGTGTTCAGCCTTTCTTATACGGAGCAGTATCATGTTTAAGAAAACACTTGTCCTCACCGTCTCTCTCTTTGCCAGCACCGCGGTTTTCGCCAACGATCTTTCCCTTGAGCCAAGCATCAACGGAGATGTCTCCAGTAGCGGCAATTTCCCAAGCCAGGAAATGGAAGATCAGGTTTACGCGTATCTCGAGTGGCGTTCCAGTCAACCTTACTACCTTTTCCGGATTGCATCGGAAGAGATCGAAAGAAACCTTTTCTTGAAGGTTGAGTAAGAAGGATTCCCAAGGGCCAGGGATGGCCCTATACCTCCTTGCTCAGAGTTTTTGGCTTCGAGCCCCAATTATTCTCAGAGCTTTCTCCACAGCCCGGAATGAGACGGGGTATCGAAGATGTCCCGGCTGGGGTAGCTCTCCTTGCGCAGGCTGATGCGCTTCCCGTCCAGCTTTTTCAGCCGTTTCACCAGGGCATGGTGCAGATCCCGGAACGGTTTCCCGCCTTCTGCATAGGCCGCCAGACCCGCCACGTACTCCTGCTGGTGCTCATGGGCGAGCTTCAGGAGGAACTGGTGCGAGGTGAAACGGATATCCATGGTGCTCAAAACGCCCTCGAAACAGCCCTCCAGGACATCGACTTCTTTCGGATCGGCCATCGAAATTACTCCAAACTGAATGTTCTTAAGGACCAGGATCGTCTCCTGGCATGTGATGTGTAAATTCGCAATCGTGCTTTATCGCGCGAATCGGCGACCTTGACCATGATTGGGGTCAACTCAAAGGTGGTTGCGGCACCAAAAGGGGTCATGACCGCCATACAGCAACAAGGTGAATCGGGGGATCTCCAATAGCAGGCGGCTACGCTATAATTCCCGGTTTTTCCAATCAGAAGTTTCAGGGGAAACACATGGCGCACACTGGTATCAACAAGGTGGTTCTCGCCTATTCGGGCGGTCTGGATACCTCGATCATTCTCAAGTGGCTGAAGGATGTCTACGATTGTGAGATCGTCACCTTCACCGCCGACATCGGCCAGGGAGAGGAGGTGGAGCCTGCTCGCGCCAAGGCCGAGGCGGCCGGGATCAAGGAAATCTACATAGAGGACCTGCGCGAGGAATTCGCGCGCGACTACGTCTACCCGATGTTCCGGGCGAACGCGGTCTACGAGGGTGAATACCTGCTCGGAACCTCGATCGCGCGTCCGCTGATCGCCAAGCGCCTGGTCGAGATCGCCAGGGAGACCGGCGCCGATGCCGTCTCGCACGGTGCGACCGGCAAGGGCAATGACCAGGTACGCTTCGAACTCGGCGCCTATGCACTGATGCCCGATGTGAAGATCATCGCACCCTGGCGTGAATGGGATCTGCTCTCGCGCGAGAAGCTGATGAAGTACGCCGAGGAGCACGGCATCGAGATCGACTACGCCAAACAGAGTGGCAAGTCGCCGTACTCGATGGACGCCAACCTGCTGCACATCTCCTACGAGGGCGACATTCTGGAAGACCCCTGGAACGAGCCGGATGAATCCATGTGGCGCTGGACGGTTTCACCCGAACAGGCGCCTGACGAACCGACCTACCTGGTTCTGAGCTTCGAGAAAGGCGACATCGTTGCCATCGACGGTCAGACGATGAGTCCGGCGACAGTCATGGAATACCTCAACAAGGTGGCCGGTGAGAACGGCGTCGGGCGTGACGATATCGTTGAAAATCGGTATGTCGGCATGAAATCCCGCGGGTGCTACGAGACCCCGGCCGGGACCGTGATGCTCAAGGCGCACCGCGCGATGGAGTCGCTGACCCTGGACCGCGACGCGGCGCACCTGAAAGACGAATTGATGCCGAAATATGCCGAGATGGTCTATAACGGTTACTGGTGGAGCCCCGAGCGGGAAGCGCTGCAGGCGCTGATCGACCAGACCCAGGAGACGGTCAACGGAGATGTCCGGGTCAAGCTGTACAAGGGCAATGTCATCGTGGTGGGACGTCGTTCCGAGAGCAACAGTCTGTTCGATGAGTCCATCGCCACCTTCGAGGACGATCAGGGCGCGTACGATCAGAAGGACGCGGCCGGCTTCATCCGGTTGAATGCCTTGCGTCTGCGGGTCGGTGCGCGTCGCCGCGAGTCCTGAGACAACGCCACTGGGCGGGTTAAAACACCCGCCGACAACTTATAACTATCAGTGCCTGAACGCAGGCCATCGTGGGGGAGAGAATGAGAAAGTTACTGCTACTGGGCGGGTTGCTCCTGGCAGGCGTCGTGTTGGCGCTCCAGATCGGACCACCGATTCAAGGGGAGTGGGTGCCGGAAGAAGTCGCAGACGGTGTGCACGTGATTCATGGACCGCTCGGTTTGCCGAGCCCTGAAAACCAGGGGTTCATGAACAACCCGGCCTTCGTGGTGGGTGAGGATGGCGTTGTCGTGGTCGATCCGGGCAGCAGTCTGCAGGTCGGCGAGTTGCTCCTGTCACGCATCGAAAAGGTCACTGACAAGCCGGTGGTGGCGGTCTTCAACAGCCATATCCATGGTGATCACTGGCTGGGTAACCAGGCCATAAAGACCCGTTACCCCGATGTCCCGATCTATGGTCACGAGCGGGTCGGTCCCAAGGTGATCGCCGGAGCAGGCGCGCAGTGGATCAGTCTGATGCTGGACATGACCCAGAAGGCCACAGCGGGCACCGAGATCGTGGCGCCGGATCATCCCGTCAATGATGGTGATGTGATCAAGGTCGCCGGCCTGACGTTCCGGGTCTTCAATAATGACAAGGCGCATACCGATACCGACATCATGCTCCTGGTCGAGGAGCGTGACGTCATGTTCCTCGGGGACAATGCAGGCCACGGCCGGGTTCTGCGTCTGGAAGGTGGCAGCTTCCGCGGCAACATATTGGCCCTTGATCGGGCGCTGGAGACCGATGCCAAGGTCTTCGTACCGGGACACGGGAAAACCGGGGGCACCGAGGCGGCCACCCGCTATCGGGACTACCTGCAGACGGTATACGGGACTGTAGAGGAAGGTTACGCCGACGGTTTGGCCGATTTCGAGATCAGGCCGACACTGGTCGCCAAGCTGGACCGCTGGAAGGATTGGTCGGGCTTCGACATCGAACTCGGGCCACACATCAGTGCGGCCTACCTCGAGGCCGAGGCGGCGGATTTCGAATAAACGCGCTCCCTTTTGCCGGGATTTGTGACGAGCCCCGCTTCGGCGGGGCTTGTCACATCAGCAGCCCGGCTTGTTACAAACAACGGAACCCATGGTGCCTGATCGGAACGATTCGCAGAAGCAGCCACTGAAACGCCCCCTGGTCGCCCTGAGCAGCTGCCTGCTGGGGGAGCCGGTCCGTTACGATGGTACTGACAGGCGGAATGACTGGCTGGTCGACCGGCTTGGTGCACACGTCGAATATCGCGGTTACTGCCCGGAGGTCGGCATCGGTCTGGGGGTGCCGCGTCCAACGATACGGCTGGTACAGGATGACGGCGCAACGCGAGTGCTCGGGGCTGCGGATGTCCGTCGTGATGTCAGCGCGCCCTTGAGGGAGTTTGCGATGGACCTGGTGCCCCAATTGGCGGACGCGAGCGGTTATGTATTCAAGAGCCGCTCGCCCAGTTGTGGCCTCTATGCCGTACCGCGTTTCGATCCCCTCGGAAATGAGGTCGAGCCGGGCGTGGGTGCCGTGGCTGCGGTGATCGCGGAGAGACGGCCGGATCTGCCGCTGGAGGAGGAGACGGGGTTGCAGGATCCGCTGCGGCGGGAGCATTTTGTGGAACAGGTTTTTGCGCGTCAGCGTTGGCTCACGCTGGTGCAGCAGAACCCCGGGCCGGGGGAACTGATTGCCTTCCACGCGCATCACAAGTACCAGCTGATGGCGCATTCGATCGCGGCATACACCGATCTGGGCCGCCTGCTGTCGGATTTTTCTAACACCGACATGCGCTCGATTCTGGCATCCTACGAGCGCGGTTTTACATGCGCCCTGGCCAAAAAGGCCACGCGTGCGGGGCATGTGAATGTTCTGCAGCATTTGAGCGGCTACCTCAAGCGGGTCCTTACGGCTGCGGAAAAGACCAGGCTGGCGGGAGCCATTGAGCATTACCGGCAGAGCCAGACGTCTCTGCAAGGGCCGATGCAACTGCTGTTGCAGCATTTCGACCTTCACCCCGACGACTACATCGCGGCCCAGACCTATCTGGATCCTTATCCAAGGGCACTGGGGCTGCGCAACACCATTTGAGATTGGCATGCAGCACGAAAAACGGACGGCAGAGCGCTTTGGGCTGATTGTGATCGGGGATGAAATCCTCGCCGGCAGACGTCGCGACCGGCATTTCGAGGTCATCGGAAAGATGCTGCGGGAACGTGGCTTTCAGCTCGCGTGGCTACGCATTCTCCCTGACGAGCCCGACTTCCTGGTGGCCGAATTCACGCGCACCATGGGCGAAGGTATTCCGGTCTTCAGTTGCGGTGGAATCGGTGCCACCCCGGACGATTACACCCGCGCCTGTGCCGCTGCTGCTGCGGGGGTCGAGTTGGTACTTCATCCTGGCGCGCGTGCGGAGATCGAGGGGCGTTTTGGCGAGGACGCCTATCCGGTGCGCATCCGTATGGCTGATCTGCCAGAAGGGGCCGAGTTGATCCCGAATCCGGTCAATCGTGTGCCGGGTTTCAGTCTGCGCGACCATCATTTCCTGCCGGGCTTTCCCGACATGGCGCATCCCATGGCCGAGTGGGTCCTGGATACCTACTATCGCGGCCAAACTCCGCAGATTCAGCGCTCGGTATGGGTTTACGACGTCACTGAAAGTGACCTGATGCCCTTGATGGAGGCGCTCACGGCCGAGTATCCGCAACACAAGCTGTTCAGCCTGCCGAGACTGGGTCGGCCGCGTAAGGTTGAACTCGGTTACCGCGGCGGGGAAGAGATCGAAGGACCGTTCACGGCCCTGTTGCAGGCGCTGCGCAGCGCGGGTCACCGCTTTGAAGAAGACGAACAGCCCTGACTGTCCCCAGGGAGGGCGCCCGTTCATTCACCTTTGGAGGTTGGCTCCTGTGTATGACGCGGTGTCTGCCTTACATGCCCCGCCGCATGCAGGCGGTCCAGATAATCGGTCCAGTAGAGCGCCTGTTTGCGTCCCAGGTCGTGCAGATAGTCCCAGTCGAACAGACCGGAATCATGCCCGTCGTCAAACACGATCTTGACCGCATACTGGCCGACCGGAATGATGTCATCGATATTCACGTCCTGTTTGTCGACCTGCAGCTTGGCCTGCTGGCCCCAGTGGCCGCGGACCTCCGCCGACGGTGAGTAGACCCGCAGCAGTTCCACCGGATAGCTGAAATTGCTGCCGTCATCGAAACTGATCTCGAGCGCATGCGATTTCTGATGCAGGGTGATGTTGGTGGGTCTGACCTGACTCATGCGCGGATTGTCGCTACTGCCAGCGAGGCTGCCAACCCCGCGGTTTGTGGTGTAGGCCGCTGGAGGCCTGAACCGATCTGCAGCTGCATTACATCGATCAGAAGATAAAGGGGATCAGGCGCTTGCAGTTGCCGCAGTAGGCGTCATAGTCTCCGAACCGTTCCCTGAGGTAACGCTCTTCCCTGTAGATCTTGCCGAAAATGGCTATCAGAAGGGTTATCAGCGCCAGCTGGTTCAGCAGCCCGCCGTTGTACATCGCGATTCCCAGCATGAACAGGATTACCGAAAGGTACATGGGGTGGCGGACCCAGCGGTAGGGGCCAGTGACGACCAGGGATGCCCGTTCCAGGGGTTCCGGGTAGGGGCCGAAGTTGCCGATCCGGTTGTGTAGCAGGGTATAAAGACCAATCAGAATGCCCACCAGCGATATGCCAAGCCACCAAGCTGCCCCCGACTGACCGGCATAGGGCAACACTCCGACGCCGATGGATAGAAATTGCAGGCCAACGAGGGCATGGCTGCTCGGCGGTATGTCCATCACACAGTGGCTCCGAGTTTACGGGCGCGTTCCAGAACGGCCTTGGGATCCTCACGGGCCTCGATCCAGCCGGTGACGTGCCGTTGCACCAATCCGCCGAGCATTTCGATGTGTCCCGCCTGGTCGTTGAGACAGGGGATGTACTCGTAACGTTCCCCTCCCGCATGCAGGAATTCTTCCTGGTTTTCCATGGCAATCTCTTCCAGGGTCTCGAGACAGTCGGTCGAGAACCCCGGGCAGATCACCTGCACGGATCGGGTACCGCCCTTGCCGAGCTCCTGCAGGGTCTGGTCGGTATACGGCTGCAGCCACTGCTTGGGCCCCAGGCGGGACTGGAAACTGAGCTTCCACTGCGAGTCGTCCAGTTGCAGAGCTTCGGCCAGCAGGCGTCCGGTCTTTTGGCATTCACAGAAGTACGGATCCCCCTTATCGAAATACTCCTGCGGAATGCCGTGGAAAGACATCAGGAGAAGCTCCGCGTCGCCGTGTTCCGCCCGCCAGGTGCGCACACTGTCAGCCAGGGCTTCGATGTAGGCCGGGTCATCGTGGTAGTGGTTGATGAACCGCATCTCCGGCAGCCAGCGCCACTCCCGCAGAATGCGGGTCACTTCATCGAAGATCGATGCGGTCGTGCTTGCCGAGTACTGGGGGTAGAGCGGTAAGACCAGCACCCGGCGGCAACCCGCCTCGCGCAGCTCATCCAGCCCCTGGCTGATCGACGGTGTGCCATAACGCATGGCCAAGGCCACCTGCAGTTCATCCCCGTGCTTATCACCCAGGTGGGCGCTCAGCGCCTGCGCCTGTTGCTTGGATATCTGCAACAGCGGCGATCCCTGCTCCGTCCAGATTTTCTGATAAGCCTTGGCAGAGCGGGCAGGGCGGGTATTCAGTATCACCAGGTTGAGGACCATCCACCAGATGGGCCGGGGTACCTCGACCACCCGCGGATCCCACAGGAATTCCTTGAGGTAGCGTCGCACCGAGGCCCGGTCCGGCGCGTCCGGCGTCCCCAGATTGACCAGCAGCAAGCCGGTCCGGTCAGGCTGATCGTGGTGAAAGCTGCTGGTACTCATGTGCGTCTTCTCGCTTGGCCTCTGGCATAGGCGCGCATCTTATCAGCTGCGTCGGAGACGGGCCTCCACGCGGGCCTGTTCGATCAGATCCGGCTGGACAATGTCCGGGTACAGACGGTAATGATCAGCAACCTGCGCCGAATGGCCGCGCGCCAGTTTCTCCAGCCTGGCCCGTTGGTCACGCTCGAGCGGCAGGAGCAGCAGCAGGGGTGAGAGCCAGGCGATGTAGTCCCGGAACAGACTTTCCACCAGGGGCTCCTGCCAGTTTGTCTGGATGCCGAGTGCCGGGAAGTCGGCACGATTCAGCGCTTCAGTTGTATCCAGGCGGTGGCCGCTTCCGTCGGCTTGTCGCTCGAACCAGTAGCACGACGGGGCGCGCTTGCGGACCTCGTTCTCCAGACGCCGGGCGTGCGCCCGTGGGGACAAGCGGTCATTGTTCGGGTATGCGCCCCTGGCAAGGGACTCGGATACAAAGCCGTTTTCTTCCAAAGTCGTTGCTTGCCAGGTGGTGTCGGGGGCGGCATCCACGTAGCGCGCATCGGTCGTGCTGCCGATGAGTGCCACCGGCTTGCCCCGCTCGTCACAGCACCAGTATTCGAAGCGGTCGGCCAGCTGGAATGGCAGCTGCGGCAGGTGCGCTTGCAGCGCCTCGATCAGTTCATCCGCCGCCTTTTGCATCGCACCGAGGTCCATGATCGGATTGGCGTTGACGCGATACATGCCTCTTTCAGGCGACCATAGCGCCCAGTTGAAAAACGCGTGCTGTGACTGGCGGTTGGCACTGCGCCAAGTGTGCTCCGGCCGTGCCGCCATCACTTGCAGGCGCCACTGGACACCATTGTCAGTGACCGCACGCGCAGCTGGCGTTTCGACCAACTGGAGCACTCCGGTGAAGGGATTCAGTTGCCGAACGGCATAGCCTGTCATGCGCTACTGGCCTGCATACAAAAGAGTGTTACTACGCGCTGGGCACGCGAAGTTGGGCAACACTCGGAAGAACAGAACTTATTGCCGATATCCAAGTTCGACCGGTGATCGATGCGCGCCAGGGGTGGAGGCCTTTCGCGAGGGCAGCGTTGTCAATGCCAAATCAGAAACTCAGTCGAAAACCCGCGTTTGCAAGATAGCTCGCTTCCTGCTCGAGTTCCGCACGCGTCAGCGGGTGGGACTGCAGCCAGTCATTCGGGAAGCTGACTTTCAGCGAACCGTTCTTTGCAAGGTCCAGGTAGATAATCGGCTTGCTGTCGGCTGAGCGGCCCCGATGCAACAGGACCGAGAGGCGCAGCAAAACGGTCAGGCGGCGCGTGGATTCCAGCAGATACTCCGGCAGGGCTTGCCAGGCGCTCTCCGAGAATTTGCGCCGGTGGTTGTACACCATCGCGGCCAGCATCGCCTGCTGTGGGCGCGAGAAGCCAGGCATATCGGCGTTGGCCAGGATGTAGGCGCCGTGCTTGTGAAAACCGCTGTGCGATATGCTCAATCCAACCTCATGCAACTGGCAGGCCCAGCCGAGCAAGTAGGCATGGTCGGCACTGTCCAAATCCCAGGCGCGGGCCACTTGGCTGAGCAGGGCTGTTGCGGACATTTCGACCCGTTGTGCCTGGCCGTTGTCCACACCGAAACGGGTGGCCAGTGATTCCACGGTCCGGCTGCGCACATCGGTATGACGCTGGTAGCCTATGAGCTCGTAGAGCAGGCCTTCACGCAGCGCCATGTCCGAGACCTGCAGGCGATCGATGCTCAGGCTGTCGAAGAGTGAACTAAGCACGGCCACGCCGCCGGCAAACACCGGGCGGCGTTCATCCGCAAGCCCGTCCAGTTCGATCGCGTCGACATGCCCGGCCTTGATCAGCTTTTTACGCAGTTTCTTCAGGCTGGTGGCGGTGATGCCCTCTTCACTCCAGCCGTTCGCCTTGACCACGCTGCGGATTGCGCGAATGGTGCCGGAGCTGCCGACCGCCCGCTCCCAGTTGCGTGCGTGGTAAAGCTGCCGCACCGGGCGCACTTCCAGCGCAGCGCGCAACATCGCCGAGTTCATGCTGTCCTCGGTAATGCGGCCGTCCCCGAACATCAGGCGGCTCATGCTGACACATCCCATGTGCAGGCTGTCGCGTTGGCCCGGTTCCATGCCCTGTCCCAAAATGAGTTCGGTGCTGCCACCACCGATATCGATCACCAGGCGGGTCTCGCTACCTGCGGCCAGGCCATGCGCTACGCCGAGGTAGACGAGACGGGCTTCCTCGTTGCCGGAGATGATCTCGATCGGGTGCCCAAGGGCCTTCTCCGCTTCCCGGATGAAGACGCCCTTGTCATCGATCTGGCGCATGGTGTTGGTCCCGACCGCACGGATTGCTGCGGAGGGAATGCCGCGCAGGCGCTGGCCGAAGCGTTCGAGACAGGCGAGGGCGCGCTGACCGACTTTTTTGTCCAGCGACTTGTCCGCCAGCAGGCCTTCACCCAAGCGTACCGAATCGCGCAAGCGGTCGACCAATACCAGGCGGTCCTCATCCACACGCCCGACCACCATATGAAAACTGTTGGAACCGAGATCGATCGCGGCATAGGTTTCGCTCGTTGTCTGTTCTGTTGATTCAGTGCTCATGTTCGCCCTGCCTCCTGAGAATGGCGCACATGCTACCGCTTTTGCGGTTTATGATGCAGCCATGAGCATGAAGTTTTGCAGTCATTGCGGCGAGCCGGTACGTATCGGAGTGCCGGCAGGAGACAACCGTCCCCGACATATCTGCGATGCCTGTAGCACGGTGCACTACCACAACCCCAAGATCGTGACCGGCTGTATTCCCGTCTGGGAGGACAAGGTGCTGCTGTGCCGGCGCGCGATCGAGCCGCGCCACGGGCTGTGGACCGTGCCGGCCGGCTTCATGGAAAACGGTGAGACCACCTACCAGGGGGCGATACGGGAGACCCTGGAGGAAGCCAATGCGCGGGTCTCAATCGAAGACCTGTACATGACCGTCAACCTGCCGCATATCGACCAGGTCTACATGCTGTTCCGCGCAAGACTTCTGGACCTGGAGTTTTCCCCCGGCGAGGAGAGCCTCGAGGTCGAACTCTTCACCCGGGAGCAGGTGCCCTGGGACCGGCTCGCCTTTCCCACGGTGGCGCTGACACTGAAGCAGTTTTTTGCGGACCGCGACAAGGGTGCCTTTCCGGCACGTATGGCGGACATCGTGCGCAACCCGGCCAGTCAGCGTGGTTTCGATGTCAACCTGGTCGGTGGGGAATGGTGAGGGGTTTTGCTTTCGGGCAGCCCGGACGCTGAAGGGTCGCGGATAAAGGGTCGGAGTCAAACCGTCTACATGCGATGGTTCCTCCCACCTTCGTGGCACGGTTTGACTCCGACCCCTCAGCACAAGTTGGTACGCTGCCGCCCAAATTGCCAATGACTTCAGGAGAAGGTCTTCGTGAAACACCCCTATGAGGCACAGCCGGACAAGGCATTCTGGGCTAAAGGAGTAAGGAATAGTCTCGCAGAGCATGGCTCTCTGGACGTTGAGCCTCTGACATCGATTCTGGACAAGGATGATGTTGTTGTTTCCGCGGGCTCGTGCTTTGCACAGCATGTTGGAAAGGAGCTGTTTCGACGGGGATATGGGTATGCAAAGTCAGAGTTTTCCGGAGAGCGGGTAGAAAGTTTCGGGTTAGGGAATGTATACACCATTCGTCAGCTGAAGCAGTGGTTGGATTACGGGCTTGGGAAGAGGGAATGGGCTGAACAAGCAGTGCATGTGGAGTCGGGCAGGTACTACGATTACCTATTGCCCCACCTGGGCGAGTTTTCCAGCCTGGATGATATTCAAGACCATCGAAGGAAGGTGGCGGATGAGGTGGTGCGTCAACTGACTTGCGCCGACGTTTTTGTGTTTACCCTGGGTCTGACAGAGGCCTGGGTGAACTCTGAAGGTGATGTTTATCCCTCTTGCCCTGGTGTCATAGTTGGGTGTTTTGATGAGTCTTGTCATCAGTTTATTAACCTGACATTTTCCGATGTGTTGTCCGACCTGAAGGATGTAGAAGCTCGTATTCTGGAAATCAATACAAACCTGAATCTGGTGTTTACAGTTTCCCCGGTTCCCCTGACGGGTACGGCGACAGATGAACATGTGTTGATTGCAAGCCATCATTCCAAGTCTGTTTTGCGAGCAGCCTTGGGTGAATATCTGAAGGGCGCGCGTTCATCGTCATACTTCCCTTCCTATGAACTGATTGCTCACAACACGTTGAATGATTGGCGCTTCCAGGAAAACCTGAGGACAGTGAG
>Ga0180435_10004405_pt1 | contig 13882 bp, 11 predicted proteins | sample SS_ome_3_FD_132467 | JGI IMG/M metagenome (GOLD analysis project Ga0180435, IMG submission 132467) | Hypersaline lake sediment archaeal communities from the Salton Sea, California, USA - SS_3_S_1 metaG | ecosystem: Environmental > Aquatic > Non-marine Saline and Alkaline > Hypersaline >... | reverse complement strand
TCTTTCAGTTTGGCCAGACCGGGTCGGGCAAATTTCATATGACCTTCCTTCAGCGTACGGCCATTGATTACGGCCTCCGACCGCAGGCGATGCCCAACAGTGCGCTCAAGCTGTCTTCCCAGCCACAAAATGCGATCCACATTATAGCCGTGTTCGATACCCATTTCATCGATTTGAACCAGCATGTCCTCCAGACAGGTCAACCCCACGTAGCGGGGATCCTCATAGTAGTATTCGCCGGTCCCAGGCACCGGGGTATCATCCAGGAAGTTGGCCGGTTGTCCCCCCATACCACCCATGGTGGCTTCAAAATGCGTTATACCGGCATGCAGCGCTGCCAAAACAGATGCCGACGCAACCCGTTTGGTTTCATGAAAATGGGCAATGTGCAGTTTGGTGTCTGGAATTTCATCCAGGATCATGGAAAAATAACGGTAAACATCCGGTGCAGAAGCACTACCGTCATGATCGGCATGTTCGATATCCGATGCCCCTATCTCTAACCAACGTTTGGTGAATTCCACAGCATCTTTCATGTCAGTGGCCCCGGCGATGGGACTTCCCCATATGGTGCTAACGGTACCACACATTTTAATACCGGCGTCGGTGCATTTCTTTATGGCGCGCTCGGCTTCGGCCCAGTAATCCGGCAGCGTGGTACCGGAGTTGGCAAAGTGGTGTTCTTCTTCTGTGGATACCATCATCAGTACCCGATCCGGTCCAACGCCTTTTTGCTTGAGTTGAATGGCGCGATCAACGGATTTCTCACGGATGGTAACGGCCGTAATACAGATATCGTCGTAATTAATACCTTTGCGATCACAACGTTTTTTAAAGCGGTCGCTACGCAGATGCGCCAGTATCTCTTCGGCATCAGCGAACTGAGGCATCAGATAGGGATTCCCCAAATTGGTAACTTCGATGTTGCGACAACCGGCAAAAATCAGTTCCTCGGCATAATATATTTTTGCACGCGTGCTGATGAACTTTTCCAGATGCTGAAAGCCATCCCGGATGGTGATGTCCCCAATGGTAACTTTTTTCGGCATTCGGGGGAATATTTTCCAATAATCATGTTCTGACATTTTGACACTCCTTTCCAATGATTGATCTAATTTTTCTTGTTAGATTTTCATTTGCCCTTGTAAACTGGTTTCCTTTTTTCACGAAACGCTGCCAATCCTTCCAACCTGTCTTCCGTGGGGATACAAATCCAATATGCATTCGATTCAATTGCCAAACCCGTGTGCAGATCGGTTTCCAACCCCGCGTTGATGGCATATTTGGCCTGCTCGACGGCGATGGGCCCAGCTTCACAAATGGTGGCGGCCATGGACACGGCCTCCCTCAACAGCTCTTCCAGAGAACAAGTTTGATTAACAAGCCCAATCCGTAAAGCTTCCTCGGCGTTGATGCGCTTGCCCATGAAGATGAGTTCTTTGGCCTTGCCTTTACCCACCAGTCGTGGCAACCGCTGGGTACCCCCGGCACCAGGAATAATAGCCAGACGCGTTTCGGTGAGTCCCAGGGTAGCATTGGTAGATGCGATACGGATATCGGAGGCCAAAGCCAGTTCGGTTCCGCCGCCCAGGGCAACGCCATTGACCGCGGCAATCACCGGCTTATTCAGCTCTTCGATGGCGGCAAACAGGTTGCGGATGGTGGTAATATATTCCTTCACTTGAATCGGCTTCAAGCTAGCCCGCTCCTTCAAATCGGCACCGGCACAAAATGCCTTTTCCCCGGCACCCGTAATAATCACCACACGAATATTCGGATTGAAACGTACGGCCTCGATCTGATCCCGCAAGGCATACAGCATCTCAAAATTGAGTGAATTCATCACCTCCGGTCGATTCAGCGTCAGGGTCAAAATCCCCTCTTTTTCTTCTTTAAGAAGTACGTCAGCACCCATTTTCGTTACTCCTTTATCATTTTAAGCCTTAAGCTATTTGTTTAAGCCATTAGCAGCTGATAGCTGATTGCTTACGACTTATGGCTGTCATTCTAGCAGCCAATATATCTTGATATCACAATCCGCTGCACCTCGGATGTTCCCTCTCCGATCTCAAGCAGCTTCTGGTCTCGATAAAACCGCTCCACATCGTATTCCTTCATCAACCCATATCCACCGTGAATCTGAACGGCATGGTTGGCGACCCGACCCATGACCTCGGAGCAGTACAGTTTGGCCATGGCAGCCTCTTTTTCAAATGCTCGCTTCTTATCGCGCAACCAGCAGGCCTTGTATAACAGATTGCGGGCACATTCGATCTCCAAGGCCGAATCGGCCAATTTAAAGGCAACCGCCTGGAACTTTGAAATGGGTTGGCCAAATTGTTCGCGTCCCTTCGCATATTTCAAAGCGGCATCATATGCTCCCTGGGCGCCGCCCAACCCCATGGCGGCAATGGAAAGCCTTCCCAAATCGAGGGTTTGGAGCATCTGATGAAAACCATCGCCCACTTTTCCCAATATATTTTCCTTGGGTATACGTACATCATCAAAATAGAGCTCGGCCGTACTGGAAGCCCGCCACATGAACTTTTTATGCATGGGTATGGCTTTGAAGCCGGGTGTACCATGTTCCACCAAAAAACAGGTGTATTCGGGTTTGCCGCTGGGGCGCGTGCCGGTTATGGCCTGAACAGTCACTCCCCAAGAAAGTTCGCAGGCTGCGTTGGTGATAAAAATTTTGGAACCGTTCAATACCCATTCATCTCCGTCCAGCTCAGCGGTGGTTTTGCTACCGCCGGCGTCGGATCCGGCTGTGGGCTCGGTCAGTCCAAAACCCCAAAGCGCCTCACCGGAACAAAGCTTGGGCAAATACTTCTGCTTCTGTTTTTCATTCCCAAAATAATATAAAGGACCTATTCCCAAAGAATTACCGGCCGCGATGGTGGCGGCTTGGGAGCCATCGATTCTGGCGATCTCCTCCACCGCAATGATATAAGAAATGTAATCCATACCTTGGCCACCGTATGCTTCCGATACAACCATTCCAAACAAGCCGATTTCACCCATTTTCTGGGTTAAATCTGCTGAAAAGGTTTCGGTTTCATCCAATTCTGCGGCGATGGGCGCGATTTCTTTCTTGGCAAACTTGCGGACTTCCTTGCGAATCATATTTTGTTCTAAGGTTAAATCAAAATCCACTCGGACCTCCTAATGGTTTTTGCATCTTTAATCAGCGACACCTGCAGAACTGGTGGCATGTGATTGGCCCTGGAAAAGGATTTGGTCGCTGATTTGAGTCAAAAATTTTGGTTTTTTATTGGAGCGACACCGTCGCGTTTCATAAAATCGTGGAACAGGATTTTATTATTAGCAGTCCACACCAAAGCCATTACACGCTAAAAGATAATATGTCTCAAAATTTTTAATGCAACGCCCTTCGTCGTGCGCCGGCATGGTCATTCGAAACAACCCTAATTTTAGAAAATCTCGCCGTAACGTTAAAACATAAGCATTTCTCACCACCGGAGCCAGTAGTACAAAAAGGGAGTCGCTGAACGAGCGCTCGGTCGGAATACTTTATGACGAGCCACCGGGCCTTGTCAACAGCTTTCTAAAGGATTCAACCAGCGGCTGAACGGTTACAACACCTCGTTTGACGGTTAATTCGGACAGAATATACCACTTGACAATAAAATCAGGCCCATGTTACCAATAATGACCGAGCGCTCGTTCAAATTTTTAATTGCATGGGGTAACAACAAGCCCAAAAAACGCTTTATAACGACCGATTAGCTTCAATTCCATTTTCAAAAGCTTGGATCCAAGGAACAGCCAATGAACGAACATGCAATCCGAACGCGGGATGTTCCCACCCAGATCAAGAATCCTGACCTGGTTGAAAAACGGCGCCGACAAATCGTGGCGGCTGCCGCCAAGCTCTTTATTGCCCAGGGATTCCACAAGACCACCACCCGACAAATCGCCAGAGCAGCCGGGTTTTCAATTGGATCACTCTATGAATATGTCACCTCCAAGGAAGATGTGCTGTACTTGGTGTGTGAATCCATTCATGCCGAAGTGGAAAGGGGTGTTGCCCATGCAATGCAACGATCCGGTGGTGGTAAGGCCGTGCTGGCGGAAGTTGTCCGTGAATATTTTCTGGTATGCCATCGCATGAGCGATTTCATTTTATTGATATACCAGGAAACGCGTTCCTTACCAGCAGTTTGGCGCAAACGCGTCTTGGAAAACGAACTTCGCATCACCGGTATCCTTGTGCGCGTGTTGGCGGATTTGGTAGCAGCCGGCAAGATTTCGGGCCTGGACGAAGATGCCATCGAAGTAATGGCCCATAATATTTCTGTTCTCGGACATATGTGGACCTTTCGAAGATGGTTTTTATCAAGCCATTACAGCATAGACACATATATCGACATACAAACCAGCTTTATCCTCAAAACCATTGCATCGCATGCAGCCTGAAAGTGATTTTAGGGAGGAAAAATGGACCAGATTACAGTTTATCAGCCCAAAAACCCGGTCAGAGTGATTACAGCGACGGCATTGTTTGATGGCCACGATGCATCCATCAACATTATGCGCCGTATACTCCAGGGGACCGGTGTCGAAGTCATTCACCTGGCTCATAATCGATCGGTTGATGAAATTGTAAAAGCCGCCATAGAAGAAGATGCTCAGGGGATCGCGGTGTCTTCTTACCAAGGCGGTCATGTTGAATTCTTTAAATATATGCTGGATTTATTAAAGGAAAGCGGCGCAGCGCACATCAAGATCTTCGGTGGTGGCGGCGGCGTTATTGTTCCGGATGAAGTTCGCGAATTAGAAGCCTATGGCGTGTCCAAGATCTATACACCCGAAGACGGTACGCGTATGGGATTACAGGGAATTATCAATCATATGGTTGAAATACTCGATTTCAACACTCTCGACCATGGTGAGGCCGATATTTCCCAACTTACTCCGCAAAACAGCCTCCAGGTGTCGCGGATGATTACAGCAATCGAAATGGCCAATGAGACAGATGGCGACAAATTGGAAAGCCTGCGCGCGTACTTAAGTCCGGCTCTAGACCAAAAACGCGTGCCGATTATCGGGATTACCGGAACCGGCGGGGCCGGCAAATCTTCCCTAACCGATGAACTTATTCTGCGCTTTCTAATGGATATCGAAGATATCCGCATCGCCATTATCAGCAGCGATCCATCCCGACGGAAAACTGGGGGGGCTCTCCTGGGTGACCGCATTCGCATGAACGCCATCAATAGCGAAAGAATCTTTATGCGCTCTCTGGCTACACGCCGATCATTGACCGAAATTCCCGAAGCCCTTTCCGACGTAATCCAGGTGGTCCAAGCCGCCGGTTATGATCTGGTTATAGTCGAAACCGCCGGTATTGGTCAGGGCGATTCGAGCATCGCTAACCTGAGCGACATTTCGCTCTATGTGATGACCAGTGAATTTGGCGCCGCCAGCCAACTGGAAAAAATAGACATGCTCGATTACGCCGACCTGGTTGCAGTCAATAAATACGAAAAGCGGGGTGGTGAAGACGCCGTTCGAGATGTTCGCAAACAGATCCAGCGTAACCGCCAACTTTGGGAAGTGTCGCCAGAGGATATGCCCGTTTTCGGAACCATTGCCTCCAAGTTCAACGATGACGGTGTCACGGCGCTGTATCATGCCGTCATCGAATCGATCCAGCAAAAAACCGGGGTTGCTTTTGAAACCCGGACACCTAAACCTGCAAGCCAGACATCCACATCCAAAACCATTATCATTCCGCCGGAAAAAACACGCTACCTATCCGATATCGCCAATTGTGTGCGGCAATATCACCAACAGACTGAAATGCAGGCCCAAAGACTGCGAGACGCATGGCACCTTGAATCGACGTTGAATAACCTTGAAAAAGACGGTGGATCCAGTACAGATCTATTATCCGAATTAAAACAAAAGCAAACCCAGTTAAATGCGGCCATTGAATCCGACTCTCTGGCATTACTCAAGGAATGGGAAGAAATCCAAACACTCTACCGTCAGGACGAGCTCGTCTATTCGGTTAGAAATCGGGAAATCAAACAGTCGCTCTTTACCCAATCACTCTCGCACCAAAGGATTCCGAAAATCTCGCTACCGCGTTTCAAGGATCCCGGTGAGGCCTACCGCTGGATGCGGGAAGAAAATGTCCCCGGCCGTTTTCCGTACACTTCCGGCGTATTTCCGCTTAAACGCGTCGATGAGGACCCAACCCGCATGTTCGCCGGTGAAGGTGATCCCCAACGCACCAACAACCGGTTCAAACTATTGTCTGAGAACTATGAAGCCAAACGCTTGTCCACGGCCTTTGATTCCGTGACCCTCTACGGATATGACCCGGATCAGCGCCCGGATATTTATGGTAAGGTGGGGACATCCGGTGTCAGCGTTTGCAGCTTGGATGATGTCAAAACGCTATATGCGGGATTCGAGCTGTGTGCCCCCAGCACTTCAGTTTCCATGACCATCAATGGCCCGGCGCCCATTATTCTGGCCATGTTTTTGAACACCGCCATTGATCAGCAAATAGACATATATCGCCATGAAAATGGCTATGATCCGTCACCGGAAACCTACCAGCAGATTCGGTCGGATGTATTATCCAATGTCCGTGGGACAGTCCAAGCCGATATTCTCAAAGAAGATCAAGGTCAGAACACTTGTATCTTTTCAATTGAATTTGCTTTGAAGATGATGGGGGATATTCAGGCTTATTTTATAGAAAAGAATATTCGCAATTTTTATTCGGTTTCCATTTCCGGATATCATATCGCCGAAGCCGGTGCCAACCCGATAACCCAATTGGCCCTGACCCTGGCCAATGGATTTACCTATGTCGAATACTATCTGTCACGCGGAATGCCCATCGATGCCTTTGCACCCAATTTATCCTACTTCTTCTCCAATGGTATGGACCCGGAATATACTGTGATTGGACGCGTTGCTCGCAGAATATGGGCCATCGCCATGCGGGATCTGTATGGCGGATCCAGGCGTTCGCAAAAGCTGAAATACCACATTCAAACATCCGGTCGTTCGCTGCACAGTCAAGACATTCAATTCAATGATATCCGCACGACCCTGCAGGCGCTTTGCGCTATTTATGATAACTGTAACAGTCTGCACACCAATGCCTTTGACGAAGCCATAACCACGCCCAGTAACGAATCTGTTCGCCGGGCGCTGGCGATCCAACTCATCATCAACCGTGAATGGGGGGTGGCTAAAAATGAAAACATGATCCAGGGCAGTTATATCGTGGACGAACTGACAGAGCTGGTGGAAGAAGCCGTGCTGGCCGAATTTGAAAGAATCAGCGAACGCGGCGGTGTTTTGGGCGCCATGGAAACCGGTTATCAGCGCAGCAAAATTCAAGAAGAGTCCATGTACTATGAAGGCCTTAAGCACACGGGCGATCTGCCCATCATTGGTGTTAATACCTTTCGAGATCCCGATCAATCCTTTGACGAGCTAAGCGACAGCGTTGAGCTTGCACGTGCAACCGAACGAGAAAAACAATCGCAACTTAACCGGCTGGCCGATTTTCATCAAAGGAACCAAGCGGAAGCGCCCCAGGCCTTGGAACGACTGAAAACGGTTGTGCTGGCTGGTGACAACATTTTTGCAGAGCTTATGAATACGGTGCGGGTATGCAGCCTGGGGCAGATTACGCAGGCATTGTATGATGTAGGAGGCCAATACCGCCGTAACATGTAGCAAAAATTTCAGTTAAAAGGTACTTTTTCTTTTAAAATTATTACGTAACGGTCCTGCTGGTCTAATTCAAGGCATGCAAATTTTACAACCATGAGGCGTGCGGTTGGTACGTTGAATGGTTGCGAAATGCAGCATAACACAGAAAGTTGGGCTTATTGCGGAACCGTCAGATTGGGGTGAAAATGAAAGAAGCAGTGATCGTAAGCGCCGTCCGAACACCTATAGGCAGTTTTAATGGTTCATTGGCATCTTTAGGTGCCACTGATCTGGGTGCCTTGGTGATCGATGCGGCGGTAAAACGCGCCGGGATTGAAAAAGAACATGTCAATGAAGTGATGATGGGCCAGGTTCTGCCCTGCGGTTCTGGTCAGAATCCGGCCAAACAAGCGGCCGTCAAGGCCGGCATGCTCTGGGAGGTAGAATGTATTACCGTCAATAAGGTTTGCGGATCGGCACTCAAAACGGTCATGCTAGCGGCCCAGGCCATCCAGGTCGGCGATGCGGAGGTGATCGTGGCCGGTGGCATGGAAAGTATGAGCAATTCGCCCTATTTCCTGGATAAAGCCCGTTTTGGTTACCGCATGGGACCGGGTCAATTACTGGATCATATGGTCCACGATGGACTCTGGGATCATGTCAATGATTTCCACATGGGCATGTCCAATGAACTCTGTTCTGAAAAATATGATATCAGCCGGGAAGATCAAGACCGCTATGCTGCCGAATCATATCGCCGATCCCTGGCAGCGATTGCGTCCGGAAAATTTGAAGACGAAATTGTGACCGTTGAAATACCCCAGCGAAAAGGCGATCCCATTCTGTTCAATCAGGATGAATGCGTTGTGGAAACCAGCCTGGAAACCCTGTCCCGTATGAAACCGGCTTTTAAGAAAAACGGCGTGGGTACGGCTGGGAATGCCTCCATCATCAGTGACGGTGCGGCGGCGGTGGTGGTCATGTCTCGAGAAAAAGCGGAGTTATTGGGATGCCAAATCATGGCTACCATTGGTGCCCAGGCATCCTATGGTATCGATATGCGCTACGTTCTGGTGGCACCTATTTGGGCGGTCCCCAAGTGTTTAGCCAAAGAAGGCATCACTCAAGAGGATATCGATCTTTTTGAAATCAATGAGGCTTTCAGTGGATCCACCGCAGCCGTGATCAAAGAGCTTCAATTGAATCCAGAAAATGTGAACATCAATGGTGGTAGCGTTTCGCTGGGCCATCCGATTGGGGCCAGTGGTTGCCGGGTATTGGTAACACTTTTGCACGAAATGGTTCGTCAGGACAAACAAACCGGTCTGGCAAGTTTGTGTTTGGGAGGCGGTGAAGCTGTGGCCTTAATTGTTAAACGGTGATTCGGTTTCAATGATTTCATATTATTGACCTTATTAGAAAGGAGAACAGAAAATGAAAACACTGGGGGTTATCGGATCGGGGCAAATGGGCAATGGCATAACGCAAGTTGCAGCCATGAACGGCATGAATGTGATTATGAACGACATCGATACGGAATTTGCTCAAAAGGGCCTGGATAATATTACCAAGCTGTTGACGCGAAGCGTTTCCAAAGGCAAACTGGAAGAAGATGAAAAGCATGCCATCTTGGGGCGTATCCGTCTCAGCACAGACCTCAAGGACATGGCCGAGACAGATTTCGTAGTAGAGGCCGCCACAGAAAATGAAACCCTGAAATTTAAAATATTCAAGGATCTGGATACCATCTGCTCCTCGGATGTCATTTTGGCCACCAACACGTCCTCCATCCCCATCGGTCGAATCGCCACGCAAACCCAAAGACCGGACAAGATAATCGGCATGCATTTCATGAATCCGGTACCGGTCATGAAGCTGGTGGAAGTTATCCGGGGTCTGGCGACTTCTGACGAAACCTTCCAAATCACTTGGGACCTGGCCAAATCTTTTGGAAAAACGCCGGCAGAGGCTAACGATTATCCGGCCTTCATCGCCAACCGGATCTTATTGCCCATGATTAATGAGGCTGTGTACTGCCTCTATCATGGTGTCGGAAAAAAGGAAGATATCGATACGGTTATGAAACTGGGCATGAATCATCCCATGGGCCCCTTGCAGTTGGCAGATCTGATTGGACTGGACACCTGCCTGGCCGTTATGGAAACACTTTACAATGGATTCAACGATTCCAAGTATCGGCCCTGCCCACTTTTAAAAAAATATGTGGAAGCTGGTTGGTTGGGTCGTAAGACCGGTCGTGGATTCTACGAATACACAAGTTGAATTCATTTCGGGCAGTACGGCTTTGAAAGCGATTCGGTTAAATTTCACTCAATATTCGATTTCAATAAACAGGATTGAATTCAACTTTAAGTGAGGAAAGGTTATGCCCAGAAAAAAAGAAACAACCGTACCCATTGGTAAAAAGATTAGAAAGGTGCGGTTGGCCAGTAAAGTCGCTTATGATCAATTGGCCAATGAAACCGGTTTTGCCATTGATTATCTTAAGGATATCGAAAGTGGTAAAACGACTCCCCCGGTGGGAACGCTGCTTCAGATTGCCAGGGCACTGCAAATTGACTCGGGAGCGCTGCTAAAAGAGGACGAATCAAAAATGAAGCGGCGTATCAAAGCCTACACCAAGCGGACCGATCACTATGCCTATACGACGCTAACACCGGGCGCCGAAAACAAACATCTCAAGGCCTTTCTCGTGACCATTGATCCCATGACAGACCACAAGAAGGTTGGATATCAACACGAGGGCGAGGAGTTCACCTATGTCCTGGCCGGAAAGATCGAAATTATTGTGGGTGAACATGTCAACAAGCTTCAGACCGGCGATTCCCTGCATTTCAACTCGGGTATACCCCATAGTTTGAAAAATGTTGGTGAAGAAGAAGCGCAACTGCTGGTTGTGATTTATGGGCCCTAACATCAGGTTATTAGGCTGAAGGCTATTAAACTATTAGGCTGCATACGGTTATCTGCCTAATGGTCTAACAGTCTAAACCCCTAAACGCCTATCACTGGAATCTTTGAACCCTTTTTTAAGAAAGACGTCGAATCCAAAGTTTGGGACCGTCTTGGTCATCAGTAAAGCCACCCAATGTAAGGAGTACGCATGACCTTCAAACTTAATGATGAACAACGCATGATACAGTCCATGGTGAGAGAATTCGCCCGAAAGGTTGTTGCTACAACCGCTGCGGAGCGTGATCGCACCAAGGAATTCCCATCGGAAAATCTAACCCAGATGGGTGAGCTGGGGCTTTTGGGTATGATGGTGCCGGTTGAATATGATGGTTCCCAGGCGGATACGGTCAGTTATGTTCTGGCCCTTTCCGAAATCGCCTATGCCTGTGCGTCCACGGCCGTTGTCATGTCGGTCCATAATTCCATCGTGTGTGAAAGCATTTTACGTCATGGCACTGAGGAGCAAAAAGAAAAACACCTGAAACCGCTGGCCCGGGGCGATATGATTGGCGCTTTCGCTTTGACAGAACCACACGCCGGCTCGGATCCAGTACGCCAAGCTACAATTGCTGAACGGGATGGTAACGATTACATCCTCAACGGGACCAAACGATTCATCACCAGCGGAAAAAATTCCGGGCTGATTATCGTAACGGCAAAAACCAATCCAGATCTGAAGCATCAAGGAATCAGCGCGTTTCTGATTAATAAAGATACACCTGGTTTGATCGTTGGGGACATGGAAAACAAAATGGGTTTGTGTGCCTCCGATACCACTGACCTGATATTTGAAAATTGCCGTGTGCCGGCCGAAGACATGCTCGGTGCCGAGGGAGACGGATTCAAAATTGCCATGCGTGCCCTGGACGGCGGTCGCATCGGTATTGCGGCCCAATCGGTGGGTGTGGCCCAAGCTGCCTTTGATGCGGCCGTGCACTACGCCAAAGAAAGAGAACAGTTCGGCCAAAAAATTTCGAAATTCCAGGGTCTTCGTTGGGTAATCGCCGATATGGCCACCGAGATTGAAGCCGCGCGCCAATTCATGTTCTCGGCTGCAGCCATGAAAGATAGGGGCGAAAACTATACGGTGCAAGCCTCCATGGCCAAATTGTTTGCCAGTGAAATGGTCAACCGGGTTACTGCCAAAGCCCTACAAATGCACGGCGGATATGGATTTGTTAAGGACTATCCAGTGGAACGCTATTACCGCGATGCCCGCGTCTTCACCATCTATGAAGGCACCTCAGAAATTCAACGCGTAGTAATTTCCAATCATATACTCAAAGACAAACGCACACCGTAATAAGGATTTAGCAGCTTTCAGCGGTAAGCGATTAGCAGTAAGTAGCTATGGGCTCATAGCTGATCGCTGATCCCTGTTCTTAGCTTTCGCGTGGTCGTAGATATGCATGAAAATGGCGTTCTGCCATTTTAAAACCCCATACGATCATAAAAGTCATAGCCAGATAAAAAATCCCGGCCGTAATATAGGATTCAAAGGGTACAAAATTACGAGAATTTACAATGCGGGCGGCGCCAAACAGATCCACTATGGTAATCACGCCCGCCAAAGAACTGCCGTGCAGCATAAAAATGACCTCATTGCCATAGGCCGGAAGGGCTCTTCTGAAGGTGCTTGGCAGAATGATGCGTCGATAAATCATGGGTGTGGACATGCCACAGGCTTTGGCGGCTTCAATTTCCCCAAAGAGGGTCTGCTCGATGGTGCCCCGCAATATCTCACCCGTATAGCCGGCTGTATTCAAAGCAAAGGCGATCAAAGCGCATGCAAAAGCTTCCTGAAAGATGGTCCACAAAAAAGTTTCATGCACGATTGTGAACTGACCCATACCATGATAAATCATGAACATCTGTACAATCAAAGGTGTTCCACGAAAGAAATAGATATAAGCCTTAGGCAGAAAACTGACCCATTTATTCTTAGCTGTTGCCAGAAGGGCGATTGGTACGGCCAGACAGAGTCCGACAGCCAATGAGGATACCACCAGAATAATCGTGACCCAGAGTCCCTGGAAATAAAGCGGCAGATTGTCGACAATAACTTGGATATCCATCTTTTAACCTTTATTCAGATTGTCAAACCAAAATATAGTTTTAGTTGGAAGTCGCTTTATAAAAACATCAGATCACGACCAAGAACGAGACGTGGACGACACGCGCCCCTTATACGCCCGCGTGTTTACGAGAAAGCGGAGCATACACGGTAGTATGTGAGCATTTTAAGGAGGCCCACAACACCGTTCTTGAGCGTTAGATGATGTTTTGAAACGACTTCTAAGCTTTGCGCACCCCAACGCTGTACTTTCTATTCAACCAACGAAAGCCCACATCCGATACCCCTGTAATAATTAGAAACAAAAATGCCACGAGACAAAAAAAAGTAAAGGGCTTGCGCGTGGCGCCGCCGGCCAAACCGGCCTTATACACCATATCCTGCAGACCAATTACCGACACCAGTGCGGTGGTTTTGGTCAGCACCAGCCAGTTGTTGCCAAAACTGGGCAGGGCATGCCGGATCATGGCCGGTAACGTGATGCGGAAAAAAACCTGGACCGGTCGCATACCAAAAGCATAGCCGGCCTCGATCTCACCGTGAGAAACCGCCAGAATTCCCCCACGAAAGGATTCGGTCATATAGGCCCCGAAAATAAAGCCAATGGTGAGAACACCGGCCGTGAATGGGCTGACATCAATGTAGTCCCAGCCAAATTTGGCGCCAATATTATTGACCATTATCTGACCACCAAAAAAAATAATGGTCATCATGACCAGGTCTGGAATCCCCCGAATAATTGTGGTGTAAATGCCTGCGATGGCACTGGCAATTTTGGATTTGGACAGTTTGGCGACAGCACCGATCATACCCAAAACGATCGCTATCAGAACGGATAGTAAAGCAACCGATACGGTCAACAGCATACCGCTAAGAATCATAGGAAAATACTCGAAAATTTCTGACATCACATTGCCTCTATTTTAGGGTTCCGGCCATGAACTGTCGAAAGCGATCCGATGTGGGGTTATCGAAAACCTGGTCAGGCGGGCCGTTCTCCTCCACAAGACCGGCGTCTAAAAATATAACCCTGCTACTGACTTCACGCGCAAATCCCATTTCATGGGTAACCACCAGCATGGTGCGGCCCTCTTCTGCCAGGCTGCGCATGACCTTAAGGACTTC
>Ga0180435_10004404_pt1 | contig 13883 bp, 11 predicted proteins | sample SS_ome_3_FD_132467 | JGI IMG/M metagenome (GOLD analysis project Ga0180435, IMG submission 132467) | Hypersaline lake sediment archaeal communities from the Salton Sea, California, USA - SS_3_S_1 metaG | ecosystem: Environmental > Aquatic > Non-marine Saline and Alkaline > Hypersaline >... | reverse complement strand
TGGCTCGGGTGTAATAGTCGAGCCCACGAACCAAGCGTTTGTCCACTTCGTAATTGACGTCTAAACGATCCAAGGTGGTTTTCAATATTTTGAATTCCGTATCGCAGACAGCACACAAACAATCGATAATAGAGGGTGCATCTGTCATGGCCTCGCGACAGGTGGGAACTTTGCAGTCCAGCACACGCAAGGGATTACGATCTTTTCGGCGCAGACAGTCCGAACAGAGTTGATCCGATACATCATCTATATAGGTAAGCAGCTTGGTTTTAAAATTGGGACGGCATTCAGGGCATCCCAAGGAGTTGATGTGGGCGGCCACATCTTGAACACCGAGTCGTTGACATAGAACATTCAGTAGGAAAATGAGCTCGGCGTCTACCCGGGCTGAAGCGATGCCAAAGATTTCCACATTGATCTGATAAAACTGACGATAACGGCCTTTCTGGGGTCGCTCCCGCCGAAACATAGGACCGATGGTGTAGAATTTTCGTACCGGGTCCTGGGCATATAATTTGTGCTGTACATACGACCGGCAGATGGAAGCGGTTGCTTCCGGTCGCAGGGTGATCAGGTCACCTTTGCGATCGGGGAATGTATACATTTCCTTTTCGACAATGTCGGTGTCCTCGCCGATACTGCGGGCAAACAGCTTGGTTTTTTCCATGATGGGGATTCGGATTTCCTTGAAACCGAAGTCCCCAAAGAGCCTTCGGGCCACGCGTTCAATTCTTTGCCAGGTTTCAACTTCACCCGGCAGAATATCTTTGAATCCTTTGATTAATTGAATCATGCTATTTACTCACACACCAATATTAGTAGTCAGACCACCAGATGACACATCTATTCATCGAATGATGATATCAAGTGACCAAACGTCAACTTCTATGGTTAATTTTATGATTAGTCAACAGGAATAATCGGCTGACATCAGCGTCGACCAAGCGCGGGCCAAAAGCTGATAGCTGCGGCAGCCTCCAAAGTCGGTGACGTTGACCACATAAGAGCGACGAGGCCTTTCGCCTGGGATGAAAGGGTCGCGTTTCATAAAATCGTGGAACACGATTTTATTCAGGGATAGTTGGCATGGTCGTAATCTTGCCCTGATAGTTTTTGAGTGTATATTCTTTTTCGTTTTTATCAACGATGTAATAATCTGGCATGAGCGGTATTTTGCCAATATTGGTGGCGATGACATACATGGGCTGGGCCAGACCGGATGTATGGCCGCGAATAGCATCGCGGATAAGTTCGGCACCTTTTTCCACTGGTGTTCTAAAATGATCGATGCCGGGAGCCGGTTCGCAATAAAACATGTAATACGGTCGAATCCGTACGGACAACAACTTACGGTGCAATTCTCTGAAGGTGCCGACATCATCGTTGATACCTTTTAATACAACGCCCTGGTTGCCTACCGATATACCGCATGCAAGTAAGTTATAAATTGCTTCGGCGGTTTGTTCGGAAATTTCGTTGGGGTGATTACATTGCGTATTGATCCAGATGGGGGTTTTATGAAAACCAGTCAAAACCTTTTGGAGGCCTAGTGTGATTCGTTGCGGCAACACAATGGGTACACGCGTGTGAAAGCGAATCATTTGAATGTGGGGTATTTCGCGTAGCTTGGCGACCAGGAATTCGATTTTATCGTCGGAGAGGATAAACGGATCGCCGCCGGTAATGAGAACATCCCGCACTTCGGGATGCGCGTTGATCCATTTTAGGCCTTCCTCGGCATCCATGCGAAGCTTCAATTCACGATCCACCACAACTTCTTTGCGAAAACAATGCCGGCAGTAATTGGCACACACATCCGTTATCGTAAAAGCCACGCGATCGACATATTGACGGGCGATACTGTCCGGGCGCACTTCATCGGTATCCCGGTTTTCTTTCCACACCAGATAGTTGTCCATGCCAAAGACATTGGATTGTTCTTGCTTGGAAGGGATGACCTGTTTGCGGATGGGGCAGTTCGGATCCTCAGGATCCATCAGCGACGCAAAATAGGGTGTCGTGCCCCATTTGGTTTTCATGGATGTGATCGCCTGTTCCTCTTCCGGGGTTGTTTGGATATATTGTTGCAAGCGTTCCAGTGTATTGACATGTTCTTGCAGTTGCTCGACCCAGGCTTCCATATGCTTGTCTCCTTTAGCGATTCACGTAATGATTAAATTCTTTGGGTGTGATATGGGTGCGGTAGTCTTCCCACTCTTTAATTTTTAGGGCCATATAACTCTCGAATAATTTATGCCCCAACATCTGTTTTAAAAACTGACTTTTTTGAGCTTCGATCAGGGCTTCACCCATACTCTTAGGAAGAAACCGCTTGTCCCACATGCGGGCGACATATTTTTTTTGATAGGTGCTACCCACATCAGGTTTGCCGCAATCCAATTTGTTTTTAATACCCTCAAGTCCCATGGATATCAGGGTTGCCATCTGCAAATACATATTGCCAATAGGATCCGGAGATCTCAGCTCGATGCGGGTGCTTTCCGGGGTTGCACAGTAGGGTATGCGCACCATGGAGCTTCGATTGCTAAACCCCCATCCCCGGACAACCGGTGCTTCTCTCTCCAGCACGTAGGCCTTATAGGAGTTATAACTGGAGGCCATTATAATCGAGGCTTCGCGTCCGTATTTTAATATGCCGGCAATAAACTGCCTGGCTGTTTCACTCAAGCCGTCACCTGAATCGGCTTGATAAAACAGGTTGTTTCCGTTGGAATCTTGCAAAGAGAGATGAATATGAAAAGCGTTGCGGTTGTATCCATCAAAAGGCTTGGGCATAAAGGTGGCGTGAAAACCATTCAATGCAGCCACTTTGTGGGTGATTGTGTTAAAAAGTAGGGTCCGATCGGCTGCGGTCAGTGGATCGGTACATTCCAGATTGATTTCGTGTTGTGAAGGCGTTACTTCGTGATGGGCTTTTTCAAATTTGATGCCACTGGATTTAAGCACTGATATGATTTGATTGCGGACGGCCTCACCTTTGTCATGGGGCGCGATTTGAAAATACCCGGCCTGGTCGGTATGGACCTTTTGCTCGAATGTATCTCCAGACAGCAAAAAGAATTCATGCTCCGGTCCCAGCAGAAATCGAAAACCAAAGGATTCTTCGGCGTGCCGGATAATCTCTTCCAAAACCCGGCGCGGATCTGCCTGAGCCCGTTGTCCCATTTTGCTGAATACGCGGCCCACAAAAAATCCCATGGATGCATCCTCGAAATTGAGCAAACGAAAACTATCGGGATCGGGAATCAGAATCCGATCACTCTTGTCCACGGAGGTAAAGCCTGCTACCGAACTGCCATCAAAACCGATCCCTTTTTCCATAATGGAATCCATGTCATCTGGATTGACGGGCAATCCCATTATTTTGCCATTGAGATCGGTAAACAAAATGGTCGCTGTATCAAGTTCTTTCATTTTATGCTTGAACTGTATCGGCGTTCCCATGGATTTTGTTCCTCCGTGTCTGGTTTCGTTCAGCAGAACTGAGCAACATCTCAGATTTAATCAATTGAATTTCGGATCTCTCGCCATTAACAAGTTATCGGATGAAAAACAATATGAATTCTTGAAGGTCCACAGGAAGTTATGGGAACTGGCTGTGGCCCGCTCAAGTTGGTAGGGCTTGTGTGGGGATGTGTTGACAGGATGGTTAATAACTGCCATAGGCTAGAAGTGGTTTCATAAAATCGTAAAACGATTTTATTTTTGGAGGGAAAATGATTATCGGCCTGGATGTGGGCGGAACCCATACGGATGTCGTTTTGATTAATGAACAAGGTATTGTCTCCGACATCAAGGTTCCCACGGATAGTTCTGATCTATTTGCAACGGTTTTGACGGGGCTTGAATCAATCACACATGATGTCGATCCGTCCAAGGTTCGACGGGTCGTTCTGAGCACAACCCTAACCACGAATGCCATTGTTCAAAATAAGGTGCCGGAGGTTGGTATGATAGTCTCCAGTGGTCCGGGAATTGATCCGGACTATTTTCGCACCAACCAGAATTATTTTACGGTTGGCGGGTCCATCGACCACCGGGGTCGTGAAGTGACGCCGCTAAATGAAAAAGAGATTAAAGCAATTGCGCATAAAATTAGATCCCAGGGCATTCGTCATGTGGGAATCGTGGGCAAATTTTCAGTTCGAAATTCATCGCATGAAAATCAGATCAAGGCGATTATAGAAAGCAAATTTGAAAAAGTATTTTTAGGGCATCAGATATCTGGTCACCTCAATTTTCCGCGCCGAATTGCGACCACTTTCCTCAATGCTTCTGTATACCCCATCCACAATGAGTTTTTTCAAGCCGTTAACACATCATTGAGAGAAAAAGGCATTGAAACTTCCATCCGAATTTTAAAGGCAGATGGCGGTAATATGCGGCTTGAGTCCTCTGTGGATGTGCCCGGACAAACCATCCTGTCGGGGCCGGCAGCCAGTGTCATGGGAGCCGTTGCCTATGCCAAGCCGGATACCGACACGCTGGTATTGGATATCGGTGGCACGACAACGGATATGACGATTCTCACCCGCGCTGTTCCCATTTTAGCTCCCTTGGGTGTTGAAATGGGGCCCTACCTTACCCTGATCCGTTCCCTATATACGCGCTCTATCGGTGTGGGCGGTGACAGCCAGGTCACTATTAATGCGGGCAATATAGAGATTGGACCGCAACGGCTTGGGCCGGCCATGGCTTATGGCGGGCCGGTACCAACCCCCACAGACGCCTTGTTTGTACTGGGGAAAATGGTTTCAGGTGATCGTGTTAAATCTGTTCAAGGCATGTCAGTCCTGGCCGGGCAACTCGGTATGGAAGTGGATAAAGTGGCTGAAAGGGTTTTTACAAAAGCCTGTGAGCAAATACTCCTTGACGCTCGCAACCTGGAAATTCGTTTGAACCAAAAGCCGGTTTACACCATTCATGAAATCCAAGAGGGGGTCCGCATCAATACCTCGGACATTCTGGTTTTAGGCGGACCGGCCCCATTTTTTGCCGAGCGAATTCAGGGCCTGAGTACGCAAAATGTCCGGGTTGTACCCAAATGGTCGGTTGCCAATGCCATGGGTGCGGCCCTGGCCCGAACCACATGTGAAGTCAGTCTATTTGCCGATACCGCGGCCGGTCATATTATTTCACCCAGTGAAGATTTCCAGGCCTGCATCCAACCTGATTTTGATCAGGCGGCTGCGGTTCAAACGGCATTTGATCTATTGCGCAAAAAGGCGCTGGATCGCGGCGCCAATCCAGATCACTTGGAAATGGAATTGTTGGAGTCACAGACATTCAATATGGTTCGTGGATTTCAAACCACCGGAAAAAATATGCGCATAAGGGCACAAGTTAAGCCAGGATTGATTCAGGGCTTTGAAGATATTCTCAATGTCTGAAGCGTATGTTTAGGAATTGCGATGTTAAAAGCCAAACGAAAAACCGGCCTGGTATTTTTTCCGGCCTTTGACTGGGCCATTAGTCCGACGCATCCTGAACGGGAGGAGCGACTCCTGTATACCCAGGACCAGGTTTTTGAAGAAGGCCTGTTGGATATCCCGGGTATTGAGGAGTATAAACCTGATCCGGTCAGCATCCAAGATGTCCAACGGGTGCACTTTTGTGTACCCGATGTTCACCAAGTTACGACCGAATCCCATTTTATTAGCGCTGGCGGTGCCCTTACCATCGGAAAGGCGGTCCTGGAAAAAGAGATTAGCTGTGGGTTTGCCCTGGTGCGGCCTCCCGGGCATCATGCCATGCGCGTGGTGCATGGTAACCGGGGTTTTTGCAACGTCAACATCGAAGCCATCATGATCGAATATTTAAGGCAAGCCTACGGAATTCAGCGGGTGGCCATCGTGGACACCGACTGTCACCACGGTGACGGTACCCAGGATATTTACTGGCACGATCCCAATACGCTCTTTATTTCAATCCATCAAGATGGCCGGACGCTTTATCCGGGCTCGGGTTTTCCCAATGAGATGGGCGGCCCCAATGCCATCGGTACCACCATCAATATCCCCTTGCCGCCCAACACGTCTGAGGAGGGATTCCTGTACACCATGGAGCAGGTTGTTGGTCCGATATTAGACGATTTTAATCCCGATATTGTGGTTAATTCAGCCGGGCAGGACAACCACTATTCCGATCCCATCACCAATATGAACTTTTCTGCCCAGGGTTACGCCAAACTGACAAGTTTGCTGAAGCCCGACATTGCCGTGCTGGAAGGTGGCTACGCCATCGAAGGTGCCCTGCCCTACGTCAATACCGGCATTATTCTGGCGCTGGCCGGAATCGATACCAGCCATATCAAGGAACCCGACTATGATCCCAATAGCATCCGGCAATCATCTGAAGTAAGTGGCTATATTCAACAACTCAGTGAAAAGATCCTTGAATTGTATTTTGCCAGGCAAGCGATGCGGGCGCGGGTTCAATCAGAAAAGGCCTTTCACGACCGATCGCGTAGTATTTTTTATGATACCGATGGCATTCAGGAGACGCAGCAGGAGACCGTGCGCGCATGTGATTGCTCAGGGGGAGCCTTACGCATTGAATCAACTGCCAGCACGGGTCGGCATGTATTGGCCGTTCATATTCCACCGGGTGCCTGTGAGGTTTGTCAGCGGGCGGGTTATGAATGGTTTGAATCAGGGAGATCCGGTATGTTTGACGCCATCTATCTACAGGATCGTATCGTCGATGTGTTTAGGGTGCAACCGGGTCAGAAAAAGTAAAGATGTGCATCAATTCTCACCAATCTCTTAAGCACAACCTCGAACTCCGGGCCCGGGTCTTAGCGGACATCAGATCTTACTTCAGGGGCCAAGGCTATCTGGAAGTGGAAACACCGGTCCGAATACCGGCACCGGCGCCCGAGGCACATATCGACGCCCAGCCCAGCGGATCCTGGTTCTTGCAAGCATCGCCGGAGTTGTGCATGAAGCGCCTATTGGCTACAGGCCTTGATCGCATTTTTCAAATCTGTAAATGTTTTCGACAGGGTGAACGCGGGAGTTTGCATCTGCCTGAACTGACCATGCTGGAGTGGTATACAACCGGGCACGACTATGATGACATGATGCAGCAGTGTGAGGAATTGATTGGATATGTGGCCCGGTCCAGTGGTTTTGATCAAGTCATTTCCTATCAAGGTTCACGGATTGGGTTAACCCCGCCCTGGGATCGCATGAGCGTATCTGAAGCGTTTGAACGCTATGCACCGGTGTCAATGGCTGAAGCGCTTCGGGAGGATAACTTTGATGCAATCATGGCTTTTGACATCGCTCCCAAACTGGGAATTTTCAAACCCGTTTTTCTATTTGATTATCCCCTGGCATTGGGTTCTTTGGCCCGACAAAAGCCTGGCGATAACAACTTGGTAGAGCGTTTTGAACTTTATATTGCCGGCTTGGAGCTCTGCAATGCCTTTTCAGAATTAACCGATCCGAGTAAACAGCGTGAACGCTTCGAGGTGGAAATGGCTTTGCGGGAGTCATTGGGAAAAGTCACTTATCCTTTACCGGAGCCATTTTTAGAAGCGCTTGCCGACATACCGGCTTGTGCCGGCAATGCCTTGGGGATTGATCGCTTGGTGATGCTATTGGCAGATACGGTCAAGATCGATGATGTGGTGGCATTTACACCCGAAAGCCTCTAAAAGGTGTGGCATCATAAAACGGACAAATCAGTGCCGCCGTCCCTTTCAATATAATAGCGCATGATGTCCTTCATGGACAGGATGCCCTCTATTTGTCCGGATTCTGAAACAATTGGAAGGCACGAAATGACCTTATCAAGCATCAATTTAGCAGCATCTTCCATGCGGGTATGCTTTTCTGCCGTGATGGGTGTACGGGTCATGATTTGATGCGCTTTTTTCTTCAATGTTTGTAATGCACGCGAGTCTTCCGATAGCGTATTGATATGGGGACTGATTTCTTTAAGGACATCACGGTCACTGATGACACCAAGCAATTCGCCTTCCTCCACCACCAGCACATGGTGAAATTTATGCTTCTCAAATAGCTTTTGGATATGTTCAAGGGTATCATCCATGCCGATGGTAATCACATTCGTCTGCATAATTTCACTGACTATCATGGCGATTTCCCCCATCTAAGTTAGCTCAATAAGTGTCACTTTTGGCATTGGGCATCCTGAGATCTTGTAGCGCCAATCATTAGCCACCGACAAGGTCGATGGTCTTTGACTGTCTTAGCTATTACGCGCAGGTGGTTTCTTTTTCAAAAGAAAAACAAACGGAATTGCAAGTGGTCCCAAAAGAGCGCCCAAAAATGCCCACAATAGCGTATTGCCACCGCGTTTATCTGCGACCGTCCAGCAAAGATAAGCGCATGCGATACAAATCAGTGAGAGGATTAAAGCAGCTGCCATTTTAAATAATATCCTTTTCGACTGCCGGGTAAGGGATGCCCCGGGTAAACAAGAAAAAAACCAGCATTCCGGACAAACTGATAAAGGTACCCATGAAGAAGGCGTCCCGCAGGTTAAAAACATCCATCATGATGCCGGCAAAGGACGAACCGATGAGCATGCCCAGGCTGTGTGCCATGGTCATGATGCCCATTAGCGAACCCATGGCATCGGATTGGCTGCCTTTGAAAACCGCAATTGCCATATGGGCCGGCATGGAAATGCCACCGCCAAAGCCAAAGAGAACGCTGGCAATAATCAGGTCTGTCAATGACGTTGCCCGAGCAAAATACATCATCCCAACCGCCACCAGCATTCCACCGAAAATGATCATCGTTCTGCGGTTAAGTCGATCGGCCACGTAACCCATGGGGAGGTGAATGACACCGCTAATAAAAACCCCGAGCATCACCAGAAAGCCAATCGTAGCGCTGGACAGACCAAATTCGGTGTCGGCCAACACCGGTAAAAATCCCCACAGGATGCCGATGCAGGCCGTATAGTTGATCCTGAAGATAAAAAGACCGAGAATCTCACGGTCCCCAAGTAATTTTTTCCAAGGCAAGGGGGCACGTTTTTTTTTCAGCACCTTTTCCTCATGAACCGGTGGCAAAAATACCAGACTGAGAAAAAAACCCACAAGGGACAGCAGCCCCATGATTAAGAAGGAGGCATCCAGGCCCCAATGGTCATTGATGCTGCCGCCCAGGATCGGTCCCAGGCTCAGGCCAAAAAAAATGGACATGTTAAAGCAGCCCATGGTAAAACCTTCCCGACCTGGTGGGGTAATATCACCCACATAAGCCTGGATAGCCGGCATCATCATGGATGAGGCGATACCCTGAAAGAATCGGATGCTCACCAAGAATGAAACGCTGTCGGCCATTACAAATGCCAGGGAGAGACAGGCGTAGGAGACCAAACCGAATACAATCAATCGTTTACGGCCTTGGCGATCCGAAAGCCTGCCAAAGTAGGGTAGTAAAAAAGTGCGCGAGAGGGCAAAGGATCCAAATATCAATCCAATGGCCAATCCACCGGCGCCAAGTTGATGGGCATAAACCGGGAGAAGCGGCACCACGATGCCCACGCCGGTTACTGCGGCGAAAAGGGAGAAGAACAGGGTGCCAAAAATTATTTTATTGAGGCTGGATACCATTAAATCTGATTTTGAATATCCCTCAGGACGCTTTCAACCTCTTCCTGAATTTCTTGCAGTCTAACTGCATTCATAGCCTCAAACCGCAATACCAGGGCCGGCTGTGTATTGGAAGCCCGCACAAGGCCCCAGCCATCAGGATACAAAACGCGAACCCCGTCGATGTCGATGACATCTTGGCGATTTTTGAAATAGGCCGTCACTGCTTGAACGACCTTAAATTTGATATGATCGGGACATTCCACCCGGATTTCAGGTGTGTTTATGGTTTTAGGTACATCGGCCAGCAATTCGGACAGCTGCATGCCAGTAGTGGATAAAATTTCCAGGAGGCGACAGGATGCATACACCGCATCATCAAAACCGAAATAGCGATCGGCAAAAAAAATGTGCCCGCTCATCTCGCCGGCCAGTTCTGCTTTTTCTATTTTCATTTTTTGCTTAATGAGTGAATGACCGGTTTTCCACATGATGGCGTTCCCGCCGTTTTTTTCAATATCGTCATAAAGCGTTTTGGAACATTTAACTTCAGAAATAAAGGTAGCACCCGGTTTGCGGGCTAGGATTTCACGTGAGAAAACGATCATTAATTGATCCCCGTAAACCAATGTACCATCAGCATCCACCACGCCAATTCGGTCTCCATCCCCATCATATCCAAAGCCGACATCCAATTTCTTTTTTTTAACCAGCTGGATGATGTCCTGCATGTTTTTAAGCACCGTGGGATCAGCTTCATGATTGGGGAAGGTACCGTCTGGTTCGCAGAAAATATCATGCACCTCGCAACCTAAAGCTTTGATAATGGGGACCGCCGTGACCCCAGCGGTGCCGTTACCGGCATCGATGCCGACCCTAAGCGGCTGCTTCAGAGATAAGTTTGATATCAGGTAGTCCATATAGGGTCGTATGATTTCGTAAGTTTCAACTTGGCCATCACCAGATTCAAAATCCTCATTTTGAATGAGTTCTAAAATGGCTTGAATCTGGTCACCATATACGGAATCGACCCCGCTACAAATCTTAAATCCGTTGTATTCCGGTGGATTGTGACTGGCGGTAACCATCACATTACCCTGTTTATTTAAATGGCGGATGGAGAAATAACCAACCGGTGTACTGCACATACCGATATCCACAACCCGACATCCAGTGGCCATGAGGCCCTGGATCAATTTTTCAGAATAAAGATCCGAAGTTGCACGGCAGTCGCGACCAACTGTTAAATCGGTGTTGCCCTGGCGTTGTAGGTAGGTCCCGATACCCTTTCCTATTAAGATTACATCATCGGGATCCATGTCTTTGCCGGCGACACCTCTAATATCGTATTCCCTGAACATTTCTGGATTTAACATCTCGTTTTCCTTTCGATATGATTCTGCAGGACACTATAGGGTCAACGCTATTCATGGTATCGAAAAGCATGCAGGCCGTCAATTGCCAAATAAATCCATACTATCAATTTCAGTACGGCTTTTTGGGTGACCTCATGTTCCAATTGACACACTGAAATCTGCCTCTTATACTCGTTGCGCTTGATGACTTAGAATTATGGAGAATGCTGTCGTGATATCCGCGGATCGAACAGGTATAATGATTCTGGCTTTACTGGTATGTTGCTTCACAGTAACGATGATATCTCCAGTGTATGCTGCACCTCAACCAGACCAATCAAAGCAGATGACCATTGTCCAGGCAATGGTGCTCGGTTTGGTGGAAGGTTTAACCGAATACTTGCCCATCAGTTCTACGGGTCACTTGCTGTTGGCCAGGGATCTGTTGGGTATGAATTCGCTATCATCTGGTACGAGTGACACCGCAACTGCCAAGGATGCAATCAATGCTTATCTGGTTTGCATCCAGTTCGGGGCCATTCTAGCCATCTTGGTGGTATGTGCCCACCGATTCAAGCGGATCCTCATGGGCATCTTCAAGGGTGATGCCGAGGGCAGGCGGTTATTGGCCCATCTGGTATTGGCGCTTTTGCCCGCCATTATTATCGGTTTAATTCTGGAAGGGACTATCAAACAATTTCTATTTGGTATCTATCCGGTCATCCTGGCCTGGTTTGTGGGTGGCGTCGCCATCCTGCTGATTACCCTTTTATTCAAATCCAAAAGGATCGACCTACACCAGGGCAAGGCCATCGAAGATATGACCGCCAAGACAGCCCTCTTGATCGGTTTGGCTCAGTGCCTGGCCATGTGGCCGGGGGTTAGTCGCAGCTTGGCTACCATCCTGGGTGGCCTTTTCCTAGGTCTTTCCATGCCGGCCACAGTGGAGTTCAGTTTTCTTTTGGGCGCGGTCACATTATCCGCTGCTTCGGTTTACGATGTCCTGAAACATGGCCAAGATATGCTGGCCATGTTCGATTTCGGCTCTATGATGCTGGGACTCCTGGTGGCATTTGGGGCCGCGATTCTTTCGGTTAAATGGATGATCGGCTATTTGAACAAGTACGGACTGGCACTTTTTGGGTATTATCGAATTGCCGTTGCCATTGCAGCCTTTTGGTACTTTGTTTAGCGGTCTTCATCAATAATTTGAAGCGTTTAGCTTGGCAAATTTTGAGCTTTTTGAATTTAAAAATAAACCCATGCCTCAAGTGTATGTAAGCCATTAAACAAGTTCATATATAGCATCACCTGAATCCTGGAATCCTTGTCCCCTTGAATCCTTTATCATGCTTGTATGCCTATATAGAGGGGAACTCATCGCTTTCCAAGATTACGGTACAAGGAGTTTGGGCAGAATGAATCCAACCATCGAAACCATGCGTGCGCATCGATCCATTCGAAAATTTAAAGCCAGCCCTGTGAAAGCAGAAGTTTTGGAGACAATCCTCTCGGCGGCGCAATGTGCGGCGACCTCCAACCATGTACAGGCCTATACAGTCATTCAGGTCACCCATCCTGATATTCGCCAAACGATTGCCGGTATATGCGGCGACCAGGCCTGGATCGTGCAGGCGCCGGTTTTTCTGGTTTTCTGTGCCGACCTGAACCGCTTGGAAACTGCCTGCCAAAGGCACGGCCTGGAAATGACTCAGGGATATGCCGAACAATTTATTGTGGCTACAGTAGATGCCGCCCTGATTGGCCAGAACACACTTTTGGCTGCGGAGTCACTGGGTTTGGGCGGCGTATTTATCGGGGCCGTCCGCAACGATCCCCAAAAGATTTGTGCACTTTTAGATATCCCAAAACAAGCTTATCCAGTTTTTGGTATGTGTCTGGGGTATCCGGATGACGATCCGCCCACCAAACCGCGCTTACCACTCAAGGCCATACTGTCACAGGAAACCTATACAACCCAGGGCGCCGATACCCTTCTGGATGCCTACGACGCGACCACCCGCGAGTATTATCGGTCCAGGGACAGCAATCTAAAAGACGAGACCTGGAGTCACCAGATGGCCGCATTCATGAGCAAAATCATTCGACCGCATATGAAGAATTTCTTACCCAACAGGGCTTTTTCCTGCGTTAGGCTGCCATGTTTAGAGAATCGTTGTTATAAAGCATCTGAAATATTAGGGGTTCTTACTGGTTTTAGCCTTTGACTACGGCGAGGGGTTTAAGCCTAGCAACTTTCCTGGAAATACCGGCATTGTGGACGACGCTCACCACCTGGGAAATGTCCTTATAGGCGTCGGGCATCTCTTCGGCCAGGGTGGAACGCCCGGTCCAGCGCACCAGGATGCCCTTATCGGCCAACTCTCGCTGGATGGAACGGCCCTTGCTTTTCTTTTTGGCCGCCTTGCGGCTTAAAACACGTCCGGCTCCATGGCAGGTGGAGCCAAAGGTATCTTGCATGGCCAGTTCAGTCCCAACCAGAACGTAGGAGGCCGTGCCCATATCGCCTGGAATAAGGGTTGGTTGGCCAATGGATTGATAGGTTTCGCAGAGGGCTGCATGGCGAGGGGCAAAAGAGCGGGTAGCGCCTTTGCGATGTACGCACAGGGTTTTTTTTCTTCCATCAACCAGATGGGTTTCTTTTTTAGCAATATTGTGACTGACATCATACAATAGACGCATATCCAGACTTTTGGGGCTCATATTCAGCACATATTGGAAAACCTCGCGGCAGTGATGCATCATAATTTGCCGATTGGCCCAGGCATAATTGGCGGCACAGGCCATGGCATTGAAATAGCGTTGTCCTTGGTTGGATTGAATTGGCGCACAGGCCAATTGCCTGTCCGGGATATCAAAGTCCAACTGTTTGACATACTGGTTCATCTCCCGAAGGAAGTCGTCACATACTT
>Ga0180435_10004401_pt1 | contig 13891 bp, 13 predicted proteins | sample SS_ome_3_FD_132467 | JGI IMG/M metagenome (GOLD analysis project Ga0180435, IMG submission 132467) | Hypersaline lake sediment archaeal communities from the Salton Sea, California, USA - SS_3_S_1 metaG | ecosystem: Environmental > Aquatic > Non-marine Saline and Alkaline > Hypersaline >... | reverse complement strand
TCGACCGCGATCCGGCGGCGAGAGGCTTCTGGGGCGCCGTCGAGGTGGCGCTCACCTATTCCGGCGTTCACGCGCTCGTCATGCACCGCCTGGCGCACGGCCTGTGGCGAATGGGCGTCCCGCTGCTGCCTCGCATTGTGTCCCAGGTGTCACGCTTCTTCACGGGAGTGGAGATACACCCCGGTGCGGTGTTCGGGAGCGGTGTCTTCATAGACCACGGTATGGGTGTGGTGGTCGGGGAGACGGCCGTTGTCGGTGACAACGTGACGCTGTTCCAGGGCGTGACCCTCGGAGGGACCGGCAAGGGGTTCGGCAAGCGGCACCCCACGATCGGCAACGACGTCGTAGTGGGCTGCGGCGCGAGGGTGCTCGGGAACATCGTGGTGGGCAACGACGTCCGCATCGGCGCCGGGTCGGTCGTCGTGCGCGACGTGCCGGATGATTGCACGGTCATCGGCGTTCCAGCCCGAGTCGTCAGGGAGGGAGGGCTCCGCGTGCTGGACGAGCCTCTGGCCCACGATGCGATCCCGGACCCCGTGTTGCGACAGATGGAGGCCCTCGAGAGGCGCATCCGGGCCCTGGAGACGCGGTCTTGACAGTTGCGCGGCCTGGGGCTACCCTGCAGTGTGGTCCAGAAGATGGCGTCCGCCGCCGCCATTCTGAGGTGCAGCAGGTGGAGCGGCGGTTCTCCGGGGGGTGCCGCGATGCTGAGTCATATGAGGGGGCGTGTGGGTCCGACGCCGCAGGCGGTCTTCCTTATAATGGCAGTGGCCGCGGCGGCGTGCGTCGCCCCGGCGCCGGCCCTCGCTCAGGACCCGGGGCACGAGGCGCCTGCGGCCGACACTGCCGGGACGTCCGCCGTCGAGGCGCCGGCTGACAGCGCGGCCGCAGGGCAGGAACCCGCTTCCGAACCGAACGATGCCGCTCCGGCTGACGAGCCGCCCGCGCGCGAGGCCTCCGGCTCCGAGTTCTCAGTGCTCCGGGCCTATATCTGCCGGGGCATCGAGCAGAGCGAGCCTACTGAGGCGGGGAAGAGCTTCATTCCGACGCCTGAAGGCATACTTCACCTGTGGTGCTTCAGCGAGATCGGCGGGCCGGCGAGGAGCGACACCATCCTTCACGTGTGGTACTGGGGTGACCGTGAGATGGCCCGCGTGCCTCTCGAGGTGAAGGGCCCGCGCTGGCGGACGTGGAGTACCAAGCGCATCCCGGACGAGTGGAGCGGCGAGTGGCACGTCGACATCGCCGACCGGTCCGGAGCCGTCCTCTCCAGGTTGCACTTCTCGGTCGAGCCCGAACGCGAATAGGCCCCGGTCCGCGGTCGTTTGCTGCCGGGCTTCCGGGCCCGCCCGCAGATCGCACTTCGACTTGACAACCCCACCCATTCGGACTATATAATATACACATATTTGCATGTTTCAGTCTCAAGGGGACTATGGGGAGGTGCTTGCCTTGGCGGCGAGCAGCGACAGTACAAGCGCGGTCCCGGGGTCGAACGGTAACGCCTGCGAGGAGATGGAGGAGGCCGCTGAGCTTCTGAGGGCGCTCTCGCATCCGGTCAGGCTGAAGATCGTCGACCTGCTGAGCGAGGGCGAATCGTGCGTCAAGAGGCTCGAGGAACTTCTTGGGATACCGCAGCCGTCGGTGTCACAGCACCTCTCAAGGCTGCGCTACGCCGGTATCATCGAGTCTGAGCGAAAGGGGCATCTGGTTTGCTACCGGCTCGTAGAGTCGCGGGGATCGAAGATACTGAAGGCCGCGCTGGGCAGGTCCGGGAGGAGATGACCGGGTGGAAACGTTGGCCCGGGGACCGGTTGAGCCAACGGTAACCTCGGCCGGCGGATTGCATCATAGGTTGCAGAACGTGGGCTAAGGACAGAGAGCAGCGGAAACGCGCCAGTGAAAGGAGCGACAGATGGACGGAGCAAGGACGATCGCCGTGACGGAGCAGAGTTTCGAGCAGGACGTGGAGAAGTCCACCGTTCCAGTGATCGTGGACTTCTGGGCGCCGTGGTGTGGGCCGTGCCGCATGGTTGGCCCGATCCTCGAGGAGATCGCGTACGAGAACGACGGTAAGCTCATCGTGGCTAAGGTCAACGTAGACGAGAACCCGGGGCTCGCCCAGAAGTTCGGCATCAGGGGCATACCCACCATGGTCTTCTTCAAGGGCGGAAGCCCCGTTGATCAGATGGTCGGCGCCGCTCCCAAGGAGATGATACAGGAGAAGTTGAACTCGCTCATGTAGCGCCCTCGGGCGCCAGTTTCTGGAGGTGCAGATGCTTCGAGAGAGTCGTTTCCTCGTCGTCGTGTTCGCGCTGGCCGCTTCGTTGGCACTGGCCGTGGCGGGTTGTGGCGGGGAGAGCGGGGCGGAGAACGAGACGGAAATGCGGACAGATGCCTCGTCGGAGTCGGCCGTGTCGCGTACGGATGAGTCGTCGGAGTCCGCAGCTCCGATGGAGGCGCGCGAGGGCGTCGGGACGGAGACAGGCATGCTGCCTCCGTCGTTCACGCTGCCCGACCTGGACGGAGCGAACGTCTCTCTGTCGGACTTCGAGGGACAGGTAGTGGTGCTCGATCTGTGGGCGACCTGGTGCCCTCCGTGCCGGCAGGAGATACCGTTCCTCGTGGAGCTGTACGAGGAGCTCAAGGCTGACGGACTCGTCGTCGTCGGAGTCGGGCTCGACCAGGGAGGCAAGTCCGCTCTGGAGCCCTTCGTGCAGGAGAACGGCGTGACGTATCCGATCCTGGTCGGCAACAGGCAGGTCCAGGCCGCGTACGGCGTCTCGGGCATACCGACCACATTCATGATCGGCAGGGATGGGCGCATTGCCGGGAAGCACGTGGGGTTCCATCCATCGATGTCCGAATCGATGCGCGACGAGGTCAAGGCTCTTCTGCAGGTCGACGTTGAGGCATAGCACTGGCGGGCGCGCCCGCGGGGCCGCTGCACGACGGCGATCCGTGGGCGCGCTCCCGTCTGATGGCGCGGGTGAGGAGACGCTATGAAGCTTGGAAGCCTGGCACTTCCGCTCATATTCCTGGCCATCTGGGTCATCCTGCAGGCGATCGTGCTCCCGCGGATGGGCGTCTCGACGTGACTCCGGCCGGGGTGCGGGTCCGCGGAGCGGGCCACGAACGAGGAGCCGGAACAGGGCTCCCGCACGACGGATGACGGGATGAGGCCTGATGGCTGAACCGAGGATCATCGTCAGGAAGTCGCGCTTCGAGCTGCAGCTCGTGACGGACGAGGGCGTTCTCGCCTTTCCGGTGGCGATCGGCTCGAACCCCGACGGGGAGGACAAGCGCGAGGTGGGCGATTGCCGGACCCCGGAGGGCGACTTCTACATAGAGTCGGTAGAGGACTCGACCGACTGGGAGCACGAGGGGGCCAGGGTCTACGGTCCCTTCTTCCTTCGCCTGTCGTGCCCGCCGTGGGAGGGGATAGGGATACACGGGACCAACGACCCCGCGCTCGTTGGCCGGAGGACGACCCGCGGCTGTATCCGCCTGACCAACGGCGACCTCGTTAGGCTCGTCGAGGAGGTCGGTGTCGGAACGCCTGTGACCATTCTTCCATGATGCGCCACGGCGTCCTTCTCGACTCACGACGGGCGTGCGGAACTCCGCGCGTCTTTCCTTTCCGGCGCCCCAAAACCGGTTGACACGACAGACGTGCAGCGCTAAAGTACACCCGCCTCTGGCTGGCGACTCTCCTGCCAGCAACTGAGACCCAACACATCTGGAGCGCCCAATGCGACTGGGAAAGTTCGTAGCCGTCGCCGGGAACATCGGGGTGGGGAAGACGAACCTCACCACGCTTCTGGCGAACCGTCTCGGGTGGAGAGCCTACTACGAGCCTGTCATCGACAACCCTTATCTCGACGACTTCTACGAGGACATGGAGAGATGGGCATTCCACCTTCAGGTCTTCTTCCTGTCGAAGCGGTTCGAGATACACAGGGAGATGGTCGGGTCGGAGGAGCCCTGCATCCAGGACAGGACGATCTACGAGGACATGGAGATCTTCGCCGCCACTCTCCACCGGAGCGGGTTCATGTCCGAGCGCGACCACTCGAACTACGTCGACCTCTTCGATGCGATGACCAGCTTCCTTCGCACTCCCGACCTGATCGTCTATCTCAGGGCCGGCGTCGATACGCTCGTAGAGCGAATACTCTGCAGGGGGCGCGACTGCGAGAGAGACATCGACTCGACCTACCTCAGGGCCCTGAACGACGCATACGAGGACTGGGTCGACAGGGCCTCCCGTTCGACTCACGTTCTGACCATCGAGACCGACGGCCTCAATCTCGTCGCGGACGACTCGGCCATCGAGTCGACGCTCGACGAGATAGTTGGGATACTGGGTCCGGACGGTAGGCCGGAGCGGCGGGTGGAGGTGGGCGCCGGTCTCGCGGGCGCCTGACCGGGCCGTGTTCCTTCGCGGTTGCGGCAGCAGAATCCACGTACATATTGTTTCGGGTCACGGGTCTCCGCTGAGTGTCGGCGGAGACCTTGACCTGTGGAAGTTGTGGTGGTATAATAAGGTACGCTTACGATTGGGGGGACCATGACCTTCAGAGGACCGGCGGCGCTGGCCGTCGCCTTGGGGGTGAGTCTCGTCCTGTCGGCTACGTATGTCTGCCGTGCCGCGGACGCGACCGCTCCCGACTTCACCCTTCCTAATCTGAAGGGCGAGGACGTCACGCTGTCCGAGCTCCTGAAGGAGGGGCCAGTGATCGTCGAGTTCTGGGCGACCTGGTGCAAGCCCTGCATAAAGGGATTTCCCGACATTCAGAAGATCTTTGACAAGTACAGAGACTGTGGGCTACAGGTGCTGGCCGTGTCGATCGACGGGCCGAGGTCGACCTCGAGGGTCGGCTCGGTGATCAAGTCGAAAGGGAACACGTTCGAGGTGCTCCTGGACTCGTCGCAGGCCGTCGCGAAGAAGCTGCACGTCACGTCGATCCCGAGAACCGTGCTGGTAGACACGGACGGTAAGATCGTCTACTCGGTGACCGGATACAGGCCGACCAACCACAAGAAGCTTGCGGAGGCGGTCGCTGCCCTGTTCCCGGAGGGGTGTGAGGCGGAAGGCGCTGACGAGGAGGCGGTCGTTGAGGAGTAGACGCAAGCGGGCACTCTCGGTCTGCGCCGCGGCCCTGCTTGCGTCGTGTTCGGCATCTGCCGCCAGCGGCGACGAGGGGGCGAGCGCTTCCGGTGTGCTGAACGCCGAGTACAAGTACAACACGGACGCCGACGCGTCCGCCGCCGACGTGAGACTCGACCTCGATGTGGCGATCGGCGCGCTCACGCTCGGGACGACCTACCGCGCCTACCAGCTGTCCGACACGTCGTACAACCCTGCCGGGATAGACGTTCCACCAGCCGAGCTGAAGCACCGCTACGCGGCGTATGCGGGCGACGACTTCGAGGTAAGGGTCGGCCACTTCCTGTCCACGTTCGGGCACGGGCTGACGCTTCGCAGCTACGAGGATATCGACCTGGAGCACGACACCATGCTCGACGGGGTCATCGCCAGCTACGAGGCCGGTGCGGTGTCGCTGACCGGGCTCGCCGGATACACGGAGGAGGAGCTCTTCGCCAAGCGTTACACGGAGCATCGTGTGCGAGGAGCCAGGGTCGAGGCGCCTGTCGGCGATTGGCTCGAGTTGGCGGGCAGCGCGGTCGAGCGGGCCGCGACCGAGCGCGACGAGGAGATCGAGATCCCGGAGGCGCAGGCGAGGTTCGAGGATTCGGTGACCGGCCTCGAGCTGTCGATGTGGTTGGGTCCCGTGACGCTTTCCGGCGAGTACGCGGGGAGGCACGGGGAGAACCCCGTCACCGAGGACGAGCTTCACGGCTATGCCGCCTACGCGTCCGGGACGTTCGATCTGGGACCGCTGACGCTCTTCGGCGAGTTCAAGGACTACGAGAACTTCTCGCACTACACGGTGAATCCGCCGACGTGCGTGAGGGAGCACGTATACACGCTCATGAACCGCGCCACGTACGAGATCGACCTGGACGACGAGCGCGGCTTCCTGGCCGAGGGGAGCGTACCCCTCGGCGACGCGCTGATGCTCACGGGCGGCGCGTCGGAGGCCAGAGCGCACGACGGCGACCTCTCGCACTGGGAGATCTACGGAACGGCGGAGCACAGCCTGGCGAGCGCCGCGACCGGAGCCTTCGGTTGGTCGTGGTCGAGGGAGTACGAGCTCGGGGCGTTCACGGAGCACATGACCGGCGCGGCCGACCTCTATCTGACGACCGGGGATGGCAACCCCATCGATCTGACGTTCGAGGTACAGCGGACCGAGGAGCCGGACGGCTCTGCCCGCAACGACTACCTCGGCGCGCTGACACTCTATCCCGGGACCGACATCACGTTCGCGACGGTCCTCGAGACGACGAGCGAGGCGGAGTCGGGTCGCGACGTGTGGCTGATGGTCGAGGTGAGGGCGCTGCTGCCGGAGGACTTGGAGGCTTCGTTCTCGATGGGGACCGAGCGCGGCGGGAAGAAGTGCAGCGGCGGCGTATGCTATTTCGAGCCCGAGTTCGAGGGCGCCAGAGTGCGTCTCTCCAGGTACTTCTAAGAAGGAGGCGCACGTGACTTCGAGGCGCGCAGCTGTGGGGTTGGTACCGCGCATGGCCGTCCTCCTTGCGCTGCTCTCGCTCGGCAGCCACGGTGGCTGCGACTGGTTCGACGGCCCGCTCGAGGCGAACCTGACTCCGTCTACCCGGATGGTGTCGTGCCCGGGCGAGGTTGCTGCGGGAGATGACGTGACGCTCGAGTGGGAGGGGACGGACGTGGACGGGAGCGTCGTGGAGTACCGGTGGTCGTTCGACGATTCTACCGGCACGGGCGGAACGGCCGTGACGCTGGAGGACGTGGCTGAGGGCGAGCACGTCTTCGAGGTGTCGGCCGTTGACGACGACGGCGACGAGGACCCTAGCCCGGCGGTCTGTGAGTTCACGGCCTCGGACCCCGGGGGCCTTGTCGGTCGGGTCGTGCTCGCGGAGTTCCTCACGACCCTTCCGTGCGGCAACTGCCCGAACGCGGAGGCGGCGCTCGACATGGTCGTCGACGAGTATGGAGCGGACAGCCTCGTGGTCATAGCGTATCACGACCACCAGGGCCCGGACCCGATCTGGACCGAGGAGATCGTAGACAGGATCCTCTGGTATACGGAGGCGAGCGGCGACGACGGCGCGACCTACGGCCAGTACCCGGCGGTGATATTCGATGGAGACCTGGACAGGACCGTCACGGGAGCCGCCACGGTCGAAGGCGCCGCCTCGGACTACAGGCTCGAGATCGATAACCGAAAGACGTACGGCTCGCCGGTCACTGTGTCGATCGAGGGGAGTTTATCGGCCGGGAGGGGCGACGTGACCGTGCGTGTCATAGTGCGTGACCCTCTGACCGCCGGAACGTACGTCCTGCGCACTGTCGTGACCGAGGACGATATCCTCGCTTTCTCGCACGACTTCGGCTTCTCGGCGCGGGACATTCTGGACGACGAGCCTCTGACGGTGGCCGTGGTAGGCGACTCGGCCGTCGTGCAGAGGAGCTTCGCGGTCGACGCGAGCTGGGAGGTCGACAACCTGGACGTGGTGGCCTTCGTGCAGAACGACGACACGAAGGAGGTCCTGCAGGCCGCCCACCTGGGCGCGGGTGGGCAGTAGGCCACGCGCGCGCGCGAGCGGCCGGTCGGAACGCGATGTGAGAGAGGCCGGGCCGGTTCACGGCACACAGGCAAGAGTGGAGTTGGACGAGACATGGAGTAAAGAGAGCGGGAGCGCTGCCGCCACATCCCCCCGGTGGCACGACCCTGAAGGCAATCTAGCGGCACCGCCGCAAGGAGAGGACAACATGATCAGGCGAACGGCGATGCTGGCCATGGCAGCGGCCATCCTGCTGGCCGCCACGCCGGCGGTCTCGGCCGACCGCTGCGTGCTGGCGGAGATGTTCGGCGGGACCTGGTGCGGGTACTGCCCGGAGTCGCAGGAGGCCCTTGAGGAGCTGGCGGACGAGCGCCCTGAGTGCGAGTTAGCCTACATCTACTACCACATAGGCGGGGCCGACCCGTTCAGGACATCGGAGTCGCAGGCGAGGGCGAGCTGGTACGGCGTCGGCGGCGTCCCACACGTGCGGTTCGACGGCGTTGAGGAGTGCGTCGGGATCTACGAGAACCTAGAGCTTACGAAGGCCTGGTATTCCGGCATAATCGACGATCGCCGCACGATTGCAGCTCCGATCGAGATAACGTCCACGGGCCTCATCTCGGAGAGCACCGGCTACGTCACGGTCGACATAGTCGCTCGCGACACCGTCAACTACTCCCCGATACAGGCGCAGTTCATACTCGTCGAGAACGGGCTGGAGCACAGCTCCAAGACGTATGACTACACGGTCCGCGACCTCCTTCCCGTGGAGGCGCTCGCGCTCTCATCACCCGGTGACTCGGTCCAGGTCACGCGCAACTTCACGGTCGACCCGACCTGGGAGCACGAGAAAATGCGCTTGATCGTCTTCGTGGAGGACACCGGGCTCAAGGAGATCGTCCAGGCGAACATGATGCCGCCGCCCTACGACCTCCACATGACCAGTTCGCACTACGCGGAGGAGGTCGCTCCCTTCGGCGAGTCGGAGTTCACCGTCCACGTGGAGAATCGGGGCACGGCGACCGACACTGTCACGATGGACATCTCCCAGATCGCTCTTCCTGACGGCGTGAGCGAGTGGGACTGGTTCGCGCAGTACTGTGATCCCGATGGTATCTGCTACTTCGGCGCCCAGGACTTCGAGCTGGCGCCCGGAGGGACCCTCACGTTCTACGTCAAGATGGGCGACTACCTGGGGAACGTGCAGGGGAGGTCCGTAACGGAGCTGACCGCACAGAGCAACGGAGAGCCGTCCATCCAGCTCTCGGAGATCTACGGGACGTTCGTCGACGTGCCGTCGGTCCTTCTCGTCGACGACGACGGCGGCCAGTCCCACGAGACGTACCTGGAGACGGCGCTCTCCGACACCGGTTACCCGACGATGGTCTGGGACGCCAAGGAGAGGGGCAGGCCCACTCAGACGCTGGCCGACTCGTTCTGGGCCATACTGTGGACGACGGGAGGCGCCGACGCGACCTCGATGACGCTGGCGGACGAGGCTGTCCTGTCCAACTTCCTCGACGACGGCGGCAACCTCTTCATCGCCAGCATGGAGTACCTCTCGAGCCGTGTGGCGATGACGCCGTTCATAGAGAACTACCTGCACATAGACTCCTGGACCGATGACGTCGGCGGGTTCTCCATGGCGGGAGCTTACGGCGACCAGATATCTCACGAGATGACGCTGGGGCTCGCGGGAGGGCCCGTGCCGTACGCGAGCAACGACAGCTTCGTGACGGACGGTACTCCAGACGTCACATTCACGGCGTTCTCATCGCCACGCGGCCTCAAGGTCGAGGAGGACGGTCACAAGGTCGCCTTCATCTCGTTCGCCTTCGAGAACGTTAAGACCGGTCAGCCCTATCCCAACAACCAGAAGACGTTCGCGAGGCGCATCATGGAGTGGTTCCAGCTGCCGACCGGAGTGGAGGACGGCGAGGACGAGGTCGTCACCGACCTCGCGCTCCGACAGAACAGCCCGAACCCGTTCAACCCCGTGACGGCGATCAGCTTCTCGGTGCCGGCCGGCGTGGGGTCCGCGTCGCTGAACGTCTACAACGTGAACGGCAGGCATGTGAGGACGCTGCACGACGGCGCCCTGGAGCCTGGTCCGCACTCGATCGTGTGGGACGGGCGCGACGACGACGGGCGAGACCTTTCGTCCGGCATCTACTTCGCGAGGCTCGCGGCCGATCGAGAGACCAAGAGCATCAAGATGACGCTCCTCAAGTAGGGGCGGCAACGCCGGGAGCGCGGCGGTCGTGCCGCCGGGCTCCCGGCCCAGCGATAGACATGGAGGGCTATCAGGAATGAAGATCGTGCGTCCGACTCTGACCGTGCTGCTTCTGGCTGTCATGCTGCTACCGACCGCAGCCCTTGCCTATCCCCGCGACGACGCAGCGCTGGTCGAGGTCGACGCCGTCTCGCGCTCGGACATCCACAGGCTTAACGACCTCAATATGGACATCGTGAACGTCAGGGACGGGCGCGCGCAGATCGCGGCCATACCGTCCGAGATCGATGTCCTCTGGGCGAACGGCTTCCGGCCGGAGGTCGTGCTGTCCAGGATGCGGGACGCTGTCACGTCCCTGAGCCTTCCGGACCGAGGCGAGTACCACAGCTATGCGGAGGTCACGGCCGACCTAGCGGCCTGGGCAGCCGCCTATCCGTCGATCACCGAGCTCATGTCTATCGGGACGAGCTATAACGGTCACGATATCTGGGCGATCAAGATCACCGACAATCCCACGGTCGAGGAGAATGAGCCCGAGGTCCAGTGGATAGGGGCGCATCACGGCAACGAGACGATAAGCGTCGAGGTCTGCTACTACATGATCGAGTACCTCCTAGACAATTACGGCAGCGACTCCGACGTGACGTGGCTCGTGAACGAGCGAGAGCTCTGGGTGATCCCCGTCCTCAATCCCGACGGACTCATCGCGGGTTCGCGATACAACGGCAACGGTGAGGACCTCAATCGCAACTATCTGAGCCCGGACGGGAGCAACGCCGGAAGCGCGTTCAGCGAACCTGAGACGCAGGCGCTCAGGGATTTCGACATCGGCAAGAACCCGGTGACCTCGCTCACCTTCCACTCCGGCGCCGAGTACGTCAACTACCTCTGGGACTACTCGTACGACCCCACGCCCGATGAGCCGATGCTCATCACGATCTCGAACGGATACTCGTCCTACACGGGCTATCCAGTCACTAACGGCGCAGACTGGTACGTCGCCGTCGGTACGTGCCAGGATTGGTGCTACGATACTAGAGGCGAGATCGACACGACGATCGAGCTCTCCAACTCGTTCGAACCACCGGCGTCTTCGATCGACGCGATCTGTTCCGACAACATCGACGCGATGATCTATCAGGCGAAGCTATCAGGCAGGGGCATCACGGGCCTCGTGACCGATAGCGGGAACGGCGACCCGATCTACGCGACGATCAGCATCCCGGAGATCGGCAAGGACGTTTACACCGACCCGGACGTGGGCGACTATCACAGAATGGTCGAGTCGGGGACGTACACCGTCGTGTGCACGGCCGAGGGGTACCCGACCGAGACGGTCTACAACGTGACGGCCGGTCTCGACACATTCGTCGTCGTCAATTTCGAGCTGGAGCCCCCGCCGAGGGGTACGATCGCGGGCTACGTGACCGACGAGTCGATGAATCCGATCGCCGCCACCGTAGAGCTGACCGATGTGGGCGGCTTCACGACGACCGCCGACCCGGCGACCGGCTACTACGAGATCACCCAGATCCCTGTGGGCGACCATGACGTCAGCGCCAGCATCTCTGGCTACTCGTCGGTCACGCGCGTGGATGTGCTCGTGCAGGAACAGCTGACGACGTCGGAGGATTTCACACTTCACAGCGCGGTCTTCTTCGACGACCTGGAATCGGGGATCGGGGAATGGACCGGTGACTGGTCGCTGACGACCGAGAACGCGTCGAGCCCGACGCACTCGCTGACCGACAGCCCGGGCGGCGATTACGGGAACTACGCGTCTACTACGACGACGCTCGCCGGCTCGATCGACCTATCGGGCCACTCCGAGGCCTCGATGTCGTTCGACCTGTCGATCAACACCGAGTCCGGCTACGACTACCTGTACGTGGAGGTCAGCGGCAACGGAGGCTCGTCGTGGACGCAGGTCGCGTCCTACGACGGCGTCCAGACGAGCTGGTCGACCGAGGAGATCGACCTGACGTCGTACGCGGGCAGCTCCGCGTTCAAGGTCCGGTTCATCCTCGAGTCGGACAGCTGGGTGACGGCGGACGGGGCCTACGTGGACAACATCGCCATCTTCGGCGACCCGACGCTCACCGACGTGGAGGAGCAGGAGTACATCCGGCGGCTGGCCGTATCCAACTACCCGAACCCCTTCAATCGCGGGACGAGCATAGCTCTGGAGCTTCCTGGGGAGGCGGCGGTCGATCTCAGGGTGTTCGATGTGTCGGGCAGGCTCGTGACGACGCTCGTCGACGGCGAGCGGAGGAACGCCGGACGACACGAATTCGCCTGGGACGGCACTGACGAGCGGGGCGTTCCCGTTGCGGCCGGTGTCTACTTCGCGCGCGCCGATGCGGGCGGAAGCGTCTCCTCGGCGAAGATGATATTCCTGAAGTAGCGCACGACAGAAAGCGACACATGTGAGGCGGACGGGGACACCCGTCCGCCTCTCTCCGTTCCGAGCCCGGTCTGACATGGCTCCGGGCCGGGTTTGACCTTGACGCGCGTCCGTGCGCGGTGCCAGAATCCGCGCACCGGCGCGAGAGCCGCCGTGGGTGTCGTGTCACTGCCTCGAAGGGACGCGCATTGAGACGCAGACGAGCCGTCTTCATCGTTGTCGCGCTTCTCCTTAGCGCGGCGGTCTTCGTGGCTCCGACACCCGACGGTCTGACCAGGGAGGGGCAGAGCGCGATCGCGGTCTTCGCACTCTGCTTCGTGCTCTGGGTCACGCAGGCGCTTCCTCTGGCCGTCACCAGCCTCTTCGCCATCGTTCTGCTGCCGCTCCTGGGCGCCATACCGTACGACCGGGCCTTCGCTCTCTTTGGCAGCCCGGTGATCTTCTTCATACTCGGCGCGTTCGTTCTCGCCGCGGCGCTGATGCGAAGCGGGCTCTCGACGCGACTCGCTGTCCTCTTCCTCAGGCGCTTCGGCGGCAGCCCTGGCTCGCTTCTGGCCGGCGTCGTATTCTCGGGGGGCTTCCTCGCCTTCTGGATGCCTGAGCACGCGGTTGCGGCGCTCCTCTTCCCGATAGTCCTTGAGATCGCGCGAGCGCTGGAGATCCCCCCTATGAGGAGCAGTTACGGGAAGGCGCTCTTCCTGTCGCTGGCCTGGGGAGCCGTGGCCGGCGGTGTAGCCACCCTTCTCGGAGGAGCGAGGGCGCCTCTCGCGCTCGGCATCCTGGCCGAGCACTACGGGCAGACGATAGGCTTCCTCGAGTGGATGATAGCGGCCGCGCCGTTCTCGTTGCTCATGATGGTCGCCGTCTACCTTCTCCTGCCGAGGATGTTCAGATCGGACGTCACCGACATCACGAGGGCGAAGGAAGCGCTCGACAAGAAGGCGCGCGAGCTCGGGCCGGTCTCCGGGCGTGAGAAGGGCGTAGCGGTCGTGACCGTCGCGACGATAGTCGCGTGGGTCTCCGCGGGGCAGTCGATCGGGCTGGCGGCCGTCTCCCTGCTGTCTGCCGTGGCCCTCTTCGTGTTCGATCTGATCGACTGGAGGAGCGTCGAGGAGTACGTCAACTGGGGTGTCATCCTCATGTACGGCGGCGCCATCGCGCTCGCGTATGCGCTCCACGACACGGGCGGAGCGCGGTTCATAGCTGAGGCCACCCTGGCCAGGGCGAGCGGCCTCTCGGCCTTCTGGGTTCTGATGGTCTTCGCCGTGCTGGCGTCCATCCTTACCGAGGCGATCAGCAACGTTGCCGCCGTCGCTCTGCTCCTGCCGATATGCTTCGGCGTCGCCGAGGGAAGCGGCGTGGGCCCGGTGTCGGTCGTGTTCGCGGTCGCCGTTCCGGCGGGCCTGGCATTCGCCCTTCCGATGGGTACGCCTCCAAACGCCATCGCGTATTCCGCGGGCTACTACCGGCTGAGGGAGTCAGTCCTCGCCGGTTCCCTGCTCAAGGTCATTGCCCTCATTCTGCTCGCCCTGACCGCCAGGTTCTACTAGCCGGCTCTGGGCATAGGCGGATAGCGGGCGGGAGGA
>Ga0180435_10004399_pt1 | contig 13899 bp, 7 predicted proteins | sample SS_ome_3_FD_132467 | JGI IMG/M metagenome (GOLD analysis project Ga0180435, IMG submission 132467) | Hypersaline lake sediment archaeal communities from the Salton Sea, California, USA - SS_3_S_1 metaG | ecosystem: Environmental > Aquatic > Non-marine Saline and Alkaline > Hypersaline > Sediment... | reverse complement strand
CTTCAATCTCAAGGAAGGGACTCACTGAATCCTCTCCCATGTATGGGGCCACTGTGATGCTGTCGAAATTCAGTGTTTCAAGAAAGGCCTTTGCATAACGGCCTGAAGTATTCCCGATATCACCCCGTTTTGCATCAGCAATGGTAAACACACCTTTATCCTGCAGATATCCGATTGTTTTTTCCAGTGCATCCCAGCCCCGGCTTCCGTAAGCCTCGTAAAAAGCAATATTGGGTTTGTATGCAGCAGCAAGATCGTGTGTGGCGTCGATGATCGCTTTGTTAAACTCGAAGATCGGGTCTTCTTTTTCCAGCAAATGCGAGGGGACCTTGCCCAGGTCGGTATCCAGCCCGATGCATAAAAAGCTTCTTTTGTTCCTGATGGTGGAAATTAGTTCCTGCCGTGTCATAATGATTTATTTGTCAAGTTCTTGTTTTAATCTTTCTGCATTTTCTGCCAGCTGGAGTTTGTCAATCAGCTCCTGTACATTTCCGTTTATAATATCCTGAAGATTATACAGTGTGAGATTGATCCTGTGATCGGTTACTCTACCCTGGGGCCAGTTATAGGTACGGATTTTAGCAGAGCGGTCACCTGTGCTTACCATAGTCTTGCGCTGTGATGAGATCTCATCCAGGTATTTTTTATACTCCATTTCGTACAACCTCGTTCGCAGCACCTTCATTGCCTTTTCAAGGTTCTTGATCTGCGATTTCTGATCCTGGCAGGTAACCACCGTATTTGTGGGGATGTGTGTAAGCCTGACGGCAGAATAGGTTGTATTTACCGACTGCCCTCCGGGTCCGGACGAACAATAGGTGTCTTTCCTGATATCTTCCTGTTTGAGTTCGATATCAAACTCATCCGCCTCCGGCAGCACAACAACCGATGCAGCGGATGTATGGACACGGCCCTGGGTTTCAGTTTTCGGTACACGTTGAACACGATGAACACCTGATTCGTATTTCATCTGGCCGTAAACATTTTCGCCGCTGATCTCGAAGATGATCTCCTTAAACCCGCCAACGGTACCTTCTGTCATACTCACCTCTTCCACCTTCCATTTTTTCATCTCGCAGAATTTCATGTACATGCGGTAAAGGTCGCCTGCAAATATGCTTGCCTCATCACCACCGGCGCCTGCACGGATCTCAACCATGGCGTTCTTTTCATCCTGGGGATCCTTCGGTATCAGGAGATAGCGGATCTCTTCTTCCATGCCCTCGCGCTTTTCGGTAAGCTCAGCAAGCTCTGTCTTGGCCATTTCCCTGAATTCCTCATCCTTCTCGGTCTTAAGTACCTCCTTGGCCGAATCAATATTGGCAATTACGTTTGAATATTCCTTATACGCATCAACAATGGGCTGCAGGTCTTTGTAGTCCTTATTCAGCTTGATGAATTTTTTCATGTCAGCCATCACGTCGGGGTCGTTCATCTGCTCCCCGATTTCAATCCAGCGTTTATATATGCCTTCCAGTTTGTCGATCATGATCGTTTATTTTTATTATGGGTTGCCAACCTTATTAAGGTTGGCAACCCTTTTATCTTTTTATACTAAGGTTAATAGAAATAAGTGCCATTCTCGCCACTGATGGTGAGCTTAGTCTCATCGCTCTTCTCTACGCGCCCAATGATGCGCGCTTCAATATCAAATGAATTTGAGATCGAAATGATATCTTTTGCGATCTTTTCAGGTACATATAACTCGAAGCGGTGTCCCATATTAAAGACCTGGTACATCTCTTTCCAATCGGTACCTGATTCCTCCTGTATCATCCTGAATAGTGGGGGAACGGGAAAAAGATTGTCTTTTATGATATGCATGTTTTCCACGAAGTGAAGCACTTTTGTTTGTGCGCCACCACTGCAATGCACCATCCCATGAATTTTGGGCCGGTATTCATGCAGTATCTCGCGTATTACAGGGGCATATGTCCGGGTAGGGGAGAGTACCATTTTCCCGGTATCAATACCTTCAACTTCAGTGGGATCTGTAAGTGATTTTGAACCGGAAAACACAAGCTCATCCGGGATATGGGGATCGTAACACTCGGGGTATTTTTTTGCATACTCCTTTTTAAACACATCGTGCCGGGCGCTCGTAAGCCCATTCGATCCCATGCCTCCGTTGTAGGCTTTTTCGTAGGTGGCTTTTCCTGTGGATGACAGTCCAACGATCAGGTCTCCGGGCCTGATATTTTTGTTCGAGATCACCTGTTCCCTGGGCATACGGGATGTTACGGTGGAGTCCACAATAATGGTGCGCACCAGGTCGCCTACATCAGCAGTTTCGCCCCCGGTAGCATGTATCCCAACCCCAAGTTCACGCATCTCCTCCAGGAACTCGTTGGTACCGCTGATCACTTTTGAGATGACCTCCCCGGGAATAAGCATCTTATTGCGTCCGATGGTAGAAGAAAGCAAGATGTTATTTGTGGCACCCACACAAAGCAGGTCATCGAGGTTCATCACAATAGCATCCTGGGCAATGCCTTTCCAAACAGAAAGATCGCCCGTTTCTTTCCAGTACATATAAGCAAGGGATGATTTGGTGCCTGCACCGTCAGCATGCATGATCAGGCAATGCTCTTCACTACCCTGCAAAATATCCGGTACGATCTTACAAAATGCTTTCGGAAAAAGGCCTTTGTCAACTGAACTTATGGCGCTGTGCACATCCTCTTTAGACGCTGAAACTCCTCGCTGACCATATCTTTTGCTTCCGCTCACGCTGCCTAGTCTTCCTTGTAGTTAAATTTGATCTCGTTTGCTCCTTCGTCGAGGGTATATGTGCCGATCCTGAGCAGCATTTCCCTGCCGATCACAAGCGGATTGTTTTGCCGGTGTAAAACAGTAAAACTGACGTCGTAAATGGTTTTTGCTCCAATTCTGATCTCATCAATATTGAATACGCTGTTGTTGCGGATCGAATTATTAGCCAGGATCTCATTCGGATCTCCCTCAAAGTCATCCTTGTCGATGATGCCCTCGTCAAGCAGTTCCAATGCCTTTTCAAGTGAAACCTGTGGTGTGGCCCTTTCTTCGAAAATGAATTTGTCGGTATAGCCGTTTATGGTTATGGGTATAATGAGGAAACCGGTGTTGTCCTGTACACTGTATTTAACAATCTCGTCCTCGGGATTGATCACAATGGAAACTTCACCGGGCTCTTCACTGATCACGGTCCTGGGCACATAGTCCTTTCTTAGCACGCTAAAATCAGTTCTCCTGTTCAGCTGGTGGGCCGCTTCCTGGATATCAACCGTAGGCAGGGCTGCAATATATTCTTCTGTGAGCACATCTCCCTCCTTAAAGGTGTATCCGTCGCGTGTCAAGTCTTTCAGCATCACGCGGGGAACACGTTCACCATATCCTTTGGCAACAAGCCTCTCTGCATCGATACCTCTTAATATGAGGTAGTCAACAACAGACTGCGCCCTTTTCTGGGAGAGGATATCGTTGCGTTCATAGGTATCTCTGGCATCGGTATGTGAAGCAAGCTCAATTACCAGCCTGGGGTTTTCATCCAGTGTGGTGATCAGCCCCTGTAGTGAATCTTCATACTGGGGTTTGAGGTCCCACTTCGCAAGATCGTAAAGGATCTCCGGCAGCACAATAGGTTCTTCCGGTATGGGTTTCAGCAGGAAATCCTGTGTGAAGTCCTTGCCGGCTTCATGTCCTACGGTGGTGATGGTTGCCCTGCTGTTGAAATAATCTATCTTGCTGACTTCTATTTCGTAGGTAGTGTTCTGCAATACCTGTGTTTTGCCAAAATTGTACACTCCCTCCTCTGTTGTCCTTGTCGATACTGAGGTACCATCTGATCCGATCAGGGCTACCGTGGCGTCCATCACGAATTGCAGGGTCATCTCGTCCGTTACCACACCTGTGATCGTAAACTCAACAGGAGGTACCATGAAGGAATAGATGTCTTCCATACCTTTACGGCCACGCCTGTCGCTGCTGAAAAATCCTTTCTCTTCTTCCGGGTGGAAAACGATACCGAAATCATTGAAGGCTGAGTTTAACGGTGGTTTGACATTCTCCGGTGTGCTCCAGTTTCCTTCCGCATCGATGGTGGTCATAAAAATATCGAGGCCTCCCATACCGGGATGGGCATCTGATGCAAAGTATAAAACGGTATCTGATCTTAAGTATGGGAACATTTCATTCCCGGGTGTGTTGATCACGGGGCCCAGGTTAAATGGCCTGCCAAACTCATCCTGTTTTGAATCGCGGAAGGCCACCCAGATATCATGGCCGCCGGAACCTCCTTCACGATCGGTGGAAAAATAAAGTATCAGTTCATTTTCGCTTATGGCGGGATGTCCGAAAGCATCAGAAGAATCATTACTGAGTTTGACCATTTGTGGTTCGCTCCATATCCTCCCTGTTCGCTCAGAAGTATAGATCTGACAACCATTGATTGTCTTATCCTCGTTCGGGCAACGGGTAAAATACAAGGTATTGAACCTGCTGTTCATTATCCCTGTTCCTTCATTCGCTTCCGTATTCACGCCCATTTCTTCATTATTGTCGAGGAGTACGGGTTCCGACCATTCGCCTTTCCTGTCAATACGGGTTGTGAACAGGTCGCTGAAGTTCATGTCGGTCCATTCGTCGGTCTTCTTCCCCATGGCACCGTCGCGGGTCGAAGTGAAAATCAGTTCATTGAAGTTGTCGTTGAGGTATGTCGGACTGAAATCCGACTGCCGGCTGCTGATCTTTTTAATGTAATCCACTTCATACTTGCTGGGGTATTCCACCCATTCTTCGATCAGTGCAATGGATTCCACGCCTGCCGGTCCACGCGGGTCCTCAGGGACTGCTTCAGCATAAAGATTGTAGAATTCCAGGGCTTCATCCATGAAGCCTTCGTTTTTCATAATGTCGGCGTAATGCAGCAGAATGATCGGTTCTTTCTTGGCATAGCCTGTTTTGTGAAGCCTTTTGTACTGTGCCTTTGCGGCTTTGGGATTTCCTGTAAGCCGGTAGCATTCTGCAAGGCGAAAAGAAACCCTGTCTTTTTCAGCCTTGTTGTTCTTGATCTTGCCCTGGGCTTTCTTATAGCGCTCAATGGCAACCACATATTTGCGATCCTCATAGGCTTCATCCGCTGCGCGGGTATAATTCTTGCGCTGACCAAAGGCCGAGGCTGAAAGTGCAAGGCTGAAGATCAATAGAACACTGATTCTAAATATGAAGTGCATATAACACTGATTGTTTTAAGATGTATTTATGCTAACGCAGAAATCGCCTTTTTATTCAGTCCCTTTCTTCAATTCCGGTCTTGGTTCTTCAGCGACTTCATCAGCATCCTTTTTTTTCGTATTATCGTTATCGTTTACAATGCGTTCGAGGTCAAGGTCGGTTTTGTATTGATTCACTTCCTGTTTGATCTCCCGCTGTATGTCGCTGGAGGCTTTTTTAACCTCCCTGATCCCCTTCCCGACTTTACGGGCGATTTCCGGAATTTTTTGCGGTCCGAAAATGATAAATATCACTGCAACAATGATAAATATCTCCCCGAAACTGATATCCAGGAATAACAGGGTTGGCGCCATACTTACTTGCAATGTGATCACCTGAGCAAAAATAATAAAAAAAAGTCCTGGGAAAACCCAGGACTTTTAGTCCGGCAAAAGCCAGCTTATTTTTTCTTTTTCTTCTGCACCTGCTTAACGGATTTAACGGGTACACCCTTGAGCTTTTTGTCGCCACCAAGCATGTCGTATGCTATCGGGCTGGCGGTAAAGAGCGATGAGTACGTACCGATCATGATACCCATGAGCAAGGCAAATGTAAAGCCACGGATAACTTCACCACCAAAGACAAAGATGATGATCAACACCACGAGGGTGGTACCTGAAGTATTCAATGTACGAACAAGGGTACTGTTAAGTGCAGCATTCATGTTTTCACGCGTGTCGCGTTTCGGGAACAGTCCGGTAAATTCCCTGATCCTGTCGAAGATAATCACAGTATCATTGATCGAGTAACCCACAATAGTCAGGATCGCAGCGATAAAGGCCTGGTCGATCTCCATGCTGAACGGCAGAATATTGTAGAATATCGAGAATAATCCGAAAATGATCAGGGAGTCATGAACCAGCGCTACCAGTCCGGCAAGGCCAAACTGCCACCTTCTGAACCTGATCGCAATGTAGATGAATATAACCAGCAGGGCAATACCAATGGCACGCCATGCACGGTCCATGATATCATCAGCAATAACCGGGTCAACTTTCTGCGAACTCAGGATACCCACCAGTTTGTCTTCACTTTCAACATCAGTACTGAAGTCATAATAGCCGAAATCCTGGTTTAGATAATATGGCTTCAGGCTGTTGAACAGCTTCACCTGGATGATTGAATCAACTTCTGCCGATTTATCTTCAATCAGGTACTTTGTAGTGACTTTTACCTGTGATGTAGGCCCGAAGGTTTTTACTTCCGGTGCCACATTGTCGAATTCAGCTGTCAGCGAAGTACGGATATCAGCTGTTGAAACGGGCTGGTCAAAGCGAACTACATATGTTCTACCACCGGTAAAATCAATTCCAGGGTTCAGTCCTTTTAAAAATAGTGAAACGATACCGGCAGTAATGATGAGTGCTGAAAAGACATATGCTTTTTTACGCATTCCCAGGAAGTCGATGTTAACATCTGCGAGCCAGTTGCGGGTTAGCTTGTTGTCGAAAGATACTTTCTTGTTCTTGTTCAGCAGGGTAGTGAATATAAGCCTTGAGATGAAAATTGCTGAGAAGAGTGAAGAGAGAATACCGATGATCAGTGTTGTTGCAAAACCCTGTACCGGGCCTGTACCGAAAACATACAATACTATACCTGTAAGCAGTGTTGTTACGTTTCCATCGATGATGGCAGAATAGGCATTCTTATACCCATCGGCAATGGCAAGCCGCATACCTTTACCGGCCCTGATTTCTTCCTTGATTCGTTCGTAGATAATTACGTTGGCATCCACAGCCATACCGATCGTAAGCACTATACCGGCAATACCCGGAAGGGTGAGCACGGCTTGCAATGAGGCAAGTACACCAAAAATAAAGAAGATGTTGGTAACCAGTGCAAGGTTAGCAACCCAGCCGGCGCGGTTGTAGAAGAAGATCATATAGATCAGTACCAGGATAAAGGCGATCACGAATGACCACAGTCCTGATGTAACAGCTTCAGCACCGAGTGACGGGCCAACAACCTCTTCCTCAACGATCCTTGCAGGAGCGGGAAGCTTACCTGCCTTGAGGATATTTGCAAGGTCTTTTGCTTCGTTCAGGTCGTCAATACCCGTGATACTGGACATCCCGTTTGGGATCTCGCCGTTAACATTCGGGTATGAATATACATAGCCGTCGAGGACGATGGCGATTTGTTTGCCAATGTTATCTGCAGTTAGTCTTCTCCAGACTTTCGCTCCGTCGCTGTTCATGCTCATGGAAACTTCCACCTGTCCCATCTGGTTGTAATCCTGGCGGGCATCAATGATCACGTCGCCGGTAAGCGGAGCACGTTTATCGCGTGTGGTGATCTTCAATCCAACGAGCTCGAGGATATCGGAATCAGCCTGGCGAGGTTTGTTCATCCAGGCGAATTTCAGGTTGACGGGAAATACTTCCTTAGCCCTGCTCAGCATGCTGTTGATACGGGCTGTATCCTGTATACGTGCATAACCGATGGTTGCCGACTGCATGGGCCTGCCTTCCTGGTCAACTACCAGCTGCAGAAGTGAACGCAGCGGAAAGTTTTTTTCCATATCTTCTGTGCTCACATCAGGCATGTCCATGATGGAGTCTGTGTCAAGCTGATCAAGCAGGGCCGTAGTGGCATCTGTGGTATCGCTGTCCAGTTCTGCAAGTAGATCTTCATCTTCGGTAAGGGCCTCTGCTTCCTCTGTTGCGGCTTCTTCCCCTCCAAGGAGGATTTCTTCACCTTCAGTGAGCGTATCACCGGAGATCAACAGCTCTTCCCTTGCATTTTGTTGTTTGATGAGCTCTTCAGCCTGGAGGATATCGTTTACGATCTCAGGAAGCTCATAGGTTTCCCAGAATTCCAGCTGCGCTGTACCCTGGAGAAGCTTACGGATACGGGCAGGGTCTTTGATGCCCGGCAGTTCCACGAGGATACGACCAGCGGTGGCCAGCTTTGAAATATTAGGCTGGGTTACGCCAAATCGGTCGATACGTGTGCGCAGGATGTTGAATGCCCTGTCGATAGCATCGTTGGTTTCTTCCCTGATCACGCTGATGACATCTGCGTTTGTAGAGTTGTAGGTGATCTTGTCGCGCAGGTCAACAGAAGTGAAGTAGGACGAAAGGTTCTGGCCGGGGGCCATTTCTTCCCATGTTTCCCCGAACAGGGTCACAAAATCTTTTGAACTAAACCTCTGTCTGGCGTAAGTCTCGTTCATGACCGACCTGAACATGGGGTCTTCGTTGTATCCTGAAAGGGCGTTTACAATGTCGCCCACCTTTACTTCAAGGATCACGTTCATCCCACCCTTGAGATCAAGCCCGAGATTTAATTCACGTTCTTTAGCATCCTGGTAGGTATAACTTCTGATCAGAATGTTATACTCGCCGGCTTCGTTATCGAGGTAAAACTGTTCCCTGGCTTTCGCAATAGAATCAACCAGGTATGCCTCTTTTAATTCATCGCCACCTGCCAGTCTTTCTGCAATAACATACGTTTCCTCATCATAAGCATAACTGCGGGCATCACTTTCTACCTTGGCGGTGAAGAAAGAGAATGACAGCTGAAATAAGCATACGAGGGCAAAAGCAACTGCAAAAACTATAATGGCTCCTCTACTTTGCATGTGTTTTAGTTTAAATTAATTTTCTTCGGAATTTTGAGGGTGCAAAAATAGGATAATAATTGTTATTAAACAATTTCCCGAGAAGGAAAAAGTTCATCGAGCACTTCGAATTCATAAGGTGCTTAAAATTAATTAAATAGAATTCTGAATTTTGATCTTAATTTCTGGTTTTTGATCTTAGAAGTGGCGGTTCTTCAGCAAGAATTCCTGCACGTACTCCTCAATCCCTTCTTCCAGGCTATAAAAGGCTTTGGAATAGCCCACAGAGAAAAGCTTTTCCATATTGGCTTCTGTGAAGTACTGGTATTTATCCCGTATATCTTCGGGTGTATCCACGAATTCTATATTGGGTTCAAGGTTCATGGCCCTGAATGTAGCTTCTGCCAGGTGCAGAAAAGCACGGGCCTTACCGGTCCCCAGGTTGTAAATCCCTGACTTTTCTCGATAGCTCATCAGGTAATGCATCACATTTGCCACATCCTTCACATAAATGAAATCGCGCAACTGCATGCCATCCTTAAAATCAGGACGGTGCGAGCGGAACAGCTTTACTTTTCCGGTTTCCCGGATCTGATTATACGCATGAAAGATCACAGAGGCCATCCTTCCCTTGTGAAATTCATTGGGGCCATAGACATTGAAAAATTTCAGACCTGCCCAGAAGGGAGGTTGTGAAGATTGCTGCAGGACCCACTTATCGAATTCATTTTTTGACACACCGTAGGGATTCAGGGGCTTCAGGTCGGGAATAATATCATGGCGATCATCATAACCCAATTCACCCAGGCCATAAGTAGCAGCAGAGGATGCATATATGAGCGGGATACCATACTCGGAGCATGCTTCCCACATTCTTTTTGAATAATTCAGGTTAAGTTTATCAAATACCGACATGTCGAATTCAGTGGTGTCGGTACGGGCGCCGAGGTGGAATATGAATTCCACATCCTTGTAATTCTTCTCCAGCCAGGAAAAAAATCCATCCCGTTCTACCTTTTCGCGTATTGCTTTGTTCGACAGGTTCTTTACTTTTTCTTCCCTGCTGAAATCATCCACAGGGACAATGTCGGTAAAGCCCTTGTTGTTCAGCTTCCCAACCATTACACTGCCAATAAACCCTGCTGCACCCGTTACGATTATCATAGCGTTATTCTTTCTGCAAAAATAATCTGTATTCAATTGGATTGCAAGAAATAATTGGGGCTTCTGGCTTCTGGCTCCCGGCTCCTAATTACTATTTCAACTAATTCAACTAATTCAACTGATTCAACCAATTCAACTGATTCAACCAATTCAACTGATTCAACTGATTCAACCAATTCAACTAATCTACTAATAAACTAATTAACCATTAAACCAATTTTGTGTTAACTTTGCGATAGTAAACTAACTGACAAATAAACACACTCATGAAAAATCTTTTTAATGCGATAATGCTGACCATTGCATTGTCTTTCCTGACTACACTGAAGCTGTCGGCCCAGATAAGTGTTCCGGGTACCCCACAGAGTTTATTATATGACGATCTTGAATTGAAGGTTGACCAGCGGGAATTTGCCGCTCCGGATATGATCAAAATTACTGCAGAAGATGAGGCAAACCCCTCACCCTATCGTGGAGGTGTTGCTGTTCCCGTAAATCTCAGTATCGACAATTCGGGTGAGTGGACACAGCTCCCTGACGGAGGAAAGATCTGGCGCCTGAGTTTTAAAGTTGAAGGAGCTAAAGCACTTGGCGTTTATTACGACAACTTCTGGCTCCCTTACGGAGGTGAATTGTACCTCTACAATGAGGAGAAAGACAATATAATAGGTGCGTTTACGGAAAAGAATAACAATGCGGATTGTATGTTTGCTACTGCACTAACACCAGGTGATGTCGTAACACTCGAATATTACCAGCCCGCCGAACAAACCATCGAGCCGCTGATCAGCATTTCCGAGCTTGCCTATATGTATCGTGGCGTATATTATGAGGAAGGACCTGACGGAAAATCGGTGTGGTGCATGATCAACGTGAACTGCTCTCCCGAAGGTGACGACTGGCAGGATGAAAAGCAGGGCGTGGTCAAGCAATTGATGAAGGTAGGCTTTGGCTATTATTTCTGTACAGGCAGCCTGATCAATAATACCGAGCAGGACCTCACACCATATGTGCTCACAGCGTATCATTGCGGCGAAGGGGCCTCCGCTTCTGACCTGAACCAGTGGGTCTTCTATTTTAACTATGAAGCTACATTATGTTCGAGCAACTGGGGTCCGTCTAACTACACCATGACCGGATGCACCAAACGTGCACAAGGGAATTACCAGACGGGTTCGGACTTCTTGCTTCTAGAACTTAATAGCACTGTACCTTCCAGCTATAATCCATATTACAACGGATGGGACAGGACTAATACCGGTTCTCCCAATGGTGTCTCAATTCATCATCCTGCAGGAGACATTAAAAAGATCTCAACCTATACAACCCCACTGAGTTCATCACAATGGAATAATAATGGTGTTCTTTCTCACTGGAGAGCACACTGGGCAGAAACAGTACACGGAACTTCCATTACTGAAGGGGGATCATCCGGTTCGCCTTTGTTTAGTCATGAAGGCCTTATCGTAGGTGACCTGACCGGAGGCCCACCGGATGATTGTAACAATCCGCTCTACAGCCTTTATGGCAAGGTTTACTGGTCATGGGATCAAATGGGTTCAGGTGATAGTCAGCGTCTGAAGCCATGGCTTGATCCGGGTGATTATGGCCCGGAAAAATGGGAGGGTACCTATGATGGCACACTTCCTTCACCGGCATTCACAGCCGACAAAACCCTGCTTCAGGTGGGTGAATCGGTAGAATTTACGGATATGACCACCGGAAACCCGCTGGAATGGGAATGGACCTTTGAAGGTGGCGACCCGGAAAGCTATATCGGCCAGAATCCACCAACAATTACATACAACTCTTTCGGTGCTTTCACCGTTACCCTGGAAGCATCCAACACCCTGGGCTCCACTACGCTAGATAGTGTAGAGATGATCCTGGTGGGTGTTCCGGAAGCTGACTTTTCAGCGGATGAGAACTACCTTGTATCCGGTCAAACAGCTGATTTCATGGATGAAACCAGCGGTGATCCTAATGCATGGGAATGGACATTTTACGGTGGCATACCTGAAACAAGCACTGATCAGAATCCGAGCGGCATTCAATATGATGCGCAGGGAGCTTACGATGTCAGACTGGTGGCAACCAACACCATCGGGATGGATACCGTGGTTAAAGAAGGATACATAATCGTTGACGGTCCATTTGCTGATTTTGAGGCAGATATGACCAATATCCTGGTAGGCGAAAGTGTGACTTTTACTGATCTGTCGATCAATGAGCCCACAAACTGGTCATGGAAATTCTTTGGTGGGGATCCCGGAGCCTACAACGGTCAGGATCCACCTGCGATCACCTATAACAACCCTGGCTCATACAACATTAAGCTTACAGTTAGTAATGATCTGGGATCAAACTTCATGACCAAGGAGAATTATATCGTTGTCGGAGGTGTTGGACTGGATGAAGCCAGCCTGGAAAACATGATCAGCATTTATCCAAACCCGTCTGACGGGCATTTTACACTCGAGCTTGGCTCTGCATTACTGGAGGATGTCCGTGTTCAGATTTTGGACGCCAGGGGAACCCTTGTTTTTCAGCAGCTCGTGCCTGATGGCCAGCAGAGCGTTATCATTGACCTGGATGAGCAGGCTGCCGGTATTTATATGCTCAGGCTCAGCACAGGCGATATCCATATTGACAGGAAGATCACCATATCCAACTAATTATCTTGAGAGGACTATCATTTTTAATGCTGTTTTTGCTTGCTTTTCCCATGCTTGCCCAGGTAAGTGTGGGAGGCATCCCCCTGAGCTTCAGCCGGAATGCAGCTGAGCAGGTATCGTTTATTGAACTTGACCCGCCTGACATCCCGCATGAAACTGAACGGTCTGAAGGCCAGGAACCCCTGCCTTACCAGATTGCAGAGGGCATCCCGGTAAATATTGACCTGGGAAGGGATGGCAGGTGGTTTTATAATTCGGACGGAAGCAGCTTCCTTCAGCTGGGAATTGCTTCAGAAGGAGCCAGGGCACTGATTTTTTATTACGAGCAATTCAACTTGCCGGAAGGCGGCAGACTGTTTATTTATTCTGAGGACAGAAACCAGCTCATAGGTGCCTATACTTCCCGGAACAATCCGTCAGGGGGATATTTTGCCACCGAGGCTGTTGCAGGCGACAGGATCATCATTGAGTATGATCCACCACAGCATAGCACAGAATTCCCGGACGTCAGGATATACCAGGTGCACTACGTTTACCGAGGTATTGAATTCCTGGGTAAAGGACCATCAGGAGCTTGCGAAGTGAACATAAATTGCCCTGAAGGTGATTCATGGCAGAATGAAAAACGAAGCGTGGCCAGGATCGTCCTTAAAGCCGGTGCAGGCACTTACCTCTGTACCGGAGCCCTGGTCAATAATGTGCGACAGGACAGCACACCATATTTTCTCACAGCCAGGCATTGCGGGAACAACGCATCGCTGACAGACTATTCCCAATGGGTATTTCACTTTAATTATGAATCCATGAATTGTGAAGACCCGCAGGAAGAACCATCTTCAAATACCATAAGCGGGTCTCAGCTACTTGCTGAAGCACCTTATGGTACAGATCTGGGATCGGACTTCAAATTGTTGCTTCTCAGCGAGGAGCTTCCTGAAGCATATAGTCCCTATTTCTCAGGATGGAGCAGGAGTGAGATTGCCAGTTCAACAGGAGTATGCATACATCATCCCAAAGGTGATATTAAGAAGATCTCTACCTATGTTTCACCGCTGCTTTCTTCTGATTACGGCAGCGGTGGGGGAAATCCCAATGGCATGTACTGGCGTGTGGTGTGGGCGGAGACCGAGAGCGGGCATGGCGTGACTGAAGGAGGGTCATCCGGATCACCGATCTTCGATAATACTGGTAAGATCGTTGGCACCTTAACAGGAGGTGGTGCAAGCTGCCAGGCACTTACTGAGCCGG
>Ga0180435_10004398_pt1 | contig 13899 bp, 9 predicted proteins | sample SS_ome_3_FD_132467 | JGI IMG/M metagenome (GOLD analysis project Ga0180435, IMG submission 132467) | Hypersaline lake sediment archaeal communities from the Salton Sea, California, USA - SS_3_S_1 metaG | ecosystem: Environmental > Aquatic > Non-marine Saline and Alkaline > Hypersaline > Sediment... | reverse complement strand
CCAAACACCTGCTGAAAAATACCATACTGAATCGGATCGGTATCTTGAAACTCGTCGATCAATGCGACCTTATACTTGCGTCGCACGGCCGCCGCCAACGCCTGGCCTCCCGCTTTGGCCAATGCCTCATGAACGCCCAAAAGCAGGTCATGAAACGTCTGGACATTGCGCTGCTCTTTCTTTTGCGCCAGCTCCATCCCTCCGTGATCCACCAGTTCTCGCTTCAGGGAAATGAGACGTCTATCAAAGGCGCCTGTCAACGCCTCATGCGTCTCCTTTAACCTTTGGCAGGTGTCAAAAAAGGGATGCTGGGGAACCGAGTGGCCCTTTTTGACGGCCCCTTCGATTTGGACACGGGTAAACTTGTCGAACCCATCAAATAAGGAGGGATCCTCTCCGCCGCGGCGTACATACCGATCCATACCCGTGACCCACTGCTGAATGTTGGCCGGCCGGTACCGGTTCCGGTTGAGGGCCCGACTTTCCGCCAGCAGCCTTTTGATCTCCTCCCGATCAACCAACCAGGCTTGCTGGACCGCTTCAAAAGCGCTTAAGTAGCTGCCCGCTTCCGCGGCCGCATCCGTCTGCTCGATATGGGGAATCACCCGGAGATAGGGGTCTAAGACGGTGTCACTCAGTAGCGGCCGCAGGGAGTCCGGCCCGAATCCGGTCCGCAGAACATAATTGACGAAAAGCGGGGACGCGTGATAAAAGTGCCGCCGCCAAAAATCGTAAACCACCCGGGACTTGAGATCGTCCAGCTCCGCGACCAGCTCGGTATCAAAGAGACGCCCACTTTCGAAGGCGTTATCTTGAAGCACCCGGCGACAAAACCCGTGAATGGTGTAAATCCCCGCCTGATCGAAGGCCCGCAGGGCCTCCCGTAACCGATGCAGGGTGCGGGCACGGCCTTCTAGGCTACCAGCCAGGCCACCAGATACCCCGCTGGTTGCGCCTCCCACCAGGTCGCTCAAAAAGACATCGCCACATACCTCGCCCTCAAACGCGCGGACGGCGGCGCGAAGTTTCGTACGGATGCGATCCTTGAGCTCCTCGGTGGCTGCCTCGGTAAAGGTAACCACCAGTATCTCGTTGACGTCCAATCCACATTCCACGATCAGGCGTACAAACAGCGCCGATATGGCATAGGTCTTCCCGGTTCCGGCACTGGCTTCGGCCAGATTGACCCCCTCCAGCGGGGCACGGATCAGATCGAGCGGTTCAAACCGTTTCATTGCCGTCATCCCATCGCTCCATCTTCCGCACCGAGATCCCGGCAATACCGCAACAATGGTTCGAACACGGCGATGGCCAAGTCTTCGAACACACCGTCCAAGGGGTCGACGCCTCCGAAACAGAGGCGATAATAGGGATCTTCTCCCTCACCTCGCGAATGGCGGCTTCCTCTCCAAACGCGATCCGCCGCCTTCAAAGCCGCATTGGATCCGGTGGAATCGTTTAAAAACCGGCGGGCATAGGCCCATGAGGTCTCAGGGAAGAAGGGAATCGCCTGCGTAAGTCCTGCCTGATAAATTTCCAACAAGCCTTCCAGGGTCCCCTTGGGATCCCGAACGGCCCCGAATTGTACCCCGGTCTGTTGTCGCTGCTTTTTCTTTTCCGCCAAGCCGATGAGGATGGTCGGCTTCGATAATCCGGTATCGGCGCATTGGGCCGCCAGGTGATAAATCCACGCCCGCAACCAATCTCTGGCCTTTAAGGCGGCATATCGCCAGTAGACCAGCCTTCCCCCGTAGATCCTGTCGAGCCGGCCGACCAACGCCAGACCCGACAGGTGAATTGCCACATCCCACGGTTCGGGTGCGGGGTCGCAAAGGTAGGGCCGGGTCTTGTCTACAAAATCGGCCACCTGACGACAGGCCTGTTTGTAGACGCACTCTCCCACCGTCCCATGGGGCAATCTCCCGGCCGATCGCCGCGCCGCCATTGCCGAGTGGAGCGGTTCCCCGGCAACCCCCCGGTCCGCCAAATCCTGTTCGAGCCAATATCGCTCCAGCCCCGAGAGATGAAAGACTTCCTCATCTGCCAAGGTCACCTCTTCTTGGCCCAATTCGATACGAAGCCGCTCCGTAAGGAGAAATTTCGCCGGATTGGCAAAAAACCGGCTCAGATCGTGGAGACCCACTCGTTTCCATTCCTCTCCAGGTTCCGCCAGTCCCTGAGAGAAAAAGGGGGCGGTTACGGCATCCGCATCCTGGGCCGCCTTGGCCACCTGGGCGTTCGTCTTTGAATAACTAAAGTTGGGTCCGTCCGGCTCGAAGTAGGCCCGGTTGAACGGTTGCAGTCGATGGGCGGTAACCACTTGATCCAGAATCTCACCCTGGGAGGCGACAAATCCTTGCTGCACATAGTCGATCAGTTCACTGACCAAAACCGACGGCGGGCGCACGCTGTTATCTCGCATACTCTGTCCCACGTGGCTGATATAAAGGACCTCTCTGGCGGAAAGGACGGCCTCCAAAAAGAGGTGTCGATCATCACGGCGACGGGAGCGATCACCCCGCCGGGGAAACTTGGCCATGAGGTCAAAGCCGACCGGGTTGGACTGTCGGGGAAACGTATCAGAATTCATTCCCGCCAGGCACACCACCTTGAAGGGAATGCTGCGCATGGGAAGCATGGTGCAAAAGGTGATACCGCCGCCGATAAAGCCGTGACCGAACCCGGTTTCTTCCAACCGCCGACCCAGATACCACCGTACGGCCGCGAGATCGACCTTGCCATCGAATCCCGAGGCCGACTCGGCATCGCTTTGTACCAGTGCGACCAGTTTGTCTTTCAGCCAACGGGATTCGGCCTCGTCTCCCCCCTGGCAAACCAGAAACGCATCAACAAACTCGGTGAGGGTCTCCACCCATTCCGGTAACGTTCGGGCCGGCTGAAAGGCGGCCACATACCCAAACAATCGATGGCAAAACGCCACAAATCCCTCCAAGCTTGCGGTGTCGCCCCCCTCCACGGCCCCGTAGGGAAGGATCCCCTGAAACATTCGGTCATCCGTTTCGGGCATGGCATAGCCCAACAAAAGCCGATCGAGTCCTGCCTGCCAAGTATTTTCTCGCGTGGAGGGCAACCCGAACCGGCTGCGAAACTCCTCATCAATCCCCCAACGGATGCCCGATTCGCGTATCCACCGGCGGATCCGCTGAAGATCGGGTTCCGATAAACCGAATCGCTCGCAGATCGGACCCGACTCTAAAATGGCCATCACCTCGGAAGCCGTCACCCGGCTGAAACACAGATCCAAAACCGCCAGGAAAACATCCACCAGACCGCTTTCCCGCCTGGCGCTTCGGTCCGCAACACTGAAAGGAAACCGGGTGATCTCCGATTCCGGTGTTCCAAAGACGGCCTGAATATAGGGGGCGTAGGTCTCGATATCCGGCGTCATTACCAGGATATCTTTGGGCAGCAAGTGGGGATTTCGTTCGACCAGGTCCAGAAGACGGTCATGGAGGACCTCTATTTCCCGCATGGGACTGTGGCAGGAATGGATCTGCACGGTATGGTCTTGCCTCGAAATAAGCCGTCGACCGTCGGGTCCGCCTCCCCGTTCCCGCAGGTTTAGAATATCACTTTGAAGACACGACAGGAGCGTTTGTTCGCCCGGATCTTGGAACGATTGCACCTCCTGAGACCCCGATTCCTGGAGGTGATCAAAGAAATCTCTCCCCAGCCCTCCCATAGACGCCAACAGGCTGTTGCCCTTCTCCAGATGCAGCTCCGGAATCGATATCTCCGGACCGCCGTGCCGCTCGATGGCCCGGTTATACTCCCAATCGGAGACGATATCTCCCCAGTATTCCATGGAGGGATTCATGAAAAAGAAATAGACCGAGAAAAAGTGGGAAAGCCGGACGAAGATGTCGAGATGGAACGGCGGAAGGGCGGAAACCCCAAAGATAGAGATCCGTTCGGGAAGTGCTTGGGTATCAAAGTCGCCACCGCGGGTCGCCTCGATAAAGGCCTTTCCCAAGACGGGCCGATGGCTATTCGGCAGATTCGGCGCGAGTCGTCGCCACAGACGGGCCTGCCAGTGGTCGTGCTTGCCTGCCTCCCAGTCCAGGATCATATCGGGACGAAACATCAGGTACTGGTCAAACACCTGGGAAATGCGCTCTGACAATTGCAACCGTTTCAGATCGCCTTCCTCTTGACCCAGGTAGTGTCCGAGCTCTTCAAACCCCGGCTTAGCAATAAGGGCGTCCAGAAGCCCCATGATTTGCCATGTCATGTGGGACCGGTCGAAAGGGATACCCTGTCGCGCCACCCCAGGCAAGACCTTTTGGAAAATCGCTGATACCGCGGCATCGGGAAAGGGAAAGGCCACGTTGGCACACACTCCCAGTCGCTCCGCCAACGCCATGGCCGCCCACCGGGCCATGCCCCTGCTTTGAACCACCACGATCTCTTCGTCCAACACCCCGCCCGCCGGAACTTTGAGCCTTTCGGCCAACATGTCCGCCAAAATCTCCAAGCGGTTACTGGTATGCAGGATCAATCCGGTCAACCGGCGACCTCTTGCACCCTTTCCCAGATGGTATCCACCCAGTCCAGGTGTTCCGGTTTCATCAGGCAAGAACGCAGGCAGGTCACCTGATCTTGATCCCACCTGACGTGAGACCAGGCGTGACCGAATATCTCTCGGGGAAGTCTGGCTACGGCCAAGTGGATCCCTCGCTCCGCCAGGGCGTTGAAAATCCGCACCGACCGGGTCGATACCGCAGAAGCCGTTTCCCCGATGGGAGCCCAGACCACGATATCCAGCTCGGGAATAAGGGAGAGCATAAAGTTCGGCGACGCCGTAATCTTATCGCCCAGCCGCACCGCCGCCCGGCGACAGTCATCCAGGTTTCGGGCAAATTCGCCGTCAGGCACTAGGGGCATCAACCGCTGTGTCGCCCATAGCGCCACCGCCGCAGCACCGGCCCGGGAACACTCCAGGCTGATTTCTCCCAAATGCAGGTCATCGGAACTGAAATAGGTATAGGGGGAATCATGTTTATACAGGGCACCCACGGCCGGATCCTTAAAGAGAATACACCCACAACCGTACGGCTGCAGCCCGTGTTTATGGGGATCCACGGCGATCGAATCCGCCTGTCCGATGGCATCGAAGTGCCGCCGAGTCTCCTCGTCCAGCCTGTCACTCAAGACAAAATACCCTCCATAGGCGGCGTCGGCATGAATTCGGAACCCATAGGTCTCCTGAAGCCGGCAGATATCCGCCAAGGGATCCACCGCCCCCGTGGCCGTGGTTCCCATCGTGACCACTACGGTGCCAACATCTCCCCCTTTTAAGACCTCCCCCAAGGCCGCCGTATCCATCCGGCCCTTGTCATCGCAGGCAATGGCGGTAAAGGGAAGTCCCAGAACATGAGTAATCCGGTCATGGGTGTAATGGGCCTGCCGGGAGGCGACGATCCGCGTTTCCGGTTTGAGTCTTCCGGACACCCATAGGGCCTCCAGGTTGGCCATGGTCCCACCGCCGCACAGGTGTCCGAGGTGGGTGGACCAGCTAAACATCCGGGCGATCTGACTGACCGCGTCCTTTTCCATTCGGGAACTCGCTCGCCCCCCGTCCAAAGCATGATTGTTGGGATTGATCCACATACTCAGCATATACGCCAAGCGGGCGACCGGATGGGGCGGTTTCAACATCTGCCCCGCATAAAACGGGTGAAAATAGGGATAATTGTCCTGCATGGCCTCGGCGATTTCCAGGATCACCTCTCGAATCCCCTTACGGTCCACCGGGGCGTCCACCTGCGGCAGGTCTTTGAACCCGTCTTCAAGCCGTTCAAGGCCCTCGGCCAGCAATGACAGATTCCCTTTGTCCAACATCATCCTTATACCCCCCCGTTAGGTTTTTCTCCGCATCACATCGCATTATATATGTGCCACAAAGGACGACACCATGGCAACCCAAATTGAGCCAAAAAAAGGCCGTAAAGGCATCACCCCCTACGGCCTTGTTGACCCTCATGGAATGGGTGTCTCTTAGCCCGTGCCCATCCCCTGAAGCACTTTTTCCGCCTCTTGACGCCCGGGATAAATCGACGCCCCCGCGGTGGCCGCCTGGAGATACTCGCGCGCCCGAGCCTCCTCACCAAGAGCCAGAAAGATCATCCCCAGATGATAACTGATGATCGGGCGCGGTTCACCGATCTCGGAAACACCGACGAGAAGGTCCCGGGCCTTTTCATACTCTCCCCGGCGATAATAAATCCAAGCCGCCGTGTCGACAACGTCGGGATTGTCGGCAAACTTGACCAGGAGAGGTGCAATGAGGCGTTCGGCCTCTGCCAGATTTTCTTCGGTGGGCTCGTGCTCGGCATAATAAAAGGCCAGATTGTTAGACGCAGAGGAGGAGTTCGGATTTTTTTCCAGCACCTCCTGATAGAGCCTTTTCGATTCGTCAAAGGCCCCTTTTTGTTCCAGCAATGTGGCCAGCAACATGGTGATGCCCGTGTTATCGGGATTTTGCTCCCGAGCCTCGGCGTACTTCTCGATGGCTGCATCCATGGATCCATGAAGCTGCTCCAGACGAGCCAGGCTCAACAGGGCCCCTGAATTGGCGGGATCCAACGCCAGGGCCTTCTCAAAGTGAGAACGCGCCTGATCGTACGCCTCTTCGTGGCTGTAGAGCCGGCCCAACAAAACATGCAGCCCGGCATTTTTGGGCTGCTTGGCGATTTGCGCCTGACATCGGGAAAGGGCTTCCGCTACGTTTCCTTCGGCCACCCACATATCGACGAGTCGCGCCAAGGCCGGCGTGAAGTCGGAATCAAGGGCCAAGGCCTTTTCCAAAAGGGGTGCCGCCTCGTCCGGCTTGCCGGCTATCAACCGGGTCAAAGCGACCTTGTAATTGGCTCGAGCCGATTCGGGCTGAAGGCTGAGAACATGGTCGAAATGCGTTTGGGCACAGGTCACATCTTTGGCCGCCAAGCAAATGTCGCCCAGGGCCGTCAAGGCACCGACTTCATCGGGATAGGTCTCAACGATGGCCTCCAGTTGTTCCCGCGCCGAATCGAGTTGCCCCTTTCGCTTGTAGATCTCACTCAGGGCATACCGGGCTTCCTTGACCCGGGGGTTGACTTCCAGGATTTTCCTGTATTGATCTTCGGCAAGTCCGATTTCCTTATTGGCGAAATGGGCTCCGGCCAACTTCAAGGAAACGGCGACACTGTTAGGATCTTCGGCAAGAACCGCACGATAGGCGGAAATGGCCCCCGTGAAATCCTTTTGGGCCGCCAAGAGGTCTCCCTTGAGATTGGCGGCATTCACGTCTTTGGGATTTTCTTTCAGGACTTCTTCCACCAATCCCAGGGCACGGTCCAATTGCTTTTCTCTAAAGTATATACCCGCCATCAGGGTCTTGGCTTTCAAGAAATCGGGGCCCGTTTTCACCCGCTCTGCATAGTCGGAAAGGACCTTAACCGCCAGGTCCCCTTGCCCCTGCTCCGTGTAATACGTGGCCAGCATTTCGTGGATGCCGTAAGCCTCCGGCAGGTCATCAGCAGCCCTTTCCAGCGTTGCTTCTAAATCGTCTGCTCTTTGCTTTTCCTTATAGAATTGGGCCAGATATAATCGCGGTTCCACCTTATCAGAATTGGCGGAGACAATTTCTTGAAGCAGCCGTTCCGCTTCGTCCTCTCTTTGCCGTTGCGCATAAAACCGGGCCAACAGAAACTTCGCCTCATGGCTTTCCGGCGTTTGGGCTATGAGCTTCTTATATTGTTGCTCGGCGGCGGAAAACTCTTTTCCCGTCTCGAGGAGCCGTATGAGCATAAACCGCGCCGTCTTGTTGCTCTCGTCTTGAGACAACAGCCCCCGGAGCACGCGCTCGGCTCCCGCCGGATCGGACCGTTTCATCTTTACATTGGCCAAAAGCATATGAGCCTCTGGAGGGTCCGGGCCTTGCTTGACCAGGGGCAAGAGGAGGCTCTCAGCCGCCTCATAACGCTCATCCCGGGCCAGGCAGCTCGCCTTCAGCAATTGGGCCCCTTGGTGATCGGGATGCGTGGCCAATACCTGATCGGCCTTCTCCAAGGCCTTGTCCGTTTCCAGGGCCATCAGCAAGATCCGACCCAGGGCCACTTGGGCGTCTACCAGTTCGGGGTCCAGGTCCACCGCCTTGGATAATAGACCATAGGCCTTCTTAATGTTTTGTTCCTTCAGTTCCAGCCGCCCCAGCATGTAATAGCCCCGGGCGAAATTGGAATCGATCTGGAGGCTGTTTTTAAACTCCAGACGGGCCTTTACAAAATCGCCCTGTTCAAAAAGGGCCATCCCCTTGTCGAAAAACTTCTGCCGTTTTTCCTCCGGGCCGCTGCAGGCAGCCAAGGCCGCCGCAGTTATCACGGCAATGGAAATGACAGTCAGACCTCGTAATTTCATATGATTGGTCCCTCCAATTGTTTGTAAACCCTAATGTTGTATAAGAAAAAGGCAATAACAATCATTTTTTGAGCACGTTTTGATCGATGTTGTCGAATTCACTATTGGTGGCATCCAGAAAACGGAGAAAAACATCCATGTTTCTTACCCTTCAGGAAAGCTGAGGATACTACAGATGCGACGGTTTGATCACAAGAAGGAAGGTATCAACTTGTATGATTCAAAAGGTTGTAAACGGTCTTTCTGGAAACACCGAGTTGCTGCGCAATCTCATAGCGTTTGTAGCCCCTGGAGATGAGTTGTTCAATGAGGTGTTTTTTCGCCGCATGACTTTCCGGTCGGCCCGGTTTTTTTGCATCTCTGATCTGGTCAACCCGCCTTTCTAATTCCTCCATCGCCGGCAAGTCAATTCCGGAAAATCCGGCAAGCTGCTTGATCCCGGCAATATGACCAAAGAGGAAAGGAAATATAGAGGCGAGTTTGGAACGGAAACGTTCAATCGTATCCTCCTGTTCCAACACCTTTCCATTTTCCACGCCGTCTGATTGTTGAAGGAGGCGCTGGTAGCTCTCTCTTTTTGAAAGGCCTCCTTCGGGGAGTGAAGCCAAGATAAAATCGGCGTCTACAAACGCACTCGGCGCACCATCTTGACAATATAGCCTGCATGAAGACCATCGATATTCAGCGGGAGTAGTTACCAATCCGGCCCGGACCGGGTTTTGATGAATGTATAGAGAAGCAGTCAACAGATAGCCGTCATCGAGACATACAGCCTGTCTGTACGGTCCGCCGAAGAGATGACCCTTACGCTCATATTTCCGGTTAAACCGCTGGGCATACCTTGAATAAAGGCTGCGCATAGCATCGTAAAGGTTCCGTTCCTGTGGGCTGAGCAACAAGTGAACGTGGTTCGGCATGAGACAAAACGCGTACATACTGAGAAAATATTCCTCGCAAACCTCCTTCATTAGGCCCAACATGACCAGATAATCGGTGTCTTCCAGAAACAAGGGCTCCTTTCCGGCCGCCCTCTGGGTAATGTGCGACACCAGGTTGGGCGTATCGAGCTTCTTTGTCGCTCGAAAATAGCGGGAAATCTTTCCGGCCATTACCAAATCCATTGGATCCATAGTACCACCGAAACCTCGGCCTCAAGGTAGAACCCACCCCTTTTACCCAAAACTGCCTTGAGCTCTTTTGGGTAACTCGATAAGGCCGTAATGAATTGAAAACCTCGAAACACCGTACCGGATAAAGCGGGAAAACAGGTATCGCATACCTCATTTCAGAAAAATGTTCAACCATTTTGATTTGATTTGGTCAGCGGAAAAACCACCTCAGTGTTTACCCGAAACTGCTTTGAGCTGTTTTGGGTAAAAGCAACGCTGTTCACCATATCTCTAATTATCATAATACATTACGCTATTGACAGTCCTTGCTGCAAGATATGAATCCAGAAAATTTACCCGAAAGTGCTTTGAGCACAATTGGGTAAAAGCTTGTAGTTTACCAGATACCTCTCGTTCCAATGATGGCCAGAACCAGGACAATGAGAACCGCCATTCGGTTTAGTCTTCCGCGGACTTCCCCCATAATAACCTCTCCGGCGAAGAGCAACACGATCGTTTTGGCGGCCACCAGGCCCATGTGTAGGCTCTGGATGTGGGCATCCGGGAGGTTGGGAACCACGAGGGCAATAAAGAGGATCAGAAAATCGGCCGGGGAAGTGCGAAACCCGCTCTTTCGTGTGGAAAACTTCAGGGTCAGGATGGAAAGAAGCGCCAGCAGCCCGTAGGCCGCCCGGTAGGCCAAGGTGAGGGGGCCGTTGATCTCCGGTATTTTCTTGACTTCTGCATAGTAGACGAGAAAGGGAATGCACCCAAAGATAGCAATGCGTATGACCACGGGTAGCCATTCACGTTTTGCCAATCCCGCCCCCAATATCAGGCCGGCGGCAACAAATCCCACGATTCCAAAGGCACCGGGCAGGTCTTCGGGCAGGAACGCCGAGTAGAGAAGAATGATCGGATATACCCACTGGAGACCAGTAAAAAAGGTTTTCACAAACACCCGGTTGTCTTTCAAGGGACGCAATCGATCCTTTATGGTTCCTTGGATAAAGCTCCTGCCCATTTGCCAGCCGGTTTTTTCCACCACCAGGAAGGCGCCCACCACGATCCCGGAGAAAGCCACATAGCTGATCATGAGTAACCAGTCCGAGTGGTATCTCAACACAAAGGCCGAGGTCACTAGGATCGCCTGAAGGAAATAGATCACCACCACGGCCTCGGTATGAAAGAGATTCAATCTGAGCAATTTGTGGTGTAGGTGATTCTTGTCGGCTTTGAAGGGTGACCGACCTTTGGAAATCCGCTCCGACATAACAGTGACGGTATCCAGGATGGGAAATCCGAGAATAACCAAGGGAAGCACGGGGCTCAACGGAGCATTGGTTTGCGTCAGGTAAACGGACAAGGTAATGGCAGAAAATCCCAGCAACTGACTTCCTGCATCCCCCATAAACAGATTTGCCGGATAGGTATTGAACCGTAAAAACCCGATGATGGTTCCGATCATGGCAATCGACAATGTGGCTACCACCATGTTGCCGGCCTGATAGGCGAGATAGGCAATGCAGCAAAAACTCATAATGCAGATCCCGCCGGCCAATCCATCCAGCCCGTCGGACAGATTGATCGCATTGGTCACCCCCACGATAACCAACAGCGTCCAGGGCACCGCCGCCCAGTCGGGAATCACGTACCCGTAGGGTAACAGCATCCCGAAGCTCTTTATCTTCACTCCACCGTATAGAATGACGATGAGTGCCGCCGCAATTTGCCCCACAAATTTCGGTTTGTACGTCAAGCTCTTAAAATCGTCCATCAGCCCGAAGATCACCACGATTCCGCCGCCTACCAGAAACGCTTTTGTAAAAGCATCCAGGGGCGCCCATATCAATGTGGGAACCAGCACACCGACGGCCATGGCCAAGCCACCACACTTGGGCATGGGGGTAGGATGAATTTTCCTCGGCTCCGGCACATCTAACGCATGCGCCCGAATCGCCAACCGTCTCAGTGGGGGAATCAGAACAATGGTAATAAACATGGAGATGAGAAATGTGGAGAAAAAGACCATCGAGGAATTGCTATCGTCCTTTCAGTCTGCGGCTCTTAGGAAAAACGTCGTAGGGCTGGTTCGTGTTCCGGCATGGGAAATCCACCTGGCCGGCATGTCTGCAAATTACCCAAAACTGCTTTGAGCTGTTTTGGGTAAAGGGACCGGGAGTTGCGGTGGTTGGTGCCTTATCACTGATTTTGGACTCCGGGAGGATGGGGTAGCCAGAAGACAATTGCACGAAAATTTACCCGAAAGTGCTTTGAGCAGCAACGGGTAAAAGTGCCTCAAACAATCCTCACTCCCTCTTTCAGAATCTCGCACACGAAAGGGTTTGCAGACGAAAAATCTTCTGGACGAAAAGGAAGAGGGGACAATTCATTGCTTACCCCTAGCGTTATATGCCTAATCTTGCGGCGATCCTTTAAACGAGTTCCCTCGAAGGCATCTGAGACCAAAGCAATGTCGATATCACTCCATTCGTCAGCACGCCCCTTGGAACGACTGCCAAAGAGTACAGCTTGTCGGATGGGTATGTCATTTCTCTCCAGTTCGGCAATATATCGATCTATGATTGCCCGCGTTTCGTCTGTGATTGTAGCCATTGGTAAAACTCCTTGATCTTTATAAAGTAGTCGGCAGCCAATTCCCTCGTGCAATACTTATAAAACTCCTGCCTGAACTCTGGATATCTGACCTCCAGGTTGAAATCATTCACCTCATCAAGAAATACGTTTTGATCATCATCCAACCTAAGTTTCGTCGCTTCGGCAAGTTTCAGTAAATTGTGAGTTCGTGGGGGAAAACGGTTCTCATTGTCTCTAACGTAAACCGCTTTCAAAGCCTTTTCCAAAACCAAATGGCCCAAGAATAAACACCAATCGAATCTCCCAGCAATAAACAAATCCTCCGCCGTTTCCAAATCATGATCAGCACTACCGAACCAATATTCTATGTGTTCTTCTGCCTTCATGACAATTGTCCCTTCGACAAGCCGGCATGACTTACTTACAAATTTGGAAACCGCACCCAATATATCATAGGCAGGCCTCGCCCTTTAACCAAAAAAGCGTCCTTGGATCTACACCGTCATAATTTTTAAGCACAACCGAATTATTACCTAAAACTGCTTTGAGCTGTTTTGCGTAAAAAGACTGGGAGTTGCGGTGTAATGTGCATCATTACTGGTTTTGGGCACCCGCTGCAAGCGGGGGAAAGTACACCCCCGCTGAGAATTTTACCCAAAAGTGCTTTGAGCAGAAATGGGTAAGTGGAAAGACTGAAGGAAGACCTCGGTGATCATTGATTTACGGCCGGCCTCGCCACCGAATGATCTTCGAGCCAATTTGAAAAATCGAACTCGTCCATTTCCCCCACGGCCAAGGCTAGCACTGCGGCGACAGCTTCAGCTTCTGAGGCTGTCAGTTCCCAGCCGTTGAGTAAAAGAAAGAGATAGGCGGCGAGAAAGCCCGTACGCTTGTTGCCATCCACAAAAGGATGGTCTGCAATGATTCCGAACGCATAAGCGGCGGCCAGATCGAATACGGAAGCTTTGCCATGGACTGCCTTATTTCGCGGTCGGTGAAGCGCTGATGACAACAGGCCGGTATCTCGGAGGCCTGGTCTTCCGCCGTGAGCGGCGATTTGTTCAGCCTGTACGGCAACAACAACGTCGCTTCTCAGCCACCGCCAGGTCATTTCCCGGCAAGTTCGCGAAGAGCATTGCGATACTTGGCCATGCCGTCCCTCGCGGCGGTCATCTGGGCGTCAAACTCGGGATCGTAGGGAGAGATAAAGTAGCCGTCCGGAGTCTCCGTTAAAAAGACAGTGTCACCCTTCTTTACTTTCAACCGAACCGCGGCCTCCTTGGGCAAGATGACGCCAGTTGAATTGCCGATCTTTGTCACCGTCGCACGCATGAGACCACCCCCTGTAATGTTAAACCACAAGTTATAACAACCTGACCGCTCTGTCAAGAGCCGGCCCAACCCTTCCGAATGCAAAAGCCAACCTGCCCCTTTTCGGCTTCCGCCATATGCCTTTCGCCGTATCACCCCTTCATTCGGTGCGGCTTACCACTTCGTCACCGAAAACAAGTTACGCAATTGGCCACCATGGATACCCAGACGGGGACATAGGCAAGGGTCTCCATGGAGTGGAATTTCCTTACCCGAAACTGCTTTGAGCTGCTTTGGGTAAAAGGACTTGGACATCGTTTTTTTGATACGTCGTAGTGCTTCGGTAATTGTATGAGTCGTTTTCTTCTTGGTTTGCCAGCCGGACCCGGGCAGACAAACGGTTGGACTGTGAAAGAAATTCTCATTTTCCAGAAAGGCGGTGGACCGATATCCCATATAGAAT
>Ga0180435_10004396_pt1 | contig 13904 bp, 11 predicted proteins | sample SS_ome_3_FD_132467 | JGI IMG/M metagenome (GOLD analysis project Ga0180435, IMG submission 132467) | Hypersaline lake sediment archaeal communities from the Salton Sea, California, USA - SS_3_S_1 metaG | ecosystem: Environmental > Aquatic > Non-marine Saline and Alkaline > Hypersaline >... | reverse complement strand
TGGGGCAGGGTGAAGATGGGACAGGGTGAAATTGAATGCGTTGTAATGATGGGACAGTTTTAAGATGGGACAGTTTGAAGGTGGGTGCGGTGTGAAGATGGGGGACAGTTTGAAGTTGTGACAGTTTGAAGTTGGGTGCGGTGGGGCATTGAGGTGCAGGTAGTTCTGCCGGACAGGTTGTTTGCTTTACCGGCATATTGCATACAATCCTGCAGCCGAAAACCGGACCTTTTCAGAACAGGGCGGTTATCCAGCCAGGTTTATTCCCTGGTCGGGGTAAAGGAAGTGTGCCAGTCACGCTGTCGGAAATGACACCTGGGACAGCAACAGTCTAAAATGTGACGATCACTGGCGTCTCATCTTTTGTATACCTTGCCTGTACTTCTTCAAAAACCTGGAAATTATCGGTATCCGGATCCCCGATCCTGACTGTATAGGTCCCTCCATAAGTAAATACTCCCGGTTGGTAGCTGTCACCCGGGATCCTGACGGTGTATATGATCTCACCGGAGGAACTTTCAATTACCTGGAAGACCGGATGTGTGTCAAGTCCTTCCACAACGTAATTCGGTAACCAGGTGCGGACCGTGCGGCTGTAGTTATCCAGTATTGAGATGGTCCTGGGCCATCCCGGGAACATGTCAGCTGCACCCCGGTCCGGATCGGCATCGCTGCGCCAGTTTTCAAATGTGATCTCTCCCGCCGGCTTATTGAATCTGACGATTCCGTAGCCCACAGCCCGGTTGTAGAGGGCGCGGGGTTCCTTTTCTGTCTCGACCGGGTTTGCAACTGCCCAGACTGTCATCCTGTTGCCGAAGCCGTCGAAATACTTCCCGGTATATGGTGGCATGCCCTGCTGGTGATCCAGGCCGGGTTCCTGGGGGAACCATCTGCGTGGCCAGAGGTTACCGATGGCTGGTACACAGAATGAATAACCGGCATCCTCCCAGGTATCCGTTCCCATGTGTACCAGGGACCCAAGGTGCTGATCGCCCGCGATTACAGGTGCAAATCCTTTCCTGATCACCTTCAGTGCATTGTTCCTGCCAGTCTGGGGCCAGCCGTTTGAGTCCATATCCTTCGCAACCCTGTATCCTTCGGGGATGACACCCGGGGGAGGGGCTTGCAGTGATGGAGTTCCTGCATCTGTCCGGAAAGTGTCCGGGTAGGTCGACAGGTTGGCGAAGATCGTCTGGCTGACCACAGCCTTTATATCAGTTGCTTTCCAGTCGGCCGTCCAGTCCTCAAGGAATGCCAGCTGACGGTCGCCCAGTAGTTTTGCTTCGGGATCATCCAGCCTTCTTCCGCTGATCCATGGGTTTTGCGCAAAACCATTGACGACCCTGGCTTCCGGAAGCATCACAGAAGGGGGAGATTTGAATTTGCGGTCTTCCATGATTGCAAAACTGATCCTTCCGTAGTTCAGACTTGTATAATATACATCGATGCCCTGTTTTACGGGAGTAGGATCGTAGGGATCGGGCAAGTGGCTGGTTTGTGTCTTCTGGATCATATTCACCGATGAAGGGCGCAGCTTGAAGCCGCCCTGGTCCTGTTGCCAGTGTGATTCAAAACCCTTGTAATGATCCGGGTAAATGGAATCTTCCGGGTGTGCAGGTGCCGCCTTGCCGCCGGCACCCCAGATGTTGCCATGGTAAACGTCGTGGTCGTCGAGCATACATACCGTCGGGGTATTCCGCATTAATTCCCCGGTCGACCAGAGAAAAATATACCATTTATAGAGATAGTCAAGTTCTGTATTCTCCGGGGAGGACATATCGGGAGGGGTAGGCCTGCCTTCGTAAATCTGATCGCCTGTAAAAAACAGTATATCAGCCTCCTGTGCTGTGACAGATCGCACAAACGATTGATGCGGGAACCACAACCGTTCTGGATAATCACAGTTCTGTCCATTGATGTTGCCTTCCATATGTGAGATGCAAGCAAATGCTCCTGCAACGAGTTCCTCCTTGTCCACTGGTTCGGGTTTGATCACACCTGTGTAGTAGTAGGTGCGCATCCTGCCCTTATGATCAGGGATCCGGTATGCCAGCCGGTATTCCTGTTCCAGGTCGTTCCGCCAGTTATCGAAACGCACCGGTGCGATATAGGCATCCCGGTCGATGACGATGGAATCGGTTTCATTCCATACAAGCTCGCCACGATTCCTGAGCCACATCCGCACATACGACTCGTCTTCCTCACCTATCGGGGGCATCTGGGCTGTTAGCTTCAGTACCCCGTTGCTGAGGGTATGCATCGTACCCATCACAGGTCCGAATCTTTGGTCCGGGGTTTCAACCAACGCATCGCCTTTCATGTTCAGTTTTCCAAACCAGTAGCCAGGTCCCCCGAGCCCCTTTTCAAGATGATTGGCTGCGATGGCGATATTTCCCTTTAGCCTGTCCTGTGATATTTTGGTGAGGTTGTTGTGGCTGACCTCTTCCCTGGTATGCTGGTCCACTGCCGAAGCCGAGATTGTGTATGTGCTGTCGTCATTCAGGTATATATCAATGCTCAGTATCAGGCTATCGGGATAGTCCTGCTCGGGTAACTGCTGCAAGGAACCGATCAGTTCCCGGTTACTGGTATTGTCGAGGAAAACAACCTGGCCGTTTTCATTCACAGCGATAATGATGCCACCCGCTTTTCCAGGTGAATGGTGGATCAAGGCACTTCCCCTGTAGTCCATTGTTCCTTCTCCTGCACCTATCAGGATACCTGCCCATCCTTCACTGCCCTGCCTGGTTGCCAGTTGGTCGAGTCCCAGGAAAAGATCAATTTCCAGTTTTCCGTACTGGTCTCCCACCTGGTGTGTGAGCAGGTGAACGGTTCGTAACCCCAGGGAGGTGTTCACGCATTTCAGTTTTCCGTCCTCAATGCGCCAGTCCTGCAGGCGGTTGGCCCAAAATTCAGGTCCGGCCCATACACGGTCGGGCTGGTGTTCCCATGCACTGGTATACCTGGTGCCAGTGCGGTTACATGATGAGAATGTTGTTATCAGGATTGTTGCGGCGACAATGAGTTGGACAGTTATCTTCATGAGTTCAGCTGAATTGGTTCTTAAGAAATGTACTTATCGCATCACTTTGCATACTTTTAACGCGTTTCCTGCAGTAATGATACAATTTAAGTTGTGTTTTTTCAAAATAATTTGCTGCACATTATAAAACCAGATCCTGGTTGCTTTCCTGGTTGTCCGCCGCACCCCTGGGCAACGTGATGCCGCAACCCTGCACGTCGTGATGCCCGCACCCCTGGGCAACGTGATGCCGGTCAGAAATCGATCATGGCCTTCATCACCCCATCCCTGTAGTCTGCCACCATGTCAAAAGCTTCCTTTGTATCGGCAAGTGTGAAGCGGTGTGTTGCCAGTGGTTGTACATTGATCCTGCTGCTGGCAATCATTTCCAGTGTTTCATCGAGTGTTTCATTCTGACGGCGAACATTCTGAATGGTGATCTCCTTTCTGCGCATTTGATCTGAGGGAAAAGACCACCGGTCAAATTCGGGAATGCCGATGACCATCAGTTTACCACCCGGCTTCAACAGGCCGATGGCCTGGTCCACAGCCTCTTGCTGACCACAGCATTCAAACACAACATCCAGCAGGTTGGGTTCCAGTGAAGTGATCTCCTGCACAATGTCTTCCTTGTCCGGATTCCCCGCCCAGGCAGCCCCGTGCCGTTTTGCAATCTGAACCCGCTCATTCACTTTGTCGGTGACATATATTTTTTCAGCACCCCTGGCAATGGCGGGGAGCATTACTGAAATACCAATCGGACCAAATCCCAGTATTCCCACTTTTGCACCCTCCATCGGAATCGAGCTGTTGACGGCATAAACCCCGATCGCCAGGGGTTCGGAAAGGGCAGCTTCGTCGTAACTCATGTGATCCGGAACAGGGAAGCAACTTGTATCAGGCATCACGATATATTCTGAAAGACATCCGTCGGCCTGCCCGGGGCATCCAAGGAACCGTAAATTACGGCAGGTGTGCGGCCGCCCGGACAGGCACTGGTCGCATTTCCAGCACGGCATGGCTGGCTCGATGGCAATCCGGTCACCGGGTCGGACCCGTGTTACAGCTGTGCCGGTTTTTACCACTTCCCCTGCGCCTTCGTGACCCACGGGAAAGGGATATTCCACCACCTGTGATCCTATTTTCCCGGATTTGTAGTAGTGCACGTCGGAACCGCATACGCCAACCACTTTCATCCTGATCAGTACATCGTTATCGTTCACTATCATGGGATCCGGGACCTGGCGCATTTCCATCTGGCGAATCCCTGTAAGCATCATTGCATTCATGGCAAACCGGTATTGTTTCCTGTGGTGTAAACCTACATAAAAATCATGTATTTTATCCGGGAAAATGTAAAATCCATGGAAGATGCAGATAGCGCAGAATGTCCGGGAATCACTCCAGGTTTCCAAAAGTGATCCGGAAAAATTCTTTCGTAGTGCAGCAATTTAGTATATTTGATCCTGTTTTTTCAGTGGGAACGCGTTGTTCGGACAGTCAGATGTCGCCATGTGTTTCCATGGTATATATGTAATATTCAGGTAAAACATTAACAGAAAGAAAATGAATATTTTAGAACAATTAAAAAAACATACCCAGGTGGTGGCCGATACAGGTGATTTTGAAACCATGCGCAGGTTCAAACCTGTAGATGCCACAACGAATCCCTCGTTGATTTTTGCAGCTGCTCAGAAAGAGGAGTACCGTCACCTGGTCGACCAGGCAATCCAACTGGGAGGTAAGATGGGAGGAACTTCAGAAGAGAAGGTGAGCGAAACCATGGATCTGCTGGCTGTTCTCTTCGGTACTGAGATCCTGAATATTGTACCGCGACGGGTAAGTACCGAGGTGGATGCCAGGCTTTCATTTGATACCGGAAGCAGTATTGACAAAGCAAGAAAACTGATCAGGCTGTATGAAGACCATGGGATATCCAGGGAAAAGATACTGATCAAACTCGCATCCACATGGGAAGGAGTGAAAGCAGCTGAGGAACTGGAAAAGGAGGGGATTCACTGCAACCTCACACTATTGTTCAGCTTTGCCCAGGCGGTGGCCTGCGCGGAGGCTGACGTGCAACTCATATCGCCTTTTGTCGGAAGAATCTACGACTGGCACAAAAAAGAGCGGGGCGTGGACCATATCCCGGGTAAGGAGGACCCCGGGGTGCTTTCCGTGCATAAGATTTATAATTATTATAAAAAATTCAGTTACGAAACCGAAGTGATGGGTGCTTCTTTCAGGAATACCGAAGAGATCATGGAACTGGCCGGATGTGACCTGCTGACGATTTCGCCGTCGCTCCTTGGTGAGCTGGAAGAAATGGAAGGAAACCTGGAGGTGAAACTCGATCCGAAAAAAGCAACCAGTATGGACATGGAAAAAATCCACCTGGATGAAAAGGAATTCCGCTGGATGCACAACACCGACGCCATGGCTGTTGAAAAGCTGAGTGAAGGGATCCGCAAGTTCACGGCTGATATCGAAAAACTGGAAGCGCTGGTTGCAAAGCAATTGTGAAACAGGATGTAAAACTTTTTCCTGACGAACCATTATGACTATTTCGTTACGATCAATTTTCCAGGCAGAAGCCGCAGCAGTGGCTGCCATTCCCGAAGACCAGGCCTTCGGGGACGTGGTAAGTCTTCTCTATGAAAAGATACATCAGAAAGGTGGTAAGGTGATTGCCAGCGGAATGGGGAAGGCCGGCCAGGTGGCCAATAATATTGCCACTACTTTCAGCGCAACCGGCACACCAGCCATTTTCCTCCACCCGAGTGAGGCACAACACGGCGACCTTGGGGTGATCAGGGAGAATGATGTATTGCTTGTACTTTCCAATTCAGGAAAAACACGTGAAATACTGGAGCTGGTCTCCCTTACCCACCAGTTGCATCCCGGACTGCCCGTGGTGCTGATCACAGGAAACCTGGAAGGCGAACTGGTTGATAAATCTGTCATTACACTCCATACCGGCAACCCGCAGGAGGTTTGTCCGCTGGGGCTCACTCCAACCACCTCCACAACCGTGATGATGGTTATGGGTGATGCCCTGACTGTGCTCCTGATGCAGAAAATTGGATTTAAAGCTTCAGATTATGCCAGGCGGCACCATGGCGGCTACCTGGGCGAAAAATCACGTAACCACGAAAACAAATGAGAATAGCCAAGAACCATACTATGCTGCTGGTCATCGACATCCAGGAGCGGCTGCTGCCACATATGGCCGGCCATACGGAGCTGATCAGAAATACAGGCATCCTGATCGAAGGAATGAAGATCCTGGATGTGCCTGTTATGGTTACTGAACAGTACACGAAAGGACTCGGAGAAACCGTCCGGGATGTCAGGGACCACCTGGAAGAGTACGCACCTTTGGAAAAAATGGCTTTCTCGTGTTGCGACGATAATGCATTTTCACTTGCACTGGAGACGCATTCAAAGAAAAATGTGGTGATCTGCGGAATCGAAACGCATGTCTGTGTGTTGCAGACTGCAATAGATTTGCTTGAGAAAGGCTACCAGCCGGTGGTTGTTGAGGATTGTACTTCGTCAAGGAAATTGCACGATAAAGCAATTGCCATTGAGCGGATGCGCCAGGAAGGTGCGATCATTTCGAGCTGTGAATCCATCTTGTTTGAACTTACCCGGATGTCAGGCACCCCGGAATTCAAGGCAATCTCAAAACTGGTAAAGTAATGCCACAAACTCCATCTACTCCCAGGGTATATGCAGTTGGTGAAACTGTGTTCGATATCATTTTTAAAGACTTCCATCCCCAGGCAGCTAAGCCCGGTGGCTCCGCGTTTAACGCCATGATCACACTTGGCAGACTGGGCATTCCCGGTTCTTTTATCAGCGAGGTGGGCAATGACCGTGTCGGGAACTATATTCTTCAGTTCCTTGCCGACAACGGGGTTGACAATGAATACGTTGTTATGTTTGAGGATGGAAAATCTGCACTTTCCCTGGCTTTTCTGAATGCCTCTTCCGATGCCGAATATGACTTTTATAAAGACTATCCGAACCAGCGGCTGAATGAGGAAATGCCACATTTTGGTCCAGGTGATTACCTTTTGTTCGGATCTTTTTATGGTTTGAACCCGGTGCTGCGTCCACAGATCACATCCCTGCTGGATGCCGCAAATGAAAGCAATACCCTGGTCTATTATGACCCGAATTTCAGGTCCAGTCACCTGGACTCACTGGAGCAGCTGAAAACTATTATAGAGGAGAATGTCGGGGCCGCCACCATCGTACGTGCCTCGGATGAGGATATGCACAATATTTATGGTGTGACATCTGCAAGCAAAGCATGGGAAAAGATTGCACCCCGGTGTGCGTATTTCGTTTATACTGCCAATGCCCACGGGGTCGACCTGTTCACTCCATCGATCCAACTGCATATCGATGTAGACCGTATCGAGCCTGTCAGTACCGTAGGCGCCGGCGATACATTTAATGCAGGAATATTGTATGGTTTGTACACCAGGGGAGTGACCAGGCACAACCTGGATCAGCTTGATGAAGCAGGGTGGATGGAGATTTTGCAGACTGCGGCAGGTTTTTCCCGTGAAGTATGCCTCAGCTACGATAACTACGTTGGCAAGAGGTAGCCTTCATCAAAACAGAAGCGGTGAATATTGAAATATTCTGAGCAGTGTTATGCGTTGAGCAGTGTTATGCGCTGGGCAGTGAAATGCAGCGAGTAGTGAAATGCTCTGCAAATTGAAATGCAGCGAGCATAGTAACGTGAAGTCTGTAAGATAGATACTGCACAGGCAAGAGTCAGATTTTCACCTTTCTCTGCCTTTCACTATCTTTGGACCTCAATTACCAAATCATCTTATTATGAAAAAAGTGCAACTTGGAAGATCGGACGTTTATGTTACACCCGTTACATTTGGCGCATGGGCCATTGGCGGCTGGATGTGGGGAGGAGCCGATGAGAAGGATGCCATTGAGGCGCTGGAGACCTCACTCGACCTGGGGATCAGTTCCATTGATACAGCCCCGATATACGGATTCGGACTAAGTGAGGAACTCGTCGGAAAGGCCATACGCGGCAAGCGCGACAAAGTGGAAATTCTGACGAAGTACGGTATGAGATGGGAAGGGGAAAAGGGAGAATTCTATTTCGAATCCGTGCACAATGATGGCCATCCTGTCAGGATCTACAAGTATGCGTCGCGGGATAGTGTGATTGCTGAATGTGAAGACAGCCTGCGGAGACTGAATACAGACTATATTGACCTCTACCAGATCCACTGGCCCGATTCCACCACGCCGATTGATGAGACCATGGAAGCGGTTGACCGGCTTATGCAGCAGGGAAAAGTAAGGGCTGCAGGTGTGTGTAACTATGATGCCACACTGTCCCGAAAAGCCAATGAAACCATCCGCCTGGCCAGCGTTCAGGTACCCTACAGCATGGTGCGCAGGGATATCGAAGACAGCCTGGTGCCCTGGTGCCGGGAAGAGAACGTGTCGATCCTGGCATACAGCCCCCTGCAGCGGGGATTGCTGACCGGAAAGATCACTCCTGGTTATGAGTTCGGAGAGGGTGATAACCGTCCTTCTACTCCCTATTTCCAGCCCGGAAACCTTCAGAAAGTGAATGCTTTCCTGGAAGAAATACGACCCATCGCCGATGAAAAAAATGCAACACTGAGCCAGCTGGTACTGGCATGGACGATCGCACAGCCCGGGATTACAGTAGCCCTCGCAGGGGCAAGAAACAGGAAACAGGTGGAAGACAATGCAGGCGCCATGGAGCTCAGGCTTTCAAGGAAAGATATCGAAGAAATCACTGCAAAACTGGACAAGCTCGAACTGGACATTTGATTGAAACAAACCTATGGACCTCTACGCAAACATGCCTTCCTTACATGAGTTAACAGGGGAAGCAAAGCAAAGCCCCATCACCATCCGGAAAGTAAACGGACATTTTCACACGCCCTACTCCTTCAGCGCTTTCAATGACATGCAGCAGGTGATGGAGATGGCAGAAAAGGAATCAGTGGATATCATCGGCATCAACGACTTCTATACGACTGACGGCTATGATGAATTCGCCACCCTTGCTGCCCGGTACAGGAAATTCCCGCTGTTCAATATTGAATTTATGGGCCTGCTGAAAGAAGAGCAGGAGGCTGGCATCCGGGTCAATGATCCCGGCAATCCCGGCCGCACCTATCTCAGCGGAAAAGGACTGGATTACCCGGTCAGCCTGCAGGGCGACTCCCGCGTAAAGCTGAAAAGTGTACGCGAGGAATCTGACAGGCAGATGCGCGAGATGGTGGAAAAGGCTTCCGCCCACCTCGCAATACTCGATCCCGACCTGGCGCTGGAGTACGATGACATCCTCAGGTATCACACCATGGGAATGGTGCGTGAACGGCACATTGCCAGGGTCATCAGGCTGAAAGTCTTTTCTAAGTACAAGGAGGTGGTATCCAGGAACCAGGTGCTGTTTGAGATCTACGGCCAGCGGAAACCCGCGGCAGATGTTAACAACCCTGCCGAAGTGGAAGGGGAGATCCGGTCCATGCTTCTGAAATCGGGTGGTATCGCATTTGTAAAGGAGGATCCGAAGGCTTTTCTCAACATCAGGGAGGTGATCCGCATCATCCTTGATGCAGGGGGTATTCCATGTTACCCGGTGCTGCTGGACGACAAGGATGGTAATTATACGGAGTTTGAGGCAAACAGGGAGGTGTTGTACGGGAAACTTACCGCGCTCAATATTCATTCGCTGGAACTGATTCCAGGAAGGAACCGGGTTGAGCAGCTGGTGCCTTTCGTGGAATACTTCCATAAAAGGGGATTTGTCATCACGTTCGGTACTGAGCACAATACCCCTGCACTGGACCCGCTTACTGTAAGCGCTGCAAACGCACCCCTGGATGAATACCTGATGCAGGTTTCCTATGAGGGTGCGTGCATCGTTGCTGCCCACCAGTTCAGGCGGAGCATGGGTGAGACGGGATTCGTCAATGCAGAAGGTAAGGTGACAGCCGACAGAAATGCATTGATACAGCTGGGTAACCTGGTTATTGAAAAATTTACCAGGTAAGGATGTGGTAAAACATCCGGAGCGAAGTGTATATGATGAATCCCTCGGGGGAGGACGCATGTTTCTGCACAGGAAACAAATGATAACAAATAAAGGATAGTACTTTAAATATGGCATTCGCATGAATGAACTCCGGGAACTTATAGCAATATCGAGGGATTACGGTCAGGACAAGAACTATACGCTTGCCGGGGGCGGGAATACCTCCTTCAAAAACAGTGAATTCATCTGGATCAAGGCCAGTGGTGCAGAACTGGCAACCATCACCGAAGATGGATTCGCCCAGCTATTCAGGGATAAGGTGCAGATCGTTGGCGGAAAAAAATACAGCGAGGATCCACAACTCAGGGAAGTGGAAGTAAAAGCCGACCTGGTCGCTGCCAGTGTTTTTCCTGAAGAAGGCAAGCGGCCCTCCGTGGAAACTTCCTTCCATGAAGTGATCGAATATGCCTACGTGATTCACATGCATCCCACACTGACCAATGCACTGATGTGTTCGCAGCGCGCCGAAGAGGTAACCCGGCGACTGTTCGGCGATGAGGCGCTTTATATTCCCTACGCTCCGGGATATGCGCTTTTTATGATGCTGAAGTCGGCGCTGTCAGACTACAGGAAGAAATACAAGCGTGATCCGCACATTATCTTTTTGGAAAACCATGGGGTCTTTGTGAGTGCTGATACCACTGCAGAGGTCAGGAAACACTATTCATATATTACGGAGACAATCAGATCGGAGCTCAATAATTACCAGGAATTTGAATACCTGCCGGTTCCGGATGCAGCTGCCGGATACCTTCCGGTGATCAGAATGCTGTTGTCTGACGAAAAGCCCGGAACAACTGCAATGCACAACAGCTCCCTGTACAGGCATTTTGACCAGTCGGCAGTAGCTTTTCAGAAAGCCAGCCTTCCGTTTACACCCGATATGATTGTGTACTGTAAGGCAGCCTATATGTATATTGAGGAAAATGAGGATACTGCATCAGTCCTGGCATCCTTCAGGAAACAATTGCCTGGTTTTGTCAACACACACGGGTATCCTCCAAAGATCATCGTGATCCGCGATCATGGGATCATCGCAGTGGAGGAAAATGCAGCCTCTGCAGCAACCGCACTGGAGGTATACGAGGATCTGCTGAAAATCAGTTATTTCTCGGAATCTTTTGGTGGGCCTCACTTCATGACCCCCGACGAAATCTCATTTATCGACAACTGGGAAGTGGAAAATTACAGGCGCAGTATTTCACGGGGTGCTGGAAGTGAAAGTATTGTTGATCAGCGTGTAGTGATCGTTACCGGGGCGGCCCAGGGGTTCGGGGAAGGTATTGCTGAAGCTCTGGTTCAACAGGGTGCCAATGTAGTGGTGGCCGACCTGAACGAGGAAATGGGGCAGCAGACGGTCGAAAGGCTTGGTTTGCTCTGCAAAAAGAACAATGTGATGTTCCGGCAGGTTGATGTGTCTGATCCTGAATCTGTTCAGGAACTGGTTGATATGACGGTGAAGCGGTTTGGCGGTCTTGATGTATTCATCAGTAATGCCGGCATTCTGCATGCAGGCGGGGTGGATGAAATGGATCCCAGGTTGTTCGAAAAGATGACCCAGGTGAACTATAATGCATGGTTCTATTGTGTGCGCGCAGCCTCGGCTGTAATGAAGCTGCAGTCGGAAGCAAAACCAGGGTATACAATGGACCTGATCCAGGTCAATTCAAAATCCGGCCTTGAAGGTTCGAACCGCAATTTTGCATATGCAGGGGCAAAATTCGGTGGCATCGGGCTTACCCAGTCTTTTGCACTCGAACTGGCTCCTTATGGAATCAAGGTAAACGCGGTCTGCCCGGGCAATTTTTTCGAAGGACCGCTCTGGTCGGATCCTGAAAGAGGACTGTTCGTGCAATACCTGAAAGCGGAAAAAGTACCCGGGGCAAAGACCGTTGCTGATGTAAAGGAGTTTTATGAATCCAAAGTGCCCATCCAACGCGGCTGCAGGGTAGGGGATGTTATGAAAGCGATCCTCTATATCATCGATCAGCAGTATGAAACCGGGCAGGCAGTGCCAGTCACCGGCGGACAGGTGATGTTGCGATAGGAACTACACGAACCAGGTGTATCCTTCCGCCGGAACGGGGTCGGCCTGGTGCCATCTGCTTATTCCGTCCAGCAAACCGGGATGACCTGGAATCATCCACGTTACCACAACAACACCTCGGCAGGCGCCCTGGAGAGATTTTTTGCGATCCAGTCAGCTGCTGACAGCTCTTCTTTGCTGAACGTGGTGGTGAGGGCCAGCACCCTGGCACCGGCCGCTTTGGCCGCCTGTACACCGCTGACGGCATCTTCCACAACAAGACAATGCCTTGGATCCACATCCAGTTTGGCCGCAGCCTTCCGGAAAATATCCGGAGCAGGCTTCTTATGTTCGATTTCCAGCCCGTTTACCGTGGCATCAAAAGTGGCAACAGGGATATCAATCTCCTTCAGGTTGATCACCATTTTTACATGATCTGCACTGGTCGCTACCGCGATCTTCAGCCCCCTGGTCTTGCATTTGTGTATAAAATTCCGGACCCCGGGCAACGGGTCGATATTGTTCATTACCAGTGAGGCATAAATCTCGTAAGTGCGTGCTTTGTCCTTCTCACTGTCGAATGGAATGTTGTTCTTTTCAGCTACTCCCCCCAGGTATCGGTCTTCACCCATTCCTGTAAATTCCAGGAAATCGTCCGGATCCACTTCAAATCCTTTTTCCCTGAACATCATAACGCCTGCTTCGTTAATGAACCGCTCGGATTCAAGGAGTACGCCATCCATATCGAAAAGTACGGCCGCTATTTTCATACGCATTCGTATTCAGTTGGTAAAATATTTCAATTTAGACGAGTTCAAAGACGCCCTTCAGCACATAATGCGGCTGGTAGGCAAACTCGCCCATCGCTTTCTCGTCGGTAATCCCCGACAATACGAGGCACGTATCAATTTCAGCCTCAATACCAGCCACGATATCGGTATCCATCCGGTCCCCGATGATGATGCTGTCTTCCCTTCTCACACCCAGCTTGCGCAGTGCGATGCGCATCATGAGCGGGTTGGGTTTGCCCACAAAATAGGCCTGCTTACCCGAAGCAAGTTCAATAGGGGCAATCAGGGCCTTGGTGGCAGGAGCAATACCATTTTCAATCGGGCCGGAAATATCCGGGTTGGTTCCGATCAGTTTTGCTCCCTTCATTACCAGGTTTACCGCTTTTTCGATGTGCTCGTAGCTGTACGAACGCGCTTCTCCCATAACCACGTAATCGGGATCAATGTTATTGCTGGAATACCCTGCATTGTATATGGCATTGATCAGTCCTGCTTCCCCGATAATGTATGCGCTTCCGTCGGGTTTCTGGCTCTGCAGAAAGGCTGCGGTGGCAAGTGCGCTGGTGTAGAAATGGCCGGGCCCCACGTCGATCCCCATGCGTGCCAGCTTGCTCTGTAATTCCTTGATCGTACGCTCACTTGAATTGGTGAGAAAAACAAACTTCTTGTTTTCCTTTTTCAGCCAGTCGACAAATTCAGGAACGCCTTCCAGTACCTTGTTGCCGTGGTAAATAACACCATCCATGTCGCAGATAAACCCGGTTTTACTTTTTATTTTATCAATGACTTCTGCTGTGTTCATGGGATAATTGTTTTCATACTTTCAGTAGCGTGAAAGTACTAAAAGAAATGATCTGCTGCAATAAACTTCCAATTATACGCCTTGATGCGCCTTTTAAACGCCTTTCCTGTTCCTGGAGAGAATTTTCCCGTCCGACCAGTCTG
>Ga0180435_10004394_pt1 | contig 13911 bp, 10 predicted proteins | sample SS_ome_3_FD_132467 | JGI IMG/M metagenome (GOLD analysis project Ga0180435, IMG submission 132467) | Hypersaline lake sediment archaeal communities from the Salton Sea, California, USA - SS_3_S_1 metaG | ecosystem: Environmental > Aquatic > Non-marine Saline and Alkaline > Hypersaline >... | reverse complement strand
TCAACCGGTCCCTGTTCCGGCGCCGTGCCGCGGCAATACTCTGCCTGTCAAGGGATATCGCTAAGCAGGTGGGAATCGCCACGGGCCGAACCCCGCGGCCGCTTATCCCTTTCATCCCGACGTACCGCCGTAATGTTTTCGAGCATGTCCCGGAACCGCCTGATCGACCGCCCTTCAATCTTCTGTTTGCCGGCCGCATGGAGCGAGAAAAAGGAATTTTCGACCTGTTGCAGATGGCCGTTGATCTGAAAACGACCGGGCAAGCCCACATCCATCTACACCTGTGCGGTGACGGGTCAAAGGAAGCGGACTTGCGCCAAGCTGTTACCCGCAAAGGTGTGGAAGACATCTTTCATATACATGGCTACTGCCATAGACCCCAAATGCAAGCTCACATCGCCCGGAGTCACGCCCTGATTGTGCCAACTACCACAGCGATGGGCGAGGGCTTCAACAAGGTGGTGGTGGAGGGTGTTCTGGCCGGTCGACCGGTGATTACCTCTTCGGTCTGTCCAGCCCTTGAGACGGTTGCAGATGCCGTCGAGGAGGTACCTCCTGACGACTCCGACAGCTACCGCCGGGCTGTTCTTCGACTGGCAGGCGATTCGGCGCTTTACAATGCCAAGCGCGAAGCCTGTCGCCGGGTGCAGGCGCAATTCTACGATCCGGCTCGCTCCTGGGGTTGGGCGCTGTCGCAGGCGGTCGAGAGGTGGATCCATGATCGTTAGTCATCACGGCAATATCTTGGTGCCGCTGGTGATGTTCGGTTGGATCCCGGTGGTGCTAACGCTGTTTTCCAGGATGGAGCCCAAAAAGGCCGCAGCCGCGGCTTTCACCGCCGCCTGGATGTTCCTGCCTATGGTGACCTACAAGTTCCCGGGACCGGTCCCTGATTACACGAAGATGACGGCAACCTGTCTGGGCGTGCTGCTGGGCGCATGGTTGTTCGACCGTCAGACCCTGATAAGTTTCCGGTTTAAATCCGTAGACCTTCCCATGCTGCTGTGGTGCACCTGCCCGTTTTTTTCATCCGTGGCAAACGGCATTCAGGGCATGGGCATATACGACGGCTTGTCCCAGGCCATGTACCAGAGCATTACATGGGGATTGCCTTATTTTATTGCGAGGGTTTATTTCAGCGACAACGAGGGGTTGTCCGTCCTGGCTAAAGCCGTATTCATCGGCGGACTGGTTTATGTCCCCTTCTGCCTGGCCGAAATGGCCATAAGTCCCCAACTCCACCGCCTGACCTACGGGTATCACCAGCACGACTTCGTGCAAACCATCCGGGGCGGCGGATTCAGGCCCATGGTCTACATGCAGCACGGCCTGATGGCGGCCATGTGGATGAACTCGGCTTCATTCATCGGCCTATGGCTGGTCTATGCCCGAATGCTGCCGGCCAAAGTTCTTTCAATTCCCGCTGCATGGCTCATTATTCCGCTGCTGGTGACCACGCTGCTGATGAAGTCCGACGGCGCATTGGCGCTGCTACTGATCGGACTGTCATTCCTGTTCATATCCAACAAGACCAAGAGCGCTCTCCTTATCTGGGTTCTTCTTCTTGCCCCGCCTGCATATGTGGTGACACGGGCTTCCGGGATATGGAGCGGCGAAAGCCTGACCAAGTTTATCACCGAGAAAATCAGTCCCCGCGCCGGAGAGTCTCTTTTGACCCGGATGAACAACGAGACGATCCTTGTCGAAAAGGCCCTGATGAAGCCCGTGTTCGGCTGGGCCGGCTGGGGACGGTCCCGTGTATATGACGACGAAGGAAGGGATATCAGCATCACGGACGGCCTCTGGATCATTACCCTGGGCACCCGGGGCATTTACGGGTTGACCCTGCTTTTGGTGACGGTTCAGCTTCCCATGCTGATGCTGCTATACCGAGCTCCTCCCGGTAGGTGGCACACGCAGGCAAATGCCCCGGCCGCTGTCCTGGCCGCGATCCTGTGCCTGTACATGGTGGACAGCCTGCCGAACGCCATGGTCAACCCGATTTTCATGCTTTTCAACGGAGGGTTATGCGGCATGCTGTCTCAAACGTGTCGGCAGAGGGGGAACACATTCAAAGCGGCTGTCGAAGGGAATGATTTTCGCGTTCCAACGATGACGCGATTTATCACCGGGATGCCTCTCAAAGGCCCCCGGTATATCGGCAACATCCGTTCCTTAAGCTGAAAATCCCGGGAACGACAGACGAAAGAAACTTGTAATCTTGAATAAGGAAGGATGCGATGAATGAAAAAAAACGGCCGCACTTAAGCGCGTCAGCCGACAAGACCGTTTCGATTATTTGGTTTGGTATCCTTGCGATGGTAGCAGCCGCCAGCCTAATACCCCATGCCGGCCCCCCGGATGCTGGCATCGGGCTGGATAAAGCCCTGCACGGCATCCCTTACACCCTTCTTGCCTATATGGCTATGGGGTTGTTTCAGAAGCGCAGGACCGCCCTTTTGCTGGCCGCGGCCATGGTCCCCACAGGTTTTTTGCTGGAGATCGTTCAATCCTACATCCCCGGCCGCACATTCAGCGCGGGAGATATGCTTGCCAACAACCTAGGCGTGCTTGCCGGTTTGGGTATGGGGATTCTCTGGCGCGTGAAAAGACGCAATGCCCGGCAGCACCAAAAGGATCTCTCATTGTGAGAGACGTTGTCGCGCAAGGTGTGGGGAATGCGTTACGGTCTGCCTATCCTATGCGGCCATACCATTTAACACGCTGTAATATAATGATTATTTTGGCTAATGCTTGTGGCACGCTGTTTGCTAATCATAACCTGTAAAGATGAGGGTTGTCCATGATTCCGGCAGCGCTCTCCTAAATAAAAGGAGAAATACGAATGAAAATTAACTCGATTGTTCAGTTAGGCTTGAAACATGCTTGCAATAACGTGGCTGAGATACTGTATCTAAAAACGGGAGTCGACCGGACCCGTCCGGTCACATTCCACGGTCTGGTGACTGAACGCTGCAATGCCCGCTGTCGGCACTGCGAGTACTGGCGCCTGCCGGACTATGGCGAGGAACTCAGTATTGCCCAATGGCGGGCCGCACTGCTTGGCATCAAGGCTTTTGTTGGTGCCTATGCCATCAATTTCAGCGGCGGTGAACCCTTGAAGAAGGAAGGCTTTATCGATCTGCTGACGTTTTGCGGAAAAAACGGGATACAGGCCGGTATGACAACCAATGGCACACTGCTGACCGAAAAAAAAGTTAAAAAGATTGTTGCGGCACGTCCCTTCAACGTCAACATTTCCGTTGATGCACCGGATGCGGGCATTCATGATTATTTCCGCGGTGTGCCGGGCCTGTTCGACAATATCTGTACAGGTATCCAACGTCTTAGAGCTGAACAGAGAGCACGGAAAATCCATTTTCCGGTCATCGTCAAACCGACCATCGCATCTCTCAACTATCGGCTCTTGCCCGCCCTGGTGCGCTGGGCCATGGAAGTCGGTGCCACAGCAGTCAATTTTCAACCGTTGGGCCGCTGGACTCCCGAGACCTATAACGAGTTGTGGATCGATCAGACAGAGTGGGAGGAACTGGCGCAAGTGATGGAACATTTGATCGAAATGAAAAAAAGCGGCGCTCCGATAATGAACAGCGTGAATAACCTGAGGTTGGTGACGGCCAATTTCCGGGAGGAGAAGGCTGATCCGCGGCATAAGCCTTGTCGCATCGGGTTACAGGAGTTTTATATCCGTTCCAATGGGGATGTCCGCTTGTGTTTTCATTTTCCGCCGGTGGGCAATGTAGCCCGTCAGAGCGCGGAGGAAATATGGCGTGGGGAGAATGCCGCTAAAATCCGCCGCGTCACAACCCGGTGCAGCCGGCTCTGCCTGGCGACTTGCCATTCCCATAAATCGATAGTGCACAAAGCCGGCCAAGCATTGAAGATCTTAGCCCCCCGCAGACATATCCGGGGTCAGGCATTGGGGGAGAAAGCATGAGTCCAATGTTGACCCGCTCACTCGGCAGTCCATCATGGCCGCACATCGACTGCGTGATCATCGGCGTCAACTGCGCCCAAACACTAGCCCGATGCCTGGCTTCGGTCCAGGCCGCCGACTACCCCGCAGACAGGCTGCACATCTATTATGCAGACGGCGGCTCTGCTGATGGAAGCCTTACAATTGCCGAGCGGTTTGCCGGTGTCTCCGCCATCCCGCTGTCACCGGAATATCCGACCCCGGGCCTGGGCAGAAACCGGGGCTGGCAACAGGGCGCATCTCCCATCGTTCAATTTCTCGATTCTGATACGGTTCTTGATCACGGCTGGTTAAAAAGCGGCGCGACCGCCTTGAATGATGCGGCTGTCGGAGCGGTGCTGGGAATGCGCAACGAGATGCATCCACAGCGGTCGCTTTTCAACTGGATCGGCGATCTGGAATGGAACGGCCCGGTCGGTGAGGCGGACTGTTTCGGCGGCGACGTGATGATTCGCCGCGAGGTTTTGGAAACCACCGGCGGATACGACGAGGTGCTGGTGGGCGGTGAAGATCCCGAACTCAGCCGACGGGTTATCCGCGCAGGCTGGCGCATCCTTCGGCTTCCTGCGCCCATGACGTGTCACGATCTAGCCATGAATAGGATCAGACAGTATCTGAAGCGGGCCTTTCGGTCCGGATATGGATTTGCGGCGGTAAGAGCACGTGAAGCCCGACAAAACAGCGATTTCTGGCACTATGAAATGCGCAAAATCGGTATCCGGGGCGGTGGTTTTGTTCTATTATCCATTGCAGGAGTATTGTTAGTCGTCAGTGGATCGGGAGTTGCGGCTGTAATCGGCATGGGGTGTCTCGCAGTCGGCATCATCCTCCTGCTGAGACCCCGCCTGTTTCTGGTCAATAAATTCAAGCAGCGGTATAACTTGTCCCGAAAACAGGCCAACTGTTATGCCTGGCACTGCAGCGTGATCGTGTTGCCCCAGCTGTTGGGCGTGGTTCGCTATTATTGGGGGAAATGGCTGAATCGGCCGCTGCGCAACCGCCGCCGACTCCGGTCGACTTCCTCAATCGACCCAAAGGGAATGGTATCATGAAAAAAATAGCCTATTTGTGCAGCGAATATCCGGCGGTCTCCCAAACCTTCATATTCCATGAAATTGAATCCCTGCGCCGGGTAGGATTTGACATCACACCGGTCTCGGTACACCGGCAGGCCAATTTGGAGGTCATGACCAAGCGTGAAAGGCAGGAAGCAGCCAACACTCTAGTGATGACCCGTCAAAGATTGCCAGCTATCCTGACGGCCCACCTGCGAATACTGTTACGCTCGCCGATGGGATATATGCGTATGACAGCATCGGCCCTGTCGCTATTGGCAAAAGGCCCTAAAAACCCCTTTAAGGCTCTGGCCTATTGGGTCGAAGCGGGCATTTTGCTCGACTGGATGCGCCAGCGGGGGATTCGCCACATTCACGAGCATTTCGCGGCCCCCACCGCCATCGTCGCCATGCTGGCCAAACGCTACGGCGGTGTCTCTTACAGTATTTCGATGCATGGTCCTGATATCTTTTTTCGTCAAGATTCCGAGCTTTTAGCCGATAAAGTAAATATGGCGTCTTTTACGCGCTGCATCAGCCACTTTTGCCGCAGTCAACTCATGCGCATCATTTCTCCGAATCGATGGTCCCGCCTTCATATCGTCCGTTGCGGGGTGGATCCGATGGTGTATGATAGGCGTACGGCAACCAATAACGCCGTGCCTGAAATTCTGTGCGTGGGCCGATTGGTATCGGCCAAGGGACAGCATGTACTGCTGGCAGCCTGTTCATTGCTCAATGTCCGCCATCGATCCTTCCGCCTCACGTTCGTTGGCGGCGGGGAGGACCGGGTGTCGCTGGAACAATATGCCGCGGCGGAGGGGCTGAACGACCAGGTACACTTCACCGGCCCTTTAAATCAGGATAAAATACAACATTATTACAATCATGCGGACGTTTTTGTCCTGGCCAGCTTTGCCGAAGGGGTGCCGGTGGTGCTCATGGAGGCCATGGCCAAAGCGATTCCGGTGGTTTCAACGCGTATTGCCGGCATCCCGGAGCTGATTGATCACGAAGAAAACGGGTTGCTGGTCCATGCAGGCGATGCAGAAGGACTGGCCCGACAGATTGAACGACTAATCTTGGATCCGACGCTGCGCGACCGGTTGGGGTCGGCTGGACGGGAAAAAATAATGCAGCAGTATGACCTGCACCGGAACAACCGGCAAATGGCTGGCCTGTTTCAAATGGAGGGGATGACGCTATGACATTGACGGAGCTGTTGGCAATAGTCCTGCTTGGAGGGACGTGCCTTCCGATGAGTTATCTGCTGGCGGTGACCATCGCCTCTTACCGGTTTCGAAAACCGATCGCACCAAATACTCCGCCGCTTCATCTGGGAGTGCTGATCCCGGCCCATAATGAAGAGGCTGAAATTAGTAACACCATTCAGACGGTCCTCAAAGGCGATTATCCGGGCAACCGCCTCACGGTTATGGTCATCGCGGACAACTGTCGCGACCGCACGGCCGAAGCAGCCCGCAGGGCCGGCGCCCAGGTCTTCGAACGCCGCAATCCATCGCACCCCGGGAAGGGACAGGCCTTGGACTGGTTTTTGTCCCGTTACAAGGATTGCTTCCGCCATCTGGACGGCATCGTGATCATCGACGCCGACGTGAGCATCGACCGGTTGTGTTTGCGCGAAATCAGCGCCAGCCTTAGCCGGCCTGACGTGCAGATCGTGCAGGCCTATAATGGTGTGAACAATCCCCGCGCCGGTTGGCGGCCGGCGCTCTGCGACGCGGCCTTTAATGTGTTCAATCACCTGCGCATGGCAGGTGCGATGCACCTTTCGGGAACTACTGTGCTCAAAGGGCTGGGCATGGGATTTCGCACACAGGTGCTGTTGTATTACGGGTGGCCGGCCCATTCCATTGTGGAAGACCAGGAGTTTACACTGATGCTGCTGAATGATGGTATCCGGGTGCATTACAACCCCGATGCAGTGGTCCGCAGCGAAATGGTAACTCGTGGTGATCGTGCGGCTGATCAGCGTTTTCGCTGGGAAGGCGGCCGGTTTGCCCTGGTACGGCGAATGGCACCCGTAATGTTTCGACGCTGGGTCACCAAAAGCGATTCCAGTTTTTTCTATGCACTATGCGAATTGGCCTTGCCCCCGCTTTCACTGTTGGTCGTATCGACAAGCCTGGCAACCGTTTCAACGGCCCTGTGGCTGCCTCAGGGGATGTGGCTTGCGGCAATGCAATGGCTGATTTTAGCAGGGTATGTGGTCTCCGGACAGATACAGCGCCGGGCACCCTTTGCCACTTGGATGTATCTGGCAGCCGCTCCGTTTTTCGTGTTATGGAAAATCCCCCTTTACCTGAAAATGGTCCCTGGATCCGGGACGGTGCGCTGGACCCGAACCTCAAGGGAGGCGGAGGCAAGGAAAGGAAAAAAATAAGAATGGTTGGGAGCAAATGACGTTGAAAGTTTCATTGTTTTTGACCCTGATACATAGTTTTGCTATTATAAACGAGTGTTGGAATAAATCCTTGTGAAAGGGAGAAATATTATGAAAGAGAAACAAACGTTGACAGCATTGTTGATGGTATGGACTGTTTATATTGCCCTGTCCTTAAGCGGCATAGCCCTTGCCGATGATATTGCCGATATTAAAGCGCGCGGCGTTTTGCGCCATTTGGGCGTACCCTACGCAAATTTCATCACCGGCGCAAGCGACGGATTTTCCGTGGAAATCATGCAGCTGTTTGCGGCCCATCTTGGCGTCCAGTACCAGTATGTGGGGACATCCTGGAACGACGTCATCCCTGATCTGGTAGGTAGAGAGGTACATCCCGAAGGTGATGTTGCATCGTTGGGAAAAGAGAGACCCATCCGAGGTGATGTCATCGCCAACGGACTGACGATCCTGCCGTGGCGGAAAAAAGTGGTCGCTTTTTCAAAGCCGACCTTTCCCACTCAGGTGTGGCTCATTAGTAGTACCGACGGAGGTCTCAAGCCCATCAATCCATCGGGGGATACCGATAAAGACATAGTGTCTACCAAATCACTCATTGATCAAAAGAAGTTGCTGGGCAAAGTCGGAACATGTCTGGACCCATCTCTGTATAACCTTGAGGAGGCCGGCGCCAAAACATCATATTACCCCGGCAACCTTAACGAACTGGCTCCGGCGGTTATCAAAGGCCTTTCGGAGACAGCCATTCTGGACGTACCCGATACCCTGGTGGCCCTGGAAAAGTGGCCGGGTCAGATCCTGGTGATAGGACCGGTCTCACCGCAGCAGGAAATGGCGGTCGCTTTTCGCCCGGACGACACCAGTCTGCTTCGGGAATTCAATGCCTTTTTGGACCAAATTCGCCAAGACGGAAGGTATAGAAAGCTGGTTGAAAAATATTACCCGGCAGTCTTTGACTACTACCCGGATTTTTTTACGCAATAGGCCCATCGCATTCTGGATGGAGCAAACCAGGGATATGGCCCCGGGAACCGAAAACCCGCCCGGTGAGTACTCCCGAAAGCGAAAAAAAATAGAACATTGCCGTATGAATACCAAGGAGCCCCAAAGCATCCCCCCGGTCACGCCGGAGGGTAGTTCTCCAATAGCAGCGAATGGCAACTGGCGGTGGGCATTTGCCATGGCTGTGGTCATGCTGGTTGGAATTGTCAGTTATCTCCTTTGGCATAGTTACCAGACGCAGAGTCGACTGCAAACAGCCGCCATTAACCGATTGGTGGAAGACTTGAATAGCCGGGCCAAGGCGGCGGAATACTTCATTCGGGAGCGTGAGAATGACGTGAACGAACTCGCCACCAGCAAAATCGTGACAGCTTATTTTACCAATAAATCGTTAGGCATGAGCGAAGCGTACGGCCTGAAAGGAAGCTTGAACCTTATCCATCGGCAGTTCCGCCACATCAACGAGTCCACAATATTGGGCGGGGAAGCGATTTACACCCGCCTGGTGCTTTTTTCACTCAATTGCGAGCAGCTGGTTGAATATCAGGGCGTATCTCCGTGTCCGATCCATCGGTGGGATTGGCAAATCATATCAAGTAAGACCGTTCGCCAGATTACTAGTTTGTTGGACAGGGTAAATCCCTCCTACCTGGTTTTCATCGCACCTGTACGCCTGTCAGGGGAAATCGTCGGCTATATTGCCGGCTGGGTTTCGCTCGATGTCATTTACCGCCAGTTCATCGCATTTGAACAGATGCCGACGGGGCATCCATCCAGAGCCGGCACCGGCACGATCATTTCAACCGGAGGAGACAATTGGCATGCCACACCTCCTATCGACGAGCGGTTAATGCAGAGCCTCAAGCGTGAACTGGCGATGGATCAGGCTCCGAAAAAACAAATGCAGGAGGGGTTTGGCCACCCTCAGGAAGCCTTACAGCGGCCTGGTGCCTATTTTACGTTACCCGGAGGATTTGGCCGGAATAATACGTTGTTCGTGGTCGAAACCCGATTGTCGCTCAACGATATATACTTGGTCCGCCTTATCGAACAAACCCACCTTGTCGATCCCCACGGCCCCATTCGCCTGCTGATCTTGCTGGCCTTGATCAGTGCCGCATTGTTCGGCATCGCTTTTGTGGCCATGCGACACGGCGCTAAAGCGCAGGCGCTGGCCGTTAGGCTGACCGAATCAAAAAGAAGTCAGAAGGAAATCCGTCGAATCAATGAACAGCTGAAAAACGAGATCCTTCAGCGGAAGATGGCCGAGAGCCAGGTCACCAGAGAAAAGAATTTACTTCGCAATCTAATCGCAGCAATTCCCGATATAATCTTTTATAAAGACATTGATTCAGCCTATTTGGGATGCAATCCCTCTTTTGAAGCGTTTTGCGGTAAAAAGGAGGAGCACATCCAGCATAAAACAGCCATTGATATATTTGATCGGAACATAGCGGGGGCGTTTCTTGATCAGGATAAGGATGTCCTCAACAAAGGCGAAGTTGTACAATTTGAACAATGGGTTGATTACCCGGACGGACAGCATGTATTGCTGGAGACCAAGAAAACGCCGTATTATTCTGAAACAGGTCAAATGATAGGATTGATCGGCATTAGTCGTGATATCACTGCCCATAAACAGACGGAACTGGCACTGAGAGAGCAGCGTGAACGACTAGAGCTGGTGATTCATGCAACCAATACCGGTGTATGGGAATGGAATGTTGAGACGGGCGAAACAGTCTTTAATGAACGGTGGGCCGCTATTGTGGGATATACGGTGGCGGAACTTTCCCCGATAAGCATTCAGACATGGGTTGACCTTTGCCACTCTGAAGACCTGGAACGATCCAACCAGGCTCTGGCACGACACTTCTCAGGGGAAACCGAATATTACCACTGCGAATGCCGCATGAGGCACAAACAGGGCCATTGGGTGTGGGTCTACGATTGCGGTCGTGTGGTCGAATGGTCACCGGCCAATAAGCCGTTGCGAATGATGGGGACTCACTCCGATATCACGCAGCGCAAACAGGATGAGGAGGCGATTCGCCAAGCCAACGAGACGTTGGAACTACGGATCAAAGAACGCGCCCGCGAGATTGAGCAACTGCACAGCCAAATGGTCATGCAGGAAAAGATGGCCTCCGTGGGGCAGCTGGCCGCCGGTATCGCCCATGAGCTGAACAACCCCATCAATTTCGTGCGCACCAATTTCGCCACCCTAACCGAGAATTTTACCGATCTGACAAAGGTGCTGGAAGCCTATCGCGGGTTCGTGGACGACTATGATACCCGATACGATACAGCGGAACGGGTCTCCGCAATTCGCGCAAAAGAGCAATCCCTACAGATCGATTATCTCCTGGAAGACATCCCGGCCCTTTTCCGTGAATCCGAACGCGGCTTCGAGCGCATCGCCCGCATTATTCAGAGTATGCGCGACTTCTCCCACATAGATCATACGGGGAACCTGACCTTTTATAACCTTAACAAAGGCATCGAGGACACCCTAGTGATTGCCAAGAACCTTTACAAATACAACGCAGACGTGCAAACCGACTTAGGCGATCTGCCGGAGGTCCCATGCCTGCCCGAGCAGATCAACCAGGTGCTGCTGAACCTGGTCGTCAACGGCGCCCAGGCCATTGCGGAAAACCTGGAGGGCGCCAAAGGGCTGATCTGCATCCGAACCTGGCATGAAGGCAACCAGGTTTGCTGCAGGATTGCCGATAATGGCCCGGGGATACCATCTGCGATCCGTTCGCGTATTTTTGAACCCTTTTTCACCACCAAGGCCCCCGGCAAGGGGACGGGTCTGGGATTGAGTATCTCCTATGATATTATTGTGCACAAACACCAGGGCAAGCTGGTGGTGGACTGCCCCGAAATCGGCGGCACCGTATTTACCATCAGTCTTCCGATGGAAAGACAACCAAAGGCGACAACCGATGAAGACAGCCGGTGACACAGCCATTCTTTTTGTTGATGACGAACCCGATATGATTAGTTCACTGCGCCGGTTTCTACGCAGGGAACCATACCAGGCACATTTTGCCGCCGGCGGCCGGGAAGCCCTGGATATTCTGGCAGCACAACCGGTCGACATTATCGTGAGCGACCTGCGCATGCCGGAAATGGATGGCTTATCTCTTTTAAAACAGGTAAAATCGGTCTACCCGGACATCATCCGTCTCATTTCAAGCGCCACCCGGGATATGGAGCAGATCATTGCGGCCATCAATACCGGCGAGGTTTACCGGTTCATGTCCAAGCCGCTGCACCCGGAAGGCTTTAAACGCATCCTCCAGAACACCGTTGAGTATCACCTGCTGATGGCCGGGCGCAGAGAAACCACGCTGGAAATCGAAAGACGCCTGCTGCAATCCCGGCCGCCGCGAAATCTTTGCGGAGCGGGCATCGCCGCCCTCATGATCCCGGCGGGCACCCTAGGCGGTGATTTTATCGATTATTTTGTTTACAACCCCCATCAGGTGGATATTCTGGTCGGGGACGTGATGGGCAAAGGCGTTCAATCCGCTATGGTGGCGGCCGGTGTCAAGCACCAGTTCGCCAAATCTCTGGCTGTATTGAATGACCGCGTCATCCCGAACATGTCATACCCGAATCTGCTGTATGAAGGTCCCGGATTTGTAAAAATCGTTTCTGATGTTCATGATGCCGTTATTGATGATCTTCAGGACCTGGAGATGTTTTGCACACTGAATTTCGCCCGGCTGGACCTGGCCGCCAGCAAACTTTTTTTGTTTGACTTGGGTCATTGTCCGGTGATTCATTTTCACGCCGAAACCGGCACCTGTACTCTTTTAAAGGGCGGCTGCATGGCTCTTGGATTTGGAAATGATTTGGAATACAAATATGTTACGGCGGATATCAAGACGGGGGATGTGATTCTGTTCCATACCGACGGTATCACGGAAACCCAATCTGCCACCGGAGAAATTTTCGGAATTAACCGTTTGGTCGAAACAGTCCTGACAGGCCACCACCTGTCTGTTGAGCAGCTGGTCGACACGATTCGCACCGAGGTTGCCGCTTTCAGCGGCCGCAGCCGGTTTAACGACGATTTTACCTGTATTGCCGTGCGCATTGAAGACACCGTCAAGCAGAAGACTGCCGGGTTCTTGCAATCAGCATCCAGCAAAAGGATGGAAAAACGATGAAAACGATCCATGTTCTGTTTGTAGACGACGAAGCATTTACACTCAACGCGTTGGAACGACTCCTGCGAAAGGCGCCCTACACCCTGCACTATGCAGAAAGCGGCGCAGCGGCGCTTGAAAAAATGGCCGCAACGCCGATCCAAGTCCTGGTTACGGACATGAAAATGCCGCAGATGGATGGCTTGTCATTACTCAGACAGGTCAAGGAGATGTATCCCGACACGGTACGCATAGCACTGAGCGCCTACACCATGACCGGCCAGTTGCTTCCATGTATCAACACTGGTGAGATTTACCGATTTATCACCAAACCGATTGTGCCCGAAGAACTAAGGCAGGCACTCGACGATGCTGTCGATTACTACCTTTTGCGAAGGGACCGTATTGAACTGATCAATGAACTCAAGGAAAAAAACAGAAAGTTGCAGACCGCTCTTGAATACCAGCAACAGATCCAGAACCAGCTGCAGCAACTGGCCGTTACTGACGCACTGACCGGTCTGTTCAATTGGCGCTACCTGAGCGTCTCTTTAGACCATGAATTCGAACAGTGCTTGCGGTATCAAAAAGGCTTGTCTTGCCTCATGCTCGACCTGGACCATTTCAAGCAGATCAACGATACCTATGGCCACACCTCCGGCGATTTTGTCTTAAAGGAGTTTTCCGCTCGACTGAAAAAGGCGATCCGAACCGCCGACATAGGCTTCCGCTACGGCGGAGAAGAGTTTGTGGTGCTATTGCCCCATACGGATTTGGAAAGCGCGAAAGTGATTGCCGAACGTATTTTGACAGCCTGCCGAACGAAGCCGTTTGAGATCGATGGTCAATCCGTGGCGGTCACCGTGAGTATCGGTGCGGCCTGTTTCAAAGCCCATGGTCCGCAAACCGCTGAAGAGATGCTGGCAACGGCGGATAAACTGTTGTACGAGGCCAAGCAGAGCGGCAGGAACCAATGTGTGTGCTGATATGATAATACTTGTAACATATTCCCAGAGGCATGACGCAATTTATAGTTGCATTTGTTGGTTCTGATTTTCTTAAACGGTCTAATACGATGTACTATTCAGCAAAATAACGCGTGCATAGACAACTAAGAATATCAAAAGTGTTCATAAGAAAATTACCATCAACAATAATTATCCGAAAGTTGAGTATTCATGAAACAGATCTTTTTCGTATACAAGAGCTATGGAAAAAATTAAATTTATACCCAGAACGCTTGCCTGAATATGACATATCTTTGATGTCGAG